>Ga0153954_1000051_pt1 | contig 117077 bp, 94 predicted proteins | sample TSFL038MetaG_FD_102277 | JGI IMG/M metagenome (GOLD analysis project Ga0153954, IMG submission 102277) | Attine ant fungus gardens microbial communities from Florida, USA - TSFL038 MetaG | ecosystem: Host-associated > Fungi > Mycelium > Unclassified | place: USA: Florida, Wekiwa Springs State...
TCGTCTTTGATTGGCAGGCAGGGCAAGTCAGCATGTCTTTTTCCTCCAAAAAAAGGAAAAATTTACAGCCTTTCTTCTTGATTAACAACCATTTTTTAAAAGCACTACTTGTTTAGGACTACCGATTCTATGCTCAATAGCGTTGATGTAAAAGATATGGAAAGAAGGCTCAATACAGCAAATCTAATGGACCATACAAAGAAAAGCCTGCATTTTAGTGGCCGATTCATCAATACGCACATTCAAAAAGGCGGCCACGAATGTCTTCGTTTTGCCACTCTCTACTGTTATCATATGGCTGTACGCAAGGATCTTACAGCTTTTGAAGAAGTGAATGGAGCCTTTCTTAAAGGACGTCTGCGCTGTTTTGAAGACTATAAAAAAATTGCAGGTTCGCCCAGAGTCCAATCCTTAAAAAATAAAACATGTGATTACCGAACTTTCATGCTTTCATGGACTTACAGAACATTTGGTCTAACGGTCAATGCATGGTGGCAACTCACTCTAAATGAGCTGTCACAAATGCAAGGTCAGTTTGCCGATGAGATGATTTCTTGCTATTTGGATAAATCCTCTTTGCCAAAAATTTATTTCTCTTCTGGCTCTACTCTCGAAATCGTTTCATCTTCCTTACAAAGAAAAAAAATCACAGCCCAAACACTAAATACACTTGATGCATTTCCCAATCCAGATTTACACATGCCAATGGAAGATGCCTTATTCAAAAATAATCAAAGGTATTTATTAGTTTTTATAAAAGACGATCCTCAACCTCATTTATATCTGCTTAAGAAGGGAGAAAAAGTCGAATATTTCTTAAGGAGAAAAAAAAGCTCAGAACGTTATTGAATCTACTGGAAAAGCTAACAGCACCACTTTTTAGGAGCTGTGAAAGTACCTGTGAAGACTCTGAAAAAGAAAGTCAAGCTGTTCCTTGGTATATGGCATGAAATATAACACCATAGGCTTCGAAATTAAAGTCGCTTGTAGCATTAGCATTTCTCTCAGCCAATGTCGCATAAGCTTGGACTGCTTTTAGGTAGAGTTCACTCTGATGCTTGTTATATGCCTTATATGAATGTGGGTTTTCCTGGAATTTATAAACGATTTTACCTCTAGGTGAGGCGATTGTTATCCCTCTAGGCCCTGCTCCAGAAGCATTACTTGGAAAATATTCCCAATAGCGGTAGCAATTCCCCAAATGACTTACAAACGTATCGTTTATCGACGGTTTACCTTCATTGGTATGACATCTATCGTTAGAGTTAGTTTTAGGCGCACACTGAGAAATGCCAGGTAAATAACAACAAGGCTGGCATATAGGCAGTGTAAGTAGTTTAAATGCATCAACGTTTTTCAATGCAACTTCTCTCAAATAAAGTGCTTTTCTTTCATTCACATCTGCATCGCACAGACCGGTCGAACGCGACAAATGAATGGCGAATAATCTACCGTTTTGATCAAAACAACCACTTCCTGAAGATCCAGGTTCAGTTTGAACTACTGAGCAGAAATAGGAGTCGTAGCAAGCTTGCCCAAATGGAATAACATTGACTTTGGGAATATCTCCATCAAAACGTGCGAAAAGAAACTCGCCTCTATGTTGATCATAAGAAATAGCAGGTATCGGAATATGATTGCCTGGAAGTGTCCCATCATTATTGGGTGCTAATTGCAAAATACAGAAATCAAGCTGATTATCGATGATAAGAAATCGTGCTACATCAAACGAATACACATAACAATAATAATTGTCTTCTCTAACAAAGAGGACCTTTAAATCACTCAGACAACTCCCACTTATGATGTGTGCAGGTATAAATAGCCTATCAATACCAACAAGTACGCCACAGCCGCTCTTTTGGCCATTAACCTGCACTTGGCCGATGCTTGAGCCCACTTGGTTCGCAACATTTGTCCACAAAGATGTTGTTCTAGTCGGTGGAATTGTGCTTGTAAAGGGATACGATGTATATCCATACAAAGAAGGCATATTTCTTCCTCAGTAAATTTTTTCAAGATGTCACTATATATATTTTTAGATGTATATCTCCACGAAAATCAATGCTATCTTATTTTTTTCTTAAAAGAGGATGTAGAAATAGTTGACTACCTTTAAGAGAAGATATGTTACCAAAAGATAGAAAGCCAACACATCCTGGAGAGATTCTTTTAGAAGAATTTTTAAAACCATTAGGTATTTCACAAGCTCAATTTGCGCGTCATCTTGGTTGGACTTATGCAAAATTGAATGAAATTATCCGCGAAAAACATGGTATAACACCAGATACGGCACTAGATCTTTCGATGGCGCTAGAGACGTCTCCTATGTTTTGGCTGAATTTACAGTTACATTATGATTTGTGAGAAGCTTCCCAGCATAAACGTGAAATAGAGCCTTTGCAAATGGCAGTGTAATCGGCGTACATTTTAAGTTCAAAAGATAAAGCGACACATTCTTAACTTTCGGTCATAAAAAAAGCCGCCATTGGCGGCTTTTTTCTGAAGGGTTGTCCTAGGCTTAGGCCCTTTTATTTAAGATTGTGATGGCGATGAGTTCCAATGGAAATCAGCAGGAGTACACCTGCAGCGATGCCGATGAGAGCGACAACAGAAGCTGCGAGGCTTGGTAAAGAAACGCCAAAAAGGACAATTAATCCCCAGAAAATTAAAAAGGCAGCTAACAGAATGATTCCAATCATTTTTACGACTAGCATTTTTAATCACCCCCTTATGGCCTCTTCTTGAGATCCAATTCTTCATACCTCTATACCCTTATTAAACAACAATTTACTTAAATATACAATAACTATTTTAAAATGAAGAATTTAGGATTGACTTATTTTTGCTTAAATAAGATTTAACAAAATTTTCTCGCGGTATTCCTTCATAAGCTTCACCATAAAATGTAAATTATGGATGGAGGCTAAACTCAAAGCGGTGAGTTCTTTTGCTTTGAAAAGATGGTGCAGATAGGCAAGACTAGAATTCACACAGACTGGGCAGTCGCAGTCCTTTTCGATAGGCTCAAAGTGTTCTCTATATTTGAGCTGCTCAATTTTGATCCCTCCTGTACGTGTAAAAAGAAGCCCATGCCTTGCTGCACGGGTAGGGTAGGAACTATCAAAAGTGTCAATTCCATGGGGGACGAGGGCAGCGATGGAGGGGAGATCTCCAATGCCAAGAAGATGATTCGGTTTTTCATCAGGAAGCAGTGGTCGTGTGAATGAAACGATCTCTTCCAGCTCTTGTTTGTTTTTGCCTACACTTCCGCCTATGGCGAAACCATCGAAAGGTAAATCCGTTAAATAGGCACAGCTAAGTTTTCTTAAGTCTTTATCGACACCTCCATGTACGACTGCATACATCGCCTGATTTTGAGCATTATTTAAATGCTCCTCTAAGGAACGCCTTTCCCAACGGTGTGTACGCGCAAGGGACATTTTTAGTTCTTCTTGACCGATGTGATATGGGGGGAGTTCATCTAGGGGGATAATAATATCCGCACCCAAAGCTTTTTGAGTCTGTACAGAGGACTCAGGTGTGAGAACAATCTTTGCCCCGTCTCTATAAGAGCGAAAAGTGACCCCTTCCTCTGTAATTTTTAAAACAGAACCGTCTCCTTTTTTTTTACCGCGGCTTTTTAATTCATCATGAACTGATCCATAAGCCAAGCTGAATACTTGAAAACCACCCGAATCAGTGATGAGAGGTTTTGTACGGTTAATAAAACGATGTAACCCACCAGCTTTTTTGACCACTTCTGGTCCCGGTTGCAGCAATAGATGATAGGTATTGCAAAACATCAATTGCAAACCAATAGCTTCTACTAATTCATTATTGAGCGCTTTTAAAGTGCCATTTGTACCAACGGCGACGAAATTTGGGGTATCGATAATTCCGTGGGATGTATGAATGCGGCCTACGCGGGCTTTAGATTTTTTTGATTGGTGAAAAATTTCAAACTTGAACATCGCGCACAACTTTTTTTGTTAATGAGACAAAAGGGATAGAAAGCAAAATGACCACACCTTTTACAATCAAACTGAGAAAAATAATCGGTGTGAGCGAGGCTACAAGGCCATAAAGGCCTAAAAATGAAAATATTAATGTGTCAAGCACTTGAGAAACAACAAGCGCAAGAACCGTCCTGCCAGGTAAATATTTTCTACCGCTTTTTTCTTTTAGGAAACCAAAAAAAGCCATGTCGACAAACTGCACGACAAAAAAAGAAAAAAGGGAAGCAAAGAGGATACGAGGTACAGGTTTAAAGAGCGCAGTGAAATGCCCTTGGGTCAGATCATAATCGTTCGGCAGATAGAGGAGATGGATTTGAGAAAGGAGAACAAAACAACCAGAAATAAAAAGAGAAATCCAAACACAGGTGCGTGCAGATTTGCGGCCAAAAAATTCTTGAATTAAATTCAATCCTAGAAGATACCCTACAGCCAGAGCATCACTCGAAGTGACGCTTAAGCCGAAAAGATTAATTTGCTTAAGTACAAAGAGATTCATTGTCAGAGCGAGCAAACAAAGCCAGGCAATCATGAATAGAAGGCCACAGCGTAATGCAAAGAGCGTCAATCCACAAATTGCTGCAACGTGCAAACACAGGATGAGAGAGTTCATAAAACATTATTTTGGTTGAGATTGACGTAGAGTATGCCACAAGAAGCCAAAACGCTCATCATGAAATTTGGCGGAGCCGCCGTTAAAAACCCAGAAAGCTTTTCCCATATTGCTGGCTTAATTATCAAAAAATCCTTAACCTTTCCTCGTATCGCGATTGTTTTAAGCGCTATGGGAGGGATGACAGACCAGCTCATTTCATTGGCACATCAAGTAAATCCTACACCTCCAAGAAGAGAATATGACATGTTGGTCAGCGCTGGGGAGAGAATCAGCATTTCTCTTTTAGCCATGGCATTATCGGCGCAAGGACGTGAAGCGGTGAGTTTTACAGGAAGCCAATCAGGCATCATTACTTCTTCTCAACATAGTGAGGCTAGAATTATCGACATGCGTCCTTATCGACTTCTTCCCTATCTAGATGCGCATAAATTTGTCATCGTAGCAGGCTTTCAGGGAGTAAGCAGAGAAAAAGAGATCACAACTCTTGGAAGAGGCGGTTCAGACACTACTGCCGTTGCTTTAGGGGTCGCCTTAAAAGCTCAAAAAGTAGAATTCTATAAGGATGTGGGCGGCATTTTTCAGAATGATCCAAAGATCGCCTCTGATGCTTCACCTTATGGGGCACTCTCTTATAATGAGGCCTTTGATGTAGTGTATCAAACCGGTGGAAAAGTCCTTCATCCTCGGGCGATTCGATTGGCTGAAAAAAACAATCTCCCTTTGCATGTCCGTTCTTTTCTCGACATGGAGGGAACAGGCACAATAATTGGAACTGAAAGTTCACAAGCGATGGAATCGAATTATGAAGATGAACCGTCCCCGGGTTAAAGCAGATTTTATCAGTCTGCAAGATTCACCAAAACATCCCTATTATATCGAGGCTGTGGAACGGATTTTACACCATGTTCTTCCTCCTGATTTTTTTGAAAAGGAGCATTTTTTTCATTTTCATGAGAAGCTTCCCTTAATTTGCTGGACCCCTTTAAGCGAACCCCCTTTTGAGATCTCGTTTTTCATGTGTTGTCGCTTTCGCCCAAATGCATTCCGCTTTTTTTATGAAATGGTGAGCCGATGGCTTATTCCAGGTAAGCGACTCAATGCCCTTTTGCAATTTGCTGTAGATTTTTCTCTACCAGAATATGGCTCACAAAAATACATCGCTGGAGAAGTGATGGTGCGCATTACGTCAGCAAAAGAGATGGAGGTTCTTCAAAAGAACCTGCCTATTGTAGAAAGTGAAATCCGCATCGGCATGGAATCTTATTATCAAGCCAGTAGGATTTTGGAAATCAAAGGATTAACGAGTGACGAAAAGACAGCGTTTATTCAGGAAAATATCGTGTCTTTGATCAAGCATCGTCCTCAGGACTTTGATTACGACATTCTTTCTGAAATGCAGCACTTTTTGGTCCTCTGCAAGGAAGAATTCAAACAAGTGAGAAGTTATCGACACATGAGTCGCATTATTTGTGTGCATTATCTCTTCCGAAAAGCCCTCAAACTTTCCTTAGAGGTCTATCCTGAGAAGCGCTACATCAATGTTAAATTGATCAGGGCTTTCCTTGAAAATCAAAAGAAAGTACTTGGCATCGCCATTGGGATGAGTTTTTTAAAAGAAAATGAACGGTTTGAAGCCAGACACGTATTGAGCGGAATCCAAGGGCTTTTGCCAGAGATTCGTCTAATTGAAGGTTCTTTTTTCTGTAATCAGAGCCGCACAGATCCGACTTTGACTATTTACTTAGAAATTGAAAAAGAAGGAGGGGAGGCGATTCATTTGGAAGAGGAACGACTTTTGAAAGAAGAACTCCCTTTAGAATTAAAAAACCGCATCGAGCAAAGGCTAAATCCCATTTTCATGCCTCAAAATGAGGAAGTCATTATGCGCCATATTTTGACTTTAAGTGGTCAGTTGAATTACACGCGTGATTTGCCACAAGTGATCATTGATTTTGCACAGCAAACAGAAGAGAAACTGGAGTTTCTTGTTGTAGTTTTACGTGTAGCCAAACCAAAACTCAAATCGATTGCAGCTTGTTTCGAAGCTAAGCCCTCTTTTTTGGACTACGTACCCGATCGAATCAAGATGTTGGGCTGGTTACGCAACAAATATAAGAAAGAGGCAGCAGTATTTCGAGTGAGGATTTTGAAAAATTCTTTCTTACGTAAGGATCACTCAGTGGATCTAAATCGGGCGCGTCAAGAAGTAGCCAAAGAGCTTCAAAGAATTTTAGGGGATTTTCGCGACTACAATGGAGGAATGATCTCGAAAGAAAATGAGCTTTTTGAAAATTTGCGCAGTTGCGTGGATGGAAATGCCTTCCTTTTAGAAAATTATTTCTACGCCTTGAACCCCCCTGTCATGAGAAGTTTACTCCCTACAGAAGTGATAAAAAAATTATTTTATATGATACAAAGAGCTGATCTGGAAGAGCTAGGGGAGGAAATCCCTTTTCAAATCAGTATGCAATATGATACAGATTACATGTATATCCTTGTCATTGCCCATGACTTTGACTTCAAGGAGACGCTCATCCCCACTTTAAAGGCTCTCTCAGGCAAAATTGCTACCTGCTATCTTCAGCAGACAGAGCATCCTTGTTTTGGGTTGATTTTTAGAAATTCCGACGAAGAAGAAGCCCTACGTTTACGCCTTTCTATCGAACAAACCCTATCGGAAGTCTATATTGCAAATTTAAAATATTAATACTATTTAAAGATAATTTAGTAACTGATAAAATGGTAAATGGTGTTGAGGTTGCCATGAGTGGTAGTATTGAAAAAGTAAATGAAGGAAATGTAGTTTCCGCTAATCATCCTTCCCTTGCAGCCATTAAAAAAGGGGGGAGAAAATATTTCTGCCACTGTAACTACAGAAAAATGGCAGGGATCATTTCTTTAGTTGTGGCTTCTGTGATGTTTCTTTTTGCGTCTGTATTGGCTTCAGGTATGTTCGGTGGTGGAACCCTAGCATTTATTGCGGGTGGTTTAACGATTGCCAGCATGATCAGCTTTGGTGTGGCCGCCTATTGCCTTGTTCAGCGATCGCCCAAAATTAAAAATGTCATAGCTGACATATGACTCTACACACTTTTTTCTAAAACGATAAAAAAAATTCTGCAAATAGCAGATTTTTTGGACACACGACTAGGTTCAAATTTATCCTGTTCTTTTGCCCTTTTATGCTTGATGTTTGGGGAGGGCTAAGGTATAGTTGGTTCAATTCAAAAATGCATAGTTTCACCGCGCCAAAGATTCCGTGACTGATCGATCATGAACTACCAAATATTTAGATCACGATCAATCGGAACTTTCGCACAGGTCAAAATGTGCATTTTTGAATTGAATCAACTATAATTTTTTCTAATGTTGAAGAACCCAACTAAGCGCCATCCAAGCTATTATGATGGCACCTCCACAACGACACGCCACATCTGCCAGCTCTTGCCCCGATTTCTTGAGAATATTGGGCGTAAATTCGAAGAACGTCCCGATCTTGTCCTTGCTGCATGGCCTGAAGTGATCGGCTCACAGCTAGCTCCTATGACTCAAGCGATTTCTTTTTCTGAAGGGGTCCTTACAGTGAGGGTAAACAATTCTACCCTCTACAGCCTTTTGACACAAAATGACAAACCACGATTAATTAAAAACCTGAGGGATAAATTTCCGGCAACACCGATCAAAACGATCTTTTTCAGGTTAGGATAAAGTATGGAACTAGAACAAGACGAAACCCAAGCGAAAGGAAAACAATATGATGCCAGCGCTATTACTGTGCTTGAAGGACTTCAAGCAGTACGTGAACGGCCCGGTATGTATATTGGGGACACTGGCATCAATGGTCTGCACCATCTTGTCTATGAGGTAGTCGATAATAGTATTGATGAAGCAATGGCCGGCTATTGCTCCCAAATTGATGTCACCATACACAAAGACAATAGTATTACTGTAGAAGATGATGGTCGTGGCATTCCTATCGGCATCCATGCGCAAGAATCTAAAAAACGCGGTTATGACATCTCTGCCTTGGAAGTGGTGCTCACTGTATTACACGCAGGGGGTAAATTCAGCAAAGATACCTATAAAGTTTCTGGCGGCTTGCATGGCGTCGGTGTTTCGTGCGTGAATGCCCTTTCTCAGAAATTTAAAGCACAAGTCTTCAAGGATGGTCATATCTTTCAAATGGAATTTGAAAGAGGTAAGCCAACAACTGCCTTAGAAAAAATAGGCACTACAGATAAAAGAGGTACGAAAGTCACTTTTTGGCCCGACCATGAGATTTTCTCTGCGGTTGAATTCGATGCTGACATCCTCTCCCGTAGACTTAGAGAGCTTGCATTTTTAAATCGTGGGATCGACATCCGTTTTAAAGATGAACGTAATGAAGAGCGGCCTCTCACTCAATTTTGTTATGAAGGGGGCATTGTTTCTTTTGTTTCTTATTTAAATGAGAACAAAGAGGCCCTATTCCCTACTCCTGTCTATTTCCGAGGAGTACGTGATGGGGATGATGGACCGGTTGAATTTGAAGTGGCTATGCAATGGAATGATGGCTACACAGAATCTGTGCTTTCCTACGCAAACAACATTCCCACACGCCAGGGCGGCACCCACCTGACAGGTTTTTCTACTGCATTGACTCGTGTCTTGAACACCTACATCAAAAGCCACAACTTACTGAAAAGTGATAAGATTGCCATTACGGGCGAGGATATGCGCGAAGGGTTGACAGCAGTCATCTCAGCAAAAGTTCCCAATCCTCAATTTGAAGGCCAAACAAAACAACGGTTAGGCAATAGTGACGTGGGATCTATTGTGCAACAAATTGTTGGTGAAGAACTCTCCATTTATCTGAATGAAAACCCACAGATCTCGCGTTCGGTAGTGGACAAAGTGATTATTGCTGCTCAAGCACGAGAAGCTGCAAAAAAAGCACGTGAACTGACGCTTCGAAAAACTGCATTAGATAGCGCCCGCCTACCTGGGAAGTTGATTGATTGCCAGGAACGCTCGCCAGAAAAATGCGAAATTTACATCGTTGAGGGAGATTCCGCTGGTGGTTCTGCGAAGATGGGAAGAGACAGACGCTTTCAGGCGATCCTGCCCATTCGCGGAAAAATCTTGAATGTGGAAAAAGCGCGTCTGCAAAAAATTTTCCAGAATCAGGAAGTGGGTACCATCATCGCTGCTTTAGGCTGCGGCATTGCTGATACTCTCAATTTGGAAAAACTGCGTTACCACCGCATCATCATCATGACGGACGCCGATGTGGATGGGTCGCACATCCGCACTCTACTTTTGACCTTTTTCTATCGTCACATGCCCATGCTCATTGAAAACCATTTTATCTATATCGCTCAGCCCCCTCTCTACAAAGTCACACGCAAAAAACTGAGTCGCTATATCACTTCTGAAAAAGAAATGGATAGCTACCTGTTAGAATTGGGAAGACAGGATGTTCAGATTTATCACGCAGTTAAAGAGAAATGGCTGGATGAACAAGAGACGAATGATCTGGTCAGCTTGATTTTAGAGGTCGAGCATTTTATTTCTACCTTAGAAAGAAAAGCGACTCCTTTCAGAGAATTTCTCGATGCTAAAAATGAGCGCGGGGAATACCCACGCTATGTGATCACAGCGCTCAAAAATGAGCCAATGAAGTTGGTGTATTCTGAAGATGAATTTTTGGATATCGCCAAAAATTATGACCTTGAGCAGAGAAAAAGCCACGAAGAGACTTTGAAAGATCTTTCTGAAGAAGAGATCAAAGAAGCCATGAGGACATTTCGACCCAGAGCGCTCCCTTATGTCGAGCTCTACAAAGAGGAGACCTTTCAGCAGTTACTCAACCGTTTGGAAGAGGCTTCGCTGACATTAGATAGATATCTTCTTGCAAATGGTAAACTCTTCACGATAAAAGAAGATGCTGAAACTTCTCATGACTTCTTTACCCTGAAAGAACTGATCGACTTTTTACGTGTACACGGGCGAAAAGGAGTCGAAATCCAAAGGTATAAGGGTTTGGGCGAGATGAATGCTGACCAACTTTGGGAAACAACCATGAATCCTGAAAAGCGTACTTTGATCCAAGTAACCCTTCCCGATGCAATTGCTGCCGATCACATGTTTACTATGTTGATGGGAGAAGATGTGCCTCCACGCAGAGCCTTTATTGAAAACCACGCTCTCTCTGTTAAGAACCTTGATATTTAGGAATCTCGAGTATGTCATTTAGAGAAAACGAAGTCATTTTGACCCGGAACCTCGAAGAGGAGATGAAAGAAAGCTATTTGCGGTATTCGATGTCGGTGATTATTTCTCGTGCACTTCCCGATGTCCGCGATGGATTGAAACCTTCTCAACGACGCATTTTGTTTGCGATGCGCCAGCTTAATCTCACCCCAGGTGCAAAACATCGTAAATGCGCGAAAATTTGCGGTGACACCTCCGGTGACTACCACCCTCATGGTGAAACGGTGATCTATCCAACGCTGGTGCGTATGGCACAAGATTGGGCAATGCGTTATCCGCTGATTGATGGACAGGGCAATTTTGGATCCATCGACGGAGATCCTCCAGCTGCGATGCGTTACACTGAAGCACGCCTGACAGCAAGTGCCCTTCAATTGATGGAAGACTTGGACAAAGAAACTGTCGATATGGCTTCCAATTATGATGAGACGAAAAGCGAACCCATGGTTTTCCCAGCGAAGTTTCCTAACTTGCTCTGCAATGGTTCTTCTGGGATTGCAGTGGGTATGGCGACTAACATTCCTTCCCACAATCTCAATGAATTGATCACGGCCACACTCTTAGTGTTAGAAGATAAAGAGACTTCTATCGAAGACATTCTCAAAGTCATGCCTGGCCCAGATTTTCCTACAGGAGGAGTCATTTGTGGCACGCGTGGCATCCGAGAAGCCTATCATACTGGAAGAGGAAAACTCCTACTGCGAGGATTGCTACATACTGAAGATAACCCTTCAACCCCGGGTCGTGAACGGATTGTCATTGATGAGATTCCTTACAACGTCAACAAATCCCGTCTCATTGAACAAATGGCAGACCTGGTCAATAACAAAACTATGCCAGGGGTAAGCGATGTGCGAGATGAATCTGATAAAGATGGTTTGCGCATTGTTCTTGAACTGAAAAAGAACGAAATTCCTGATGTGACGATCAACCAGCTCTACAAGTTCACTGATATGCAGGTGACTTTTGGATGCAATATGCTGGCTCTCGATAAAAATTTACCGAGAACCATGAATATTAAGCAGATGCTTTCTGCGTGGATCACACATAGAATTGAAGTCGTCCGCAGACGTACGCGTTTTGAATTGCAAAAAGCGGAAGCACGTGCCCATATTTTAGAAGGTTACCTAAAAGCAATCGACCATTTGGATGAAGTGGTCAAAATCATCCGTTCAAGCTCAAGCCGTGAAGAAGCACGTACAGCCCTAACTGCCAGATTCCAACTATCTGATAGGCAAGCTAATGCCGTATTGGATTTAAGACTTTATCAATTAACTGGTCTCGAACAGGAAAAGATTAACGCAGAATATCAAGAACTTCTCAAAAAAATAGACTATTTTCGCGCTGTCTTAGCCTCTGAAAAAATGGTGCGAGACATCATTGCAGAAGAGTTGAAAGACATCCAAAAGATACACAAGTCTGTACGTAAGACACAAATCGTCCAAGCTGAGGGAGATTTTGATGTAGAGGATCTGATTGCGGACGAACCAGTGATCATCACCATTTCAGAAGATGATTATGTCAAGCGAATGCCAATCGATCTTTTCCGCGAGCAAAAAAGGGGAGGATCGGGAGTATCAGGTTTTGATATCAAACGCGAAACGGATGCTCTTAAAGGCGTATATGTTGCATCCACTCACGAGCATCTTTTAATTTTCACGAATCTGGGACGCTGCTATTGGCTCAAAGTGTGGCAACTTCCTGAAGGGGAAAGACGATCAAAAGGCAAACCGTTGATCAACTTATTGGAAGATATCCAAGAGGGAGAGCGCATTGCCACAATTCTACGTACTAAAGAATTTGATGCTGAGCGCTATATTTTAATGGCGACCAAAAATGGGATAGTCAAGAAAACGGAACTTTCTGCCTTTAGTAATCCTCGTCGAAAAGGAATCCGCGCCCTGGAAATCGATGAAGCAGATGAATTGATCGCTGCACGCCTGGTAGGTAGTGAGGAGCAGGTGATGCTTTTTACCCATCACGGCATGGCGGTACGCTTTTTGCATGATAAAGTACGTCCTATGGGACGCAGTGCACGCGGCGTAAAAGGGGTGACGTTGAAAGACAGAGGAGACCGTTTGGTAGGCTGTGAGGTGGTTGCCAATGAAGAAGAGACCATTCTAGTCGTCTGTGAAAATGGATATGGAAAACGTTCATCTGTAGCTGAATTTAGACAAACTAATAGAGGTGGGGTAGGCGTGCGCTCGATCATTACAAGCGAGCGCAATGGAAATGTCGTGGGAGCTGTCTCTGTTTCAGATAAAGATGGGTTGGTCTTAATGTCTGCGAGCGGCCAGACGGTGCGCATTAATTTGCGCGATTTGCGCGTGATGGGACGTGCCACACAAGGTGTCAAGCTGGTGAATCTCAAAGAGGGGGATAAGCTGCTTGCGCTTGAAAAATTGGAAGGAGTATCGGAAGATGCAACAGATCAACAAGCCCTATGAGGGACTTTTTATCACGATTGAAGGCGGAGAAGGATGTGGAAAAACGAGCGTATGTGAACGGTTAGCTGAAGAATTACACAAAAAAGGCTATCCTGTCATGAGAACGCGTGAACCTGGAGGAGCGCCACTATCTGAGCATATCCGCTCGTTGCTTCTGAATCCTAAATCAGACATGCCGATTTGTGAAAAGGCGGAACTCCTTTTATTCCTAGCAGCTCGCGTTCAGCATTTGGAAGAAAGCATTATGCCTGCTCTAAGAGAGGGAAAAATCGTTTTGTGTGAGCGTTTCAACGACTCTACGATTGCCTATCAGGGATGTGCACGCGGCCTTGGAACTGATTATGTGGAGCAGCTTTGTGATACATTGTTCGAATCACCCGATTTTACTCTTCTTCTGGATATAGACCCTGAAGAGGGAATGCGCCGTAAAAAAAATCAGACCAAAAAATTCGATCGTATTGAAGAGGAAAACTTGCAATTCCATAGGGAAGTGCGTCGTGGATTCCTCTATTTGGCCGATGAATCTCCTCAGAGAATCGCAGTTTTAGATGCAGCTCTGCCTCTTGAAGAAGTGATACGAAGTGCTACAGAAGCTCTAGAACCTCATCTGATGATCAAAAAACGGTAACCTCGACTTTGTGCATTTTTCAACATCAGTGTTATAGTCGATTAAATTTTAAATGATAATTTTGACCTACGTGAAAGCCTCGCGATTGATCGATCAAGCCCGAGAGCTTTGACGTGGTGAAAATTTATCATTTCAAACTTAATCGACTATATAAAATGTTGATTCAAATTAGAGCAGAATCGAGGTAAAGGATGAAAAATTCCCAGATGCTTGAATGCTTGCTGGAAAGTGGCAAGATCCCTCATGCCCTGCTTTTCGCAGGACCTAAAGGAGTGGGTAAGAAGCATGCTGCCTTGCAGTTTGCCAGTTCTCTTCTCAAATCTCAAAAAAAAGTAGATCATCATCCTGATATACATCATTTTGTTCCTGAAGGAAAAACGGGGATGCATCCTATCACTTCCATTCGAAAACTGATACACGATGCCTATTTGGCTCCATTTGAAGCTGCATGGAAAATATTCATCTTACAAGATGCTGAAAAGATGTTGCCTACAAGTAGCAATGCCTTATTAAAAATCCTCGAAGAACCTCCTTCTCAAACTCTCATTTTCCTGCTCACAGAATATCCAGACCGTCTATTACCGACGATTCTTTCCCGGTGTCAAATAGTTACATTTATTTCAGGGAATGAAAAAAATATCGATGCACAAATGTTAGCTCTTCTTGCTGAAGGGGCTCCTATTTCCCAAGTTGCTGAATTTGAGAGCGAGCATCCTGATGCTGTTTTTGAAACACTCCTTTTTTGGTATCGTGACAGAGTGCTTTTAGAAATGGGAGGAGAGGAAAAGCTGTTGCATTTCCCTGGCTATTTGAAACAGCTTAAAAACACCACCTGCATTTCTCTTGATAAGGTGGAGCAGGGAGTCAGGCAAGCTCGTTTAGCTTTTGAGCGTTCTACAAAGCTCTCTCTTTGCATAGAAATGTTCTTTCATTATATTAAATGAAAAAAAGTTGGAGATCATGGCTAATCAGTTACTTGCTACTTATCCTATTTCCCCCTATACGAAAATTCCTACTTCTCATGATAACTCTACAAAGCTCATCTTAGTCGCGCTATCACTCGACGTAGCCATTGGAATTCTATTCACTATGTTGGGAGCTTTAAATCTCTTTGGTGGTGTTCCAAGCATTGGCTTCCTAGGCTCGGTTGCCGGTGGAAGTTTTGTGACCTTGACTTCTGCTATTGGCATTTTGTGTATTGCTCTAAATTGCAAGAGCGCAGTCGAAACAGAAAAGCAATCAGGTGCAATCAGAAACGAAAAACAAGAGGCATTTCAAGAGAAAAAAATAGATCCTCTGGTTGTAATCGCAGCAGAAAAACAATCAGGCGTAATCAGTCGCGAAGAACAGGAAGTATTTCAAGAGATAAAAATGGATCCCTATTTTCAACAGGCTACGCGGCAGGAGATTGATGAACTTGAAAAAAAACAACAAGTTTTTCGACAACAATTATTGGATCGTGCCGCAGCAATCCGGGTTGCTCAGTTTGAGATGCCTGATTTTGATGATCCGACGATACGCAGCACTCTGGACAATACTCTTGATGCGAATGAAAATAAAATCCCCGAGAAATCATTTAAAGGAGCAAATACACGATGCATTTTCAATAAGGATTTACCAAGCATTCTGGTGAAACGACAAATGGATGCAGGATGGGATACCCCCTCTACAAGGAAGGCGTTTGCCGAAAATTACATAGAGATAATCGATGAAGGGCGAAAAATATGTACAATCTATAATTTTGACTTACTTTATGTTCCAGTTTGCATTCCCTGTCCAGGGAATAAAGAATACGTGATCCAGGAATACATGAATCTTTTAGTCGATGACTGGGATGATCAAAAAGATCTTTTTCAGTGGGCTTTCTCTCAAGACGAGCTACAACCATATATGAAAGTGCTTTTCACCCAATTGACTCAATTCATTTGCTTAACGGAGTTTCAGGATGTGAAATATGACAATATTCAATTCACAAAAGACGGTAGGCTAGCACTTTTTGATCTAGATCGAAAGAGTGCTCTTGTAGGTTTGACTCATGGTAATTCTCCAGCTCAAGGAGGGCTGTTGAGCATGTTACCTTCGACTTGGTTGATTGAATTTGTCGAAATAGCCCAACCATATCTATCTCGGCCCGATGTTGAAGAACTGCAGACCGTACTTTCTGAGATACGTGATAAAATTCTGAAGCGAGAACAACATATGAAAAATGCCCAAGAATTCTATCAAAACCATCAGATTTTAGTGCCCACTCAAAAATTGATTTTTGATGCACACCATTTTGAAAAGTATGATCAGCTGACCGTTCAATTCATTAAAAATCTGATTGGCCTTATTAATCAAGCGCTTGTATCTAAGAAAAAACTCAGCATACAAACAGCAAGAAAAATCTTTGTGACAAAAGACGAATCTTTCTATGAAGCAATGGATGTTAGGTCTTGGGCGTATGGAGATGATGATGGGCTTCTCTACAATCAAATAGAAAAGCAAGCCTTGGATGCCTTATTGGAACATCACATTATTCGTTATAAAATCCATTCATCCCAATTATACATTGTGTGCTAACTCCTTATCTGAGTCGTCCTCTGAATTCAGATGCAAAGCACTTATTTGAAAGCAAGGTGCTCTCCTGCCGAAATTCAAGGCTTTGCAGATGAGTTCAAGTGATGGTTTATATAGCAAATATAGTCGATTAAATTTTAAATGATAATTTTGATAGTAACGTCGCAGTAGGCGAATGTGAGCTGCTAAATGAAATTTAGGTAGCAATTGTGGTCTATACTATAATCTTAACTCTTTATGAATCTGGGACTCTTCAATGAGATTCATCCTTTCCTATGTAAAAAGTTTTTATTTTTTAATTTCCTCGTTTACCACTTGAACCTTAAGACTTTTTAGATTTTTAACATTAATAAAAAGAAGATTTAAATTTAAAAAATAAAATTGAATTGTTTAATCTTTATACAAAATTAACAATTTTCAAATAAAATAAAAGAAAAATTAATTTTTACTTAATGTGCCCTATGCCAAATTTAATTTCCTCTAAAACTGTACCAGATTTACTTTTGCTTAAAGCTGCGTCCAATTTAACCGTTCAGCCAAGTGTAGCGATAAAACCACATGCCTTTTCAACACAGTCAAAAATGACGCTAGTTGCCTTTTCAGTGATGGCAATTATTGGCGCACTTTTTATCATTTTAGGGTCATTAAATATTTTTGGCGCCCTACCTCAAATCAGCTTTTTAGCTTCTGTGATCACGGGCAGTGGAATCATGCTGTTGTCTGCTGGAGGTATTTTATGGAGCGCTCTGAAAGAATGCCGTTCTTCTGATCCATCAAACAAATCAAAGCATATAATTCCTGGCAAAACAGCAGACGATGTGCAAGAAATTAAACAAGAACCAAAAGTTCCCATAAAAAAAGAAGAGCTCTCAGAGCCTTTAAAAACTTTTCAAGAGCAAGCGCTCGCCCGTCTAGCCGGAAAAGCTGCAAAGACTTTTACAATGCCTGATCTAGAAGATAAAGAGACAGCAGACAAAATTAATGTCATGGTCAAACATTTTAGAACCCATTCTAAAGAGGATACATCTTTTAAGTTATTTCACGGTGCAGTCAATGAATGTTGGACAAATGATACACTTCTTCCTGGGGTCATTTTTAAAAAACAGAAACAAAAAGCCGCACACGGGAATATGAAAATCAAAAAGGGTGCTTCCTATGAAATTTATAAAGAAATTTCAAATGAAGCGCGTCAAATATGTAAAAAAGAGGAGGATCCACTCTATTTACTCCAAATTCCTCAATGTGAATTGGTCGGAAAATCTCAATCAATAGTGATGCAAGAAAAAGTCGAACTTTTGTTCGATAATTGGGATGCACAAAAAAACCTTTTCCGTTGGGCAATGGGGGAGGAATCTTTAGAAGGTTATATCAAAGAACTTTTCAGACAACTGGCTGTTTTTATTTGTAAAATGGGTTTTTCAGATGTTAAATATAACAATATCCAATTCACTAAGGATGGTCGGATAGTCCTCTATGATATTGATAAAAATGAACCCATCGCAGGTTTACTCAATGGAGGTGTATATGGAGGTGATACCCAAAGAAGATTTGGGTTATTAAGCATGCTTCCTTCGAAATGGATAAACGAAAAGGATGAAGACAGTTTTTTGAATAAGGTTATTAAACCTCTTTTGACAAATGAGGATTGGGAATTTCTTCTATCAGAGCTCCCTGTAATCAAAAAAAAGGTTGAGAAGACTGAAATGCACATGGAGGAGGCGCAAAAATTCTATAAAAACCGTATTACCTCGCCTACACAACATATTCCTTTTGATGAGCAGAAATTTGCTTCTTATGATCCTAATATCTCAAACGCAGCAAAAATTTTCTTCGAGCATGCAAACCAAAAATTGGACTTATGCAAAAATCTTAGCCTTGTAACTGGCAGAAAAGTACGTTTTGACTTGCGATTCCCAGAAAAGAGTCCTCTTTTTCAAGCAATTAATGAACAATCTAAAACGACTGAAACGTCCGCTGATCTTAATTATGAACAGTTTAAAGCTATTGCAACATCCGCTCTAGAAGCTCTAAAAGTACAAGGGTTCATTATTTCGTACTATGTGGGAACATCAGGTATTAAAATAGTTTGTTAAGATTGAGTCAGCCTAAAGCTGACTCAACTCTACCGTATCTGAAATCAACCCCAGTTTTTCAACGATTTCCCAACGTGTTTCAAAAGGAATCTCTTTATTAAGCTGAAGCTTATCATACCAAATGCAAGACGAAAAATAAGGGCTGTTTCCAAAGCCACATACTCGCCAATAGACTTCTACACTTCCATGTTCTGTATAAGGGGAATTACTTCCAGTGATAAAATGGTATTTTCTGATTTGATCCACATAAAACGTTTTGGATTCAGGATCAATATTAACCGCAAACGCTCCTCTCTCACCTGGATAAGGCTTCATTCTAAGTAATTGTATGTTTGTATGATAGAGCTTCGTGGCAAAATCTTTTCTGAGATTCGTTGTGGCGTGTATATAGGCAGAAAAAGAGAGTGCTTGTAATACACGAAAACTTGTCACCTTTTTGTTACAAACACGCAGCCATTCATCTTGTACGAAAAGTTCTACAATTTCTTGAGTGAATCTATCGTCCAGATTTTTCTCTAATTTTTTTTTGCACCATTGATAAAATGATTTTGAACATGTATTTTGCTGCAACGTATTGAGTAGCTCTTTCAATTCCATTTGTTGAGTTTTGCATTTTTCCAGTAATGGATCCAACAGCTCAATTAATTCTACCTTCTGTTTTTCATTGATGATATCTTCACAAACAAGGTCTCTGTCTGTTTGTGCCACAGATTCAGAAGTGATTCCAAAAGCTTGATTTAGGTGTGTGATTAACCAAAGGGTAAGACTGCACAGTACTTCTCTCTCTGTTCCTTCAAAAGAAGGATTTGGAAGTGGTTTTCCATTGAGTCTGAAATAATCTTTGCTTTCGCATTTATTGAAAAAGGTTAATGGGTCTACAATATCCTTTTTTTTTACATTTGAGATTGGATAGTCGCGATCAAAAAAAAGAGGGTAGCTCTTGATCTTCATACTGGTGTGGTGAACAATCTGCTTAAGCAGAAGCATTTTTTTTATCATTGTTTGCCACTCCAACTTCATTTTTGGATCGAGACAGCTCTGTAAAAATAAAAAAACTTCTTGTCCTCCTATGATTTTAATCAATTCGAGTTGTTCATTTTTTTTAATCATCATGGACTGATAGATAAATGTTTTAAGACTTTCGAACTGAATAAAGGGTGCTAAAAAATCGCTCTCGTTTTTTTGAAAAGCATCTTTGATCAGTTGAGGAATATTGAATACTTCAAGTGCTTTTTGATTCAGAAATTTGGACAATGTGCGATGAGGATCGATTTTTCCTACTTGCGCTCTTGCTAAAACAAATAGTTCAAGCTGTTTAGCAAATGTCTGTACTTGAGTAGATGCAGTATTAATGCCAGAATATTTGAATGTCATTTCGGACTGTGCACGCTGCAGCACGGGTTTTTCTGCATTTTCTTTTTTACCAATTTCAAATTGGCCGATTGATGAAGATTTTTCTAATTCAGTGCCTTTTCTTGGCTGTGGGGCTCCTTTTTTATGAATGAAGAAAGGATAGATAATAGCATTGATATTAAATAAAGTGCGCTTTTTGGATTTATCGTAGGGATAGCTTTTAGGGAAATAAAATGTATCCCTACCTGAAATTTTTCCTTCAGTTGTGTTTGCTCCTTCAATAGACATATAAAGATCCTTCTTTATGGTTTCTTCACGTATTTTTATAGAGTAATTAAAAATTAAATACAATCATATAGACCTCTGTTTTGGGTTGTCTTCCTCATAATCAGTTGATTTTTATGAGATTAGATTTCGTTTTTCTGCTCGGTAATAACACTTCGCTATGACCTTCGCAGAAAAACGAAATCTAATCTCATAAAAATCCCTGAGGATGAGGGGGAAAAACTCAGGTTATAGAGCGATCAACGATAGAAGATAGATTTTATATATTTAAAAATTAAGCGAATGCAAAAAGAGATTGTAGAAACAAGGATAGCTTTGAAAGAATGGAGGGAGGGATTTCGTGGCCACCTTGAAAGGTGTGTAATCTTCCGTGCAGTCCTCCTTCAAGCAAAAGTTTTTCCAACTCTTCTGCTTTTCGCAACGGCAATAAGGGGTCATGCATCCCATGACTTTGAAAAAAATGGGTGTTAGCATGTGGGTGAATTTTTGGCTTCCATCGAAGCGATTCAAGATAAGTTCCGGAAAAAATCAGGAGGCCTCCACACCTTATCATTGAGCTAAGCATGGTCTCAACCGCTAAGATAGCACCTTGACTAAATCCTCCTAAAACAAGTTTTGAGCGTGGTGTATCTAATTGATCCACAAATCTATTCGCGATTGAGCTGACTTGTGTGAGATCTGGAGGGAATGCGCTTGCAATATCTTCAAAGCTATTTTCTCGATGAGACTTGGATAAAACTTCCATATCAATAGGAAACCAGGCTCTACCTACATAGCCTGGCATGAACTGAACCTGTAAAGGGGCTTGTGGAAAAATCCATGTGGGCCCCTTATATACATTACTCAAAGGAAAAAGATCCATGGCATCAGCTCCAAAACCATGAAAGAGGACGATGGTTCCTTGCTTAGGATCTCCGGGAAGTTCAACGACCTGCAAGCCGCCGATTTCTCTACGATGAATGTTCATTATTTAAAACGCTGTGCCACAGTATTCCAATTGATGTTATCAAAGAATGCCTTAATGTAAGCTTTGCGGTCTATACCATAGTCGAGCATAAATGCATGTTCCCATACATCCATGATTAAAACAGGATTGCCACCTGCTAAGTGACCGATATCGTGTTCACCAATCCAAGTGTTTATTAACCTCCCTTCAATTGGATCTTGGTACAGAACAACCCAGCCGACACCTCTTATCATTCCTGTATCTACAAAATCTTTTTGCCATGCATCAAAGGTTCCAAAATCATTTAAAATACGTTTATACAATGGACTATTTTGGTCGAGCTTGATGCCTTGACCTCCCAAGTTACTAAAGTAGAGTTCGTGCAAGCGAATACCGTCAAACTCCCATCCAAAACGCCGCTTAAGCTCTTGAAATAGGGGAGAGCTTTGTTTGCCCTCAGTTGTCAATTGGCTAAGTAAGGTAATCAGGAGATTCGTATTTTTGACATAACCTTGATAGAGTTTAAAGTGAGTATTTAGAGCATTATCTGAAAAACCTGGCATACCAAGAAGATTTGAAAAATCTTTAGATTGATAGGGCTGTTGAGATTCGGGTTGATTTGTCTGATCTGCCAGTACAATAGCAAAAGGAGTAGGTTGCGGCGGCTCGATAGGCTGTGAGGCAAAAAGTGTTGAAGTAGACAGCAAAGAGAGCGCAATTTTTGATAGATGTTTCAAAGGATCCTCCTTGAAAGTGTAAATTTTATAATGATTTCGGAGAGTAGCTAAAACTTGTGTTATAATCAATTTTGAAATACTCTCGGCTTTCTATTGGAGGCATGCAATGACAGAGACGGTGACGTTAAAAGGACAGAAACTGACGCTAAAGGGAAATCTCGTAAAAGAAGGGCAAACAGCCCCGGATTGCGAGCTTATGGGACCCGATCTTAAACCCGTGAAACTTTCATCATTTAAAGGAAAAACACTCATTTTACTCTCTGTCCCATCACTAGATACCTCTGTATGCAGTACTGAGACACGTCGTTTTAATTTGGAAATGGAAAAATTTAAAGAGTGGCTCACTGTAGTTTGTGTGAGTATGGATCTTCCCTTTGCACAATCAAGGTGGTGTGGAGCAGAGGGGATTAAAAGTGTTGTGACACTTTCAGATTATAAAACTCACGAATTCGGTCAAAAATATGGTGTCTTGATTGAAGAAATTGGCCTGCTTGCAAGGACTGTTTTTCTGATCGATCCTCAGATGAAAGTCATAGCCACTTATTTAGTTAAAGAGGTTTCACATGAACCCGATTATGCTCAAATTTTTGAGCGCGTGAGCAAAATGGTTCATTGAGTTGACTCCTGTAAAGAAGCCTGTTTTTGATCAGAGCCAAAGCTATACATCTTGACGATTATAAACGATCAATCAGAGTTTTCGTATGCGACCAAATGTAACTTTTTTGGCTAAATCAATCATATTGTGCATAAGTAGTAAATGATTAAGATCAGACGTTCCCAAGAAAGAGGATTTGAGGATAAAGGGTGGTTGCAAACTTACCATACCTTTTCATTTGACACCTACTACGACCCTGAATATCTAGGCTATCGCCAAATCAGAGTTATTAACGAAGATATTGTGAAAGGTGGAAAAGGTTTTCCCTCCCATGGCCATAAAGATATGGAGATTATTACTTATGTACTCGACGGCGTGCTAGAACATCAAGACAGCTTAGGTCACACAAATATTATCCGGCCTGGAGAAGTGCAGCGTATGAGCGCAGGGAGCGGAGTGCTTCATAGCGAATACAATCTTTCGCACCATCTGCCCATTCATTTTTTACAGATTTGGCTCACCCCGGAACAGTATGGCTTGACACCAAGTTATGCCAGCAAACTTTTTTCTTCGGCTTCAAAATGGGGACAATGGTGTTTGATCACATCAAGCAATGGACGCGATGGTTCTTTACGCATCCATCAAGACGTTGATCTCTATGCTACGTTACTAGATGACAACGATGAGCTAGTCTTTGAAGCACTCATAGGCCGTTATTATTGGATACAAATCATCTCTGGTAAATTCTTGATTCAAGAAACTATTTTAGAATCGGGAGATGGTGCTTCACTGAGCGATGAAACTACAATTGAAATACGTTGCTTGACAAGTGGAGAGCTTCTTCTTTTTGATTTAGCCTAATAACAGTTCACATGTGGTCGTGAACAACCTTAACGAAAAATCTATTAATTTATTATATCTCTTTTTTTCACATTGATAACGTTTTTTATAAAAAAAAAATTTAACTTTTTCAAAAATAGTATAATATAAAAAAAACATACATAGATTTAATATATATTTATTGCTAAAATAAATTCGTATTTAAATTATTGGAGTTGCAAATGACACAATCCCTTTCAAGCGTTTTAGGTGCACGAATTATTTACCATTCTGACCCTTCCGATTTGAAAAAAAAGATTGCTTTAAGCGTTGTAGGTTTTGTAGCTCTAACTAGCTTGGTTATTGGGATTCTGGCTTTGCTGCATAGCTTTGGAATAGTGAATATCTCTGGACTAGGAGTTATCCCTCAAGCGGCAGTGTTTTCAATGGTAGTGGGAGGAGGTGTCCTCTTAATAGCTAATTGCATTGCCCTAGTTGCTTTGGCATTTCTGAACAAAAGGGTGAAACAACAGATGAAGGAAGCGTTGAAAGTAGATACGAAGACTTATCCTGAAGGATGTCAATCGAAAGATCTATTTGATTTATTTGATTTGTGCCCATATTTTCAAGGCCGTCCTTTATTTTCTGAGGGTACCATTAGAAAAGAGACAGCTGTTTATTTGCTCGCAGAGTTGGTTAACAAAAAAAAGACCTTACATGCATTTCAAAATGAATCTCAACGCGACGACTTTGCTAAAAAAATATGGAACAGCGGTTCGCGTAAAATTGCTTAACAAGCTTAAGTCTTATTCATTATGGTACAAACATTTTCTAATGTCACAGGAACAAGAATCCTACATCATGCAGAGCCTTGTGACTGGAAAAATAAACTCAGTTTAAGCATTGCAAGTTTTGTGGGAGTGACCTGTTTGGTCATAGGCATTCTTGCACTACTCCATAGTCAGGGAATTGTGAATGTGTTTGGATTGGGAGCCATTTCGCATCTACCCTGTGCCATGATCCTTCTAGGAAGCCTTCTGGCTGAGGTTAGTCTTATATATTTAATAATTTGTGGTGTCCTTAACTGTAGAATGAAAAAAGATTCAAGCCAAGGCTTAAAGTCGACTTCGACCAAAGGCCCTGAGTCGACATCAGCCAACGTATCTGGCTTGAAGTCAAATAATGAATGCGACCCAGTTGCTATTCTTCCTAAAGATGTGAGCCTGCAGATTTTCTCTTACCTCAATCTAAATGAACTTGATAGCAGTAGCCAAGTGAGCAAGCGTTGGAGGGATTTCTTATCTATTCCAAGTATATGGGACCACTGTGATTTAAAAGAAATTTCTTCCTCAATAGAGTTCTTTGATGAATCAGATTGGAAAGAGCATGTTGATTTGACTCGCTTTGAACTCAGCGTGGATGATGCTCCTAAGCTTGATAAGCTCAAGACGTTTCGCCTTCTGAAAAAATGCTTGTCTTCTCTAAGTATAACAAATAGCCCTAAGGGTATAAAAATCTTTGTGGTAACCCTTCCCAAAGGCCTTTCATTGAAGAAACTGCCTGATCTTGTAAGAGAACCCCAAAAAGGACACAAAGGTGATGTGTGGGATGGTGGCTGGTATAATCCTTATAAGGCTCTTGATAAAACTTATAGGATCATCATCACCAATCTTTTTTCCAAAAGCCGAATTTTAACCCCAAAGAAGCAAAAGATTTTTTTTGAGAAGTTCATGCAAAATATCCGACAAAAAAGCGACCTGGACTTAAAAAAACCAACTACATTAGAAGCCGCTACGCTTGCTGCAGTAACTATCATGAGATCAGGAGAGATTCCTTATCATCGCAAGTCAAAAAAAGAAATAGCGATTTTTACAGCTTGTGAACACACCACTGACGACATACTAGGTGTGCCAATTTTTAAGTCCGTAGGTTGCTTTCCCACTGATCGCTTATCACCACCAACCATGCTTATCAGATATAACTCTGAGTGGTTTGGTAGTCTTGGTTTATCTGGCGTCCTTGTTCTTAATGATTGACCTTTGTGACTACCAAAGGCCCAAAAGCTTCCACCAAAAACTGCCCAAACCTACCCAAATGATCAAATTGACGACACTTAAGAGAAAGCCGATTTTCCACCACGCTTTAATATCAATATATCCTGAACCATAAAAAATAGGTGCAGGGCCGCTACCATAGTGGGTGAGTCCTCCCATTAAGCTACTGGTAAAAGCAAAGATTAAGATGGCATAAGAGGGGGGAGTACCCAATCCTATCGCGACCATAAGAAATGCTGGATACATGGCGCCTACATGTGCCGTGTTGCTTGCGAAAAAATAATGGGAATAAAAATAGACCAGGCCAAGAATAAGGAATGCTACCTGCCAACTCATCCCACCAACAAGCCCAACGACTTGTTCGCTCAGCCAGGGCGTAAATCCCACAGTATTTAGGGAAGTCGCCATCATGATTAATCCGGCAAACCAGATGAAGGTATCCCAAGCATTGTGTTCCGTCACCACATCATGCCACTCAAGCACACCAAAAATAAGTAACAAAGCTAAGCCTGCAAGGGCAGCCACGGTAGCATTGATATGAAGGAGACCCCCAAAAACCCAGAGAATCAACAAAAGGATAAAAATCCCTAGCATCATCCATTCATTTTTCTCTAAGGGGCCCATTTCAGCGAGCTTTTTTTTCGCAAATTCTGGTGCATGCGGTGTCTCTTTTAACACGGGGGGGTAGAGTTTATAGACTACCAAAGGCATCAAGATGAGCGTCACAATTCCAGGTAGAATCCCAGCCAATGCCCAGGTGCCCCAAGAAATTGAATAACCAGCTTCTTGAGTGAGGCCAGCAAGCAAAGGATTCGCAGCCATTCCTGTCAAAAACATAGCGCTTGTGATCGTTGAGCCTTGGTAGGCAACTTTCATGAGAAATGAACCAATGCGACGTTCTGTTCCCAGAGAAGGTTCGCTACCGAATGATTTAGCTAACCCCTGGGCAATGGGATAAATCACGCCTCCCGTTCGCGCTGTCACGCTGGGAATAGCGGGACTTAAAATCAATTCACTTAAAAGCAATCCATAGCTTAAACCGAGCGTTCGCTTACCAAACATCGAAACAAAATAGTAGGCAATACGACTGCCTAGGCCAGTTTTAATAAAACCTCGTGAAATGAAAAAAGCAAAGACAACCAGCCAGGCGATTGAACTATGAAATCCAGAGAGCGTTTCTTCTAAAGTCAGGGTACGAGTTAACGTAGCCACACTCAAAGAAATGATGACAAGTGCGCCCATAGGGAATGGCTTTAAGATAATAGCAAAAATTGTCGTAATAAATAGAGCGAAGAGGTGCCACGCACGCGGCTCAATAGCTTGAGGCTGGGGAGAAAACCAGATACACAGACCAACGACAATAACAATAAAAAAAAGGAAGAGTTTCTTTTTTTTCACATCGTTTCAAATTTAATCGGCTATGCTAGCGAAGAGCAAGTTTATTGAAAAGTTATAGTTGATTCAATTTGCAAAAATGCATTTAAACCACGCTTTCGCGTATGAATCATTTTTGTCAAAGTGCAAAATGGTAATTCACACCAAGGCGCCCGACCCAGCCATTATCGGAGAAATCAAAGAAAAAAGCATTCGCAGCATCTGGAAAATCAGCAGAAAAAGAGAGTTTTTTTGTATCAAAACTTAAATAAAGAAGTTCTATACAAACACTCAATTTTTGCCAAAATGCATGCTCCATACCAAGACCTACTGTCCAGCCCCATAAATGTTGATGAAAATGGTGAGGTGTAGTATCGAAACCGGCAGCGCTAAACCCTCCAGAAATCAAAGTTTTAAATTCAGCGATTGCCGCTCCTCCTGTGATATACACTAGGGAGTCAACTAGATTCAATCCACCTCGTGCACGGAAGGTTGAGAACCATTGCATTCTTCTGGAAGCTTCAGCAGTAAAAGGCACTGGATTTGCTAGGGGCATAATAAATAAAGTGGAAGCCTTCAAAAGTTGAGCCTGCGATTCACTCCATGCCCAATCAGCAATTAAGCCAAAAAATCGGCCATCGTAAATCCAGTCATATCCGATCTGCAATCCCGCTTCCCAGCTAGGGTCTATTGCTTGAAGCGTTTCATAAGTTTCAGTAGGTGTAAAGGCACCTGCATCAAAGTAAGCGGGAGGGAGCTCATTAGCAATAGCTTCATAGCCTATAAAACCGCCATGGACGCCCAAATAAAATCCTCCAAAAGAAGAATTGCAATGATAAGAAGATACGCTAGGCAGAAAATCATTTTGTGCAGAGACTGTAAGGTGTATTGCCAAACATGCAGTCACGCTCACAAAACCATTAAGCCATTTTCTCATCCTGCATCCTTTTGTTGAACTGAATTGAAGTGCATTTTTACTTATCTCTCCCGCTTAAAGAAAAATGATAGTTCAAGCCAAGCCTTCCTGACCATGAATTATCAAAGAAGGTAAAACTAGAAGGTGACCCATTTGCAATAAAATTCATTCGCTTCATTGGGAAAGAAGTATACAACACTTCCGCCCAAATACTCCAATGACTGCTTACCGCCCATTCAGAGCCAAATCCCAGTGTCCACCCCCAACGCGTATTCTTGAATGTAAAACTCGGAGGAGTGGAGCCATTGTTTGACAGGCTATTCTTAAATTCAGCCAATGCTGCTCCTCCAGCAAGGTAAAATAAAAAAGTTTCATTGAATAGATAGCCCATACGGGCACGGAACGTTGTAAACCATTGCATGCGTGCCTTGGCTTCAAAGAGATCTATAGGAGTGCCTGGCATTTCCAGACTAATCCATGTGCGTGCTTCCGTCCACGTCAAATCTGCAATAAGTCCAAATAATTTGCAGCTTCTCAGCCAGTCATAACCTGCTCGCATACCCACTTCCCAATCTGTATGATTAGCACTATATGTCTGGTAGTTAGAAAAATAGATGGTTTGTCCATCATCAGTACGCGCCGTGGAATAACTATTCCAACCCACGTGTGCACCTATATAAGGCCCACCAAAGAAACAGCACATATCGCAAGGAAGGTCGTTAAGCACATCGGCTAATACGGGACAGCAAGGAGCCTCCAGGAAAAGTTCACAGGGTACATCGCATTCTTCTGAATCATCAGATATATCAAGGAGAGTATCCTCTGCTTCAGGATAACAAGACGCGTCCGGACAGTGCTCATCAAATTCATCGTCTTCAGGGTAAGTCAATGACTCAGGAAGCTCATAAAGAGTCTCATCTTCTAGATGGGCAGGTATTTCAAAAACAGAATGTTCTTGCACGCCACAGAATTCAGGATGAAAGGCTCCTTCAAGGAGTATTTCAGATGCTGACTCACAAGGATGATTAAGCACTTCAGAAAAATCGGAGGAACCAGGATCACAAGCCGCATTGGTGCAGAGTGCGTATGAAGCTTCATCATCTTCTAGACAAATAGATTCATCAAGAGGAAGGTTTTCAGGAAAGTTGAAAATTTCTAGATTATCAGGAGTTAGTACACAGGGAAGTTCATGTGCGTCTGGAGTAGATACTTCAAAACTAAAAGCGCCATGTAAATCACAAGACTCTGGATCACAAGATACATGAGAAGGTAGATCGTCAGAAATCTGCTCTTCATCAGCCTGACCGGTAGATGCAAGAAGTGAAGCTACAATTAGAACACTTTTAAGCCAATTTCTCACATGTTATCCTTTTTTGATTACATTTGCCTACTAGTAGAAAAATGGTAGTTGAGACTAATACGTCCACTCCATGCTTCATCATAAAACTTAAATGGCAACTGGGTGGTTGGGGAAACCTGAGAGGGCACAGTTAAACTGACAGTTTGTGATACAAAGCGCATATAAAGGCAGTCGGCATTTAGACTCCATCGTCTCCCTAAAACCAACTCGCTTCCAATCCCTAACGTCCAACCCCAACGACACTTTTGAAAGTGATTTTCGAAAGAAAAGGCAGGGGGCACAGGAGTGGATTCTGCGATATGTGATTTTAAATCTGCTACCGCAGCGCCTCCAGTAATATAAAATAAAACATTCTCCATCGCAATTCCAACACGTGAGCGTATTGTAGTAAACCAATACATTCTGCCTTTAATGAGAACATTCGGAGGAGCTGCCGGGTTTGTCACACGTGTCTCAGCATCTGACCAGTTCCAATCGACGACCAGGCCAACCAAAGCACGCTTCCACATTGAGTCGTAGCCCATCTGGGCACCAGCTGTCCAACTTGTATTTCTTTCGATCATTTCTCCGAAGCCAAAAAGCCCAAAGAGGTCGGCCTTTTCTGAAGTATAACTGACAAATCCTGCATTCCCACCAAGATAAAGGCCAGAAAAGAAAGGTTCACACAAAGAAGAGCTACAATCAGCCCGCATAGTCCAGGGGCAAAGCAGAGCACATCCCACTAAAAGTCCACTTAGCCATTGTCTCATTGAGCACCTCTCCTTGGAAACAAAGAAAAAAAATAACTAAAAAAATGGATTTAGGAAAGTAAAATAGCTCTGACCTGAAGTTGGTCATGCTTCAATCGCCGCAGCACTTAAATAGACATTCAGCCGAGAGCCATTTTTCCATTTCAGATACAGTATCGTCAATGAGCTCAGCATTTTGAAAAAGCCTGAAAAGACTGGATTGTTTTTCTTCTGTAAGGATAGCCCTAACATCCTCGAGATTAATAAAGGTGGTGTTGATCAGAGCATCATCAAAAGCTTTTCTGATATAAGGGTAAAGCTCTTCGGGATAAAGAGAACAACAGCAGGCAATGAGGTTATCCCAAGCAAAAGAAGGGGAACGCTCCAGCTTACCCTCAAAAAGGGTCTTAAAATAGTCGATAATTTTTGTTCGAGAAAGTGTCCCACAGCCTACTAAAATAACCAAACTAGCCTGACAAGCAGCTCTGACATATTCATTAATAGATGGGTTTTCAATCAATGTATACAAAACTTCCACGCGGTTGCCGCACACACTAGCTAAAATGCGGCTGAGGTCTTCAGTTAGCACATCTCCTGCAACAGCATGGGGAATCTCCCCAGGAAAAGAAAAAAGCTGAACAAGGTAAGGGAAGGTGCGTTCTTCTCGAAATTGAGCCAATAGATACATGGCATATAAATGACCCTGATAGTTGTCGTCTTCGATGATATCATCAATGCGTGATATGGCATCTTCTAAAATTTGAAGAAGATAGGGAGTGATCTGTGTGCGTTTAGCAATTGCTGACTCAATGGCTTCTCTAGGTAGTTCGCCGAGGTCATATGCAAGTTCTTCGAGGATATGTGGAATTTCCATAGAGAAGCTATTCACCACTTTTTCAGATTATCAAACAGTTTCTTATACCAAGTTACATTTTTTTTGGCCTCGACTTTCTCAATCCTTGCAGTTATCATCGTGCGCGCATGAGATTAGCGTTTATTTTATTGATCACCACTTTTTTATTCGGCTGCCAAACTCAAACTAAGGAAACATTAAAGATTATGACCAATCCAATTATAACAATATGCACTAACCTGGGCGATATTCAAATTGAGCTTTTCGAAGATAAAGCGCCTATTACTGTGAAAAATTTTCTCCGATATGTAGATGAAAAACATTATGATCAAACGATTTTTCACCGCGTAATTGATGGATTTATGATCCAAGGTGGAGGATTTACTTCAGACATGAAGCAAAAATCCACACATGAGCCCATTCGCAACGAAGCGGACAATCGGGTTTCCAATAAACGCGGAACACTCGCCATGGCACGCACTTCTGAAGTGCATTCTGCCAGTGCACAGTTTTTTATCAATGTTGTCGATAATCCATTTCTTGACTATCGCAGTTCATCCCCTAGCGGTTTTGGTTACTGCGTTTTTGGTCAAGTCATCTCAGGAATGGATGTTGTGGACAAAATCAAAATTTGCAAGACGACAATCAAAAACGGTATGCAGGATGTTCCTGTAGAAACCATCCAAATTAAAGAAATTTTTCGAATCAAGCCGGCAAATTAGCATAATTAAAATTATTTATTGAATAAATGCAATTTAAATTTTATTTATTATTGCTATTTCAATTAAAATCATTTATAATTTTTTTAGAAATAAACAAAAGGAAACTAGATGGCTGCAGTAGATAATATTAATTGGGGGAATTTTGCTCATACCCCTTCCTGTTTAGAAAAAGCAAAAGATTCGAAATGGATAGACGCGGCTCTCATTGTAAGTGCTGCAGCTTTATTGATTATTGGCATTTTGGCTTCAGTTGGAGTATTCAACTTTATTGGAGTCACAAATGCTGCCTTTCTTTCCTATGGAATGTATGGTGGAGTAGCTCTTCTTCTCATAGCTGAAGCTGTTAAAGTGATTGTTAAAAAGTGCGTTCCTTCTTATGGCGCATTTACTCGCGAACAATTTCAAGAACTTAAAAAAACTGTTCTAACAGCTATAAAGGATCAAAAAGATCAAAGCCAAGGCCTCTTTCGAGACTGCATTACGAAGATCCTTGTTGATCAAATAATGTACTTCACCCCTCAAGAGCGGAAGCAATTTGACAGTCAATGTGACGATTTAGTTCAAGACTTAGAAAAATATATAAAAATAACTTTAAATCACCCGCGCTTCCGCAATTCTCCCTCGTCTTATCTTGAGAATTGGGAAAAGCAAATGCATAGTCTAGAGGGCCAGGATGGCGCTACTCCGCTTCTTAATAAATGGTGTAAGGAAAACAATTATCCCATAACAAATGTGAAGTTGGATAGTTTTAAGAAAATAATGAAGATGAGCAAACAACAAGAACAAGAAATGAAAGAAACGTTAATTTATAATTTGAACTTTCAAGCCCTTCTGTTAATTGGACTTTCATTTCAGTTCTTGCACAATAAGCCTAAAGACCAAGAAACCAAAGATACCCAAAACTAAAAATTGTAAGACAGATTTTGAAAAGGGGCCTGAAAAATAAATTTTTAGGCCTTTTTTTTTGCTAAAAAAGAAGCTGTGAAAAAGTTTCTAGTCATTGCTTTGAAGAACGCTTAATCCTATAGTCATTTCCACTCAAAATTTTACGTATGACCGCACGCTAACGACCTACAATTGATCAAACGTAAGCTACGCCACATTAATTTGAGTAGACCGCGAACGACTGAACAGAAAAATTTTTGGCGTGATCCAAATATATGAGATATCTATCTAAAATTTAAATAAAGGAAAGCAAGATGGCTTCTACAAATAGTGTTATTGCACCGGATATTAAACCTACAGTTTACACTTCTTCATGTCTACAAAAAACTACAGCATCGAAATGGACTGATGTTGCTCTCATTACGGCCTTTGCTGTTTTGCTCACCATTGGCATTTTAGCTTCAACTGGTGCATTAAACAGTATCGGAACAACTAATGTGATGTATCTTTTTTATGGAATGTACGCAGGAGCAGCGCTCTTCCTCACCGCTGAAATCGTTAAAGTTGTTGTTCTACAATGTGCTGCAAAAAAAGCACTCATACGTAAAAAAATCCTCATCCAGGGGATCGTCCAAACGTGTAAAGAGGTCATGAGCGATACAGCCAAAAATGTGAAAACAGATGCTGAAAGTGGCAATACTGACGCTCAAATGTTATACGACGAGAGCGTAGCCATATTCAGTTATGTGGAAAAGCATGTGAAAGCCGTCCTGAACAATAAACAACTTCTAACCTATTCTGCACATTATCTCCAAGAATGGAGTGAATACATGCAGGAATCCGAATCTATGCTTCCCGAAGAATCGGAGAAATTAAAAAAATGGCATGAGAACTTTAATCAATGGCGTGCAAAAAGTGAACATCCAACACCAAAAATTAAGCTTACAATTTTGCAGGAACTATATTTAGAATATTACACTTTAACATTCTTACTAAAAAATGTTACACGTGAATCGTTAGAAGATCTTTCTCAATTAAGATAGTGAGTAATAAATAGTCAGCAATACTTGGAATGTGTCATACCAAGATGGTCTCGAGAACAAAACCTTACCAATAACCCACCCAGGGCTTACGCCCTGGGCTGACCTAGATGAATATCATGGTCTGCCGACAACAGCGTGTCGGTCTTCTTAAAGCCAATTATTTTTTAGGTGGCTTTGGGCTTCCTGGCTTATCTTTCTTGGTCATAATAGCACCAATATTATAAGTGTCAGCAAATGTCTTCGAGACCCGCCTCTCAGATTCATTTGCTTCTGCCTAGCATTGTGTGCGAAAGCCTTTTTTTTGTGGAAGAGTTTTTTTTTAAAAAAAAATGTGCCTTAAAACTTATCTTAAAAGGAGATGATTGGGCTTTGGAATTTGTCTACATGTAGTGACAAGCACCAAAATGGCCAGGTTTTACCTCACGCCAGATGGGCACGCTGAGTCTACACTTTTCAGTTGCTAATGGACAACGTCCTGAGAAAGGACATCCAGATGGGGGAGTCAGAGGATTGGGGACTTCTCCCTTAAGGACAATGCGTTGCCGTTTTTTTTCTATTATTGGATCTGGTATGGGAATCGAAGAGAGAAGAGCTTGTGTATACGGGTGTAGAGGATCTCTATAGAGATCGCTCGAAGAAGCTAATTCCATCAATTGACCAAGATACATCACTGCGACACGATCAGAAATGTATTTAATCATAGAAAGATCGTGCGCAATAAATAGATAGGTTAACCCCATCTGTGACTGTAGCTTTTTTAAAAGATTAACTACCTGTGCTTGAATAGAAACATCTAAAGCAGAAATAGGTTCGTCGCAAACGATAAACTCAGGTTCTACAGCCAGCGCCCGAGCAATTCCAATGCGCTGACGCTGCCCTCCACTAAATTCGTGTGGAAAGCGACTCATATGCTGAGGATTTAATCCAACCAACTCTAAGAGCTCTTCTATGCGTCTTTTTCTTAATTCACCCTTAGCGAGTTTATGAATATCTAAAGCCTCTCCCACAATATCTTGGACGGTCATGCGTGGATTTAATGAGGCATAAGGGTCTTGAAAAACGATCTGCATGCGTCGACGCATCTGCTTCATTTCTTCTTTATTTAACAAAGCAAGGTCCACGCCATCAAAAAATACTTTCCCAGAAGTTGGTTCATGTAGCCGCAAAAGCGTGCGTCCCATGGTAGATTTTCCACATCCGCTTTCACCAACCAGACCAAGCGTTTCTCCTGCATAAATCGCGAGATTAATATCGCGAATCGCTTTAAATGATTTTTTTCCTAATTTAAATTCTTTAGAAAGATTTTCAAGTGTAACTAAAATTTTATTCATCTTTTTTTCTCAGCCAACAGGCGACTTGATGGCGATCTTCAGTATTCTCTAGGGTAGGACAGATGTTTTTACAGATGCGCATCGCAAATTCGCATCGAGAGCAAAAAGAACAACCTGCTGGCGGATTCAGTAGATTCGGTGGTGTGCCATGGATCGGAATGAGCTCTTTTCCTTTTTGCATATCCAGTCTAGGTACTGAACGCAGTAGCCCCTGTGTGTAGGGGTGTTGCGGGTTCGTATAAATCTGTTCGACAGATCCTGATTCCACAATCTGTCCACCATACATCACAATCACCCTGTCACACATGCCAGCTACAATGCCTAAATCATGCGTGATCAAAATGATGCTCATATTCATTTTCTTTTGAACCTCTTGCATCAGCTCTAAAATCTGTGCCTGAATGGTCACATCGAGAGCAGTTGTGGGTTCATCTGCAATCAGGAGCTTGGGATTGCATGAGAGTGCAATCGCAATCATGGCTCTTTGCCGCATGCCTCCGCTAAATTCGTACGGATATTGCCACATTCTTTTTTCTGGCTCTGAAATCCCGACTAATTTAAATAGCGCTATGACTTGTTCTTCTGCCTGAGTGCACGTGAGCTTTTGATGCTTGATCAATCCTTCCATGACTTGTCGACCCATCTTCATGGTGGGATTTAACGAGGTCATGGGATCTTGAAAAATCATCCCAATCTCTTTGCCGCGCACCTGCTGTAGCTCTTTTTTAGATTTTTTTAAGAGCTCTTTATCATCAAAAAAAATTTCCCCGGCTTCAACAAGACCTGGAGGTTGGGGAATCAACCCCATGATTGCTTGAGCAGTAGCACTTTTGCCACAACCAGATTCACCAACTAAGGCGACAGTTTCTCCTTTTTCTACACAAAAAGAGACATTCCTAACAGCATGCACTTTCCCAAGATAGGTATGGAAGGCAACAGAGAGATTTTTGACTTCGAGTAAAGGCATCTTAGTGTGTTACTTCCTTAACTTTGGATCTAAAGCATCACGCAATCCATCGCCCACAAGGTTAAAAGCCAGCATAGTCACGCTGATAAAAAGCGCAGGAAAAAAAAGACGCCAAGGATAATAGCGCATTGCCGGTAAGCCATCGCTCGCCATCGTTCCCCAGCTAGCCATGGGAGCCTGGACACCTAATCCCAAAAAACTTAAAAAGGCTTCCGTAAAAATAGCGATAGGAATCGTAATGGTCACTGTCACAATGATGGGCCCCATAGCATTTGGGATCAAGTGTTTGAATAAAATTCTGCTTCCACCTGCACCCAAAGCAATCGCGGCTTGGATATATTCTTGTTCTTTTAATTGTAAAAGCTGACCTCGAACAATGCGTGCCATTCCAATCCAGCCAGTGAAGGTTAGGGCGATCAAAATTGGAAAAAGGCCCGAACCCATGACTACCATCAACATGATGACAACAAGTAAATAAGGAATGGCATAGAGGATATCCGCCACACGCATGAGAAGATTATCGAGACGCCCGCCTGCTAAGGCAGCAATCCCTCCCCACAAGACACCGAGGGCTAGATCGATCAATGCCGCACTGATTCCGACGAAAAGTGAAATACGTGCGCCGCAGGCTGTGCGCGAAAAAACATCACGCCCTAAATCATCCGTACCAAACCAAAATTGCTTGGAAGGTGCCTGATTTTTTAAAGCCAAATTTGTCTCATAATAGGGATGTGAGGAAATCATTGGGGCAAGAATGGCAAAACAGGCGAGGAGGAGAAGCATCATGAGACCGCCCATGGCGACTTTATTTTGACAAAGCCTACGGTAGCAATCTTGCCAAAAACTCAATGAGGGACGCAGGATTTCCTCGCGCAAATTGACGTCTTGCTGAAGAGGTAAGAAGAGTTCAGGGTCAATATGCAGACTCATAACTGTTTAGTTGTTTTATAGTTGATTCAAGTTCAAAAGGCGCATTTGGACTGTGCCAAAGCTCCCGGGATTGAACGATCGTAAATGACCCCATATTAATGCCTAATATTGGGTCATTTACGATCGTTCAATCCCGGGGCTTTCGCGCAGGTCGAAATGCGCCTTTTGAACTTGAATCAACTATAAGTTTTAGACGAGGATCGATCCATCCATAGGCAATATCCACCATAAAAATGGCTAAGAGCAAAATCATACTGTAAAAAACGGTAATACCCATAATGACTGTATAATCCCTATTCGTAATGCTATTGATAAACCACTGGCCCAAACCTGGAATGCCAAAAATCTTCTCAATGATAAAGCTGCCTGTCAAAATGTTTGCTGTCAACATGCCTAAATAGGTCACTACAGGTAGTAAGGCATTGCGCAAAGCATGTTTAAAGATCACAGCTCGCTCGCTTAGCCCCTTTGATCGGGCAGTTTTGATGTAATCCATGGCGAGCACTTCAACCATATTGGCGCGCGTCAAGCGAGCAATAAAGGCTGTAGGAAGTGCAGCCAGAGCCATGGCTGGCAAGATAGATTGTTTAAATGTCCCCCAACGGGCTACTGGCAGAAGATCCAATTTGATAGAAAGCACATATTGCAAGGTAGCCGCTAAAATAAAACTGGGAACTGAAATGCCGATGACTGCAAAAATCATCGATGTATAGTCTTGCCATTGATTTTGTTTTAAAGCAGCCAGAGTTCCCAAAACAACGCCGCACGAAAGAGCTAAGAGCATTGCTTCCAAACCTAGGGTAGCGGAAATGGGAAAGCCACTGTTGATAATATCATTGACCGTCCGTGCTTTATATTTAAAAGAAGGTCCCAAATCCCATGTCACAATCGATTTTAAGTAATTTCCATATTGGATGTACCAAGGATCATTAAGCTTATAGTGTTCATAAAGTGATTGTAGGATTTCTTTTGGTAAGGCCTTTTCTTGCGTGAAAGGGTCACCAGGTATCGCTTTCATCAAAAAAAAGGTGATCGACACAATGGCCCAAAGCGCGAGAAGATTGGCAAAGAGCCTTTTTGTGAGATAGAGGATCATGTCTTTCCTGTTTTTTCGATATAGGCTTTCTTGAAATCTGCCATTCCTAAAGGAGAGAGATAGATTCCTTGCACATAAGGTTTTTTCAAATAGCCATTGACAATGTAATAGATGGGAATGATAGGCATTTCCGAAACCAAGAGGGCTTCTGCTTTGCGCAGCAAACGTGCCCGCTCTACTAGATCCAGCTCTTTTTCTGCCTGATCCAGGTAGGCGATATAGTCTGGATGCTCCCATCCTGTGTCATTATTGCCGCCTGCCTCTGGATCATTTTTAAATTTAAAAGGCTCTAAAAATGAAACAGGATCGTGAAAGTCTCCCACCCATCCCATCCTACCGATATCATAATCTTGATGACTAATTTTTGATAGATAGACTTTCCAATCAAAGTGTGCGAGTTCTACTTCAACGCCAAGAGCATCTTTCCATTGTTGCTGAACCGCTTGAGCAATTTTTTGGTGTTCACGGTTAGTATTATAACATAATGTGAGCTTTGGAAATTGTTCGAGTGTGATGTTAAGCTCTTCCAGACCTTGATGAAAGAGCTGTTTAGCTAATGCAGTGTTTCCATCTTCAAAAAGTTGTGAAGGCTCATTCCAGCCAGGCATAGGAGGAACCAGAGCGAGTGCCGGAATCTGCCCTGCTTGGGTGATATGCGTGACAATATCTTTGCGGTTAATCGCACAAGCAAGAGCTTGGCGTATTGAGCTATTTTCTAACGGATAGTGTTGCGTGTTGATTTTATAATAGTAGACTGCCGTTGCAGGATAAAAATTCACCTGGAATTTTTGTTCGACGCCATCATCCTTAAAAGCAGCAATCAATTCAGGAGGAAGGTTGGAAAGAGGAGAGCCTGCCCAATCGAGCTCATTCATTTCAAACATATAAAATTCAGTTGTTGCATCATCGATCATCGCCAGGTGCAACGCGTCAAGTTTTACAGCTTTAGAATCCCAATAGCGAGGATTTTTAAATAATTGTATCTCATTTTCATGCTCCCAGTGTTTGAGTCGAAAAGGCCCATTACTGACATAGTCTGCGCTTGCTTCAGCTGCCCATTCAGGATTTTTAACATCTACTTTTTTATTGACTGGGTAGAAGGTGGGGAATGCAGTGAGTTCTAAAAAATAGGGAGTTGGGTATTTTAATGTGACTTGTAGCGTTTTCTCATCTAATGCACGTACTCCTAAAGATTTTATCGGTAACTTGCCTTCCTTGATTTTTTCAGCATTTTCAATGACGTAGAGTTTGTAAGCGAATAAAGAAGGAAATTTGGGATCAAGGATAGTTTGCCAGGCATAAAGAAAATCTTCCGCTGTAACCTTCTCACCATTTGTCCAATAGGAGTCGCGTAAAATGAACGTATAAGTACGTCCATCTTGCGATATAGAAATTTTTTCAGCTGCAGCTGGATGTGGGTGATGATCTTCTCCAATGCGTGTTAGACCCTCAAAAAGATTAAGAAGAACGTTCATAGAGGTCGAATCTGTGGCCTTCCTGGGATCTAAAGTCGGAGGTTCGGTAAAAATATTGAGCCGCAGGAAGTTTTGTTTCTGGAGTGCTTGAGAAGACGTGTTACAAGCTGGCAAAACAAAAGTGATTAAAATAAAAATTATGTTTTTGAACATGAAAAGCATCTTACTTTATTTCCGAATAGTCAGCAAGAATGCTTGTATTTTTTTTCTCTTTTACTATTTTAAATTATAATTATTACTTTTTATTAAAATTTAATAAATTCTTATATTTTCTTAATTGTATTACGAGGAGATCAATGTAATTTTACGCAAAACTCAATAAGAATAATTTTACTTTATAATTAATGTTTTTTTATTTATAATTTAATTGTGTTTTTAAAAAATAAGGATTTTTTATGATTTCTTTAGTTAGCTACTCAGCCTCTTCAAAGTGTATCCCTCAACATAAGGTTTCACGACTCCACAAAGCCTTTATCATCACACCCATTGTGTTACAAATTTTGGCTTCTACTGCCGCACTTGCGCTTTTTTTGATGGGCGTAGGGGTTGTTCCAGCATCAGCTCTTTTGGGAGTGAACGTATTAGCTGAAGGACTTTTCATAGGATATCTCATTTATCTACGAAAAAAGGCTGGGGGAGCTAGCAAATCTACACCTATTGAACAAAAACCAACAGTCGAGGATAAGAAAAGCGCAACAGTTGAGGAATTATCTGAAGAATTTAAGAAATTACTTGATTCTGAAGAAGATAGCCAAGATCTTGGTTGTGACCGAATTTATGGTTGTATTCCAACTAAAAAAGCTCGTATTTTTCTTGGCGAAACGCCAACCAATGGTGCTCTTGTTTGGGGGGAACATGTTCTTATTCAAGGACCTAAAAAAGCAGAAGAAGCTTCTTTAATGTGGGGTGTTGTTGCGCAACAAAACGTCAAGGCTATCGTCAGATTGGTTCCAGATACCGCTAGTGAAACCCAAGATGTGAAAGGTGCTTGTATCCCCTATACACCTCAAGTTGGAACCCCAATTAATCATGGGCTCGATCTATCCATTTCACAAACCGCAGTGGTTAATGCTATGCAAGTGATAGAAAAAGTCACAAGTTTTCAGTATACATTGCAACAGAATGCGAAAACTAGAGATGTTTTTGTCTTCTACTTTGATGGTTGGGAAGATAAACAGGCATTGCCTGAGAAAGAGTTTCCAAGATTAATAAAAACTTTTGAGGCACTTGACGCGCTCAACGGTCCCATAATGATACATTGCAATGCAGGTGTAGGCCGATCGGGCACATTTCTTGCATGTTACAAAATTTATCAGCTTCATAAACAGAACAGTAAAGAGTCGATTGATCTTATTAAATTTGTCGAAGATTTACGCTGTTACAGGTGTAAAGCAGTCGAGAATACTAGGCAGTTTAAAATGATCGTTGCCTTTGACGACTATCTCAAAAAGCAATCTCTGATTAATAGCTAAGGCAAAAAATCGGCTGTTTTGAAGTCGGCTAGCCCAAGAGGGGAAAGAAAAACGTCTTTTACATAAGATTTTTTCACATAATCGAAGGCATAGTGATAAACAGGCGCGATGGGCATCTCCTCAACCAGTATGCCCTCCGCCTCTCTTAAAAGCTCTTTGCGTTTGTGGCTGTCACATTCCACTAGAGACTGATCTAAAAGCGCAATAAAGCTCTCATCTTGCCAACCTGTATCATTCATGCCATTGCCATTGATTGCGTCGTTGCGATATTTAAACAATTCAAGAAAAGCGAGCGGATCGTGGAAATCGGCAACCCAATCTCCTATGCTTACCTGAAACAGCCCCTGGCGCACTCTGCGTCTGCAGAGTTGCTTTTCCTGCACTTCTAATTCCACTTCGAGTCCCAAAGCTTTTTTCAACTGCTGCTGTACCAACTGTGCAATCTTTGCATTTCTTTCACTGGAAGCATAATTCAAGACAATTTTAGGCACGTCCTCAGACGTCCATTGTTTCTCTTCAAGCGCCAATGCAAAAAACTTCCGTGCCTCCTCAATGTCACCATCTTTAAAATAGGGTGTCTCGCTGACTGCCATAGAAGGGGGGAGAGGTCCCGTTGCAAGGGTCTGATTGCCCTGCAGTACATGCGTGACGATTTCTTGACGGTTAATGGCATAAGAAAAAGCTTTGCGCATGTTTTTACTGACGAATGGCTCTTTGTCCACATTAAATTTAAACCACAGAGTCCCTGCCACAGGATAAGAATAGGCTTCACCCTTTTCTTTCATTTTCACTAAGATTTCAGCAGCAATATTGTGTGAAATCGGTTGCCCTAGCCAATCCAGTTCATTTTTTTCAAAAAGGTAACTCTCTGTATTATTGTCACTAATGACACAAAAATCGATGCCATCTAGGTGGACGGCCTCTTTGTCCCAGTATAAAGAGTTCTTTTGTAATGAAATCCCTGCCTCTGGGCGCCATTGTTTGAGACAAAAAGGGCCATTGCAGACAAAAAATGTGCCAGGAGATTGGGTCCAATTTTTTTGTTTGAGATCGACATGTTTATTCACAGGAAAGAAGGTAGGAAAAGCCGTGAGTTCCAGGAAATAGGGAGTAGGATCTTTTAATTCGACGACCAAGATTTTTTCATTGAGAACAGTGACTCCAATATCTTCTATACGCCCCGTGCCCTCGCGAGCAGCTTGAGCATTTTTAATTGGATAAAGCATATGGGCATAATCACTGGCAAAGCTAGAATCCAGCACCTTTGACCAAGCATAAGCAAAATCATATGCTGTTACAGGGTCTCCATTGCTCCAGTAAGCTTCACGCAAATAAAATGTGTAGGTCTGCAGGTCGTGTGAGACTTCAATTTTTTCAGCGAGTGCAGGCTGTGGCTTTCCTTCAGCATCCAGGCGCATCAAACCTTCGAAGAGCTGCTTGACAAGCGTCAGGTCTTTTAAGTCGCGCACAACGCGTGGGTCAAGGGAAACAGGGTCTTGCGATAAGTTGAGATGCAAGATTTTTTGCTGATCAATTTTTGGTCGATCAGGTACCCCGCAGGCATTCAGGCTCAACAGCAATAGCGAGAGAAGCAGCAGATGGGCTCTTTTCATAATTTTCCTTAGGGACGTTCATAAAAGGAATGCGGGTGAGTGGTTCTAAATCTAGAGTGTCGGCACCCTTTTGAAGGAAAGTATGAAATCCAAGACCTGCAATCATAGCTGCATTATCCAAGCTGAGGCCGCTAGGCGGCCAAAACACGGGCACATCTGAGGTTTTCTCCAGTAAAGTGCGCAAATAGCGGTTTTGGCTGACACCACCCCCCAAAATGATGCTGTGACATCGATAGTGTTTTGCCGCAAGTTGGATTTTTTCCACAAGTGTGGAAAAAGCTGCATACTGAAAGGCAGCTGCAATGTCTGCTTTTTGATGGTCATGAATAAGAAAAGGAGCTTCTTTGGAGGCATTTTGTCCCTTTACAGTATAAAGAACGGCCGTTTTCAATCCGCTATAAGAGAGATCGAATGGGCGTCCTTTGACCTGGCCACACTTGAATCGATAACTGTGAGGGTCTCCCTGTTGCGCTAATTTTTCAATTTGTGGTCCGCCTGGATAAGGCAAATGTAAAATTTTAGCCACTTTGTCAAAGGCTTCGCCAATAGCATCGTCTTGGGTCTGTCCGATTAATTGGTAGTTTCCCACACCTTGCACTTTAACAAGAGCTGTATGACCACCAGAAATCACCACACCCAGTGCGGGAAAAACAGGGGAATGTTCCATGAGCACTGCATAGAGATGCGCCTCTACATGGTTAATACCTACCAAAGGCTTTCCTAAGGAGAGTGATAAGCCTTTAGCAAAGTTGAGGCCGACTAGAAGAGCGCCTATCAGCCCAGGTCCTTTAGTCACAGCAATGAGATCAATTTCTTCAGAAGTACAGCAGAGAGACTTTCTAAACAGAGAGGGTAAGCTATCAATGTGTCTGCGACACGCAAGCTCTGGGATGACGCCGCCATATTTCTGATGGAGATCTTCCTGTGAAGCCACATAGTTGCAAATAATTTCTTTACCATCACGCACAAGTGCGCAACTTGTCTCATCACAACTACTTTCAATTCCTAAAACCAGCACCGGGTTATTTTAACCGGGCAGTGAGATTTTTGCCAGCTTCAGCGTCAATGATCCAGAGAGCTGGATGCATTTCAGTTCCAATAAGCTGCGAGGGATATTCTAAAGGCTTAGAGGGACCTAATAAAACTTTTTCTAACAAGTCTGCCTTAGAGGAACCTGCGACATACATACAAATATGTAACGATCGGTTAATGCATTCATAAGTGAATGTCATCCGCCAAGCATTTTTTTGGGGCACAAAATTAGGAACAACCAGACGGCCTGTGGTCTTTAAAGCCTCTGTGTAAGGAAAAAGAGAGGCTGTATGTCCATCATCTCCCATGCCTAGCATAACCAGATCGAAAGGATGTGATCCCAACTTGTCTAAGATCACATCTTCATAAGCTTTGGCATTGGACTCAATATCTTCTTCCGCCACCATGCGAAAAATCTGGCTTTGTGGAATAGGGAGCTTGGATAGCTCACCCTCTTCCATTGCCATCCTGTAGTTACTATCAGGATGGGTAGGAGGGACACTTCTTTCATCACTCCAAAAGAGAAAGACTTTCGACCAATCTAGTTGATCTTCCATGGCAGAGAGTTTTTGAAAAATTTTCTTCGGCGTAGATCCTCCTGACAAAGCGGCCGCAAAATAACCATGCTCATTGATCGCTTCGTTGCCAATTTGAATCCATAGATCGGCCGCATAAGTCAGCATCACTTCGTGATCACCAGGTATAGCGATTTTTCTTCTTGTGTCCAAGATATGATAAGGTTCTACACTCATTCGTGCCTCCAAGGCGTGGTGGCCAAAATTTCCAACATATCTCGATAATGTTTACCACCAGAAGGATAGAAAATTTCTTCTAGGATTTCCTGGCCTTCTGGAGCACCTTTTAAAACGGTGCTATAGGGGATTTGGCAATAGTCTTTGTCATGATATTGAATGAAAATCTGGCGTGATTGTGGATGTCTTTTGAAAGTGTAGACTCCTTTGTTTTTTGCGCTCTCTATTTCGATCGAAAGAATAGCCCCCGTAGGCTGTGTTTCTACTTCTTGTGGAGTTAATAAAATCACCAAGTCTTTCATTGGGCTCTTATAGGTCAATCGGACATTCCCTTCATCGACTTCGATGGATTGAAATTTCCAATTCATTCTGGACGCAAGCCAAGCTTGTAAGTAGGCGGCTTCAATGAGTGCGTGTTTTTGGAAGTTCATTTCAGTACGGTTATACTGAATTCGGATCAGTGTGCTTTGAGCCAAAGAAAGAAAAGTTTCTTGTGTATTAAAAACCTGGACAAAGATTTGACGCCAACCAGACAATGCACTCCAATTGAGATCTCCAATCGTACAATGAAAACGGTGCATTAAAGAAAGTACAGAGCGACTATAATTTTGCAAATCACGCGTTGATTCAGAATCGAAAATGATTCGATTGGCAAGAGGTTCTAAATGGGGCAATACTGTACTTTCCAGAGAGGGATCCTGAGTCCAAAGCAAATAGACAGGAAGATCGGGAATAATTTGTGGGAGAACAATAAAAGGTACCCGTTCGACAAACTTCCCGGCAACTTCGATTTGGATGATCTCGCAATAAATTTGTAGTTCTTCTTTTCCAAGAGTTTCGGAGCTCACAGACGTGCGTAAATATTCTTCCTTAGATTGTGTATCATTGATGATACAAAGAACACGGCAGGGGAATTTACTCACGACAGATTTGATCAGTTTCTGGTAAAAAGCTACCTTTGCACTCTTTTGCACATAAAAAATCAGATTAAACAGCGAAGCACGGATTTTTTTTTGGCCTTGCTCTTCATCCCACAATCGGGTGAGCTCTTCAGAGATGTTGGCTATCTGTATCTGATTCTGCATAGTTGTCATAATACCAAATACCTTAAATAGTTTGCATTTGGGCGAAAGTTGATTCAATTTGAAAAGACCCATTTGGACCGCGCCAAAGTTCTCGTGATTGATCGATCATAAGCCTACCTCGGTTGACTTAAGTCAACTCTCGGACAACCCATCAAAAACCCGCCACCGGCGGCTTTTTGAGGAACGTTGTCATATTTCTAATATTGGGTCACATAAGATCGATCAATCACGAGGCTTTCGCGTAGGTCGAAATGTGCCTTTTCAATTTGAATCAACTATATATCAAATGAGCCTCCAAGCATGGTCATCGCGTGCTAAGAGTTCATCTGCCGCTTTTGGTCCCCATGTTCCAGAAGCATAATTGGGGAAGTCGCTTGGCTGGCTTTCTTGCCATCGCTCCAAAATAGGTGTGATCCATTTCCAAGAAGTGAGCACCTCATCACCACGCGCAAATAAAGTCCCATCACCCAAGATACAGTCACAAATGAGACGCTCGTAGGCTTCGGGTGGAGTTAAACCAAAATAGGAGCCATAACGAAAATCCATTTTTACAGGCTGAATGGGACTGCTTGGCCCAGGTACTTTACAATTCATCCTCAATGAAATGCCTTCGTCAGGTTGGATACGGATTACTAAGACATTTTTGCCATTTTTAGATCCACTTCCTTGAGAGAAAAGGATTCCAGGTACCTCTTTGAAAATCACAGCAATTTCAGTGGCACGTTTAGGTAAACGCTTTCCAGCTCTTAAATAAAAAGGGACGCCAGCCCAACGCCAGTTGTCAATAAAGAGTTTCAAAGCTGCATAGGTTTCAACAGAGGAATGAGGATTAACATTTTTTTCTTCTCGATAACCAATCACACTCTGGCCATTGATGAAACCAGGGCCATATTGTCCACGGACAATATTTTTACTAAAATTTGCAAGATCGACAGGACGGATAGCTTGTAACACTTTGACTTTTTCATCACGGATCGCTTCACCATTGAGATTAGAAGGCGGTTCCATGGCAGTCAGACAAAGGAGCTGCATCATGTGGTTTTGTACAATATCTCTGAGCATGCCTGCTTCTTCCCAAAACGCTCCTCTAGTACCGATGCCGATTTCTTCGCCGACTGTAATTTGAACATGGTCGACATAGCGATTATTCCAAATGGCTTCAAAAATGGAGTTCGCGAAGCGGAAGACTAAGAGATTCTGCACTGTCTCTTTTCCCAGATAGTGATCAATACGGTAAATTTGGGACTCAGACAAATGGTTATTGACAAATTGCTGCAGTTCAACAGCCGAGTTGTAATCATGTCCAAAGGGCTTTTCAATGATGATGCGTGACCATTTGTCTTTGACTTTGTTTGTGTCATAAATGAGTTGATGTTTCCCTAGTTTTGCGATGATTTCTGGAAAAAAACTGGGTTGCGTTGAAAGATAAAAGACCCTGTTTCCAGCAGTTCCATATTCCTTGTCTAATGTTTCGAGAAATTGTCTCAGCTCATCATATCCCTTATCCTCATCGAAGTTAGAGGTGTGGTAATAGATTTGGTTCATGAAGCTATTCCAAAGATTCTCATCCACAGGCTTAACGCGAGAAAATTTGTTTACCGCTTCATGCATTTCCTGACGAAATTGCTCATGACTTTTGCTTCTTCTTGCAAAGCCTACACAGGCAAAATGGTTTGGCAACTGTCCTTCTCTTTCAAGGTTATAAAGGGCTGGAAAAAGCTTTCTGGCTGTCAAATCACCTGTAGCGCCAAAAATAACTAAGATACAAGGATCGACAACTTTTGATTGGCGTTTTTCTTCAGAGAGCGGATTTTGAAAAGCAGCTCCTTTATTGTCACTTAATGAAATCGTTGTGATATCTGGAAATGGATGGCTATAGTCTTGCATATTGACCTAATTCTCTATTAACAATTACCTCGAATTTTCTTAAAGAGCAAGCGTTTATTTGCTACGCGTTTTAGGGCAGGCAGCATCTACAAAATTTGACTTTAAATGAATCACACGTTAGATTTGAAGCAGTTTTAACCCTCAAAACAGGAAAGAATTATGGCTACAATAGTACGAGCTGATACGCCTTCTGGAATGTCTGGAACGTCTGATATACCGAACCACTATGCAAATGTAAGTCGCATTGTTTATAGAGTGGAATTAGTATGTGGTCATTATTTAACAGCCACAACTTTGCCACGCTCATGCACACCAGGACCGATATTTTTTGAATGTGTACAGTGCAAAGATAAGAGTAATGCAACTGCAACTGTTGTTACACAAGGACTTGCACAAGGAGTAAAAGAAAGCGCAGAGAAAGCTGATAACTTATCTCCAGTTAGAAATCGTAGAACCTCGCCATTAGTCGAAAACCCTCTCTAGATTTCAGCAACCATCGGTAGGCTTCTAGTATCCTAGATAGCTCTGCAGAAGAATCACGGCGGAAACAGCGTCAATCACTTGAGCACGTTTTTTCCGCCGCATGCCTCCTTCCTTAAGAGAACGTTCTGCCTGTACAGATGAAAGACGTTCATCAAATAAAATCACTTCACAAGAAACATGTTGTTGAAGTTGCATAAGAAAGTGTTTGACCTCGTCAGCTAAAAAACCTACACGTCCATCTAAATGAATGGGATAACCAAGTACGATACGCTCAAGCGCATAGGGCTTGAGCACTTCCAAGAGATTTTTAATTGTTTCTGCGCTATTTTTTCCCGCCTGAACAACTCCTAAGGAGGAAGCAATGATTTTGTTTTCGTCTGAAATAGCTATGCCTAAGCGTTTTAATCCGTAATCAATGCTAGCAATTCGTTTTTTCATTTTCCTCTTTACGGGTCATAATAGCTTTTATAAAGTCTCTAAAAAGAGGGTGAGGTTCTGTGGGGCGTGATTTAAATTCTGGATGGAATTGCACACCTACCATCCAAGGATGGTCTTTAACTTCAGCAATTTCACAGAGACCCCCATTCTCTAGAATCCCAGAAAGTAAGAGGCCATGTTTCTCTGCAATCTCTTTGTAACGGTTATTAAATTCGTAGCGGTGTCGATGTCTTTCGGAAACTTTCAAAGCTCCGTAGGCTTGATACACCTTGCTTCCTTTTTTAATCAAACAGGGATAAGCCCCTAACCGCATAGTGCCTCCCATTTCTTCAACAGCCTCCTGCTCGCTTAGTAGAGAAATGACAGGTTCAGGAGTTTCCGGTTCCATTTCTGTAGAATTTGCTCCTTTCAAATCTAGGACATGACGCGCAAATTCCACCACGAGTACTTGCATCCCTAAACAGATTCCAAAATAGGGGATTCTTTGTTCTCGGCAAAATTTGGCCGCATCAATCTTGCCTTCCCATCCTCTTTCTCCAAATCCACCGGGGACCAAAAAGCCGTCACAACCGATGAGATCCTCAGAAGAATTAATTTTGTCTGATTCAATGGTTTTAATGTTTAGGTGGCAACCAGCCGCAATGGCTCCATGTTGGAGCGCTTCAAAGACAGATTTATACGCATCTTTGTGCTGTAAGTATTTCCCTACAATACCTACTGTAATACTTCCCTTTGGCTTTTTGATCGTCTCCACAATTTTTTGCCACTCCGAAAGATCTACATGCTTATCTTCCAATCCCAAATGTTGACAGATTTGCTTCCCCACACCTTGTTGCTCTAGCATGAGAGGCACTTCATAGATCGTGGTTTGAACATCCAAAGCTTCAAAAACTGACTCTCTGGGCACGTTGCAAAAGAGACTGATTTTCTTTTTAATTTCCTGTGAGAGGGGGGATTCACAACGACACAGGATGACATCAGGTAAGATACCAATCCCGCGCAAGGTTTGCACAGAATGCTGTGTGGGTTTGGTTTTTATCTCACCAGCAGCCCTCAAATAAGGGACATAGGTCATATGGATATTCAGACAATCTTCTGAGCGCTCATAGCGAAATTGACGAATCGCTTCAAGGAAGGGCAAAGACTCAATATCTCCTACGGTACCCCCAATTTCCACCAAGACCACATCCGCTTCAGCCGCCTCGCCACATTTGACAATGCGTTTTTTAATTTCATCCGTAATGTGTGGAATGACTTGCACAGTTTTCCCCAAATAGTCACCGCGTCTTTCACGTTTGATCACAGTTTCATAGATCTGACCTGATGTGGCAGTTGAGGCTTTTGTCAACGGGGAACTGGTATAGCGATAATAGTGTCCCAAATCGAGGTCGGTTTCCATCCCATCATCTGTCACATAGACTTCACCATGTTCAAAAGGATTCATCGTACCTGGATCGACATTGAGATATGGATCAAGCTTCAGCATCGCTGGCTTGTATCCTCGCTTTTCAAGCAGCAGGGCAATCGAAGCTAATGTCAATCCTTTGCCCAGCGAGGAAACAACGCCGCCGGTTATAAATATATATTTTCTTTTTGACATAAAAAATTTTCCACTGTCTTTAAATCTTCTGGGGTATCTACTCCTGTTGCCTGATCCTCAACTTCACAGACATAGATAGGAATACCGCTTTCCAAAACTTTTAACTGTTCCAAATCTTCGGTTTCTTGAAGGGGAGTCTTTGCCAACCGGACATAGTGTTGCATAAATTCCCTACGAAAACAATAGACTCCTAGATGACGATAAAAATTCCCTTTTCCATGACGCACATAAGGAATAGGGGAGCGACTAAAATAAAGAGCCCTGCCTTCGCGATCAAACACACATTTAACGGTATGGGGACTTAAAATAGCTTGAAGTTGAGTGATTTTAGTCACCGGGGTTGTCAAGACGGCCCCATGCGTGTCAAGGATTTTTTTTACAAGTGTGTCTACCACAAGAGGGGATAGGCAAGGCTCATCTCCTTGCACATTCACAATAATTTCTGCATCTTCAAAATTTTTTTCTACAACCTCCCACACCCTATCTGTACCAGTCGGGCAGGTAGATGAAGTCATAAATACTTTAGCTCCAAAGCTTTGCGCATGATCATAGATGCGTTGATCATCCGTAGCAATCACAACCTCATCCAAAGTTGTACAGAGAAGAGAGTTTTCGTAAGTCCTAAGAATCAGCGACTTACCTAAAATATGTGCTAAAGGCTTTCCAGGAAAACGGCTGCTTTGCCACCTGGCAGGAATCACGCCTATAATTCTCATAATCCAAAAAATAATACGCAAAATCAATTTTAAATACAAGAATAAGAGAATGAAAATGTAACGAAATATTTTTTAAATAATCTAGTAATCAAATAAAATGTAGTAAAAGATAAAACTTAATAACGGGGCTACAATGAGCTTATTCCCAAACAAATTTTTATTAAATATCCTTGCGTGCGGACTTTTTCTTTCTTGCCCTTTACAAGTCACAGCGGCTACTGCTACGACAACAGAACAGCCCCGGGCTACGGAAACAAAATTCCAATGGTCGAATTATAGTTATCCTAATAGTGGATTTTCTATTGACTTCCCCAAAAAGCCTGAATATGTCCAGCAAAGCATTGACATTCCAAAGTCTAAACTCAAAATCAACTATGAAACCTACCTTAGTGAACCTAGCGACAATGCAGTATTTGTCGTCTCAGTATGGAATTATCCTGCAGAAGTCAATATGTCCAAACCTGAAGTCAACTTAAAAGATGGCTTTAGTGGAATGCTCACAGCACTCCCAGGTTCTGAAGTGAAAGATATGAAGGTAACCGAGGTGGATGGCTTTAAAGCCCTTGAATTTTTAGTGAAAAATGAAAGCATCTATTTTCAAGGTAAATTGATCTTGGTCCACAACACACTCTATCAAGTGTTTACCGTCTATAAAAATACGGAAGACATGACAAACAATTACTCTCGCTTTATCAATTCTTTTAAACTGATTAATCCAGATAAACGCAAAGTTGAACCTCCTGCCAAACAAGAAAAGAAAAAAGGAGAGGGTGAAGAAGAGAAGGCTAAGAAAAGTTCAAAAGTAAAAGTTTAAAAGTAAAAGTTTAATAGTCATTTCGCTGTAAGCGACAGGATAAAATTCCTGTCGCTAAAGTGATCTTTTTTAAAGAGCTTCTCCATAGCTCCTTTTTTCCAGCCAATAATCAATAGAGAATATCCCTGGCCCAAAACAAAGAATGATGAGTGCAGCATAAAGATAGAGAAAAGGGTCTTGCATAATGAACTGAGAGGGGAAACTCTGAAGATTCGTAAAAGCTTCCTTGTGGGCTGTAGAATAAGCCGTAATGAAAAGAATGGATAAAAGTAGGGAAAAAATTCTCGAAAAAAAGCCCAAAAATAAAGAAATTCCCCCCAGTAATTCCACAGTAGCCGCGCAGTAAGCAGCAACCTGAGGATAAGGGATGTGAAGGGAGCTAAAATACTCTGTAACGCCTTGAATATTCATCCATTTCCCTAAGCCAGTCATCACTAATAGACTTCCCCAGTAGAGGCGGATAATAAGCAGAAGGATATGTCTTAGCGAATTCTCTCCTTTGACAAATCCCCGGTATCCTTTTTTAAACATTCCGTCCTGAGCCATCGTATTTTTCTCCTTTCTTAATATGAAATAAATAAATTTAAGTTATAATCAAATGAGTTATTTATATTCTATACAAATGTATTACGATTATAGAACTTCAGATAAGCGAGAACTTTCTATCCCAGCTAAGGACTTTAAGGTCTCTACGGATCGGTCTTGGGCTATTGTCAGCTGTCTAGCTGGTGGGATCATTGTGGCAATTAGCGCGCTCGTTATCGCAGGTAGCCCTATTGGATCTACCACTTTTTGGGCGGCAACAGGATTTATGGCATTTGGCTCAGCGTCCGTGATTTTCGGTATCTTTTATCCTCTTTATGAAAATAGAAGCCACCAGAGACGCATGCTGCATAATGCTTCTTCTTTAAAAGAATATTTGAATATCTTAAATGAGGATCACGGTGCAAACTACTCTTTCTATGTTCCCGACTTTGTGCACAGGCATCGTCAAATAAACGAGGACCTTGGAGTAGATCATGCTGGGCTTATCACACAAACTGGTGTAGATTTTGGACGAAACAATGGAACAAATATTTATTATGTGAACGGGAAACGCTGTGAAGAGTTAGAAAAGTTGCAGAAGATTTTAGGTGATAATTTCGATCTTCTAAATCAATCTGCGATCTCTGAGATGAGCAGTATATTAAATAGTCGTTATCAAAATTCAAGCCTAAGTATTTGGATAGGTAATGAACCCCAGAAATCCCCAGAAAAAGAACCCACAATAGGTATGGATAGTGAATCTAGCGAATCGTCAGGGGAAGAACCCCCTTTAAATCTCGAACTCGTAAAAAAAATTCAGAGATACGACATTGAAAATGGCTCTGTGAAAATTACACAACTATTTGCAATTAGAGATATGGTCAATGACGGAAAATGCTTGAAATACATCAAAGGGATCATGCACATTCGATTGGATTCTGGAGAAGCAACTATTAAGTGGGCAAGTCCTCAAAATGAAAAATTTCCTGATCTCAGAACTCAGTGAAGCCGCGTATCTCATTCAACAAGGTGGATTAGTAGCTTTCCCTACAGAAACTGTTTACGGTCTAGGTGCTTCCGTTTTTTTACCGGAGGCCATCCAAAAAATCTTCCAGGTTAAAGGTCGACCTCAAGACAATCCTTTGATTGTCCATATTTCGGATTTCAATCAACTCGATTTAATTGTCCAAGAGATCCCACCGGCCTTTTTTCAACTAGCAGAGTTTTTTTTTCCTGGCCCACTGACCATACTCCTTCCTAAAAAAGAGACAGTTCCAACTATTGTCTCGGCCAATTTACCCACCATTGGGGTAAGAATGCCAGCTCATCCGCTCGCGAGACAGCTCATCGAGAAGGTAGGTGTGCCACTTGTTGCTCCCTCAGCTAATCTTTCAGGTAAACCAAGCAGTACCACGGCACAACATGTCCTCGAAGATTTTCAGGGAATGATCGAGGGAGTTTTAGATGGGGGTCCTTGCTTATATGGAATTGAATCCACGGTAATTACCCTTCTTCCCCAACCTTTAATTCTTCGCCCAGGTGCAATTTCTAGACAACAAATTGAAGGGGTTTTGAAAACATCAGTCTCTTATGCTGAAGAGCATGCGGATAAACCTCTCTCTCCTGGCATGAAGTACCGTCACTATGCGCCAAAAGCCAAAGTGGTTCTTTTTGATACGCCTGAACAACTTAAGGATTTCGTACGATGTGCCCCTGAAAAACATCGACGGATTTTCACTTCTTTACAACCTGAACATTTATACGCTAACTTCCGTCAAGCTGACAGAGAAGGATTTGATGAGATCCTTGTGTTATGTACTGAGGAGATGAAGGCATATAGAGCCTTGATGAATCGCCTGAGACGTGCAGCTAATACATAGATCGAATCAACACAAAAATGCAATGTTTCAATCACGACTTTCGCATAGGTGAAACGCTGCATTTTTGTGTTGATTCGACTATATAGCAGAATAAGTTGAAAAATTGACATTTTCACTTGTGCGAAAGCTCCGCGATTGATCGATCATAAGCGACCCAATATTAACAATATTGGGTCGCTTATGATCGATCAAGCCCGGAAACTTTGGCACGGTCAAAATGTCAATTTTTCAACTTATTCTGCTATAGTTGATTCACAATAATATTTCTTTTTTGCTACGTTGGCCTATATAAACTGAAAAAACAGAGGCCAACAGATGGGACAAAACGTAGCGCAAAAGTTGATTTCGAGTCACCTAGTTGAGGGTTCTATGAAGCCTGGTGAGGAGATCGGCATCAAAATTGACCAGACTTTGACACAAGATGCAACTGGAACCATGGTCATGCTTGAATTAGAAGCCATGAACATCCCACGAGCAAAAACAGAAATCTCTGTCCAATATGTAGATCATAATATCCTACAGGATGATTTCAAAAATGCTGAAGATCATCTTTTTTTAAGAAGTGCCTGCCAACGCTTTGGTATCTGGTATAGTCGTGCAGGTAATGGAGTCAGTCACCCTGTTCATATGGAGCGCTTTGGCATCCCTGGGAAAACACTACTTGGTTCAGATAGCCATACATGTGCAGCTGGATCCATGGGTATGTTAGCTATCGGGGCAGGAGGCCTCGAAGTCGCCGTCGCCATCGCAGGAGATCCCTTTCACGTAAAAATGCCTAAAATTTGGGGGATTGAGCTCAAAGGGACTCTTCCAAAATGGGTGAGTGCTAAAGATGTGATCCTCGAAATACTACGTCGCCATGATGTAGCAGGTGGCGTGGGCAAAATTATTGAATATTTCGGCCCTGGATTGAATTGTCTTTCAGCTATGGATCGCCATGTCATTGCTAATATGGGTGCAGAGCTCGGTGCAACCACTTCAGTTTTTCCTTCTGATCAATCGACTCAACGTTTTTTGGAAAGCCAACGACGTGGCAATCAATGGAAAGAGTTGGTAGCAGATAAAGATTGCACCTACGATCTACACGAAGAAATAGATCTTTCTACGTTAGAGCCCTTGATTTCCCTTCCAAGCAGCCCTGGAAAAGCGGTACCGGTGCGCGAAGTAGAAGGTTTAGAAGTGTTTCAGGTGATGGTTGGTTCTTCTGCAAACCCCGGCTATCGCGATTTTGCTATAGTTGCAGAGATGGTAAAAGGAAAAAATGCGCATGATCGCGTCTCTTTCGATATCAATCCCACTTCACGACAAATTTTAGCAAACCTAGCACGCAATGGCCATTTGGAAATGCTTATTCATTCAGGAGGCAGGATCCACCAAGCTGGATGCAATGGATGCATTGGTATGGGGCAAGCTCCTGCCAATGGAAGACCTTCTTTGCGCACTGTACCACGAAATTTCCCGGGAAGGTCAGGGACTAAAGAAGACTCAGTCTATCTGTGCAGCCCTGAAACGGCAGGTGCTGCTGCCCTTACAGGGATCATCACCGATCCAAGAAACTTAAAACTGGAGTATCCTAAAGTCGAAGAACCTGACGAATTGATTATCGATGCAGATTCTGTGATCCCACCTCCAGCCGATGGAAGGGGTCTCCCATTAGATAAGGGAAGTAATATCAAGCCTTTACCTGTTTTTGGTCCTCTTGAAGAAGATTTTGAAGGCCCTGTTCTTATCAAAGTAGGAGACAATATTTCTACTGATGAAATTATGCCTGCAGGTGCTAAAGTGCTTCCTTTTCGTAGTAATATTCCAGCCATCAGTAAATTTGTCTTTGCGCAGATCGATGATACATATCCAGAAAGAACTAAAGATTTTAAAGACAGCGGACACATTATTATAGGCGGGGAAAATTATGGACAAGGCTCAAGTCGTGAGCATGCGGCTATAGCTCCACGCTATCTGGGAGTAAGAGTCGTTCTAGCGAAGAGTTTTGCTCGTATCCATCGCTCCAATCTTTCTAATTTTGGGATTGTGCCCTTAGTGTTTGAGGATCCAAAAGATTGGGAAAGAATTACCCAGGAAGATATTTTAGCTTTTCCAAAATTAAAGAAAGATCTCGAAAATGGTGAGTCTGTGACAGTGAGAAATGTCAATCAGGGCTACTCATTCAGGGCAAAACATACCCTCAGCAAAAGAGAGTTGGAAAACTTACTTCAGGGGGGATTGATCAATAAATTTAGGAAGAAAAAATGAAGATCCCTATAGCTGATTTACACTGTGACCTCCTGAGTTACATTGCCTTAGACAATACAAAAAATGTCAATGACAGTGCTTCACGCTGTTCTTTGCCACAACTTCAAGAGGGCAATGTCCAGTTTCAAACTCTAGCTGTTTTTTCAGAAACAAAAGCCGATTCTGTGCAATGGGCAGAAAAGCAAATCGAAGCCTTTTGCTCTCTATCTCAGGGTTTTGATAGGGTTAATCATTTACATCCTTTGAAAGTGACGCACAAAGTACAAGTTGCTCTCGCGATAGAGAATGCTTCATGTTTGTGTATAGAAGAGGAGCCCCTAGAAGCCTGTTTCAATCGATTGGAACGCCTATGCACGCATGCAGGACCTATTGTATATATTAGTCTAACATGGAACCAAGAAAATCGCTTTGGAGGAGGCAACTTATCGCAAAAAGGCTTAAAACCCGACGGAGAACAGCTCTTACACTTTCTAGATGGTAAGAAAATTGCCATTGATTTAAGTCATACCTCTGATGCTCTGGCAGAAGATATTTTGAATTATATCGATAAAAAAAGTCTAAAACTTCTCCCTCTAGCCAGCCACTCCAACTTCCGTTCAGTCTGTCGACAACTACGTAATCTTCCGGACTTTGTAGCGAAAGAAATTGTCAAACGAGGTGGCGTGATAGGCATAAATCTTTTTAGACATTTTCTGGGTGAAAGTGTACGAGATATCTCACGACATGTGGAGCATGCGCTTTATTTAGGTGCTTTGGATCATTACTGTTTTGGGGCTGATTTTTTTTATGAGCAAATCTCATTGCACTCTCTTTACCCTCGTCCTTACTTTCATGATGAATTAAGTAACTCTGGATGTTATCCGCATCTTTTATCGCATTTAAAAAGCCTCTGTGGACAGAAAGAAATAGAAAATATTGCCTTTGGCAACGCACGTGCATTTTTTGAAAGATTATGTGGTTAAATCAACTATAGGTTAGAAATGATTCTTGCAGGAGATATAGGAGGGACTAAAACAAATCTCGCCCTCTTTGCAGTACAAGAAGGGAGCTATGCTTATGCCCATATGGCCACCTATCCTAGTCAAAGTTATCCAGATCTGCAGACAATTGTAAAAGAATTTCTAGAAAGCAGTAAGACCATGTATGCGGCGGCTACATTACAAACAGCCTGCTTTGCTATTGCCGGGCCGATCGTTGACAATGTGTGCAAAGCGACTAATTTGCCTTGGATCATTGATGCTGCTCATCTTGCACGTGCTTTGGATCTTCAAAGTGTTTATCTTTTAAATGATCTTGAAGCAAATGCTTGGTCCATAGAAATTCTTTCCCAAGATAATCTTTTTGAACTCTATCCTGGAAAAGGTTCAAAGCTTGGCAATAGAGCTGTGGTATCACCAGGAACGGGACTTGGGGAAGCTGGCCTTTATTGGGATGGGAAATTTCATCATCCTTTTGCTTGTGAAGGGGGGCATTGCGAATTTGGACCACGAGATGAGCTACAAATTGAATTTTGCCGCTATTTGCAATCTAAATTTGGCCATGCCTCTTATGAAAGGATTTTATCTGGTCCAGGTTTATTGAATACTTACTATTTTTTTAAAGAAAAAATAAAAATAGAAGAAGATAGTTGGCTGCAAGAAGAATTTAAGCTTACTGATCCTGCTAAAGTTATCACTCAGAATGCGCTCAGTCATAAGTCGGATATCTGCGTCAAAGCATTAAATCTATTTGTTTCTATTTTAGGCTCAGAAGCAAGTAATTGTGCCTTAAAATTCATGTCAAAAGGGGGGCTTTACTTAGGAGGGGGTATTCCTCCCAAAATCCTTCCAAAATTAAAAGAGCCGATTTTTTTTAACGGCTTTGTGGACAAAGGCCGCTTTCGAGAGCTTTTGGAAGGAATTCCAGTTTATGTCATCTTAGACGACAAGGCCAGCCTAAAAGGCGCTGCTCATTATTGCAGGCTCAAATTACAAATGCGCAGCTTTTTTTAAGTTCATGCCTCTCAAAAAGAGTAGGATACTGCACAAAATCTTGTTACGTTCGCGTTTTGCTTGCACATCTCATTAACAATCACATATGGCTAATCTTACACTAATTATGAGACAATCTTTTTTTAAATTAATTTTTTGAGATATTTTTTAATAAAAATTAATTAAAATACCAATAATAAGACTTATCATTGAGGTGGACTGTGGTTTCTTCAATTCAACCTTCTGATGCATCACATAACTATTCAAATACACAATCACCACAAGAAAGACAAAAGTATTTTGAGATTCAATTTGAAACTGCTGTCTTAAGCAGTTTTGTTGCAATCACGCAAAAAAATAGCCCACTTCAGTCCCAGCTCTCTAAAATAAAAAATGGTTTAGATTCTGGCGAGCCGCCTGAACAGCTTGCTACACATCTCAATCACTGCATTGCGCAGATCAATCAGACACTTACTCCAGAGAAATTGCCTTTTCCACCTTTTAATTTTTCCACGGAGGGTAGTCAAGTTCAAACTCTGTGTAATTTCACCCTTTCTGTACAAAAATTTCTGAATACAGCGGCCGAAAAAGGAGAATTGCCTTGGAATGAAGAACAAAAACTCTTTAGTGAATTGTCCTCTTTAGGGAATACTATTGGGCAAATGACTCCAGAACAGGCCTTTGATCACTTGAATGGCGTCATTGAGAGGGCAAATAGGTTATTGCCCCGCGACTATCAAATTCCAACGCTTCCGTTAACACAAAGGAGATAGGCCATGAATGTGCAGCAACTTCTGTTACCGCTTATCGAGCAACTTGACGCTTTAGCTCATACTGTGAATGAAAGTCCTTATATTTCTCGAGAAGGAAGACTAGCCATTTCTAAGGAAATCGATGCTTTATCGCATCGACTAAGGGAAGGGGAGCTATCTTATGTTCAAGGAGAGAGTTCACTCGAAAATCTCAATAAGAAAGCGGCTACAGATGAAGTGATGTCCTTAGCCTCAAAAATACGGCAGCTCAACCCAACAAGTCCCCGTCTTGAAATATTGCGTAATATCACCGAGCAGCTGTATTCGAAAGAAATTTCACCTGTACAAGCACGCAAAAAGCTGCAAGAGCTTATGCAAGCTTAGAAGCTGTGAGCTTTTTTGCGTTGTGACACGTCGTGATTCGAAGCTGTTTGAGACGCAAGTGATCCATCGTTAGAAGAGTGAGATACATGATTCGAAGCTGTTGTTTGAGGTGTGAGTGATCCGTCGCTAACAGAGTCAGGATCTGCGTCTGGAGGTGAAACCGATCCCGAACGTGGTACTTTCTCTTTTCTTAGAAGCGGCTCTTCTTCAGAATCTGTAGATTCTGTAGATGACGACCCCTGCTCTATAAGTGCACGTTCTTCTCTTAAATCCCTTTGCTTTTTTTTCTGACAATAAAGAAGAGCTAAACCAACGGTTGTTAATATCTGGCTAGTCCCCATCGTGATTGTAACGGCTTCAAAGACTGCATGATGCTGTTGGATGAAAGGAATATGGCCTTTAGAAGCCACAACTAAAAGAGCGACAAGAACTACCGTGATCGCTCCAGAAAAAACCATCGCCACTTTCCAGCTAGTAGGGATAATGGGGGTTCTTTCCATTTTGGCATTCTTGAGCATCTCATTATCGATGTCTACCAAAGAAGAAGCTCGGGACGAATGTACACTATTAGGTTGTGACGCCATAGCAAACATTATATAAAATAATATAATATTTGTCTATTATTAGTATTTTAATAAAAACTTAATTTAATTATTTAATCACTCTTTTAAAAGTGAAATTACTTTTTACCAAATGTTCCAATAGCTGCCAAAGCCCAGTTCTCAATTTCATTAAGAGTCTTACTTCCAAAATCTCCAATAGGCTCAGACTCTCCAGTAGGATTTTTAATGCATAGGGTATTATTTCTAACTTCAAGCATGTTTTGCTTAACAGCATTTTCAAATTCAGCCTTATCATTAGGCATTTGGTCTAGTTTTTCTAAAAATTCTAAATGGGGGATCTGAATCTCTTTATTCACTTTGATTTTGCCGTAAAGAACCTTAAGCGCCCAAAGAAATTGGATGGCACGACTTTGTGTTTCAGGATCTTCTGGTTTATCCTGATTTTTTTTAAGTTGTGGGAGAGCTGTTTTTAGATCTTTATATAATTTAACGTATTCTAATCCTGAATGAAAATCCATAACGCCTCATGGTTAAGATACTTAACTTATTTTCTGAAAAAATAATTATAAAGTAAATCACAAATTTTTCATTTTGTTCGTTATTTTAGAATCGTTAAAGGCTTTTTTAAGCTTTTAAAAAACGCCACGCTGTGACTGCTAAATCTGGGAGAATGTAAATACAACCTATTCCCAATCCTGACGCTGCACCCCGCATATATTCGGCAATTTTGATAACAGTCAACTCTGAATGCTCTCCACAGTTCTTTTCTATTATCAAAGGGACTATCAACTGGGCCATACAAGGAATAAGTCCGGCTAAAGGGACATACCCAAGAACTTTGAAAATGTTATTTAAGTATGCCTCATTTTGTTGCAGATTGATGAGTCTTGCGCTGGCACTTTCAATCTGAGCTCTGTCGTTACTATCCCCATCTTGATGAATTTTTAAAAAACTGCACATTCTTGATTGGTGTGGGGTAGTTTGTGGGATATGAAAACCAAATGTATTCCACAAACTATTTGGGCGAAAGGAATCCTCTAAAGTGAGAAATACCTGTTCATCTTGAATCGATGCTGCTTTTACTGGAAAACTCATATGCCTGCTTTCTTATTAAAACGAGCGCACTCTTTTTAAATTTGACTTACATTGCTTCACATTACTTTTTTTTTCAAGTGTAACAATGGAAGAGAGAGGGCACGGTTTCTAACTTATTGAAAAAAAACCTATCCCTTTGACAAATACGAATGTTATTGCCAGAAAAAAAGGCAGTCCTCAAGATTTAATCGACAGCTTTCTATGAAACACAGGTCAACCTAATATGGAGCAGTTGCTTATTCGCTGGATTAATTACATAGGTTCTTATCTTATCCCGAGGCAGAGTCCCAGACAGAATCATACGTGTGAAATTGATCGCTTACCTTCAGAAATTATACGAGAAATTTTTAAATTTCTTTCACTGTTTGATTTATACAGAGTTCAATGTGTCTCAAAAAAATGGAAAAATCTCGCCAGTACGACGAATGTGGAAATAACAACTTTACCTAGAGAAATTCAGTTGGGCATTAAAAAATTACAACATTATTTCTTAAATAAAGAATTTTTTGCTTACCATAAGATACCAAAAGAAGGAGTGTTTATTCATATTGCTTTTTGTCCATTTCAATTTAGCGTAGCAAATAGTGCAGATTCAAAAAAAGAAATTGATGTCATCATTGAACAAGTTTGGCATATAAAAGAGAATGATTTCGTCAAACAGGATCATCTCATAACATACCTTCATTACCCACAACCTAAAGTAATGATAATTAATCGTTCTCTAAATCCACTGCAATTAAAATGCATTGAATCTATCGCGAAAAAACTCACTATTAAATTCAATACAGAACATAAATTGCATCCCCTGAAGGCCTAGACCCAACGTTATATAATTTATTTTAAATTGATAAACCTGAAATCCCAATTTCATCGATTCATCTTTAAGTGGTGGCTGATGACACGAACGTTGGATCTAGAGCCTTGAAGGGGCGTGACAGATAAGAGCAGGGAATGACAATTTAATTGGGTCTGATAATTTACGTTATGTTACTAAAAGGACGGAACCTTCTGCTTGATAAATATTTAAAGAAAGTATAAACCGTTTGCATGTGTGTACAACCTTCACTTACTACCCCTTCCTTTCATCACATGCCAATTGACGGCGATGATAACGCGAAAAAAATCAATCCTCTTACTGTTTTACCTAAAGAAATCATTTTGACCATTTTCTCTTATCTAAATGCAAATGAACTAGGCAGAATCAGTCGATTGAATACACAATGTTATAACTTAGTATCTGATTGGAATGCTTTAGACCTCGACTTAAGAAACATTTCTCCGTTATTAAGCATTTTTGATCAATTCGATTGGAAAACCTATTTTAACCTCACTGTGGATGATGTACCCCCACTGAATAAGCACGCAATACTTCCTCTCTTGAAAAAATGTCTTTCTTCTCTTCCGATAGAAAAAAATGCTGGAATCACTTTATTGACAATTCCAAAAAAACTTACACTTAACAATCTTATAACACTTGCTGGATCACTAAAAAAAAAGAGAAATATTACTAAGTTTAGATACATTTTGAAGCGTATTACAAGTGAAGTTGGGGATACTCCGGTTGATAAAACTTATCAAATAATAATCACGAATAATATCCTTAAAAATAGTCGAAAGTTATCTTTTCATGATCAAAAAGTTCTTGTGAAAGAAAACGGCTGTAAGATTCCAAAGTTATTAGAAATAGTTGCGTTGCTTGTTGCTAGATTCACAGGGTTTGGGGAACGTCTATATAATGATAAACCATGGACTTATACACGTACCTTGGAACAAATTGACGATTTACAATGTATTGCTGGGGGCTTTTCCGAGGATGGCGTCCACATCAGCAACTACTCCGGTGCCGACAACGACTACAATGGCGCCGGAGGCGTTTTGTGGATAGAAATGCCTTAAACCCAATCTACTTTCAAATAAAATCATGCAAAATATTAATTGGAACGAACAGTGGGCGCTTCACGCACCCTACTTCGACAATGGGATCGCTCGTGTTCCCTTGTCCAAGAAACAAGAAATCATTTTAAAGCCAGGTCCTGGTTTTGGAGATTTTTCCCATCCAACCACACAACTCATGATCCACCTCATGACACCGTACATCTTGAAAGCCGCGATCTACGACATTGGCTGTGGAAGTGGGATTCTTTCGCTCGCAGCCTTAAAGCTAGGCGCAAAAACCGCTATTGGCGTTGACATCGATCCAGAAGCAGTCGAGCATGCTAAAGAAAATGCACGTCTAAATAAGCTGTCTGCCCACTTTTCATTAAAACGTCAGGAAGTGCCCTGTGATATCGTGCTAATGAACATGATCTTTTCAGAGCAAAAGCTCGCCTGGAAGACGCATCAACGCCCAGCCAAATGGATAGTGACGTCCGGGATTCTTAACGAACAAAAAGAGGCCTACTTAGAGCAGGCTCGTTTGTGGAATTGGGAATTGGTCGAAGAACGCAGTAAAGAAGGCTGGTTAGCGCTGCTCTTTAAGAATAAATAGGCTTCTCTGTTAATTTTTTTCTTTAAAAACAGTTGAACGGTTAACATCAAAATAGGTAGTGCCGCGATCGTTATGAATTGTCACAGCAAGATCATATACAGCGAGTCGATCGTTAGTTTTTATTTTATCTTGCACTTGGATTAGCCTTGAAGAATTTGCAGCATTGGGTGTCTTTCCAAAGACAAAATAAACTTTTCCTTGTGTAAGACTTGTCAATCTATCGATCATTGGATCAAACTCAGGTAAATCGTTACGAGTATTTTGCAGTAAAATAGTGTAGTAAACACAATAAGGCATTTGGCTGTTTTGAAGATTTTGCACTTGTTTTTTTAGCTCTTCCTCCCAAGTCAAATCACCCCATTTATCATAGTTAATCATAATTGCGTTCTGATCTAACTTGTTATCTTTTTTTAAACGTTCAAAGGTATTCTTATCTTCAACTTGATTTCGCATGAGTACGATGCGTATAGGTTGACTATTTGGAGTACTTTTAGGGCCAATTGGCTGAACCGGTTGATTTTGGATTTTAGCTGGGTTTTTCTTTGAAGCTTTTACTAAATAAATCAAGGCGGCTATTTCAATACCTAAGGGCGCTCCCCACATTACAGCAGCTGGAATAATACCGATATGACAAAAATAGAGCGTACAACCGACCCCTATCAAAAGACACTCATTAACCAAAAGGGATATCATCGCAATATTTGTACACGCCTGTTTCTTAACTTGCCGAGGTGTCCAATTACAAGCTGAAGAAATAAGTGGAGTCATAAAACGCTCTTTTTGTTTTCTTATAATTATAGATAATTAATATTAAAATTTAATAAAGAAATAATTTGAAAAAATACTCAACAAAGAAGTCTCTCCACCCATAGTATTTTTAAAAATGGGTGGAGATTTAGGCTAATTGGCTTTGCCTCTCCTAAAAGCCTTCAAAAGCTCAATAGATTCTTTTGCCTTGAGTGTTTCTAGTTTTCTAAGTTCCTGTTGAAAAACAAGATCTCGAGGCATTTCTTTGACCCATTTTTCTAAGGCTTTTAGTTGTTCTGGTCGATATTTATCTTTCGGATAATTAGCGTTTAACTTGCGTAGGGCCACACTTAAGACCCACTCTGGATCTTGCGCACGAATTTTTTTGATCAGTTCGATCGTTCTGGAGGCTTTCAGCTGTTCTTCATTGTTTGAATCGATATATTTTTCTTTACCATGAACACCAGTCAGTGTATTGATCAAACTCTCTGCCTTTGTGTCATCCAAATGATGTACATATTGAATGAGGTACTCCAACTCTTTTAAAGGATATTGTGTCCAATTCAAAAAGATATTGACCATGACCATCATATGTGTAAACGTCTCTGTCTTTTCATTCGGCTCCTGCACACAATCCATATGCATACGAGAGAAGCTTTCATTAGAAAGTGGGTAAACGGCCATACGATCGGTATTGACGTTAAACCACCAGTCTCTATGAATATCTCTGAGATATTTTTCTAGAGGCCTTAGATTGCGTTGGTTCAAACCTAAAATTTTTGCGATCTCTGGCATATTATTATAAAATTTTATTACAGCGTCGTCCACATGGTTCTCATCAAGGCACTCAAGAAAATAAGGCAGGCATCGACTTTTATTGTCTTCAAGCTTCTGTTCCATATTACCCAAAGACATAAAAAATGCTTCTTTTAAAGCATTCCAGACAGTCTCTTCAGAATAAGGATAAGGCACCGCATTAGCTGATGATGCACGTTCAGAAACCATAGCTTTTGCAACCGTTTCTTCCATTTCTGTAGGTGTAATCAGGACAGTATGAGGTACGCCTTTTGGGTCTTGAACAACTAACATTTCTACTGCGGGTACACTCATATGACCCATTTTTTGTAGCAATTGCCACGCCCTGTGTGAAATATAAATATTTTTATATTCTGTCCCAGGCATTTTGAACTTGAGCTCCTGCTCCAAAACTGTCGCAAGAGGCAAGACATTTCCATTAGTATCCCAATAGCATCTATAACTACCTTGAATTTGGACCTTGCCCAATGCTAATTTCTTGAAATGCTCAAAATTAATAGACTGTGTGTTGCCATATCCTTTGCCAGGCACCATCACGCGTTGCATTTTTTCCTGCTTTTGCTCGCGTTGTTGCTCTTGCTGTTGTTGAATCCTTTGTTCATTACGTGCCCCTGCATCCAAATCTACAGAGATATTTTCATCCAAATTTTTACATAAAAATTCTTGGTATTTTGGATCTTGAAGCCGCTGCTGTTCTTTACGCACATCATCCTCAGCTTTTTCAAAGGCTATACGCATACCATGAAATTTTCTTAAAATTTCACGTGCAACTGCGATGTGATGTTCATTGGCTTTTCCTTTGAAATTCAGCAACAAATGTGTTAAATTTTGCTCAAACTTTTCCCAACTCTCCCCTTTTTTGATCAAGGATATTCCTAAGAGTGCATGATCTCGGACAAGCTGAGCATCTGGGTGTTTAGCTATGAATTTTTGCGTCTTTTTGATAAAGAGGGCATCCAATTGTGCGATCTTTTTCAATTCATCTTCGCATAATCCCTTGACAAAGCTGACTGGGTCAGTTGTCTTCTGGGCTTGATATTCCTTTTCCCAGTTATTATGCATGGTCATGGTATACAAACGGTTAACAGATTTGCACACCACTTTCCCTTCGAGTTCTTCCATGCAACTGGAATTTTGCATGTTGGTTAGATCGTAGGGTTTTCTTACCACAGCATCAACATAAGTTTTTAAAGCTGTTTGTTCCTTAAAAATCACTGCTTTGAGGTTTTTAATATCTTCTTCTTCCAATGTATTCAGTGCGAAATAACGCATAGCGTGTCCAATCGTGATCGGATCTTTAGACTTCAAATCACAAGCCTTGCAAATCTGTTCTCTTGTGTTTTGATCATGAGAGAAGTGGATTTCATGTCCCATGCCTGGAAAACGCCACCTATAAGCCGCCTGACTAACCTCTTCCATTTGGTTTCCAGCTCCTAGGATCAATTCACCATATTTATCCCCACCACGTGGGATGTGAAAATGAACACCCCTAGAATCCTTACGACTGAACAAAAAGAGCCCAGTATTAGGATCAATCGCTTCAGGTTCATAGCCCATCGGAAAGAAGTGTTCGCCTGTATTCCAGATTTTTTTCACAAGCTGCTGATCTTCTTGGACACGGTAAATCATCTGACGGTTAACCTGACTGCGCAGCCTAGCTGCAAGCTTCTCACAATCATTGCCTAACACTTCATGGTCATAATTTAAAATTCCGTGGCACCGTAGATCTTGCGCCTTTTTCTCGATATATTCGAGAGGAGTTTCTGTAAAAGTCGTCGTACGACGATTTAAATCTAAACAGAGCAAAGTTTCTCCCAAGACAGGATCAGGTGCGTCTGTGGTATCATCTAAGTAGTCGGACTTATTCAAAGCAAAAGAATGCCCAGTGCCAGATCCAAAACGTGTGTCTACTCCTATTCCCAAATCCTGAGAATTAAAAGTAATTTGTTTGACGAAGATACGGATAAAATCTGTTTCTAACATCATGTGGCGTAAGAACAACACTCTTTCTAAAGCCAATTCAGGGCTTCCGACAAAAGCCTCATAGCGGTTTTTGTAACCACTTGGATTATCCTTCGACCAACGGTTTCTATTATAGACTGTTCCTATATGATTTCCCCAATCCTTCCAAGTCTCAGAATATAGGGGAGAAATACGCACATCCAATCCACTGAGATCTTTATCTTTCTGTAAAAAAATCTCTTCTCCAATTTTGGTGTCGACTCCAGCATAATAGAGCATGTGGTGCAGAAGATTTTCAGATTCCTCTCCATACAGTATACCGGGTTTCTCGTTGCCATCACTAAAGGGCACAACAGTTACCCCATTGATAGAAGAAATTCCCCGCTCCAATTTTGGGTTGATACCTCGCACTGAGTCCATAGTTTGAGAAAGTAACTTTTTCAGTGCACCTACATAGGATTTTTCCTGCTGTTCTTGTGGAGACAGTTGCAAATTCCATGATGGCATACTCTTAGGAAGAGCTTTGCCTGTGCCCAAAATGAAATCACAAAACTCTTCTTCATTAATGCTTTGCCAAACTGCAGGATTCCATCCTAGGTCTTTCCAGAAGTCCACATCTTGGAAAAGACTGTGTGCAACCCCCCTAAATTCCACAGCCACATCACGGATCGCACGCAAATTGTTATTCACGATCATTTCCCATAAGTTTGGATGTTTACTTTGGATAGTGCGCATCAGTTTCTCTGCGACTTCAAAACGCACAGGATCCACTGTGCGGTAATCTCCCTCCGCAAAGTTGAACTCAGAAGAAATGTCACCATTGATCTCTTCATCGATTAAATAGATGGCCTGTTCTTGCTTAAAATGTCCTTCGATTTGTTTGAGAAGTTCCACCTGGTTGAACACTGTAGAACGTTCTTCTCCTTCATGCATCAAATCGAGGATCTCTTGCATCTGGACGCGCTTGTTTCTTAATGCTGCGATCTGAGAAGGCGAAGTCAATACCGCCTTTCCTTCGGCTTTTAAATTTTCCAATGTTTTAATGAGAGTTTTTAAATGCTCCTCAACACTCTCAGGTTTATTTAAAGCGGCCCACTGCTCTTTACGCTTCATTCCGTCGAGTTTTCCCAATGCATGGGCATGCACTATGTCTAGGCCGAAATCAATGCTGAATTTAAAGACAAAAGCTTTATCTCCCATCGAAATCTTGAGCTGATCCACAAGATCATCTGTTGTGACCATGATAGGCACACGCCCCAATTGGATCAAAAGATCAATAGCTTCAGGGAAAATAAAGTCCGTTTTACCCATCCCCATTCTTACTTTGATAAACTCGAGTGGCTTCCCTTTCCCTTTTTCTAGCATGTCTTTCAATAGCGCTTCCAATCCAGAGATTGCTTTTTTACGGGATATCCACTGATTGCGTACATCGCTCACTAGGTAGCGTCTGGCAAATTTTTGATCTTTGAGCATATGTTTACCATCCACCTCTTCGGTGTAGCGCAAGCGGTCAGCTCCTTCTTCTAAAAAGCGTTTCAAGTCCGCACTATGCAGAAGCCAATCTGCAGAACGATTTGCTCTATTTTGCAATTCATAAGCTCTCTTGCTGCCACTAAAGGAATCAGGTAAGGATTTTTCCAGATCACGCCAGAGAGTAGCCAGATCTTTACAGGCTCCCCGTGCTTTTTCATATTGCTGCATCTCTGTGGCTGTCAAGATAGATTCGGTAATTAATTCAGCAAATTCTACTTGCAAATGTTCATCATCCAGACGACCGAGCTGACCATATCGATAAAGGTCATACACTCTTTGAATGATCTGTTCGTCTGTGATGGCATCTCGTTTGGTAAAGAGATACATCAATCCCAACTCTTGTGCATTACTACGAACAAAATCTAAAATTTGACCGCGCAATTTTTTGTCTTCTGCACGTAATTGTTTCAAGTTGCTAGAAATTTGCCCATAAGTCTCTTTGAGAGCTCCCACTTGGAAGGCACTTTCTGTTCTTTTCTTTAAATCTTCAGCAGCTTCGTCGATTCCTTCACAAATTTTTTCCAATTTGTGTTTTTTACGAACAGAGGTCTCTTGTTCAGGATTAAAATACTTCTTAGCTTCATTTTTTCTAGTATCCCAGACAGAAGTGTTGGTTTCCCATTGATGGGTTTTATGATTCCATGTTTTAAATGAATCGATAAAGTATTTGCCCCATTGCTGATCTCCCTTTGGCTGCACCTCTACTGGCTCATACTCCCCCTTTTCCACCTTTTTTGGATAAGGTGATGGGTTAGGATAGCCTACCACTTGAGCATACTCGTCATAAATGTTATGAATATCATTTTTCATACTGTTAATGATGAATTGAATGCCCGGCACCTTCAATAAATCAAGAAACAGCGCTTCAATTTGAATCCACGATTTTTCAAAATCTGGAAGATCGAGAAATGCTGAAAATACAGGTTGAATGGTTTTTTTATTATCCTCAAAAATTTGAACAGCAAATGGATATGATTTTCTGACTAAATTTTTTAAATCTGCCCATGCATCTGCTTTTGCTTGTTGAACTTGAGTGAGCTTGGGCGCTACCTTTGGAGGTTGATAGGCTTCAGCTACGTCGATGTTTCCTGGATGGATAACAAAGTGATTTTTCTTTTCTTCTGCGGTTGCCTGCGCCAAAAACTTATGGAGCAAACTTTTAGAAGCTTGAATAAAATCTAACTTCACACCACGAGCATGCTCAACTCCCCCCACTTTTTCTTTATAGCTATAGCTATTGAGTCTTCGACGAAATTCCAGATAATAAGAATAACCTTTTGCATAGAATGCTCGAAAGATACTAGGAGACATTTCGACTCCTTGTTTGAGCCGTCGTTTTTTACCCTCCATGCCTGCAAAATTAGGCATATCCAGGCGTCTGGCTTTCACTTCTCTCAAAACAGCATTTTGTGCCAGACTATTCTCAGCTCTATCCGGCGCGTAACGCTCCTGCTTGCAATAGTGCCAAAACAGCAAGAGAGTACGACGTGCGGTCTCTACAGCTTGCCAATCGCGTTGTTCTTTTTCTGTTGCGTTTTCTTTAAGTGGAGGCAAGTGTCGCATTAAGAAGGCAATATCCTCAATTTGGATATTTTCGGTTTGAATCCATTCCCAATAAACCCAAAAATTAGCAAGCACAGTCTCCCATTTAGGATAGGTACCATTTGTTTTATGCAAGTCATGCATAGACCAAACACCATAAGGCTGTACATAATCTGCCATTGCCTCAATCATTTCCGTCATTTCGGTTGGTGTTGGAATTTGCAATTGAAAAGGTTCTGGGATGATCGCTTTTTTACCCTTGGCTTCATTGCATGCAACTTCGAGTGCTGCAGTCATCGTTGTTAAATCAGAAGATAACAATGTTTCTTCACGCTTGGTCAATAATAGATTATTATCCTCAAGACGTTGACGATGCGTGGCTATACCTTGACGATATTGTGAATAGAAAACTCCGCCGCCCCCTATGATGGTTTTTTCAAATGCTTTATCTTCAAATAACTCTAGACCGTGCTGAGCCTTCAACCGCGTATTCAAAGTCATGAAAGCTGCAGATGCTTTCGCTTTAAAAGCAGCTTCTAAAGGATTTTTTGCTGTAAATCGGCTGTCTTTTTGGTTGAACAACGTTTCTGCACCAAAAATGACAGTGATCATTTTCTGTAATTGTTTGAGTTCTTCAGCAGAAGAACTGCCATTTTCTTGCATGAGCTGTAGATAACGACTTGCTGTACCCCAATCGCCTTGTAAAGAAGCAACGTGCGCTAAATACAAGAAACCAGCATGCGAGGATGTTTCTGATTTATGACCAATCCGATAACGAATTCCATGTGGATTTGTCACGGATTTCAGAATCCCAACCAGATCATTTTGTTCTTCGTTAGGTGCACCTGAATCAGGTGCTTGCTGAAAATCTTGAGCTTGATCAAGAAGATTATCTAAACCACCCGTAAAAGATTCAGCGACACCCACCAAAGCACGTAATTCGCCGACATCGATATTTTGACCAAGCCCCTGAGCATCAAGCGATCCTCCAACAGCATCAAAAAAGTCTAATGCGCTTTTTAGAAACTTGACACCTCCCCCATGTTTACTACTTCCAAGGACCATATGAGGGAAAATCCAGATTTCTTCTTCACCGCTACGTTGGTTTTTCAGAGGCAAAATATATTCACGCCAGTTTTTTCCAAAGCGCTTTTCATAGGTTTTTGTATTACTCAGCTGCCATACCCAATCTTCTCTACCACTAACAACCCAAGCCTCTGAATTTTTTTCGCTCTTCTTTAAGATGAGCTGTTCCTTTGTAGTAGGATCGAGAGGAAAACGGATCTCATCCACGTGCACTTTATCTTTCGAAAGAAGTAGCAATCCTCCACCGCCGTGGAAGCTCAAAAGCTTGTTGTCTATATTAGAAAGGATTGAACAGAGCCATTTCCCCCTAGAAAGACCTGCACAGATCCATTTTTTGTCTCTTCCTTTTCCAACAGTAGCTCCAGTAATTTTGCTTCCACTGATATTCAATGTGATCGGATCTTTTTCTAGATTAAGACCGTGTTGAGCCAGGATTACTTTTGAAATAGATTGTTTCTTCTTTTCATCTATATAGACCCAAACTCCTTTGGAGGTGATCATATTTTCGATTGTTTTATTGCCATGGCGAGTCAAAAGCTGCCAAAGTTTATTCATCGAGCTTTGGTTTAAATCCAGCTTCTGAAAGAGATACTCTTTACCCTGCACTACCTGATAAATTTGTACAGAATGGTCTGATTGGCGATAACGTAGAAGGAATTCGCCCCCAGATTTTTCCGCTTGCCAACGATATTCTGTGATCCCATTGGCTGCTGGGATGCTTACAACAAGAGGGTCTGCATTCTGAAAGAGAAATTGAAAATTAGGGTCAGACCGGATTTGTTCAGGCAGTTTACACTTGTCAATTTGTTGCATCACGAGGTTAAAGCCTCTGCCAGTGCGGATATCCACTTCAAAAGTCTTGCCTGCTTCAACTGTAGTATAGATGTAAGATTTCTCTGAATTCACGGTCCATATCGCATTAACTTTTCCAGTTAATTGATTTAAAAGATGATTTCTTTGCGCCTCATCTTGAGATAAACGTAAGGCAATCTTTGGAAGAAGGTTTTTTTGTACTTCATAAAGTAGCTCTGCTTGTAAGCCTGAATGCCCGCTCTCAAAGGGATATTGTTGTAAGATACAAAATGCATTCAAAAGATCGCGCATGGCGTCGATATTATCTGTGCTAGGTCCATTACCTTTGTGGCAATAATAACTCAGGGCAAAAGTTGCAAAAACTTTCCGCTCGCTCGAATCCATTTTGTTCCTAAATGTGCCGACAATATTGTCTTCATTATAGGAAGGAAGCGCATCGGAAATTTCCTTGACCCAGTTTTTTTCCTCTCCATATTTTTTTTCTAAATCATCTTTCAGTTCAATTGTCTGTCTTCGGATGCGTTCACAGACTTCCCTGATGAAAAGCTCACTTACACGATGCACATCTCCTTTGCTCTGCAAAAAGGTGCATACTTCATGTAAAATTTTCCCAAATCTGACAAAAAATTCAGGATTATCTTTTACATGTTTTTTAATGAGACCTTGCTGGAAGAAGTTTTTATGCAAAGTATGTTGTACCTGAGGAATTTCCAATTTTTCTGGATATTGGTAAATGAAATGCATACATTGAGAAATAGTCAGGTAAGAAAGCTCGTCGCTTTTATCACGACGTGCTTTTGCCAAAGCCGTTTCGCGTAAAATAAACTCTTCTGCAGGATCTAACTGTTTATAAAGATGGTTAATTCCTACATCATCCACGACTTGCCGTTCATTATCACCGCCTACTTTTTCACTTGCCATTTCAGGAGTGACTTGACCCATATACTTTCGACGCTCTACATGTGTGGCTGGCTTTTCTGGTTGTCTATTCGTAGCTATGCTTCCCTTCCGGCCTGCTTTGTTGGAAAGAGTGAAACATCCTACAAACCGATTGCCTCCATCCTTGCGGGTTGAAGCGACAAGATGAATTTCAGACATTGACCTAAAGCGTGTTCTTAGCTGATCCCTAGTGAGTGCTTTGCTGCCTATAGCTAATGCGTTCGTGATCGTACCTTTAATTCCAGACCGATTGTTGTATGCGATAAGATAATCAACAGGTTCTCTTAAAATCTTCCGCATTTCATCTACTTTCCTGATTGAAGCCATTTCTTCAGGAACGAAATAACAGCCTCCTTCACCGGGGTTGAAATAACCCTCTTGATGAGCTGCAACTTTCGATTCTAATTCTTGTTCCTCTATTGGAGAGGTCATCTGTGAACCATCACCTAACATAGAGTAACCTATGGAGAAGTACATGGCCTGACGTGTCGAAACCCTTTCAGTAGATTTGATTTTTTCCAGAATGCGTTTGCAAGCACCATAACGTTTTTCAAAAGCAGGTGAAGAGCCCACAAGCACGCTGCAATCTTTATTCATTAACCAGATAGCATTATCTATAGAGTCAAATGTTTGACCTACCCAAACGTTTTGTCCATTCGGTTTATTTCCCATCTTATAAGCATAGATATGAGCAGGTATACGCATAAGGTGCGCAAATTTGCCTAAAACGGCAATTGTTCGATCATCACCCGTGTTTAACCAATGATCCCAAGTGAGGTCCAACGTTTTAACATCAATTGCATTCAGATTCTGCATAAATTTGTCATGATTTTTTGCATGCTGAATCGCATCTGTCAATTCTTTTTTTCGATCATTAACTTCTTTACGTATAACAGGTTTTGAAGGCGGCTGACCTGGATGTGGGTAATACATCCTCTGGTTAGGATCGTCTTTGTGCTTTTCATAATTGTTTAATTTCGTCTGATAAGAACGCAATGTTTGGCCAAAATTTTCCTGACTCGCATAATCCTCTTTGTCCTCTTTTTCCCATCTTCTTTGACATTCATGTGTTTCTGACACTTCGATTTCTTTAGCGCGCATTTTGATAAAGGACTGACGCTCATTTTCCAAAAGACCATGACCTTGAGCATCAACAAGAGATCGATCATTCTTATAAGTTTTCAAATAGCCGTTTGGCCCATCGATAGCCTGGAGCTTAAAAGGAATCACTCTCTGTAGAAGATAGCGTTGAATCAGGGGTACAACAACATTGAACTCAAATACTTCGTGTGGCTTCATTGGATAGGTGTTTGAACGCAAACAAGCTTCCATCATTTTTTCAGATAGGGATTCTAATTCTTTGACCCATTGAGAAAGTTCTCCTTCATTCAAGGAGCCCCAAAATGTTTTATTGATAGCCTCATCATCTGGAGGGGGTAATGCCTGTAAGATCCCAAGCAAAAATGTTTTTGCAGCAAAGAAATCGCCCTCTTTCAAATAAGCTCGAGCAAGATTTTGGAGATTACGCATGCGCTTTAAAACTTTAGCTCGATCACCTACTGATAGAGTTGTTTTTTGGAAATCATTTTGAAGCTTACGTATTGCAGTCCATTCTTTCACGCTCACACGTGAGCCTTCCACATTTTTAGAATGTTCCATCCTGCGCATCGCATCCTCAATGCCGACTGAAAGAGACGCTCGAAAAAGTGAGGCTTTGTTTTGCAAGTTTTGAGTATCTTTCTGCTCAAGCTTTTCTGTGCGTTGTAATTCATCTAATTTTTTGGTGACAAATTCTGTTAGATGTTCAGAAATCGCTAGAGCTGTATCTGCATCAACTTCGTTCCCAATGTAATGATGCACTTGTTTTGCATACCATAAAATGCCCTCTAAGGCATGAGCTCGCTCACTAGGTAGTAAGCGGGCTTCTTTCTCTTCATAATAAGAGATCAAGTGGTTCACATAAACTGTATAAAATTGTGCTTTTGAAGCTGTAATTCTTTCAAGTGTATGAAATTCAGGAGCAAGATGTGGAACCTCAGAAATTTTAAGTTCTTGAATCACTGTTAAAAGAGCTTTTACGGGATCACGGCTTGCCTTCTTTTCTATAGAACTCTCATTAGCAACTAGGAGGCTACCAAAATTTAAGATAAGAGAATCCAAAGACACATCGCGTACAAAAGGCCCTTTTAATTTAATTTCCCTAGCATCTTTTCCCCTAGCATAGGGCTGCATGGCAAAAAGAGAGCGCGCAAATTGATGGATTTTATTTGGGTCTTGCATTGTGTCGGTGATGTCGTAGGTCGTGACCACTTGTATTTTGCCTTTATCCAAAGTCGTTGAAGAGAGGCAGATATGTTTTAAAAGAATTTTGTTTCCTTCATACACAAAAACTAAGAAATGAGGTAAATACTCGCGTCCTTCCCCTTGTGCTAGAGGCAAAATCAAATGCTTACTCTCATGCAGCTTCTGTAGTTTTAACGACAGTTTTTGAATCACTTTTTCTGCACGCTTTTTATTACCGGAATTCAAAGCCTCATGCATTTCTTTGCCAAGCGCATGGCCTTCACGGAAGATAAGGGCTGCTTGTTGGACTCCTGACACAATTTTAGGATTTTTTTCTTCATCTGTCAGGTCACTAGTAAGCTTTTGAACCACTGCATGTTGTACCGTAGGATGTTCTTTTTCTATTTCTAACCACATGCCGGCGTTCAATATGACCTCTACATACTTTGGATCTCCCTGTAATTGTTGCGCATGCGCTGCGAATCCTGGTAATTGCAAGCAGGGATCGTCTTTGTTGAATATCAACTTTTCCGGCTTCAATACTGTTTGCTGGTGGCGTCCTTCCTGTTCTATCCTTTTGATTTCAACTGAAAGTTTGTTGATGAGGGAAACATCACTCCCATTTTCTTTTGCCTGTTTAAGCCCTAATGCTAGCTGATTAAGTCGATCCCTATATTTTTTCTGATAATTTTTGTTTTCCGTAGGCTCTTTAGGGCCTATCCAGATTTGATAATGAGTGTTTGTCTCTCGACAAGGACGGAAAATGCCTGCAAAATAAATTTGAGAATCTTGTATAGGTGTAAGTCCCAACTCTTTGCTATGATCTGTCTGATCTTCTTCTGCCAAAAGTTTGCTCATAAACTGCATTTGAGAAAGCACTGTAGCGTGAGTGATCTCGCCGACCTTATCATGCTCTACAGGCACTAACATGGAGGCAAATCGTCTTGGCTCACCCTGTCCGGCAATGAGCTGGTATAGATAAGCAAATGGAGTAGCCAGAAATTCAATAATTGCTTTTAAAAACTCAACAATCGCATGGGAAAGCGCCACTTGCTTGAATGTGCGCAAAGAAAGCTCTTGCACCTTGTAATATGTTGGTTTAGCTGTAGCTGCCTGTAAAGAACTTACATCAACTGCATCCGATGGCTTAGGTTCATTCAGAACAACGTTTTTACAAAGAAGCTTTCCATCTTTTCTATAGGAATACTCATACTCCCCAGTCTCATTTAGGCCACGGACTTCTATCAATGTACGAGCCTTCAAACCGCTTTCCGCTGCATAAATACTCGCGAAAATCTTGTCTCTCTGTTGATCGCTTTTCCAGAGCTCTTTTTTTCCTCGATTGACAAAAAGAAGACTTACTTTTTTCTTTTTACTAAAAGGATCAAAAGGCCGACTTAAAGGAGAAAATTCGTACACTTCTTGATGTTTAGTCTCTAGGGAAACAGACTGTGAAGTTTTAATTGTATTACCCATATAGTTCTCTTTCTAAAATGCTTTTGACTTCAAGTATAAATTAATAATATTAAAGAAACATTAAGCTTAATTTTAAAAATTTTTTTTATATTAAAAGATTTTTTTAAAGAAATTTTAAAGAAAAACGAGATTAGGCAGCAGGTAGGATAGAACCCTTATATTTTTCTAAAATGGTTTTGCGCATTTTGTCAGATGTAAGAACTTCTTTCAGTTTGTGTAAATCTTCTCGTTCTTCATCAGTTTCTCTTATGACAATCAAGTTTGCATAAGGTGAATTAGAAGATTCCAGGACAAGAGCGTCTTTTACAGGCTCTAAATGCGCTTGTAGTGCAAAATTAGCAGGAATGACAGCCAAATCGACATCAGCCAGAGCGCGGGGCAAAAAAGCAGCGTCTACCTCTTCAATTTTGAGATGTTTAGCATTTTCTTCGATATCATATACAGTTGCTAATTGATTATCAGAACAAGACTTCAGCTTGATCAGCCCAACTTCCTGAAGTAAGACTAAAGCCCTAGCCTCATTTGTAGGATCGCAAGGAATAGCGATAGTGCTGCCTTCACTTAAAGTCTCTATCGAAGACACTATTTGAGAATAAAGGCCCAAGGGCTCTATATGGACTGCGACCAAAGGTTTAAGATGATAATTGAAGCGTTGGTTTTGTTCGTCTAGAAAGGGCTTATGCTGAAAGAAATTTGCATCGACTTGTCCCTCAAAAAGAAGACGATTGGGCAAGTTATAGTCATCGACTTCTACGATTTTCAAATGTATCCCACGACTTTCAAGCTCTGGCTTGATGATCTCCAGCAAATCAGCATGGGGCACTGATGTCGCCGCTACTTTCAAAGTATTTTTTTCATTTTGGCAGCCGGTAAAAAAAAGCCCTAGTGCCCCTAACACCAATGCCGCCAAGATAAATTTTTTCATGTCCTACCACGTCTAAGTAAAATCATTTTTGCGAGCGCATTTCCCAACCATTGCACACATTCCACAAGCGCAAGGAGTAATAATAAGGTAATAATCATTAAAAATCCATTAAACCTTTGATAACCATACTGGATAGCAACTTTACCTAAACCCCCACCTCCTACAAGACCCGCCATTGCGCTATAGCCGATTAAATTGACAAGGGTCAATGTGGCGCCGTGAAGAATCGCTGGCAAGGCTTCTGGGAGATAGACTTTTTGCACGATATGTCGAGTAGAAGAGCCCATCACAAGCGCGGCTTCAATGATCTGTGGATCAATTTGCTTTAAAGCACTCTCGACAACACGCGCCATAAAGGGAGCAGCCGCGAGAGTTAAAGGAACGATAGAAGCAGTTGTCCCAATACTTGTTCCTACGATAAAACGAGTCAATGGGAAAATAGCGACAATCAAAATAGCAAAAGGGATAGATCTACCGATATTTACCAATGTCCCTAAAGTTTGATTGATCAAACGACATTCTTTTAATCCTCTTTTATCCGTAAGACGCAGGATCACTCCTAATGGTAAACCGATCAGAAAAGCAAAAAAAGCTGATAAAGCGACCATGTAAAGTGTATTGAACAACTCTTTGGGAAGAATCCTCAACGCCAATTGAATATTTTCTGCCAATGTCATCCTACCTTCTCCCATAACACGCCACTTTTTTCTAAAAATTGGCAGGCTTTAAGTCGTTCCTGTTCTGAACCCGAAAGAGTAATGACGAGGTTACCGATAGTCTCTTTTTTCAAAACGTCGATCCCTCCAAGCAAAATATTTACCTCTACGTTGTGCTCGCGTATTAGGCGGGAGATCACAGGCTGATGTGCACTACGCCCTGTAAAAGAGAGACGTAAAACGTCTTGATCTTTTGTCTTAGGTAAAAAATAGTCAGGAATTGTGTGTGTAAGATTTTGTAAAAAGCGTTTTGTAGTGGGGTGATGAGGAGTTGTAAAAAGATGTGCAGTTCTCCCCTGCTCCACTATTTCACCCTGTTCCAAAACAGCCACATGCGTGCAGATTTGTTTGATCACCTCCATTTCATGGGTGATCAGCACAATGGTCAAAGAAAGCTTTTCATTGAGTTTGGAAAGTAGCTCTAAAATAGAATGAGTAGTATGGGGATCCAGTGCGGATGTCGCTTCATCACATAATAAAATAGGCGGTGTGCGTACTAAAGCACGTGCTATGGCCACCCTTTGCTTTTCTCCTCCACTCAATTGCGCTGGATAGTGCCCTTCCTTTCCTTCTAAACCGACCAAAGCAAGTAATTCTCGAGCACGTTCAAGCCGTTCCACTTGAGTAACTCGGTCAATTTCTAATGGGTAAGTCACATTTTCCAGAGCTGTCCTCGATGAGAAAAGATTAAAATGTTGGAAAATCATTCCCATTTTTTTTCGAGCGGTCCGCAATTCTTTATCTGAAAGTCCCGTAAGCTCACGTCCCTCTAAAAAAATCTGTCCTTCAGTGGGCTTGTCTAAGCAGGTTAGGCATCTAATTAATGTGGATTTTCCTGCCCCACTCATTCCTATGATACCGAAAACCTCTCCCGAGTTGACGGCAAAATTCACGTTTTTGAGTGCGTAAGAACGCTCAAATTTTTTAGATAAATTTTTAATATGGATGATGCTGTCTTGCATAATATGGGCTTTATAAGTTATCAGAGTGAATGATTATTCTTAGAGAAAAAAGTGACAGGAGATTTTATGGCATCGAGCATAGCTACACCATTATCAGAAATTGAAAAGCTCTTAGGAGATGAGGCTCACTCTCTTCTTACTCATACCTGTCGAGTTCCAAAATCTCGGCTCCATATCCCTGATGGAAACTGGGTAGATAGGATTTTCTCCTGCACGGATCGCAATCCACGTGTTCTACGTAGCTTACAAACTCTCTTCTCTAGCGGACGCTTAGCTGACACAGGCTATCTCTCTATCCTTCCTGTAGACCAAGGCGTTGAACATAGTGCAGGGGCTTCTTTTTGGCCCAATCCCGACTATTTCGATCCCGAAAATATTGTGCTGCTTGCACTAGAGGCGGGTTGTAATGCCGTTGCCTCGACCTTTGGGGTTCTTAGCATGGTCGCTCGACGTTTTGCCCATAAAATTCCCTTCATCATGAAACTCAACCATAATGAACTACTCTCCTATCCTAACACCTACGACCAGATTTTTTTCTCAAATGTTAAGTCAGCCTATGACATGGGTGCCGTGGCAGTCGGAGCCACAATCTACTTCGGCTCGTCTGAAAGCCATCGACAAATTATTGAAGTCAGCAAGGCGTTTGCATTAGCTCACGAACTGGGCATGGCGACTATATTGTGGTGCTATTTACGCAATTCTGCTTTTAAAAAAGATAACGTCGACTACCATGAGGCGGCCGATTTAACTGGACAGGCGGACCACCTAGGCGCAACCATTGGTGCAGATATCCTAAAGCAAAAACTCCCCATCAACAATGGCGGCTTCACTGCGATAAAATTTGGCAAAACCAACGAAAAAGTCTATACAGAGCTCTCATCAGACCACCCTATTGATTTATGCCGTTATCAGGTGCTTAATGGCTACAATGGCAGATGCGGCCTGATCAACTCAGGAGGACCTTCCGGAAAAAATGATTTTGCTGAAGCCATACGCACAGCCATCATTAACAAACGAGCAGGCGGTATCGGCTTGATTTCTGGAAGAAAAGCTTTTCAGCGCCCTATGAAAGATGGAATCAAAATGTTTCATATGATTCAGGATGTTTATCTGAATAAAGACATCACGGTTGCATAGAAAGTTTCTAGAGTTATTCAGCACGTAAACTACCTAATATTAGAAATATGAATCAGTTTTCTCTGTCATTTATTTTTTGCGCGCTAAACTAAAAATAAAATTTTAAGATGAATCGACTATAAAAATTAAATTTCTGTTATATGTTTATCATTTCTTAAAATTTAGGAGGTGATATGACAAACGCCATTGCATCAAGCTATTCTTGCTGCCCCTGCTTACCTTGTTCGCCGATTGGAGGATATAAAAATAGATTTTGCCCTCATTGGCGTATGATTCCTGGTGTACTTGCATTAGCAGCTTCGGTGATTGCAGTTGTGTGTGCAATTATTTGGAATGCTCCCTATCTGTGCATTGCTTTTGCCCCTTCTGTGCTTGCTTCCCTTTATTTGATTTATCTTGGTTGGGATTTTCATAATTTAAAAAGCTTTGCAGAAAATAATCGTCAAATGAAAGCCTCTATTCTAAATTTGAATGAGCAAAACTTAGAACTTTCAAAAAAACTAGAATTTTTAGAAGAGGAAAATAAAAAAATCAAAGATTCGGCTGATAAGCTGTCGACATTGGTAGGTCAATTAAAAATAGAAAACTTTAATCTTTTTGAGTCAAATAAGGACTTGAAACTAATTGTGGCTGGTTTACAGACTCTTGAAAAGACATTAGACACTAAAGCAGAAAAACATATGGAACAGCTTGATGGACTCCAGGGAGCTTTGACAGGGCTTCAAGACTCTGCTACAAAAGATCATGAAACTTTTGGAAAAAACTTAGAAATATTCATCACACAGGTAGAATTACTTAAAACAACGCGCAGCAATTTTGCGAATGCAGGATCCAAAATTGAAAAAAAAATGAAAAATCAGGTAAAAGTTTTGCTCAACACAGCAAAAATGTTGCAAGGTATTTTTACCTCAATCAACGAATGGAAAAATGAAAAGCATGTGCGAGAGCTGATCAGTTTAGGAGAGACACACAAACTAGAGAATTCTGCGCTGACTGACAAAATCAACAACTTAAAGGAAGAGCTGGCAAAAAATGATGGGCGCATCGAAGAACAAAAAAAACAAATTAATGATCTCGCAAAAATTAAAGAGGGATTCGAGACGGCGTTATCTAATTTATTGCATGCGATAAAACAGCTGCAAGGTTTTGGCGAAGACGCGGCCAAAGTGAGACAAGCCGCACTGATTTTCAGGCAGTATAACCTTATAATAAAAGACTAGGTTTTTTTGCGTATGATGAACTCTCACTAAAAATTTTCTCAAAGAGCTCCCCTATTTTTATATAGATTTTCTCGGTCAAATTGAGAACAATCTTATCAAGATGACTGAAATTGAGCCGAGTAAAGAATGGCAAAAAGAGAAGGCTCTTTGTGAGAATTTTTATAGTCGATTAAATTTGAAATGATAATTTTGACCTACGTCAAAATTATCATTTCAAATTTAATCGAATATAGTGAGAGAGGTTCATGAGCTCCGATCGCAGTGAATGGGAAAACGTAGACAAATGGTATGATAGGCTCGTTGGGCAAGAAGGGCATTACTATCATCGTCAGATCGTTTTGCCTAAGCTGTTAAAATGTTTAGACTTGAACAATTTTGACTCGCCTTCTCTTTTAGATTTGGCATGCGGACAAGGGGTTTTAGCTTCCCATCTCCCTAGCCATGTGGATTATACAGGAATAGACCTGGCTCCCTCATTAATTGCAGCTGCCAAAAAAAAAGCACAATCCCATCAACGCTTTTTAGTGGCAGACATCTGTAAACCCCTTCCTTTGTCAAAAAAAGAGTTCACTCATGCTGTCATCCTTCTAGCATTGCAAAACGTGGCGCATCCAGATAAAGCATTGATGAATGCCGCTAAACATTTGGTTCCTGGTGGCATTCTAGCCATAGTCCTGAATCATCCTTGTTTTCGCATCCCACGTCAATCCAGTTGGCTGATCGACGAGAAGAAAAAGATGCAATGTCGACGGATAGATAGTTATTTATCCCCTCTCAAAATCCCCATTCTAATGCAACCAGGGAAAGGAAAGGATTCTGAAACCACATGGTCTTTTCATCATTCTCTCTCAGATTTTAGCCGCTTTTTAGCTCAGGCAGGTTTTGCAATTGCCCTTATAGAAGAATGGACGTCTGATAAAAAAAGCACTGGCAAAAATGCAAAAATGGAAAATCGTGCCCGTATGGAATTCCCACTTTTTCTCACTTTTTTGGCCAAAAAAATTTTTTGATAAGCGAAAATAAATTATAGAGAAGATTTATAGTCGATTCAGCTCAAAATTTTACCTTTGGACTGTGTCAAAGCTCCGCAGCTTGGCTGGTTATAAGCTATACAATATTAGAAATATGTAAGTAGCTTATCTTCGATCAATCGTAGAGCTTCACAGGGGATCAAGTGTACAACTTCGAGCTGAATCGACTATATCTATTTTTTCTTTTTAAAAATGAAAAATCTAATAGTCAGAGCGCAACAATTTATCAAAAAAGACATTTGGCATATTAAATTGTCAAAATTGCCCAAATGGAAAGCCCACGGATACCGCACCATACGTATTCTGTTATTGACCTATCAAGGCTTTTCCAAAAGCCAAATCCAGCAAGGTGCCTCTGCTCTTACCTATTATTCACTTTTAGCCATTGTCCCTATTGTGGCCCTTCTTATTGGAGTGGGTCGGGCTTTTCGCTTTGAAAAAACATTGGAAAACTATCTAACTCAACATTTTGTCGAGCAGACCTCTGTAATTCAACAGATTTTTAAATATGCAAATGCTTCCTTGGAACAGGCAAGAGGTGGCGTGATTGCTGGTATTGGTATCGTGATCTTGATCTGGTCAACTGTTAAAATCTTGGCTTACATTGAATATGTGCTTAATCAAATCTGGGAAGTCGAAAAGGGAAGGCCACTAGCCCGGAAATTTACAGATTATTTGGCCATGGTCTTTCTCGCACCCGTCATTGTTTTTTTGGCTACTGGCTTGACTGGCTATTTATCAGCCTTGCTTTCCGTGATGCATAAAGGCACAGTCTTAGAACATGTTGCTTCAATTTTAATCTATGTATTCAGCTTTCTGTCTTTTTTCCTCATCTCCTTGCTTTTTATCTTTTTATATATTTTTATGCCAAACACTCGAGTGAGATTAAGTCCTGCTCTGATTGCAGGACTTTTGACGGGTGCTACTTATCAATTTTTGCAATGGCTTTATTTTTATTTCCAAATTGGCGTGGCCAGCTATAACGCAATTTACGGAACATTTGCAGCCTTTCCCCTCTTCTTAGTTTGGTTGCATTTAAGCTGGGTGATCACTTTGATCGGAGCCAAACTCTGCTTTGCTATCCAAAATGTCGATGCCTATGAATTTATTACAGAAGAGGTAGAGTTAAGTCACAAAACTCGTATTATCTGCGCATTGCGCATTGCGCATTGTTGTGTCAAAAGATTTGTCAAAAACAAGCCCCCGTTGACACTCATTGAAATTTCCAATGAATTGGAGATTCCACTTTTTCTTACGAGTCAACTAGCACATCAACTTGTGAAAGCTGAAGTTCTGTCAATTACAAAAAGGGAAGATCAAGAGGAAGCTTTCCAACCTGCTCGTAATCTGGAAAACCTGACTTTAAAAAAAGTGATTGATTTACTTAATGAAAGAGGAGAAAATATTCCCCTACCACAATCGCACGAAATTGCATTAATCCTTAAACATCTAGAAAATTTTGATGGGTTGATAGAAAAATCCGAATATAATATTTTATTAAGAAATATTTAGTGATTAATTAATTTAATATGCAAAAATCAATTAAAATTATAATAAAAAGTTTCTGTTTATTACTAATTTTGATATTTATTGGTTTTGCACTCTTACCTACTTGGCTCTCCTCCTCTCATGGAACAAAAACAACATTGAAGTGGATCAATGCCAACCTTTCAGGGTCTTTATCAATTGAAAAAATAGAATTAAATTGGTTTGGACCACAGCGATTGGAAAATATTCAGTGGAAAGATCCGGAAGGCACAATCCTCGGCAGTTGTCTGACCTTTGAAACTAATACCTCACTTCTTTATGTGTTATTCGGTGGCCGAACTTTTGGAAGAACTTTTATAGAAGCCCCTTATCTGGTTTTAACCAAACAGATTTTAGAAAAAAAAGACAAACATCCTAGTAACAAGAAGCCAAATAAAAAGCACTTTGAACTTCCCAAATTTGACGACAATTTGATTATTTTAAATGGGACATTCATTGTACCGACAGACAATCCCTCTTTTCCCATCACCATTTCTGATATCCATTTCGATAAATCTGCGACACCCAATCATCTTTTATTGAATGCAGTAACTGTTCAAGGTAATGTAAATGGAACAATCCATGTTGATCTAGACACACAAGAACACCCACACTTTCATATTCAAATCAAAAATTTCCCTGTCGCTATCGTGGATAGTCTAGCATGCATCCATTTAGTGAGTGAAACACTCGGACCCTTCCTTAATATAGAAGCACGCCTAGAAAAAAATGCACAAAATGTACTCTCTCTAAATGGTTCGGCCCGCTCTGCTAACTTAGCCGCTCACATGGAAGGAATCTTGGAAAAAAATCAGGTCACCATCTTTCCTAACTCTGCTCTGAACCTCACCCTTACACCCTCTTTATTCAAACAGCTAATCAGCGAAAAACAAAAAGGGAACTGGGAGCTTGCCAGCAAGACACAATTGGAGATACAGATCGAGAAAGCGATCCTCCCACTGACACTCAAACCAAATTTTAAAGAGTTGATCCTTCAGGCACAAGCACGTCTGCAACGAGCAGAACTCCATCATATTTCTTTAGGTAGCTACACCCTCAGTCATTTTAACCTTTCAGCCATCTCTAACACTCAATTGGAAATCCAGTATCAAGGAGAGATACAAGGCAAAGAAGCGACTAAAATTTCAGGAAATGTCTCCCGCACAGGTAAGGGCGATATGCTCTTTCATTATGAATGCAAAGGATTTCCTGTGACTCTACTCAAACTTATTGCTCCAGAGCTTGAAAGTAAAATTCGTCTCCTTCTAGGAAGTAATTTTGACCTAAAAGGGCAAGGATCCTACGCAAGTAAAGCCTTGGATACGAAATTGATGCTCGACGCACCAGATGTGCAGCTTACTGCTCATTGTGCAGGAAGAATCCCAGAGTTGAATTTTGACATATCCGGCACCAGGCATCTGCATGGGGATAAAGCTCAAGTGCTCGGTAGCTCTTTGAATCTAACATTGAATGGGATAACCAAAATACAAGGAACTTCCTTAGTTATTCCCTTTTTAAAAGGGAGAGTCTTTAACCCTTATATAGATCTTGAGGTGAGCGGACAGATAGGTGAAGAAGGAAAGCCGCTATCACTTGATCAAATTCAACTACTGGCGGTAGGAAGTATCAAAAAATTGCCCCTAGAAGAAAAACTTTCTGCATCAGCCCTACAAAATTGCCTTTTGTTTATGCAAATAGATGGAGCCAAAAATTTAATCACTGGCAAGGCAGAAAGCAAAGCTTTGGAGGCTCGCTTTTCTATAGAGCATTTTATACAAAAAAACGATGAGGTCTCTTTTTCCCAATCCACAACGCATTTCACGTGCAATCTACAAGATTTTCCTGTTGCCGTAGCCAGCCCTTTTCTCAGTGAAGATGTGAATTTAACAACTTTTTTGGGTAAAACACTCTCTTTGAATGCAAAAGGTAGCTATACCCCGCATCAAGAGCCTCGCTTTTGTTTAGACCTGAATGGCCAAGGTGAAGGATGGACTAGTTCCTTAAGCTTTACTTTGGATCAGGCTTTGAAGGTAAAGCAGAATAAGCCTTCTTTTATTTATTGGGAAATGACACCCGAACGTTACGCAGCACTCGTTCATCAATTTAGAATTGATAACCAGGCTCAACCCTCTTTTGTATTAACGCGTACAGCACCTATTGAATTGAATATCCACCAATTTACTTGTCCAACAATCTCAGAAGCTACTGTTGGGCGTTTCCTTTGCCAAAGCGGCTTTGTGGGCGACTTAAGTATAGGGACAACAGAATTCCGCAGCCTGCAAACAAATGAATCCATCACCTTTCAAGGAGTAAGTGGTTCTATCAAAGGAGAAAATTTTTCCAAAGCTATTGATATAGCCTTAGAAGGCAAAATCTTGGCCCCAAATATCCCTAAATCTATGGAATCTACATTTTCCTTTGCAGGACAAATGCTTAACTTTTGGACAACAAAAGGAAAATTCAATAGGGAAGGCCTCACAGTCAAAGGAGAGTTAAATCTTGATCTCTTGCCTGTGCGTCAAGTGACTGGGATGTTCCCTCTCGATCATGAGACGAGATCGATTGTGCAAGCTGTTTTAGGAGAGTTGGTCAATGCGCGTATTTCTGGACAAATTTCACAGCTCACAGGCCCGATCACTATCGACATTAAGTCTTCCAATTTTAAAGCTTTGATACCCTTGGAAATGAAAAAAATAGCGCTCTATCTGAGAGACTATGTCGATGCTGAAATTACTTTGACTCCCGCAGTGGATGCCACGCTATTAAAAGATATCAACCCATTGATCATTGCAGGTGCCTATTCAGACCATCCGATCAAAGTCTACATAGACCCCAAAGGATTTGTATTGCCTATCCGTCCCTATTCTTTAGCGCAAGTCGAAATTCCTAATGCAATTGTCGACCTTGGAAAAATCATGGTGCGAAATGGAGGACAAATCCACTCTCTACTGCAATTTTTAAATGCAAAAGAAATTACTCCTGAAGGTCTTATGGAGGCCTGGTTTACTCCGATCTTTTTAAATCTACATCATGGAGTCGCAACCTATAAACGCTTTGATGCACTGTTAGCAGGTAACGTTCATATTGCTTTATGGGGAAGTATCAATTTGATCAATGAAAAGGTCGATATGACTTTAGCAGTCGCTCCCACTACTTTGTATGAGCGTTTTAAGATTGCAGGGCTGACAAATAAAGATATGTTTCAGGTCAAAATGAAGGGGACAACCAGTAAATTGGATCTGGATTGGAGTTCAGCCTATTCTCGAATTGCCTGGATTGTCGCTCGCTCTTCTGCTGGATTTTTGAGTGATATTATAGGTGGGATATTGGAGCAATTGGTTTCACACCTAGGTGAAGAACCCGTCCCACCCCCAACGACTGATCCACTGCCCTGGGAAAAGCATAGCTAAGTTTCAGCTATTCTAACACTCTTTGAATCACTACATGTTGTTTGTTTTATATCTTTACAGCCGCGATGTTTAGACGTATTCATAGCAGCGCCTCTATCAATAAGAAGCATGAGGCTTTTATTTTCACCCTGACCTGAACGAACGTGTCCCACACCCTTCTATAAATGACAGCCACAAAAAATAACCTTCTGCCTTTTTAAAAATTTTCATAAGATCCAGGTTTAAGACTTCTCTTTCTTATCTTTTTCCATAAGGTCGCGGATTTTCTTTTGCTCCCATTCCTCTCCTAAAAAATGATCTTTAATTGTGAAAATATTGATCGCTTGGATAATCAGAACAATCCCCCAAATCACAGTCACCCACCAAAACCAGAGGCGATGAGGATTAGTGATCAAATTGATGATTAAAAGTAATAGGTTCACGAGAACAAAGGTGATCACACTCGAATAAAATCCCCGAATACGCCTTACTCTGGCCTGGGCTTTTTTGTAACGCTCGTTTTCGTCTTGCATAACTACTCCTTAATCAATAACTTGTATATTTTTATAAAATTTGTTATAATGTTTTGCATGTCTAATGTTCATTCTATCAATTTTGAACATCCAGTTCAGCATAAATACCATTTTTCTCAACAATGTCCTATTAAGACTCTCAATGGGATTGCTTGGATTACATTAATTTTAGGTGCTCTCACTCTAGCTGGAGCTATATTGAGTATTCTTGCCACGCGTGGAGCATTGCCTCATGGGATAGATCAATATGTCACTTTTGGTACACAGCATAAATGGATCTTGCTTGGCAGTGGATCGGGTCTTTTTGTCATAGGTGCTTTAGGAAAAATTTATATTTATAGGAATGGTAAAGCCAAAGAAAATGCTTTGCGCAAAAGTTACGAAATGAATAAAAGCAATCGAGAAAATTCAGTTGAGATCACTCTTTCACTCGAAGCTCTCAAAAAATCAAAACAGCTTCATTGTTATACTACTTTGAGTATTTGCAGTCCTTCGAAGTCTTGGTTGGTTTTTGTCAAACAGGGTAAGAAATACACTATACATCACTATGAAAATGATGCGTGCTTTAAGTCTGCAAGAAAGGTATTTAGACAAACGCATCAACAAATCAGTTGGCAATTGATAGGCAACGTACTCAGTATCCTAAATGGGTAGGCAATATAATTTCTTTAAGATTTTAGGTAAAAAAAAGGCTGTTGATCAAGCCGGAAATCAAAAAGAACATAATCATAGAAACAATATCATTAAAGGCAGTGACAATAGGACCGGAAGCTAAAGCGGGATCCACGCCAATGCGGGCAAAGAAGAAAGGAGAGGACACTCCAAGTGTGGTTGCTGTTAGGGAGGCTCCCAAGACACCTGCAGCCACGGTCACCCCTAACTGCACAGGATTTCCATTAAATTCACCTACAGCAAAAGTACTCAGCAAATAAATAATAATTCCACACAAACACCCAAAAAACATCCCTGTTAAAAGTCCAATTGACATCTCTTTTAAGACCGCTTCTCCTCGTTTACCAGCAGAAAGGACGCCAATGGCCATGCTTCGTACAAGAACTGTGCTACATTGGACCCCTACGTTACCTGACATCCCATTGATGAGTGGAATAAAAAAGAAGATCAGTGCCAAAAGCTCCGGCTCAATTCCCTGGAAATAAGACATTGCCGCAGCACTGATGAGTCCAGCAAAAAGAGTGACAAGCAGCCAAGGAGCACGGGAAAGGAAACGTTTAAAGACATGGTCATATTCGCTCACATTTTCAACAGTACCTGCCATCCGGGCAATCGTTTCATCGGCAATGTCCTCGATAGCTTCTACGACATCCTCATAAGTAATGACACCCACAAGCAAATTTTCTTCATTGACAACAGGTAATGCAGGGATTTTATAGCGTTCGACAAGATCGACCACTTCTTCACGCGTCCCATCAGGAGATACTTTATGCTCAACTTGACGCATCACTTGACGTAAGGGCAAATGTGGGGGATTGACAATCAAATTACGAGCTGGAACAAAACCCTGTAATTCTCCCTTATGATCGAGTACAAAGATACGGCGTGTCATATCGATACCTGGATTTTCCCGGATAAATGACGCTGCCTCTGCAATCGTGGTCTCCATCGGGAAAGCAAAAAATTCATTGGTCATTAGACCACCCGCACTGTTGCGGTTATGCTTTTGAAGTTCCCTGATTTGCGTGGCTTTTTTGGAATCGATTAAGTCCAAAACTCGACGGTAACGACGGTCTGAAATATCGTCCAAGACCCAGACAGCTTCGTCTGCAGGCATCTTCTCGATAAGTCTTTTGACTTCCTGATCTTCAATTGCACCAAAAACAGCCCAGCGCGTAGGACCATCTGTATTGATGATGAAAGAAACTTTCGCTTCTAAATCGGGAAGATTTTCAAAGAGCACAGGCCGTGCGCTTGGAGGAAGTCGTGAAGCTGCGTAGGCTAAGTCGATAGGGTTATATTCGCTGGCAATCTTGGCGACATCATGCAGATGGATATTGAAGGTTGTTTTATGAAATGCCTCCTCCAAACGATCATTGAGTTCATCGTCAAGATGACTTGTTCTGGAATCCATTAGATTTCCAGAACTCAAATGCTCTTCATGAGAAGTTCCGCGTGTTTCCACTATCTTTATTCCTGTGTTTTAAAAAAATCCTGGAAGGCCTCTGTAGAACGTAGTCCTTCGAGCCATTCATCATGCTCCAGATCTTCCTTAATTGGTAGACGACCAACCTCTTCTGCTTTCTTCAAGTAATGCAATGAAGGCTCATAAAGACTTGAGAGGGAATAAAGACATGCCAAATGGTAACAAGCATCTCCACTTCCTAGCTCAGCAGCACGGATCAATGCTCTTTCCGCATCTCGTCTTTTTTTCTCCCCTTCCTCTGGATAGAGTGGATCGAAGATGAGTTCTGAGAGATTTAAAAGCGCATATCCAAGTTCACAAAAGATATTTTCATCTTCTTGATCAATTCGCGAAACAGATTCTAATAAATCAGCAGCCTGCATTAAGCAATCCGCATTCGATGTCAATTCCCCTAAATGAGAAAAAGCTAAACCCAAATGATAGCGGATATGGGTCTCTGATGGTCTTTTTTCAAAAGCTTTAGTTAACAAGTCAATAGCTCTTGCATAGTCTTCCTCATCAGCAGTCAAATCCCCTAAAAGATCTAGAGCACATCCCCAGTTGTAAAGTATTTCTTCTTCATCACAAAGTTGAGCTGCTTTTTGAAATTTATCGATCGCCTCTTCGACATAAGCCTGATAGTTCTCTTGGATCACGTCGATTTTTTTCAGTCTTAATAACGCGACACCCCATTCATTGAGGTGAATATGCGAAAAAGGGCGTAACTGACACAGGCGCGTAATCGCTTCAATGGCTTTATGCAAAAGAGAGAGATCCGCAAGCTGTAAACCCCAAGCCATATAGGCTTGAAAAAGAGCATATAAATGATCTGTAGAAAATGCATTTTCCTGAAGTACGCTTTCGTAAAAAGTCACAGCATGTGCATAAGCTGTTGCATCGGAAAAATAAAGCCCTAAACTCATCTCAGAAAAAACAGAAGCAAATTGAAGTTGAGGATTCTGAGGATCCGCTTCTTGTGCAGCCAGAATGCGTGCCTGACCATCTTTTATCAGTTTGAGATTTTCTAAAAATAGACCAAAAATCACCAATCCCATTCCTAAAAGAAAGGAGGCTCTGATCGGATCACATTCCTTTACTTTTGCAGAAGTCAATTTTTCAAGCGCTGTTTCTACCAGCTTAAAATCACGCTTTAGCCAGCCTGCTTGTAGATAAAGCTCTCCCCAATCTAGCCAGAGCTCTCCATTTTTTGTCGCTGCCAAGATAGCATCACGAAAAGTGGCTTCTGCTTCTTCAAAATGCTCTTTTTGATGACTCAATAAGAAACGTATCTTCATAGCAAGTGCCAATTTGCGCCAAGCGATGATATAGGCAACTGAAGGTTCCTTCTCTGGATGATATACATCGGATAGGACGCTTCTGAGGAATGAAATGGATTCTTCTAAAAGTGCCGGATCACCAATTAATTGCCCATATTGTGAAAGCGCGCACGCAAAATCGAGACGAAAAAAGGGAGAGAGGACTCCTAAGTTTCGTGCAGCATAAAAATAGGTCAGGCCTTTCTGATAATCTATTGGCTCACCCGATTTCTGACCTAATAAAATCCAGGCTTCGCCTGTATCCCAAGAGAGCTCAGGGTTGACTTCATGGGTCACTTTTTCTGCCTTTTGAAACTTGTGGAGCGCCATCTCAAAAAAAGAAGCATCGTGGAGCATCTTGCCTAACTGAATTAAAATATTGCCCCAAAGCTGCCACCAAAGGGTGGTCGTCTCAAAAAAAAGAGGATTTTTTTCTTCTGCTAACTTTAGCTTATCTAAAGCAAGGAGATAAAAACGGCCCTTGCCATTGAGTGCACCATAGCGAAACAGCAGTCTGGCAGACCGGCAAAGGATAGAAACATCTTCAGGAAAAAGCTTTTCAGCTTGATCCAGCACCTCAATCAAGCGCTCGTGTGCTTCCTTTGATTCAATCAGTTCTTCTGCTGATTTCAAAAATTGTTCGGCAAGTTCTTTGGACATAGGGTAAAAAATTTACCTTAAATTTTACCCCCTAGGGCTATTTCAGACAACACCTTATGGAGCAACTCAAGGCGGTGAACTTGTCATTTCAGTGCTAGCATGATGATTTTAGGGTTAAAAAAACAAAAAAAACGATGCCGAGTACAGAGGGACGTTATAGTTGATTCAAATTGAAAGGCACATTTCGACTTGAATCAACTATGCCCTTAATCCTTATGAAATAAAGAATCGTATTGTTCTTGTAAAGAATGGCGTGTTTTTTCTAATTCGGCCAACTTAGCATCAATGGTGTTTATCATTTTTTTCACCGCATCCCCTGAACCCAAATTTTTATCCTGTTGCAAACGCAAAAGAGCGCGTCCCAGACGCATGAACTCGTGTTCACTTACAGAAATATCATATTTAATTTTTTCAATCTGATTTAAGAGTTGCTCTTGAGGCACTAACTGTAACCTCTCTTGGATTCCCACTAGCGGCTGACTGTTAGACTGAAATTCTTGTAAAACCTCTTTCATTTCTTCTAAGATATTTTCGAGTTTTTCATCAGAACCTCTTACATGCTTACCTTCCAAGGATTGTCGTACGAGGTGCAATAGATCTTGTTGAAGAGCGTCTTGAACGTTTAAACTTTCCAATTGCTTGATCTGAGCTAAGAGTTTTGGCTTAGGTAATAATTTCAACCTATCCAAAAGACTTTCAATCTGTTGTTCGCTTGATTGGCTTTTTTGCAAAATTTCTTTTGTTTCCGCCAGAATATCTTGCACACTTTCATCAAAATTCCTTGCTTGATCGCCCTCTGTCGCCTTCTGTAGAAGAGCTAATTGACCCTGGAGAAGAATCCCTTGAGACTTGATAGTTTCCAATTTCTGCGGCAAGACATTGAACTTATGGGCAACTTTTTCATAGTCTGCTCGTCTCCTCTTAAGCGCTACTATCTTTTCCCCGATATGATCCCATTTTTTATCCACGTCATGACGATCTATAGTCAGTGGCTCATACAGGATGTGTGTGAGTTTCTTTTTGTTTAAAAAAAGATCCTGTTCGACTTTTTTGCTCTGCTCTACAATTTGTTTTTGTGGTAAGGATTTTAATCTGTTAAGGATGTCCTTCGCTCTTTGAGCAATATTATTGTTGTTGTTAGCACCCGTTGCTCGAGATTCACGCAAAATTTTTTTTAGCTCTTTTAGGACATCTTCAACCTTTTCAGTTGAATTTCTTTCTTGCCCCTCATCTGTGGCCGCTTGAACTAGGAAGGCCCACACGTCTTCAAGAAGACTATTTTGAAACTCTAGCTCTTTAATTTTGCTTGGTAAGAGTGTAGCTTTACCAGAGCTGGTGGCTTTTCTTTCAGTGTGTGATTTCCGTGCTAAAGCCACTTCCATTCTTTTTAGGTGTTCAGTGATTTTTTTGGCTTTCTCTGACTTAGGATCAGGATTTCCATACTGAATTTCTAAAATATTTTTTTCGTATCTCAAGAGCTGCTTTCTCGTCTCTTTGCCTCTGTTAGAAGTAGGATCCATCTTCAGATACTTGGCATACAAGAAGGTTTTTTCTATCTCAAGGATGCGTTTTTTCGTCGGTTTTTTGTGAGAGGACTTCTCATCCATACCACGGAAGGCTGTACGTAAAAGAATGAGACGGTTTTCCAAATAATGTGTGCTTTTTTTACGCCCCTCTGAAGCAAGGTCTGATAAAATATTTCTGGCAGACTTTATATCTTTTGGAACACGCAATGCACTATCCCCTTTCATGAGCGTCCTTGCCCAGGCAAGCCTCACCCCTTCTAACCCATATTTTTCCTGCATAGCTTTTAATTCTGCAAGCCTAGGACGTGTTCCTGGGATCACACTAATATCCGGATGATCTCTTAAAATGGATTGAAGCTTGATTGTCTGTTTTTCTCTATCCATTTTTTTGAGTCGATAATCAACATAATAAGACACACCGCTGAGTAGTGCTCCTAGAATACAACATCCCCAAAAAAGCCAATGGGTCGAAAAATAAATCGCAAAAATTGCTTCAACCACTAGAAGAAGATTAATAGGAATTTGCACAGCAATTTTTCGCCCACGATTAGTCCATAGCATTTTCGAATCTTGACTACGCAGAAGAGCATTCAGATGGAACTCTTCAATTTTTCGCATGCGTAAAGGCGTATTTCTTGGAGGAAGTTTTTCTTGAGCAAACGGCAAAGCAGGCGTCTTAAAAAACATGGCCTTTAGCCAGATTTTTATGCGCGATTCCGTTCCCGCTTGTAAAATAAGCTTTGAAATAGAGGACAAGGCCTCTTTCTTAAATTCTGTTAAAGCTTTGTTAAAGCGAAGATAATCTTCTGAGGAATTAATAGAGAGTTTGGGAACTAGAGCGCCTGGATGGTTCGAGAGATTATTTTGATCTGTTGAAATTTTAAATGAATTGAATGTTGTTTTTAATTTCTTATCAGCTAGATCAAACCTCTTTCGCATGGTTGAGGCATCCATAAACAGATCATTTACACTCTTAAAACGCATATCTGGGCGCGTTTCTAACCATCCTTTAATTTTCCTTGGAAAACCTACTTTTCTGGGAATTTCAACGCATTTTTTCTTACTCCATCTAGGATATTTACCGATCCACTTAGATAGAGATTTCAGGTCTTTGCGAGTCAAGATATCTTTTTCATCCCATTGCCGCATTCTCTCTTCAACGGCTTCTAAGCGCTTCTCAGGATGCTCTCCAATCCATCTTTGGACATGAGTCTTAATCTCACGTGTTTGATGAATCAAAAGTAATAAAAGAGGGCGCAATTGACTGCTTTGAATGTCGCTTAAAGCCTTGAAAAGTTCTGTACTAGAAACTGGTGGTTTCCTCCCTTTATCCAGCAATGAGATAAAAGGAGCGATTTTTTCTTTCGCCTCATCAAAATCCTTCTTGTGAGCAGGCCACTGAGCGAAAGTACGCAGATTGTCTTCTATACAAGGATACAGCGCATAGAGCTTTTCTCCTTCCTCAACAAGTCCCTTTACCTCAGAGTAAAGCCTGTTTAAATTACTATACAAGACAAGTAGCGCCTCTATTTGATCTCTAGCTGAAAGTGCGGGGACGTCAAAAGTGTCAAAAGGAATGCTGTTGCTTTTTTCATAAGCGGCTTGCAAGACTTTTTTTTGCTTGTTTGCATAAGCATCCCAATCTTTTCGTCTTAAAGGCTCTAGTGTGCCGCATTGCGCTTTTTTGAGGGCGGCCCATTTCGCCTCCCTATGGCGGATGCCAGCAAACTGATAAGCAGCATATTGCTGAACAGCTGGAGTGAGCTCCAGATCGTATTTTCCAAGGATGCTTTCTATTTCTTTTGCCGACTTAGGGTGCCTTTTTTGCAGTTCGTTCTTCATCATCAGATCGGACTTCAATCTCTCGTCTATTTCTGGCAAATCCCATTCGCCGATCGGATGTAATTTTTGAGCGGAACGATGTTTGAGGAATTCCTTTAAATAAGGGACAACGGCAACTTCTCGTCGTTTGGTGTCGATTTTTCCTTGGATCTTTCCATGCACAATAGAGAAAATAATCACAAGAGGTAGCCCAATCCCCCAGGGAACCCATGCAGGGCAGTAACAAGAGGCTAAAGGCATGAGTACGGAAATGATTCTTACGAAAATAAGGATGATTTTTTCTGCTACTTCGAGGGATTTCAGCTGTCTTTCCCCTTTTGCCCTCTTGGCTTCTAGCAGTTTTTTTGCATTTTCCAAATAGAAAAAGCGAGGAATCTCTTTTTTTTCAAAAGGCCCTAGTTCACATGTCTCAATAGACTGACGAGCAAAGGACCTCAGTCTATTTTCATCATAAAATTTTTGAAAATTGATAGGATCGTTAGCAGATGCTATTTCTTTAAATGTCACGATGTACCTCGATTACGAGAGTGACATTCTATCACAAAAGTTATTTATTTACAAAATCTTAAAGTGTTATCTTGAATTTTTTGGAAGGTCCCAGACGTTTGATAACTCGACCTATTAGATCATAACCAGCCACATCAGTAATTTCGACAAGATACCTTTCTCCGAACTGGTCAACTTTTTGCCAATCATTGAGAATCACATGACCATCAATTTCTGGACATTGCCCGAAATAGCGCCCTACAAGTAGCAGATCTGTCTCGGGGTGATAATTTTCCACCACAACTTCTAACTTGTGCCCTAACATTTTTTTATTGAGGTCGCTCACCACTTTTTGTTGCACAGCTGCCAACTTGTCCTGCCTCTTTTCCTTCACTTCCTCAGGAATTTGATGGTCCATTTTCCCAGCAGGAGTTCCCTCTTCTTTGGAATATTTAAAAATACCCACATGATTTAGCGGAAATTCCTTGAGGAAGGCTATGAGCTTCTTAAACTGCTCTTCTGTCTCACCTGGAAATCCCACAATCAGACTAGTGCGAATATGCACATCTGGAATTTTTTCGCGCAAAGCGGTGATTACGGATTTAATCTGCTCTGCAGAAGTTGTTCTCTTCATCGCTACGAGCATTTCATTATCAATGTGCTGTATAGGCATATCCAAATAAGGCAGTAATCTCTTATCTTGAAGCATGAGTTCGATAAGTGCGTCATCGATTTCATCAGGATATAAGTAAAGCAAACGCAGCCAATAATCGCCTTCAATGGTCAAAATCTCTTTTAAAAGCTCAACAAGTCGCCCCTTGGGCATTCCTTGATCTTTGCCATAATCTCCTAGGTCTTGAGCGATTAAAATCACCTCACGCACACCTTGGGCTATCAAAGAGCGGAATTCTTTGAGGATTTGCTCTGTATTTTTACTGCGCAAAGGGCCTTTAATCTTCGGAATAATGCAGTAGGCACACGCTTTGCGACATCCTTCCGCAATTTTCAAGTAGGCATAGTGAGCAGGGGTAGAAAGCACTCTAGGGATCTCACCTGCTTCTAGATAACTTTTAGCAGAACCGATTTGCTGGCCTTGAGCATCAGATTGGACTGCTTTTAAAATCCCTTCTACATCCCCAGAACCAAGCAAATAATGAACACCGGGGAAGGTCTCTTCAATTTCGCTTCGGTGTTTAGAGACCATGCAGCCCGTAACGATCAATTTAGCGCTTTTTTTCTTACATTCGAGCAGATCAGAGATCGCCTGTTTTGATTCTTGGCGGGAAGAATCCAAAAAACCACACGTATTTACGACGAGGTAGTCCGCCTCTTCTATAGACTCGGTCACCTCATAGCCAGCTTTTAATAGGATGCCCAGCATGACTTCGCTGTCTACTAAATTACGAGGACACCCTAAACTAGTAAAATTCACTTTATTGTCTGACATGAGGCAAAAGTATGCGGATGTCATAGATTAAATTCAATGTTGAAGATTATAGGAAAATTCCTTACTCTACTGCCTTATCTTCAAAGATGGAGAACAAAAAATGGCAAGTAAAAATCGTGAAATCATCAAGCTGAGAAGCCCTGAAAGCAAATCTGTCTACTGGACGACAAAAAATAAGAAGAAGACGACAGGTCGCATTGAACTCAAGAAATATGACCCCACATTGCGCAAACATGTGATTTTTAAAGAAGCCAAATAGTGGAATCTGATGAGATTTGAGCTTACTGTCGCGCTAAAATATCTCATCCCCAAATGGCGGCAGCTCTCGGTTTCGATGATCTCACTGATTTCGGTATTGGTCATTTCACTAGTCGTTTGGCTAGTTGTCCTTTTCTTATCAGTGACAGAAGGAATCGAAAAAAAATGGATAGAAGAGCTGGTCGCCTTGAATGCACCTGTCCGCATGACGCCGACAGAAGCTTATTATCAATCCTACTATTACTTGATTGACTCTGTGAGCGCAGAGTCTAATTTTTCTGCCAAAACAATCGCAGAAAAACTGGCCTCTTCTCAATCCGATCCTTACGACCCTCGTATCGATAGCGAACTTTCATTAGATTTTCCCCCGCCAGATCGCTACGAAGATGGAAGATTAAAAGATCCTGTCAAAGAAGGGTTTGATGCGATCCATTCCCTCAATTACGTAGGCATACGTCCTCAAGAATATGAAGTCAGCTTTGGGAATTTGCGACTCTCTCTACTCCGTGATGGCACAGTGACAGGAGAAACTCGGCAAATGTTTTTGACCCAAGTTTCTTATATTGCCTCTCACGATGGAAATAATTCCAGAGTCAACCAAATGGTCCTCCCTCCTAGAGCAGAAGACTACAATAATTTATTGAGCGCTATTGCCCAACAGGTTGGAAATGATTCTTCAGAAGAAGAAACCACCATTTTTTTTCAGGAGACACCTGAAAATTTGAGCGAGAATTTAAAAACTTTTTTCGCACATTTGAATATCCTACAGCTCAACACTTCTAAAGATGGTTTCGTTCTGCCTCCCTCCTTATTTCCTAAACAAGGCAGCCTAAAAGGAATCGCCCTCTTACGTCAGGGAAAAATTATCAGAGTCATTGTACCTAAAACTCTTGAAGAACTCCCTTCCTTGAGCGAAAGATTGACCGCTTTTGGCTTTAAAACAGTAGCCGTCAATCTTCTTTTTGATGAAGAACAGCTCCATGTTGCATCCAATGAAAATCTTTCAGTAGCAACAGAGATGCAAATCATTTTGGATGAAAAAATTCCTTTCCAAGCGCAACTATTAGATACTTCTTTAAATTCTGCGCATGTCTTGTCCGACCTCGTCTTTCAAATTAAAGGAAAGCTCCAGGGAATTTCCATTGAAGGACATGTACATTTTGAACATCTAGAAATTGCTGAAGCCCTACAGAAAATAGACTTAAAAATAGAAACAGGCGCTGTAGAACCTTTTTGGGTTTATCCTCTAGCGCAAGGAGGATGTCATATCCCTGGAAGACACACATCAACCCTTTTAGGTGAAGGGCTATTGGTTGCAAAACAGTTCCAAAAAAGCGGTGTCTGTTTGGGTGACCGTGGTACTCTTTCCTATTATTCATTCACGGGAAGTTCCATGCAGGAACAACGCATTCCTGTCTATGTGGCAGGCTTTTATGATCCTGGCATGATTCCCATGGGCAACAAACTCATCTTTGTCGACCCTCAGGTCGCAGCGATTTTAAGGAACAACACCACAGTTTCTGATCCGATGTTGGGCAATGGAATAAATATCTGGTTGAATGATCTACACGATGCTCAAGCGGTTAAAGAAGCGCTCATCCACTCTTTCAAAGCGCGAGGCATTGATAAATATTGGACTGTTCAGTCCTATCACGATTATGAATTTACACGACCTATTTTAGAACAGTTGCAGAGCGACAAACATCTTTTCACGTTAATCGCTGTCATCATACTGGTCGTTGCCTGTTCAAACATCATTTCGATGCTCATCTTGCTTGTCAATGACAAGAAAAAAGAAATTGGCATCTTACAATCTATGGGCGCCTCTCCAGCACGTATTGCCACCATCTTTGGTCTCTGTGGATGTGTAACAGGTTTAATTAGCTGTGTGATAGGTGTGATTGCAGCCATCCTGACTTTAAAAAATCTTCAGGGGCTGGTCTCTTTCCTAAGCCTTTTACAAGGACGAGAGGCATTTCAGACAGCTTTTTATGGAAGTAGCTTGCCCAATGAGTTAAGCTACTCGGTTTTAGGTTTAGTGTTGGCTGCTACACTTGTAATCTCTCTTTTGGCAGGGGTTGTTCCTGCGATTAAAGCTTCCAAAGTTAGGCCCACAGAAATTTTGCGATCGGAGTAGAAAGAAAATGGAACCGATCTTATCAGCTAAAAATATTAAAAAAGCCTTCTTTAGGCCAGCTGAAGTGGAAATCCTCAAAGGAGTTTCCCTTGATCTTTTAAAAGGAGAAAGTATTGCGATTATGGGGCCATCTGGAGAGGGAAAAAGTACTCTACTCAATATTTTGGGTACTTTAGAAGCACCTACTTCTGGCGATCTTTTGATTGCTGGCAAGTCAGTCCTTAATAATCCTTCTCCAGAACTGCGCAATCGACATATTGGATTTGTATTTCAATCCTTCCACCTGCTCAGCGATTATACTGTACTCCAAAATGTGTTGATGCCAGCCCTGATCGCTGGGAAGGATATCTCCAAACACTCTCAAGCCCATAAACGTGCACTCTATTTACTTGAAAGAGTCGGTTTGAATGAGCGCCTTCACTTTCATACCAAACTTTTATCAGGTGGAGAAAAGCAGAGAGTTGCGCTGGCGCGCGCTCTGTGTAATGACCCTGAGATCATCTTAGCGGATGAACCCTCTGGTAACTTGGATCATGCCACTTCTTGTCACATCCATGAACTTTTAATCGAATCAGTCAAGGAAATGAACAAAGCTTTGATTGTGGTGACCCATAATGCAACTTTAGCCTCCTTGTGTGACCACATTTTAATCTTAAGTGGCGGCTTTTTGACGGACCAAGGCAAAAACAGTTTCAACTACAAAAATAAGGAATAAAGAGATAAAGCCATGGATCAAACTTTTCTCGATTATCTGCAAAATGAAATTGATCAACTTAAAGAGACAGGTCTCTACAAAGAAGAGAGGATCATCGCATCACCTCAAAGCGCCGATATTACCTTGCGCAACAGCACCCATGTATTAAATTTCTGCTCCAATAATTATCTAGGGCTTGCCAACCACCCTGACGTCGTGCGTGTCGCTTCTGAAAGTGTGAAAAAATATGGGTTTGGACTTGCTTCTGTGCGCTTTATCTGCGGTACCCAAACTATCCATATTGAATTGGAAAAACAGCTCTCCACCTTTCTCGGTACAGATGCAACGATTTTGTATAGTTCTTGTTTCGATGCAAATGGAGGACTCTTTGAAACTCTCCTTGGCCCTGAGGATGCCATCATCAGCGACTCGCTCAATCATGCTAGCATTATCGATGGCATACGTTTGAGCAAAGCCAAACGACTGCGTTATCAAAACAATAACATGCAAGATCTAGAAGCAAGGTTAAAAGAATCACAAGACGCGCGTTTTAGATTAATTGCAACTGATGGCGCATTTTCCATGGATGGAATTATTGCTAATCTTCCTGCTATCTGTGATCTGGCAGACCGTTATAATGCGCTTGTGATGATGGATGATTGTCACTCTGCTGGCTTTTTAGGTGAAAATGGCCGAGGTACGCATGAATATTGGAATATCGTGGGACGTGTTGACATCATTACGGGCACTTTAGGAAAAGCATTAGGGGGAGCTTCTGGTGGCTACACCTCTGGAAGGAAAGAAATCATTGAATGGCTGCGTCAACGTTCTCGTCCTTATCTTTTCTCCAATACACTCTGTCCAAGTATCGCAGCCGCAAGCTTGGAAGTTTTCCGCTTGTTAGGAAGAGAAGGGAAAGAGCTACGTAACAAGCTATGGAGAAATGCTGACTACTTTCGTAAAAAAATGACTGCCTTGGGATTTGCATTGGCTGGTAAAGACCATCCTATTATCCCTGTAATGTTAGGAGATGCCAAACTCACCCAAGTTTTTGCTCGAAAAATGTTAGATGAGGGCATCTATGTGATCGGATTTTTCTATCCAGTTGTTCCTCAAGGCGCTGCAAGAATCCGCACACAGATGTCAGCAGCTCATTCCCTAGAAGATCTCGATCGCGCCATTAGTGCCTTCGAGAAAATTGGTAGAGAACTTAAGGTCATTTGATTGATTCAGTTTTAAACATGCACATATGCGTTAGTTACGCTTGCTCAGTCGCGAGGCTTTCGCGTGGGTGAAAATGTGAAACTTTGAGCTATAGCAGAGTACCTTGAAAAAGTTACATTTTGACCAGCGCCAAAGTTCCCGGGCTTGACCGATCATAAATGACCCCATATTTCTAATATTGGGTCATTTATGATCGGTCAAGCCCGGGAACTTTGGCGCTGGTCAAAATGTAACTTTTTCAAGGTACTCTGCTATATATCTGCTGTAATACCAAATACCATAAATAATGTGCATTTGGACGACAGCGAAAGCTCCTGCGGTTGAACTAAAAATATTGACCGACTTGCAATCGTTCAGCCTCAGGGCTTTGGCATTGTCCAAATGCACATTATTTGTGGTATTTAGTATAAATTGGATCAACTACAATCAACCAATCCCGATAGTTTGTGCGTTATGAAAATGCACTTTTTAAATTGAACCAACTATAAGGTAATTATTTAATATGAAAGCAATCATAAAAAAAGAACCTCGTGAAGGGCTATGGATGGAAGATATCGAAATGCCAAAGCCTGGAGATAATGATCTTTTAATCAAAATAAACAAAACCTCTATTTGCGGAACGGATATCCACCTTTATCATTGGGACGAAGTAGCCAGAAATAATTTACCTGTTCCCTCTGTCATTGGTCACGAATTTGTAGGGACTGTAATTGGAATGGGGCGCAATGTCAAAGGATTTAAAGAGGGTGACCGCGTCTCTGGTGAAGGTCACATTGTGTGCGGTCATTGCCGTCAATGCCGGATGGGCAGAAGTGTTTTATGTCCTAATACTTTTAATATCGCAATCCATGGCAAAGGTTGTTTTGCAGAATATTTTTGTCACCCTGCTGAGTATGCTGTATTGGTTCCTAAAGAAATTCCAGACGAAATTGCCTCCATTTTCGACCCATTGGGTAATGCAGTGCACACAGCCCTCTCTTATGATCTGGTGGGAAAAGATGTACTCATCACAGGTGCAGGGCCTATTGGATTAATGGCAATCCCAGTCGCCAGAAAGGCAGGAGCTCGCTATGTTGTCATCTCTGACCTTAATCCTTATCGTCTACAACTTGCCCAACAAATGGGAGCTACACGCGCTGTGAATGTGAAAGAGCACTCCCTCAAAGAAGTGATGCGCTCATTGTCTATCGATGGATTTGATGTCTGTTTAGAAATGTCAGGAAGTGCACAGGCATTGGCTTCCCTGCCTGATCTTGCTGCTTATGGAGGTGGCATCGCATTGCTAGGCTTCCCCCCACAAACCACGCAGTTAGATTGGAATCATGTGATATTTAAAATGCTGACTATTAAAGGAATTTACGGAAGAGAACTATTCAAAACCTGGTATCAAATGATGCATCTTTTGCAAAGTGATCTGGATGTTTCTCCAGTAATCACGCACCGCTTTAAGGCCACTGAATTTCAAAAGGGATTTGATGCCATGTTGTCGGGCAGCTGTGGAAAAGTGATTCTTGATTGGACTTAAAGTCAGAGTATGTGAAAAATTTTTGCTCACAATCTTTTTGAAAATGCCAGATTTTTTTAGTGAGCTGCAAGAAGGCTGAGAACTTTCTGAAAGCTAATAAAAAAAGAGGGTCATTTTCAAATGGTTGTGAGCAGAATCGAACTATATAGCAGAATACAGGTTTAATGATGATTGAAGAGTTAAAAAAAAGGATTGAAGAAACACTTACCCATCTCATCCCATGCAACTCCCCCTTTTTTCCTTCCCTCTATGCGGGAGGCAAATACGCTTTATTGGCTCCTGGTAAAAGAATTCGACCACTTTTAACTGTATGCACAGCCACAATTTTTAAAGAAGATGCGGCAGAGTCGGCGCTCATTCCTGCATGTGCGCTGGAAATGGTACACACATACTCCCTCATTCATGATGATCTTCCTTGTATGGACGATGATGACTTCAGGCGCGGACTCCCCACGTTGCATCGCGTCTATACAGAAGGTCACGCCGTATTAATGGGTGACTATTTATTGACCTATGCCTTTGAAACAATAGCTTCAGCTCCTTTTCTTGGTGCTGAGCAAAAAGTTGCCTTGATGCAAATACTTGCAAAAGCTGCAGGTGGAGAAGGAATGATAGGGGGCCAGATTATGGATATCGAACATTCCCCTTATATTGAAGAGATGCATGCGCGCAAAACGGCCGCGCTTTTCGCAGCTGCTGTGGAGTTTGGTGGGATCATCTCTTTATGCAATGCTGAGACCATTTCTCTTTTACATACTTTTGGCATGCAGTTTGGCAAACTGTTTCAAATGATAGATGACCTTTTAGATGGAGATCATCCTCTGGGTCAACAACAAGCCCAAGCGGTTGTGTCCTCTCTTTTTGATGACGCACTCAAGACTCTTGATCGACTACCTGGCGATACCACTACTTTAAAAAAACTGACCGAACAAGTATTTTCTTTTCATTGTGTAGCACAAATTTGACTTTATAGTCGATTCGGCCCAAAATTTTACATTTGGATCGAGCTATAGCAGATTGACCGTGCCAAAGCTTCCGGGCTTGATCGATCGTAAGCGACCCAATATTAGAAATATGGGGTCGCTTACGATCAATCAATCGCGGAGCTTTCGCACAAGTGAAAATGTCAATTTTTCAACCTATTCTGCTATAAAGCTCCCAGTAATGTATTGGCTGCTTCTTAAGAGGAAGATATCTTTGGAAACAAAAGTTCTGAGTTTTAGAAAAGTTTCGCAACGTAGCATCTGGGCCATCCAGCATAGCGCTCCCAAACGACTTTTCGACGTCTTTTTTAGTCTTTTTCTTCTTAGTCTACTTGCCCCCTTGCTCTTGGGGATCGCATTGACAATAAGACTCTCTTCCAAAGGAAGGATTCTTTATGTGCAGCCTCGCCTTGGGCGTGGAGGAAAAGTATTCAAATGCTACAAATTTCGCACTATGCACCTAGATGCAGACCGAAGGTTGCGTGAACTGCTTGCGCATAATCCTTACCTGAAACAAGAGTGGATGCTCAATCAGAAATTAAAAAATGATCCTCGAATTTTTGCCTTAGGTAAATGGCTACGTCGCACCTCCTTAGACGAGCTGCCTCAATTCTGGAATGTTCTAAAAGGAGATTTGAGTGTGGTAGGCCCACGCCCTTACATGTTGACACAAAAAAAATATCTAGGGCCATTAGCCTCTAAAATTCTCTCTGTGAAACCTGGAATTACAGGGCTATGGCAAACTTCGGGAAGAAATCACAGAACCTTTCAAGAACGTATCATTCTGGACGCGGAATACATTGACAAACGCTCTTTTCACTACGACCTACGGTTAATTTGTAAAACAATCCCCCAAATTCTATTTCCAAAAGATGCCTACTAAAATTGCTTTTTGGATCTCTTTAGCCTCTACACTTTTTTTTCCACTTTTTTTACCCTATGTCCATCTCTTCTATTTTGTCCCTTATTTAGTTCTCAGCTTTTATCGTTACACACGCTTAGCTGTTATCTGGCGCGCCCTAGGATGTGGTCTTTTACTCGACCTTCTCTCTTCGGGTTCATTTTTTGGCATCACTTCTTTGAATTACTGCTTAGTCTGTATGTTTCTATATGGGCAGAAAAGAAACTTCTTTGAGGACAAACTCTCCACTCTACCTTTGATGACTTTCCTATTTTCTCTGCTCTCTACACTATTCGCCTTAGTTCTCTCTTTTTTTTGCGGAATCAGCTACTCACTTACATTGAATTGGGTGGCCACAGATTTAATTGGAATGTCCTTCGTCGACAGCCTTTACGCTTGCCTTTTTGTATTGTTGTGGAGAGCCTTTCAACATGTTCGACAACGTGCTTTTAAAAGATCTTCTTGAATCACTCTAAGTACGCTACCTTGTACTTGTTAAATTTTTTATTTAATTACAATAAATAAAATTTTCATTTATTAGTTTTAACTAACAAAAATTTAACTGTGCATTTTGATGAAATTATTCCTATTATTTTTCATGCTACCTTTTGCCTTGCATGGCTCTCAAGAAAAGACACGACTACCTCAAGCCTCCAAAGAACCTGTTATCGACAAGCGTGAGAATTACTTCCAAACCTCAACCTCATATAAAATTTCTTCCCATGTTAACCCTATTACCGGAGATTTAATTGAAGAAGAAGTTGATTTAATTGTAGCTGGGATCGAACCGATTTCAGTGCGCAGATTTTATACTCATACGGGAATGTACGAACCGCGGTATGGAGGCTGGCGTTATAATCCTGAAATTTATCTTGTCGCTAATTTTGAATGGCAGGAACAAGAGCGTTTCGCTGCTGCTGGAGAAATGGATGGCAGTATCCATAGTTTCCAAGCCTCTTCATCATATGCTTATAGCTATACATTCGATATCTCTAAAGGATTTGTCAACTTTAAACTCAATGGTCAGAGCCATCCACTTAACACTAAAATTGTTTATGGCAAAATTGGCGACAAAAAAAATAAAAAACGTTTTTTTTGGAAGGGTGAAGTCACCGACGGAAGTGGCAGAAAACGTTTTTTCGCATCTAACATGCACAGCTGGTTGGAGGATATCCTCATCACAAAAACTAGAAGAGTGATATTGGATGAAAAAGCCTATTATTGGGCGACTCCCAACGTTTGGACTCCTTATCAACTCCCCATTCAAGAAGCCAGATTGCCAAATGGAAATATTCTCCATTATTCCTATGTACATTGGAAAAAGAATAAAAAGTGGCCCACTCCTCCTTTAATCAACACAATCACTGCCTATAATTCCGATAAGACTAAAATATTAGGCTCTATTTTATTCAACTACACTAGAGATAAACATGAAGATGTGACAGGTATTACTGTGGTTGGCAGCGATGGCAGGAAAGCATCGATGCATCATCAAGGAAAAGAAACCATCCGCCTACAATCTGTCCAAACCCCCGATCAACCTATTATCGCTTACGGTCATCGAGGACAGTCGATTATTCATGTCCAAAAACCTGACAGCCGGCTCACTGTGACTGAATATAATACCTCAGGTAAGGTGGCTGCCCAGTATGCACCTATTGGTCCTAATGGCGAAATGCATTCTATTCATAAATATGAATATTTGAGCCAAGCCTCCATTGTCTATGACGCAGAAGGACACAAAACAATTTATCGCTATGACGAACATAACAAAATTCATTCCATAGAAACCTACCAAGGAGAAAATCTTTATCGCACTGATCGTTTTATTTGGGAAGCTAGCACAGGTAACATGCTGCAAAAAAGAGTAGAAGATGGCTTGGGACAAGTTATCCAGGCTGTAGAGTATCAATATGATAAAAATCATAATCCCATATTTGAAAAGACTGGATGCAGCGATGAATGGAGAATCATTAAGCGTACATTTTCCGATGATGGCTTCAATCTAAAGCTCACGGAAAATGATCAGGATGACAAAATAGTGCGTTATAGCTATTTGCCTAATACAAATCTTCTCATAGCCGAGCTCACCTATGAGAAAGATACAATCAGGAAGCGTATTTTTTATTCTTACGATGAATGTGCTGTGTGTGTCAAAACCATCTGTGATGATGGAACTACAGAAAATGCCAATGACCTTAGTGGAGTGACTTATAGAAAAATCACCGAAATCATCCCAAAACAAACGACACCCTGTTTTGGCCTACCTGAAGTTTCTGTGGAAAAAACAATCGATGCTTCCGGAAATGAGATTCTTCTGGAAAAAGTCTTCTATACCTACGCTCCTAGCGGCAAAATTCTCAAAGAAGAACATTATGATGCAAATGATCAGTACCGTTTCGGCATTCTTAATAATTACGATGAAAGAGAGCGATTGCAGTCTACAACTGATCCTTTGGGCCATCAAACTTTTTTCACCTATGATGCCAACAACAATTTGCTTTCCATTGCAGGCCCAAAACCCGGTCAATTCAAAGAAATTTCCTATGATAAGGTGAATAGACCTGTACGCATTGCCGATGCACAGATGAATGGTGACATGCTCATCACAAAAAAACAGTACGATAAACTTGGACAACTCATCGAAGAGATCGATGTCTGCGGCAACAGTACCCGTTTCACTTATGATAGTTTAGGAAGGGTAATAGCCACCATTTACTCCGATGGTGCAATTGTGAAAAAAGAATATGATATCCAGGGCAATGTCACTAAAGAAATTGATCCAGAAGGATATATTACCCATACCCTCTATAATGCCTTTAATCAGCCGCTTTCTATTCAATATCCGGATGGTACTCAAGAATTTTTTACCTACAATCGGACTGGCACACTGAACTCACATACTGATAAAAATGGCGCAACCACACTCTTTGCTTACGATATCTTTAACCACTTAATCAAAACCGAGACCTATTCTAATGATCAGCTATTGAAGGCAACTTCTGCTGTTTGGACAGCCTTCAATAAAATATCAGAAACTGATGCAGAAAACACAACAACGTTTTTTACCTATGATTATGCAGGCAGAAAAATCGGAGAACAAAAAGGGTATCAAACACTCCATTATACCTATTGCCCATTAGGAAAACTTGAATCCATCCAAGAGGAGGAGACAAAAATAGTATATGAGTATGACGTCGTAGGTCAAATGACGGCAAAAACCGTCCAAAATGGTAATGACATTCAGACCCAGGAAAAATACATCTATGATGAAGCTGGAAATATAACCCATAAGATCAATTCCCAAGGAGCGACAGAAACAATTTTCAATACACAAGGCAAACCTATTGAAATTAAAGATATTTTGGGATTTACAACCCATTTTGCATACTCCTATCCAGAAGCTGTTACAGAAATTTCCATCAATCCCAATGGAATCCAAACACTTGTTCTTCACAATTCACGTGGTTGGGTAAAAGAGTCACACAAAAAAAACACGCAAGGAGAAAGCATCCAAAAAAGAACAAGTTCCTATGATAAAAAGGGCAATAGAAGGGAGTTAAACCTGTTTGTTTTTTGTGGCATAACTCCCCTAAAAACCATTACTCATAATTGGGAATATGGTCCCATGGCGCGCATCGAACGTTTTATTGAAGCTAGTGAAAAAGAGACTGGGTATCTCTATGATAAAAAGGGACGCTTAAAAACGATCATTAAACCGAATAGCTGTCGCATTGAACATGAATATGACGATCTTGGTCGGCTTGCTCGCTATTTTGCTCATGATTTTGACTATCGCTACCATTATGATAAAAATGACCGCGTAATCTCGGTTTATGATCAAATTTCAAAAGCCACTACCCGAAGAGAATATGATCCTTTAGGCAATGTATTGAACGAATCCCTTGGCAATGGGCTTCTTTTCAGAAATGTATATGATACAAGAGGGAGGCGCATACAGTTGATTCTACCAGATAAATCCTGTGTCAATTATAGCTACGATGGGATCTATCTCTATTCTGTTTCAAGAAAAGGTTACACACATACTTATGCACAACGTAATCAGGAAGGAAAAGTTCTTCAAGCAATCCTGCCAGGTAATCTTGGGGAGATCTCTATTGACAGAGATGGTTTGGGACGTTATCAAAAGTTTTCGACGCCTTTTTATTCTGCCTATTATCCAAAAAATGCCTTTGATCCTGTGGGTAATCTTCTCAACTATGTTTATCAAGATACCTTAGGCAAAATCTCCAACACCTATCGTTATGATGGTTTGAATCAGCTTATTCAAGAAAATGAACACTCATATCTTTTTGATTCTTTATATAATAGAACTAAAAAAGACGATGAAGAATGCGCAGTAAATTCTCTCTGTCAAATTAGCCATCCCGATTATAGCTACGACCTTTGTGGAAATTTGATTTCAGATGGGGAAAGAGAATATTTTTATGATAGCCTCGATAGATTGATTGCTATTGAGATGGATAACAAGCGTATCGAATATACTTATGATGCTTTTCACAGACGCCTTTCCAAAAAAGTATCCATAAACAACATGTTCGTAAACAGCACACTTTACATGTGGGATGGCAATCATGAAATTGGAGCTGTGGTAGAGGGGGTTGTTCGAGAGCTGCGTATTTTAGGCGAAGGCTTAGGGGCAGAAATTGGATCAGCTGTACTTTATGAGCTGCAAGACAAACCTTATGTGCCGATCCATGATCATAGAGGCTGTGTGGTTGTACTTACCGATCTAGTCAGTCAACAACCCGTAGAATGTTATCGCTATACAGCTTTTGGAGAGGAGCTACTCAATAATGCCTTGTCTCCCTGGCGATTTGCCAGCAAACGAGTAGATGAGTCAGGGCTTGTCTTTTTTGGCAGACGCTATTATCAACCGGAGCTGGGACGATGGATCACTCAAGATCCCCTTGGGTTTAAGGATGGACCAAATCTTTATGCTTATTTGCAAAACTCACCTTTAATGCAAGTCGATTGCTATGGGCTATTTGGTGAAGCTTTTGGAAGAGGTTTCAATAGATTTTCTCGAAGAGCTTTTGGAGGCCTAGAGTGGATGGGGGCCAACCTTATTCCTATTCCCTATGTACAACATACTATAGAATCTGTAGGGAGATGGGGTGCCGGAGGCGACTTTTGGGGATCTAGTCGTTATCGAACATCCGCTAATGAGGTGATTCCCATTTCTGGTAGAACGGTTCCTGGCCTTTCTTATACACATGGAAATGGTATGATGACAAAAAGAGAAGACGCCATCAAACAAGCAGAATATATTTCTAAAACGCATGGAAATGTTCAAGTCGATCTTCTCTATCACGGAACTAATGGGTTAATGATGGACCTTATCGGCTGCAGCCTATCCAAGCTGGGTGTACCAAATTCCTACAATAAAATGTGTGCAAGTTATTATGCGTCTAAGCTGAAAGAGGATCCTAACCATACATTTACCAGCAGCGTACATAGCCGAGGAGGCACCCAAATAATGAATACAGGCAGACTGCTGTCTCCAAATCAAAGAAAACATATCGATGTGCTTTCTTATGGTTCCGCCACTTTAATTCCAGATAATTATTTTAGATTCGCTAGAAACATTCTCAATCCAGTAGATGTTGTAACGATGTCGAATCCATTAGCATTTTGTGTAGGCCTTTTGAGCAAACAATATAATATGAATTTTTTAGCTCCTTCGAGCTATTGCCCATTCAAGGCACATGGCTTATTAGAGGATACTTATGCAGAAGAAATAGAAAGGAGAGGAGATGCATTTAAAGAAAAATATTTTTATCAATAAATATTTATATATAATTTTGCTCATTTTATTAACTTTATTAACATCTTTCCGCGAGGCTGATTACTCTAAAATTTCCAAAGATATCCTTAGAAACTATGTTAAAGCATTTGCTTGTCCAAGAAGACTCATGCTCACAAGTCAGGGAGGAGCTATGATGGACGACGTTCAAGTAATCTCTCTGAGTTTTTTATCATTTGATGCTCTAGATATCGATCAAGCAAGAGTGCTTTATGTTGATATGATGGAAGAACTTTTACATCGTATTAATTCTCATGAAAAAATCCGGTCTCATTTACACAATTATCCTTTTGAAGAAAGCAATATAGAGCTAATGATTGGTTTTGATGATCAAAATAGACACATTCTTGGAGATGGCCACGTAGCTTTAATGTTTATTGGTAAGAATAACACTCTACTATATAGAGCCTATGATCGAGTCATAGAACAATTTTATTCACTTCACACTGAACCTTATAAAGAAGCACGTAGGATAGTTACAAATCTTCGAGACAACGCATTACAATAAATTCAAATCTTATACTCAGATTCCTCAATCTATGTGCATTGAAGTGCATAGGTTTTTGACCTTTTTTAGAAAAAGTTTATGCAAAAGATGACTGACGCACGGTCAAAATAGAAGAAATTGGAAAGGACATTAGAAAATTGATTAAAAAGGTTCAGCTCCGATAAAGACATCAGCCCTACAGCGAATTAAAAGCACTGATCTAGGGACAGGGGGGGGGTTATACCAAAATCTCTTACTTTCCATTTTTTAGTTTTGGTGTAAATTGTGAGAGGTTGTAAATGTTGAGAGATTTTTCTATTTCAGCAACTTCTCCAACAATTTTATAAAATCCGTCTTCTCCAAAGAGTTGATGTTCTTTTTCTTCAAAAATAGCTCCTAAATCAGTGTATTCTTTTTCTGAGAGCAGCTTTTTAAAAGCGGGAAATAGAACGGTGTCTTCTCTTGCTTCGTGAGGGCGATACATTCGAATGAAAAACTTTATATAATCTGCTAAGATAAGCCTTTGGGTATCATTCTTTAGTTCAGCCTCATTCGCATGGGATAGGATATAATCAGTGAGGTACCTGCCTGCTTTGTGTTGATCGAGTAAGATTTTTATCAAATCAGTGAGCTGTCCAGCTTTCTCAAAGCTGGGAAACACATAATTTTCTTCAAGCTTTTCGTGGTAATTTTCTACGAAATTTCTGATGATTTGAGCTGTGCTTGCTAGAGAATGGATGGGAAAGTCCTCGTAATTTTCAATGCGTAAAGCGATCTCCTGATAAATCAACAACAGGCGATTTAATACCCCATGTTCTCGCATCAAATCTTCGGATGGGGATACTTCCTCTTGTTCCACTTTTGCTCCTTCAACAGCTTGAATTGAAAAAGTCAGGATGAAGTATGCGAAAAAAATCGATCGAACCATAACGAGAGAGCCTCACCGTTTGAATTATTTTTTACCTATTCCCATCATTATTGCAAATCCCAACACTAACAGCATGACCCCGACGATGGTTTGAACAGTTTTAAATGTAACTTTATGCATCAATTTCGAACCGATATATGCACCTAAAAGAACAACAGCACTTGCCGCTATTAGAAGACTCCAAACTTCATTTAATCCTTTAAATTGGTGATTATAAATGGCAATTCCATACACTGAAATTCTTGTGACATCAACGATGATGCTACACACGGCACTGGTTCCGATAAATTGTTCTTTGTTTAGTCCGGACTTGATCAAAAATGCTGATCTTAGAGTTCCCTGATTTCCAGACAATCCCCCCAAGAAACCTGAAAGCATGCCTCCTAGAGGAATATATCGCGGCGCAACAGAGAGGTTTGATAGCTTGGGGACAAGTTCGAATAGAGAGGCGAAGATCACGACAAGACCTACGATTAATCCAATTATCGTAACAGTGAATTTAATCTCTAAAAAATCATAGCTAAAAATTGGATGAATATTTGCAGATAATCCTAATAAGAATGCGCCTATTATCGCGGCTATTACTGCTGGAATGCCAAATTTAATAACAACGTTTCGGTTCGCAAATCTTCCAACAAAGATTACCTGAGCAATATTGTTGACCAAATGGATAACAGCAGTAGAAGCAATAGCTAAGGGTAGTGGAAAAAAGACAGCAAACACTGGCACCAACACAGTTCCGAGGCCAAAACCAGAAAGCAACGTGACGATTGAAATCAAGAGTGCGATTGAGCAAATAATTATGTATTTCACAAAACTCTGAGGCGCGTTTTTATTCTTTGATGATGCCGCCATTTACAGACGAGCGCGCCTCATTCGATACTCTCTCAATATGTTTATTTATTTTCTAAAAATTTATCTAATCCACTCCGTAAACTCTTCTTCATCCTGCATCACGACGATATCCAACAATTTGGATTTTTCAACAAAAATATTTAATAGAGAGCGGAATACACTATTTGCCGTTAAGATATTCCATTATGAATAACTGAACGAGCGTCGGTAATTCTCAAGTCATGCGCTACAAAAACATGGCTCCCTACTCCATAATTTAAATATTTTTCCAAAGACCATGCAGGATAAGCTGACATCACCTCTTCCACGGCTTTTCTTTGACCTAAATTGGGATTACCTAGCGAAGTCATCCAATCATCAAAAATGAGTAATGTGCCATCCTGAATAATTTCTCGTTTTAATAGAAAATCAAGCACATATTTTGTCGCGCTATAAAGATCACAGTCAATATGCACCAGCTTTGCCTTTGGTTTAGTGAGACTATCAAAATAAGGCGCTAAGGTTTGTTCGAAAAATCCTTTTATGACATGTATTCTGTTATTGGATAAAATTTTTCCCAACTTTCGTTTAAGATAAAGATCCATTCCTGGAGAAACGTTCATGGCTCCTTTTTCCCAAAAATGTAAAGCTTGCTCATAAGAATGCGTGTCGATTTCCTTACCTTCTGGTAACCCTGCAAAAGAATCAAAAAGGTGCAGCGAGCTTCCTTTCATTTCAAACTGCTTCATTTTTTTTGCCAGTAGCAAAGCGGAGTATCCTTGAAAGACACCAAATTCAAGAATATCGCCTTTTGTATGTAGAGATTTAAGTAAGATGAATAATTCGTTAAAAACATGAATATAAATTTTATCTATAGATTTTTTTCGCCCAGGTTTATCTAAGTAGCTAAAAGGGGCGGCTGAAGCGGAACGAAAAACAGAATTTTTGAGACACAAATAATTGAATAAGTTATCTCCCGGCGATCCAAATAAGCCGAGTATATTTTTTAGCCATTTTTGGTTATGAATAAGAGGCATTTTTCTGATTAAAATAACTTTTTGTTTGGGCATTGATAACGCAGCAATATTTTTTTAATCAAGAAAAAAAAATATTCTTAGCAATCAATCTTAAAATGACGAGAACACAACAAAATTAATCGTAACTATTCACGAGTGGACAGAGTGGACAGTGATAATTAATCAAAAAAGTTTGCGTTTGAACGCCTTGTATTTTCTGAATTTTTAATGTATAGTCCGCCTAAATGCACGCAAAGTTTAAGAGTGATTTATGATTCTTTCTGGGAAAGTCATTGCTGATCAAATTCAGGAAGAAGTGCGTGCAACGATCAAAACGCTAGCCTCCCCTCCTGGCCTTGCTGTCATCCTAGTCGGGAACAATCCTAGCTCACAAACCTACGTGACCATGAAACGCAAAGCATGCGCTAATGTCGGCATTCAATCCTTTTTTCACCATCTTCCAGAAACCACTTCAAAGGACGAGCTATTAAAATTGATTGCAGAGCTCAATCAAGATAAACGAGTGGATGGCATTTTAGTACAATCTCCCCTGCCTGCGCATATCGAAAGCGAAACAGTCATCGAAGCTATTGATCCACAAAAAGATGTTGATGGCTTCCATCCCATCAATGCTGGCAAATTACTTTTGGGAATAAAAGGCGGCTTTATCCCTTGCACGCCACTAGGAATTCAAGTACTTCTAGAACGCTATCAAATTCCGATCGAAGGCAAACACGCAGTCATCGTAGGAAGAAGCTCCATCGTAGGAAAGCCTTTGGCAGCTCTTTTGATGCAAAATGCACCCTACTGCAATGCCACTGTGACTGTGGTGCACAGCAAAACACCCGATCTTACAATCTATACTCGACAGGCAGACCTTCTAATCGCTGCTCTAGGCTCACCAGGTTTTATCAAAGAAGAGATGGTTAAAGAAGGGGCCGTAGTGATAGACGTCGGCATCAGTCGAGTTGGGGATAAAGACGCTCCTCATGGTTATCGTTTGGTTGGAGATGTAGATTTTAATCGAGTGGAGAAGAAATGTTCAGCGATCACACCTGTACCCAAAGGCGTTGGCCCAATGACCGTCGCCATGCTTTTGCAAAACACTCTTTTAAGTCATCAACGGCGCTTCTTTTAATTCTCTTTTTCCTGACAAGCTGTCATTCCAAGCAGAAGCCCGAGCGCTATGAAGGGGTTGCGATGACCATCCCTTACTGCATACAGATTGGAGACACTGTAAATGATGAAGCACAAGTCGAATCACTCATCCTCTCTGTATTTTCAGAAATCAACCAGAAATACAATAACTGGAATCCTGATTCAGAAGTGTCTCAGCTAAACAGCCTGGCTGCCTACAAAACTTTTCTGATTTCTCCAGAGCTTGCTACCTTTTTACACTATGTCGACGAGATTGTCTTACTCACAGAAGGACGCTTTGATCCAACCGTAGGGTCTCTGCAGAAAATGTGGAAAGCTTATTTAACGGAAGGCAACCTGCCTCCTCAAAACAGAGTTGAAGAGATTAAAGCAGATATAGGCTGGGGTACACTTCATTGTGAAGATAGATGTTTTTGGAAAGAGAAATCTTCTACAGCGATCGACCTATGTGGTATTGCGAAGGGCTATGCTGTCGATCTTCTTGTCGAAAAACTTCAAGCATCTGGCTACCACAATGTCTATGTCGAATGGGGGGGCGAGATTCGTGCATTGGGACATCATCCCAGTGACAGACCGTGGAAAATTGGGATTCAAGGACTTTCCTCAATCGATCTAACAGATACAGCCATTGCTACAAGCGGCTCTTATATACAAAATTGGTCAATAGACGGTGTACATTATACGCATATTATTGATCCGATCACTCGAGAACCTTTGCATAATTCCACAATTACAAGTGTCAGCGTGATCGCAAAAAGCTGTCGAGAAGCGGATGCCATCGCCACAGCACTCATGCTCTTTCCCACAAAAGAAGCTGCTCAACAGTGGGCCCAGTCAAAAAACTATAGGGTGTATATTTGGTAATCCTCATTTTGAATCAACTATACATCAGATTTGAGAGAAGACATATCGATGGAAAATCTGTACTTTACATCAGATTTTTGTAATCTGTCATAAGCTTCGTTTACTTTTTGAATAGGAATTACCTCTACATCAGCGGTGATTTGATGTTCGCCACAAAAATCAAGCATCTCTTGCGTTTCTGCAATGCCACCGATGAGAGAGCCTGAGAGAGTGCGATGCCTCGTATAAGATTGAAAGCTGCGATCTCAAACGGTTTCTCAGGCAAACCAACCAGTGTCAGATTACCATTATGCTTGAGAAGGCTGAGAAAGCTGTTCATATCATGTTTGGCTGAAACTGTATCAAGAATGAAATCGAAGCTTGCAGCATGCTTCTTCATGTCATCTATATTTTTAGTAACCACAACTTCATCTGCACCTAAACGAAGAGCATCTTCAGTTTTTCTAGGCGAACTCGTAAATACAATGACATGTGCGCCGAGTGCATGTGCGAATTTTACGCCCATATGTCCGAGACCTCCAAGACCGACTACCCCTACTTTTTTCCCTTGCGCGACTCCCCAACGACGCATAGGCGAATAAGTGGTAATGCCCGCACACAAAAGCGGCGCAGTACCCGCTAGTTCAAGGTTTTTAGGAACACGCAAGACAAAACGTTCGTCTACAATAATGCTTTCAGAGTAGCCACCGTAGGTCACACCTCCTAGGTGTTTATCTGGCGCGTTAAATGTCAGTGTCATGTTTGGACAAAATTGTTCAAAGCCAGCTCTGCATTCTGAACATGTTCCATCTGAATCAACCATACAGCCGACAGCAGCAAGATCGCCTGGTTTATAATTTTTCACTGCTGAACCCACATTTATGATACGTCCGACGATTTCATGACCAGGTACAATCGGATAGACCGTGGGCATAGTGTCACTCCACTCGTTGCGCACTTGATGAAGATCTGAGTGACAAATGCCGCAGAAGAGAATTTCAATGTGAACGTCATTATGAGTTAAATCGCGGCGTTGGATTTTAGTGGATTTCAATGGGGATGTGGCACTGGAGGCCGCATAGGCTTTTGCTGTATACATAAGTATTGTCCTAAATTCACAAATGTAAATAAAATTTATTTATTCTTTTTTTGTGAATAAAAAACAATCCACTTCTGATTTTTTAAAAAATGAGCTGGGGATCAGGTTAATAACCTGAGTTTTGGGTTGTCTTCCTCATAATCAGATGATTTTTATGAGGTTAGATTTTGATTTTTTGCGAAGATCATAGCGAAGTGTTATTACCGAGCAGAAAAACAAAATCTAAACCATAA
>Ga0153954_1000052_pt1 | contig 114932 bp, 120 predicted proteins | sample TSFL038MetaG_FD_102277 | JGI IMG/M metagenome (GOLD analysis project Ga0153954, IMG submission 102277) | Attine ant fungus gardens microbial communities from Florida, USA - TSFL038 MetaG | ecosystem: Host-associated > Fungi > Mycelium > Unclassified | place: USA: Florida, Wekiwa Springs State...
CACACGATCGCGCGGCATGCCGGCATCGATCAGCGTGTGCTCGACCAGGGTCATGAAGGGGCCCGGTCCGCAGAGATAGGCTTCGGCCTGCTCGAAGCCCTTGAGCGCCGCGACGATCTCCTCCGGCTTGGTGACGCCCTGCTGGGCATCGAGGTGATGGATCACCTCGAGCCGGCTTGCATGGTTCGACAGCAGGTCCAGCAGTTCGCGGTCGAAGATGATCGAGGGCTTGTCGCGGTTGGCATAGAACAGCCGGATCTTGCGCGAGCCGCTCTTCAGCGCCGACTTGATCAGCGACATCATCGGCGTGATGCCGCTGCCGCCGCCGAACAGCAGGAGCGGGGCATCGCCCGTCTTCAGCACGAAGCGGCCGGCCGGCGGCAGGACGTGGAGCGAGCCGCCCTCGGCCAGCTTGTCGTTGAACCAATTGGAGCCTTTGCCGCCCTCGACGCGTTTCACCGTCACCTTGAGATGGCGGCCGTCCGTCTCCGGGGCGCTCGACAGCGAATAGCACCGGTTGAAGGCGCCGCTCTCGTGCGGGACCTGGAAGGTCAGGAACTGGCCGGCGCGATAGGCGAACTTGTCGGCGAGCTCGGCCGGTACGTCGAGTACGAAGGATCGTGCATCGGGGGTTTCCTGGATGATCTTGCTGATGCGTAACTGGTGATAGGCCATTGATAAATCCGCGTTCACACGACCTGCCATTTCCCGAAGGACTCGCCTGGCGGATTATGCTAGGTTCGCCACGAAAAATGAACAGAGCGTCACTTTTGACATCTCGGTCCTGATAGAGACAAGGTTCGAGGTCTGGAGGCAAGTGCCAATGACGACAAAGAGGATTTATCAGCTGCCGGTCGAAATCACCGATTGGAAGTTCGACGGCGCCACCGAAATCCACTTCAACTGGGAATATGACGACGGCTCGGCTGACCTGCTGAACCTTTACGAAAAGGGCAAGCAGCAGCAGTGGGACACGTCGACCCGCATCGACTGGAGCCAGGAGCTTTTCGAAGGCAACCCGATGGGCATGGCCGACGAATCGATCCCGATCTACGGCTCGCCGGTGTGGGACAAGATGACCGAGAAGGAGCGCAATTGGCTGCGCTTCAATCTCCAGTGCCATTCGATCTGCCAGTTCATGCATGGCGAGCAGGGCGCGTTGATCGCCACCGCCAAGATCGTCGGCACCGTGCCCGACATGAACGCCAAGTTCTACGCGGCGACGCAGGTCATGGACGAGGCCCGCCACGTCGAGAGCTACAAGCGGCTGATCCACGAGAAGTTCAAGGAAGCCTATCCGATCACCGAGTCGCTCAAGAACCTGCTCAACCAGACGCTGAGCGATCGGCGCTGGGACATGACCTATCTCGGCATGCAGGTGCTGATCGAAGGCCTGGCGCTCGCCGCCTTCCAACGCATCCGCGACCACGCCAAGAACAACCTGGCCGCCGCGGTGAATGCCTACGTCATGCAGGACGAGGCGCGTCACGTCACGTTCGGCCGCATGGCGCTGCGCGAATACTATCCGCAGCTCTCCGATCACGAGCGCGCCGAGCGCGAGGAGTTCACGGTCGAGGCGCTCTACTTCATGCGCGATCGCTTCGACCAGACGGATGTCTGGATGCGCTCGGGACTGCCGGTCGACCAGCTGAAGCAGTACGCCTACGAGTCGGGCGCCATGCAGGCGTTCCGCACCCGCCTGTTCACCCGCATCGTGCCGATCCTCAAGGAGATCGGCCTGTTCGGGCCGAAGGTGCAGAAGGCGCTGGGCGACATGGGCGTGATGGAATACGCCAAGATCGACGTCGAGAAGCTGCTCGGCAACGATCTCAAGGTCGCCGAGGACTTCGACGCCAAGAAGTTCGTGAACGAGCAGGTCGCCGCCGAATAGCGGCCGCGGCCTCGGACATCGAGAAGGGGACCTCGCGGTCCCTTTTTCTTTGGTCAGAACGGCTTGTCGCCCCGGATCGTCACCCGGTGCCCGTGCCGCACGGCCGGGTGATAGTCGAACGTGGCGCGATGCAGCGCGCAGCGATTGTCCCAGAAGGCGACCGAGCGGTTCTGCCAGCGGAAGCGGCACTGGAATTCCGGTGTCTCGGTGTGGCGCACCAGCATCTCCAGAAGCGCGTCGCTCTCGTTCTTCCTGAGCTCGACGATGCGCGTGGTGAAGCCGCGGTTGACGAACAGGCTCTTGCGGCCCGTCACCGGATGGGTGCGCACGACCGGATGCACCGCCTCGGGGAACTGCTTGTCGCTGCGCGCGTAGGCGTCTTTCGAATAGACGTGCGCGGAAGTGTGCAGCGCCGTCAGTCCCTCGCAGAGCCGCTTGATGGGCTCCGAAAGGGTCTCGTAGGCGAGGTACATGTTGGCGAACTGCGTATCGCCGCCGCTCCCGGGGTTCTCATGCATGTAGAGGATCGAGCCCATCGGCGGCTCGGCCTCGCAGCTCATGTCGGAATGCCAGACCTCGCCGGTCGCCACCTCGGTGTTCTCATCGGCATGAACGACGCGGATCTCGGGATGCTCGGGCACCTCGGCCCTGGCCGCGGGATGCACCAGCAGCTCGCCGAACAGCCGGCCGAAGGCCATGTGCTGCTCGACACTCATGTGCTGGTCGCGAAAGAAGATCACCTGATGCGCCATGAGCGCATCGTGCAGCGCGCTCACCTGGCTGTTGCTGAGGGGACGCGAGAGATCGATGCCGGATATTTCCGCGCCGATCGCGGGCGTCAGCTTGCGCGTCTCGAGGGTCATTGGCAGGTCTCCACCTGGGGCGGCGAGTCGAGGACGGTCGCCACTTTAGCGATGTCCAGACAGCGAGTCCCGACCCAGCCCTTCTCCTGCACGAACAGGGCGAAACGGCTGAACGTCGCGGCCTGCTCGGCCGGCGTCTTGCGCTCGCGCGCCAGGATCCAGTAGAGCGCGTACAGATCGGCCATCTCGGCGTCGGAGGCGGCGGTGTCGGGAGTCTTGCCCCAGAGGGCCGCGTTCTTGGCCGCCGCGCCCGTCGGATCATCGAGGCCGGCCAGCCAGGCATGGATGTTGTTGACCAGCGGGTAGCTGTCGCCCTGCTCGGTGCGCAGCTTCTTCATCTCTTCCGCCCGGACCGCATAGGGCTTGCCCGCGATCGTGTAGCCGGCACAGCCCGGATCGCGACAGAGCGCGGTGAAGGTGAGGTACTCGGCCAGGGTGATCTCGATGTTGCCGTGGTTGTGCTGACGCCATTGCCGGGCGAGGTTCCAGCCGGAGCGCAGCTCGTTGCCCCAGGGCTTGGCTTCGAGCGGCGTGCCGCGCTCGAGATCGCCGATGACGACCTTCGCGCCGGCTTCCCACTCGCTCGGGATCTGCGCCTGCGCCGGCGCGATGGCGAACATCAGCATCAGGGCGGCGAGCACGTAGCACATCACTTCAGTACCTCTTCGCGCGTTTGGGATCGCGGCGGCTTCGATACTGCACCAGCCTGTCGGCGCGCAGCTCCATGGCGTCGCGAGGGAAGAGGCGCCGTATCTGCGCGGACGTCACCAATGGATAGTGCGGCACGTCGCAGAGGGCGGCGCCCACGTCCCAGCAATCTTCCGCATTAGTCACCCACATTGCGGTTGGAAAGCGGCGCAGATCGACCGGCCGCGAATAGGTTCGGAGCGTCTTGCGCGTATGCAGCGTGTATTCGTGGAAATAGGAGATCGCGAGCTCGCGCGGGCTGCGATAGATCGGGTCTCGCCAGCGGACCCAGACATGGTTGCTCTTGGAGATGGCGCCCCAGCATCCGTCGCGCTGGAACACGGCCACCACGTGATCGGAATCCGTCTTGTCCGCGGTGAGGTCCATCAGCAAGGGCGGCCGGCCCTGCAGCCAGAGGGCGCAGGCCGCGACGAAGGCCGCTTCGATGCAGTGTGCTTGCCGATGCTTCAGCGCGCCGCGTACGGAGCGCAAGGTGTCGCCCCCGAACTCGAAATTCGCGCCGAGGCCGACGATGAATTCCTGGATGCGTTCGGGCGTGCGCAACGCGCGCAGGGCACGGCCTTCTTCGGGGGTGAGCCCGAGGTCGGCGGGCGTCGGTCGGCGGAGGCGCATTTCACGGCGAGTGTGCCGCCGCGCCCGGTAGATTGTCATCCGGGCAGAACGAGGGAAGTTGGTGGAGCTGAGGGGGATCGAACCCCTGACCTCCTCATTGCGAACGAGGCGCTCTCCCAGCTGAGCTACAGCCCCCCACTTCCGGAGAAGGCGCGGATAAAGCCTGAGGCCTCCGCTGTCAAGCAAACGGCCATGTGCTAGCGTCTTTGCGCCCTTATTTGCGGAGAGAATGACGTGGTGAGTGACAAGAAGGTCGTCCAGAGCGACAGCGCGCCCAAGGCGCTCGGCCCCTATTCGCAGGCGATCGTGGCCGGCGGCATGGTCTATTGCGCGGGGCAGATCCCGCTCGATCCGGCGAGCGGCAACGTCGTGGCCGGCGGCGTGGCCGAGCAGACCGCCCAGTCGCTCGCGAACCTGCGCGCCGTGCTGAAGGCCGCCGGCAGCGATCTCGACCGCGCCGTCAAGACCACGGTGTTCCTGAAGAACATGAACGACTTCACCGCCATGAACGAGGTCTACGGCCGGCCGGAATATTTCGGCTCGGCCGCGCCGGCGCGCTCGACGATCGAGGTGGCGCGCCTGCCGCGCGACGTGCTGGTCGAGATCGAGGTGATCGCTCTTGCTTGAGGGCCTGTCCCTGCTCATTGCCTGGCTGCTCGGCCTCGGCATCTTCGTGGTGCTCGCCATGCTGGTGGCCCACCTTGTGCTGGCGCTGCTGCTGATCATCCCCACCTGGCGCATCTTCAACCGCGCGGGCTTCGGCGGCGCCTGGTCGCTGCTGCTCCTGCTGCCGCTGCTCGGCCACTTCATCGTCATGGCGATCCTCGCTTTCGGCGACTGGCCGAACGGCGAAGCCGCCGCGCGGCGCTGAGCGCACATGGGAGCGGAGATCGCCGCCTTGATGGGCCTCTTCGGGCTGACCAGCGCCTTCGGCCTGGTGGCCCTCGTTCTCGTTGCCTGGATGGCGTGGCGCATCGTGGCCAAGGCCGGATTGCCGGGCTGGCTCGGCCTGCTCGCGGTCCTCTTGCCGCTGACGGGCGTGGGTTCGCTGGTGACCCTGATCCTGCTCTGGGTTTTCGCCTTCTCGCGCTGGCCGCGTGACGAGGACCCGCTGCTGATCGCCCAGGCCCGGACAGGCATCCGGCCCGGTACGGCGGGCCCTCCCCGAGGGCCGGCGGGGCAAACCTTGCCGCCACCGGCGGCGCAGGCCTTGTCCGATCGGCGTGGTTGGAAGCTCACCGGCAAGCCGGCGGGCGGCATGCCGATCATCCTGGCGGTCGACGGCTCCTCGTCGTCGTGGCTGCTGACGGGCGCGCCGGCGGCGAAGCCGACCGATCTCACCGTCGCCGATCCCTCGGTCGGCCAACCGCACGCCCGGCTGCTGGTTTCCGGCAACCGGCTGGGGCTCGAGGATCTCGGCACCCGCGGCGGCACGTTCATCGATGGCGCCCGGCTCCTGCCCGAACATGGGCCGCGCGACATCTCCGCCGTCCGCATGGTGCGCCTCGGCACCGTGGAACTCTCCCTGTCGCGCGCCTGATGCCTCTTGTGATGCGCAATCGCTGCCGAGTAGGGTGCGCGCGACCGGCGCCCATGCCTGTCGCAGGAGACTGAACGTCGATGATGAATCCGCTGCTGTGGCTCTTCAACATGGTGATCGAGATTGTCGTCTGGATCGTGATCGCGAGCGCGATCGTGAGCTGGCTGGTGGCGTTCGGCGTCGTCAACATGCGCAACAACGTGGTCCGCACGATCGTCGACATGCTCTATCGGCTCACCGAGCCGATGCTCCGGCCGATCCGCCGCATATTGCCCAACCTGGGCGGCGTCGACATCTCGCCCGTCGTGCTGCTGGTCGCGCTCTACTTCCTGCGCTACGTGGTGAACTACTACTTCCTCGCCGGCTTCTACTGACCTCCCTCCCGCATACCGATGTCTGATGCCAAGTTGATCGACGGCAAGAAAGCCGCCCTGGATCTGCGCACGCGTGTGGGCGCGGGTGTACGTGAGCTCGCGACGGCCAAGGGCGTAAAGCCCGGCCTCGCCACCGTGCTGGTCGGTGCCGATGCCGCGAGCCAGGTCTATGTCGCGAGCAAGGGCCGCGCCGCGGCGGAGGCCGGCATGGCAAGCTTCGACCATCGCCTGCCGGTGGAGACGAGCGAGGTCGAGCTGCTGGCCCTGATCGCGCGGCTCAATGCCGATCCCGCGGTGCACGGCATCCTGGTGCAACTGCCGTTGCCCCGGCAGATCGATACGGCGCGCGTGCTGCTGGCGATCGATCCGGACAAGGATGTCGATGGCTTCCATCCCATGAACGTCGGCCGGCTGGCGTCGGTGGCGCCCAACGCGCCGCTCGATTTCCCCGTACCCTGCACGCCGCTCGGCTGCTCGATGCTGCTGGCCGGTACCCTGGGATCGCTGGCGGGCCTGAACGCCGTTGTCGTGGGCCGCTCCAACCTGGTCGGCCGGCCGGTGGCGCAACTTCTGCTGCGCGCCGATTGCACGGTGACCAACACCCATTCGCGCACGCGCGATCTGCCGGGCGTCTGCCGTGCCGCCGACATTCTCGTCGTGGCGATCGGCAAGCCCCAGTTCGTGCGCGGCGATTGGGTGCGGCCCGGCGCCACCGTCATCGACGTGGGCATCAACCGGGTGCCGGCGGGCGAGGGCAAGACGCGGCTGGTCGGCGATGTCGCCTTCGAGGAAGTGCGCGCCGTGGCCGGCCACATCACCCCCGTGCCGGGCGGCGTCGGGCCGATGACTGTCGCCTGCCTGATGTTCAACACCCTGCAGGCGGCCCGCCGTCACGCCGGCCTGCCGTTCGCGGCGATCTAGGGTCTTTCCCACGCTCGCTGGCGCGTTCGCTTCCCCCTCTGAAGGGAGGGCGACGCCACTACATATAGTAGAGGTTCCGTAAAACAGGTGGCAAGGGTACCCGAAATAATGGACGTCTTGTGGTTACGGAAAGAAACTGAATGGCTCATTTTTGATTAACAATATAGGTATTTTTAATTAACCTACAAGGGGTGAGCCGGCCCGCGGACGGCGCCGGTTCAAAGCGTCCTGGCGAGCGCCGCCAGCTGGTCTGTGGCGATGCCCCAGCCCTGGTGGAAGCCCATCTTCTCATGGGCCTCGCAGTCTTCCTTCGTCCAGTGCAGCACCCGCGCCGTGTACAGCGTCTTGCCTCCCTGGTCCTCGAAGGTGAGCATGCCGGTGAAGAACGGCTTGCCCGACGGCTGCCACGCGCTCGTATAGGCGTCGGTGAAGACCAGCTTCTCGTTCTTGACCACCTCGAGATAGACGCCGCGGTTGGGCATCTCCTGGCCCTCGGGGCCCTTCATCACGATGGTGCTCGAGCCGCCCGGCCGCACGTCGGTCTCGGCATGGACGGTCTTCCACGGCGGCGGGGTGAACCACTGCACGATCAGCTGGGGCTCGGTCCAGCAGCGCCACAGCTTCTCGCGTGGCACGTCGATGACGCGGGTCAGCACCAGCTCGCGATCGTTGGTCGTCATGGCATCCTCACCAAGATACTTAACGTTATGGTTAAGTATTTAGGATGCGATGCACGCCTGTCAATCCGCCGGAAAATCGAGCCAGCGCGCCACGTGGCCGGTCGCCGCAAAGAAGCGCTGCAGATCGGGCAGCGCGATCGCCGTGGTCATGGTGTTGGTGAGCGGATGGGCGTTGATCGGCCCGCCTTCCTTCAGTGCGCTGTCCAGCGCCAGGGTCACCTGGTGGTCGGTGTCGTTGATCACGGAGAAGGGCGTCACCGATCCCGGCTCGACGCCGAGATATGTGCGCAGCCGCTCGGGACTGCCGAAGGAGAAGCGGCCGGCGCCGAGCGTTTCGCCCAGCCATTTGAGATCGACGGTGCGATCCTCCAGCGCCACGACCAGCCACATCGCCTCCTTCTTGTTGCGCAGGAAGAGGTTCTTGATGTGATGGCCCGGCAGCTCGCCACGATGGGTCTTGGCCTGCTCGACGGTGAAGACGGGTTCGTGCTCGACCGTGCGATGGGCGAGACCGAGACCGTCGAGGCGGGCGAAGAGCTGCTGGGGCGTGAACATGGGCAACGTCGAAGCCATGGCGGATGGACCGGCGCAAGGCCCATGTCGCCGCGCGGAGGCCCCGAAAGCGGCGAAAACCGCCAATATCCGCGGCTCCTGCGGCTCCTTCGCCAACCCCTTGCCAAGGCAGCGGAAAACCCCTATCACCTCCGCCTTCCGGCACCTACCCGGTCGGAATACGGAGCGCGGGCGTAGCTCAGGGGTAGAGCACGACCTTGCCAAGGTCGGGGTCGAGGGTTCGAATCCCTTCGCCCGCTCCAATCTTTCATCCAATCCTGGGATTGGTTCGCCGCCGCGTCAGCGAGGCGGCGGCAGCGTCGCGACAATCGCTTCGAGTGCGGACACGAGCAACGGCGCGTCGCGTTCGGCGGTCTTCCAGATTTCATCGAGATCGACCCGACCATATTCATGGGCGATTATGTTGCGCATGCCGATGATATCCTGCCAGGGGACGGTCCCATGAGCTTGCCGCGTGGCTGATGAAATTCGCCGCGCACACTCTCCGACAAGTTCCAAGGCTCGTTCGAGGGATCGAAGAAGCGCCCGGTCGTGGTCGAGATCGGCGCGAACGCGGCCTTGGATAAACGCCAGGACTTCGCGAGCGAAGCCCAGCATGTCGACCAGCCACGCCCGATCTTCAGGCGGCATACAGCGGGCGGCGATCGCGGCGAATCGAGGCCAGTCGATAAGGATTGGTGATGTTACGTTCGCGCACCAGATCGATCGGGCGCCCGAACAGCTCTGTAAGCTCGGCGCGCAAGCGCACTGTGTCGAGAAGGCTCCAGTCGGCGCCGGCTTCATACTCGATCAGCAAATCGATATCGCTGTCGGGACGTGCCTCTCCGCGCGCAGTGGAACCGAACAGGCTCAGCTCGCGGATCTTCCAACGGCGGCACAGCGCCATCAGGCGTTCGGGCGGAGGCATCTCGACCACGGACATAGCGTTATCCTAGCATGGCTGCCGTGGTCACCACAGCTTCGGCCCGATCCTGCCCGAAGGAGATGCCGGGGACGAGGATGGGGGCGCGCTTTGCGCCACGTTCCGGCGCATTGTGCAGACCGTGATACTTCCTGCTCAGGAAGATCAATGGGTTAGCTTAGTCCTGATCCTTGCCAAGGTCGGGGTCGAGGGTTCGAATCCCTTCGCCCGCTCCAATCATACCGAAACCCATCGGTGCTTTCCGAGAGCAATCGACTCGCCGGATCACTATATCAGTGACACTTGAAGACGCGTGTGAGGAGGTCCAACCCGTGCGCAACGATCTTCGCCCGGCGTGTGCCGTCGCTCTTCCGGCGGAGAGCCGGATCGCCTCCCTGGTCGCCGGATCCGATCTGGCGGATTCCTTTGCCATCACGCTTCCCGCGACTGCGACGCGCGACGTGCTTGCCCTGTCGCGCTGCGCGCTCGGCCATCCCGCGCCGTGGGTATCGGCGCTTCTGGCCATTCGCGACGCGATCGTGCGTCCGTTCGGCGTTAAGACGACGGGCGACCTGCGCACCGCATCGCGCGCGGACCGCATCGACATCTTCCGCATTCATTCCGTCTCGGAGAACGAAGTCATCGTCGGCGAGGACGATCGCCATCTCGATTTCCGGGCGTCGATCCTGTTGAGGCGAAAGACAGACTCGCAGGATGAACTGATCGTGACGACCGTCGTGCATTGCCACAACGTGCCAGGCCGCCTCTATCTCGCGATCATCCTGCCGTTCCACCGTCTGATCGCGCGGGCCATGCTCGACGGCGCCGCGCGTCGGGGATGGCCCGCAGCCTGAATCGAAAAGGGCACCCCCGCGAGGGACGGCCTGTTGAATCTTGGACTTTGCAACCGACGCAAGGAGGGCCGGCAGAGGACCAATCCCACTCAGTGCCTCTACCAGCCGTCCGCTCACTGCCCCAAGACAGTTGCGCGATATTGCGCCGCCGGCCCGGTGAAGCCGAGTCGGTTTGTCACATTCTGGTTTCGTTGATCGCCATCCGCCGCAGTACGCGCGAAGTCCTGGCGGCCGGGGTGACGCCACTATCCCGCAGGCTCCATTGCCGTGGCTTCACGTTCGAGCCGGCCTATGTTCACAAGGTAACGGGTGCGTGGCGATCCTTCGATGATGTTCGCCTTCTTCCAGGCGCTTATGGTGCGGCTTACGCTCTCGCGTGCCACGCCAGCCATGGCGGCGAGATCGCGCTGGGTGACCTTGTGGCGGATGGCGACGCGCCCTTTTTCCGTCTCTTCGCCGATATGGCGGGCGAATTGGAGCAACGCCCGAGCGACGCGCGCCTGCACGCTCAGAAAACTGGAGGCGATCATTTCCTCATCGGAGTGGCGCAAGCGGGCGGATAGCAGCGCCACGATGTTCATGTAGATTTCCGGATGGCTGAGCAGCATCGCCTTGAAGGCGGTACGGCCGACGAAGGTGAGCGTGCAGTCCCTGATGGCCGCCACGCTCGCCGATCTGGGCAAGCCGTCGATCATCGCCAATTCGCCGATCAGCGCCCCCGGTCCCAAGATAGCCAGGGTGCGCTGGTCTCCCATCGCCGACATTGCGCTAACGGCGACCACACCCTGACGCAGCCAGTAGCATCCGTCGCCGGCGTCTCCGCGTTCGAACAGCGTCTTGCCCTTGCGCAGGATTATCGGCTTCCCGAGCAGCAACTTGTCCGAGAGTTCGCGCGGAAGGCCGCCGAGCAGAGTCGTGGGAGAGAGTTCGGTCGGTCCATTAGCCACAGATGGCAAGCATCCTTTCACTCTTCTGGAGATTCTAGGAGCAGATGCAAAGACGAGGCAACCGATTGAATCAGCCTTGGCCGTCGGACGGCGCGACATCGTGGCTGCCGGCGACCCCTGTCGAAACGAGGGTCTCGAAATACTCGACCTTCAGGTCGAAGGACTTGAGAAGCTTCCGGGTGCCGGGCTTGACGACGGAATCGTCGAAGTCCGTCCCCCTGACCTTGCGGGCCAGCGTGGCTCCGAGATGGCCGGGAGCTCGGCCATTTCGACGAAGGTGGTTCTTCTGAGGTGATCCGCATAGGCGTCGAGGACCTCGTCGGAGCCGGCCACGGCGCGCCAAAAACGGATATCATCTTGGGTCCCTCTTCGTCTCGGTGGATCGAGCATCGCACGCGGACCCGCGAGGTGCATCGGGTCCGGGTTAGCGCTGCAACAGGTCGGGCAAGGACGTCAGATTGGAGAGGATCAGATCGGGACGCGGGACGCTCTCATGAAGATCGAGGTTATTGCGGTTGATCCAGGCAATCGTGAAGCCCAGCGGTTTGCCGCCCACCATGTCGGTGAACTGCGACTGCCCGGAGTGCAGGATCTCCGACACGCTCAAGTTCGATGAGCTGAGGAGATAGCGGAACAGCGTTCCATCCGGCTTGTAGCCGCGCGCCCGCTCGGCCGTGCAGATGAGGTCGAAGTCGCGCCCGAGCCTGGTCGCGTTGAGGAGGTCGTCGTCGATGTTGGAGACGACGGCGAGCTTGTGGTGGCGCGCGAGGACATCCAGGGTCGGCTGAACGTCCGGGTAGAGTTCCATCGAGGGGAAGCCGTCGAAATAGCGCTGGATCATCCCGTCCCGGCCCGTCGTCACGCCGAACTTCTCGAACGCTTCGGCAAGGGAAAGGCGGCAGATCTCCTTGTAGCTCCGGTACGGCTCGCGATAGTGCGCGATGTTCCGCTGCTCCCAGAATGCATAGAACGCTTTGGCGTCCAGATCGGTCCGCCCCGCCTCGCCGAGGATGCCCTGGAAGACACGGGCGTTCGCGGGCGGCGTGTTGACCAACGTGCCGAACACGTCGAACGACAACATCCGCGGCTTGAAGCCCTCCGGCAGCTTGGGTGCGTTCATCGTCCTGCTCCATCGTCAGAGGCTTGGTCACGCCGAAGGTGCCGCGTGCGACGGAGGCGGGCAAAAGACGGTTTCTCAGCAGGTGTTGAGTGCCTTACAACGCCCTCGATGCGCCCCCTTCCTCCCCTGGCCGCCCTGCGTGCGTTCGAGGCAGCGGCGCGCCTGGGTGGCTTCGCGCGGGCCGCGGCGGAGCTGAACGTCACGACCAGCGCCGTCAGCCATCAGATCCGTGGGCTGGAAGAAAGCCTCGGCGTGCGCCTGCTGGAGCGCAGCACCGGTGCCGGCGGCGTCCGCGTCACGCCGGCCGGTGCCACGCTGCTGACGGCGGCCAACGGCGCCCTCGGACTGCTTGAAGATGCCTGCACCGAGATTCGCGGCACGGGAAAACGGCGGCTGATCGTTTCCGCCAACGTGTCGCTGTCCACCATGTGGCTGGCCCGGCGGCTCGCCGAGTTCTCGGCCCTGCATCCGGAAACACCGGTCGATGCGATCCTTCAGATGGAAGAGCCGGACTTCGCGCGCTACGGCATCGACCTTGCCATTGTCCATGTCCCGGAGCGGGCGCTGCGGCCCGAGGACATGGTGCTGTTGCGCGAGCAGGTTTTCCCGGTCTGCAGCCCGGACCTGCTTCCTCTCGCCTCCCACGGAGCGTGCCGTTGTCGGCTGCTTCAGGAGACGTACGAAGACAGCCCCGAAGTGGACTGGCGCAACTGGGCCTCGGACCTTGGCTTGCCGCGGGACCTCGAAGCGCAAATCATCCGCTACAGCACCTTCAGCCAGGCCATCGGCGCCGCGCTTGGAGGGGCAGGGATCGCCCTCGGCCGGGCGCCCCTCATCGATCCGGAGCTGGCCAGCGGGCGCCTGGTCCGCTTATGTCCGAGCCTGTCCCGGCCGGCCTCCTGGCGCTTCGTCCTGCGCCGCGGGCCGTCGCGGCCGCATCCGATTCTGGAGACGTTGATCGGCTTCCTGCGCAAGCAAGTAGGGGAACCTGCATGAAACGTTTTTTCAAGTCGCCTCGAGCCGGCCTCGGTCTCGCGTCCCAAACCGTCCGAAAGCCACGTCCTGTGGTCACGCTGAAAGGCGACGCCGCCGCCGAGGCGATTTGCGCCGTGATTCGCCGCATTCCCCGCGGTTGGGTGGCGACCTATGGCCAGGTCGCCACGATGGCCGGTATGCCGCGCCGTGCTCGCCTCGTCGGCCGGGTGCTTCTGCACCTCGGCACCTCGACGAACGTCCCGTGGCACCGTGTCGTCAACGCCAAGGGCGAAATATCTTTCAGTCTCTCGCGCAATGGCGGGGACATTCTCCAGCGACGCTTGCTGGAAAAAGAGGGCATCGAATTCGACGCCAACGGCCGCCTGGATCTGGAACGCAGCCGCTGGCGGGACTGAATCGGAAACGGCGACTCAGGACCTGGTCTGCCTGTCCCTGTCGGGATGGTGGAACAGGAGCACGACCAGCACCGAAGAAAGCGCGAGGGCGGCCATCAGCAGGAAGCCGTCGACGAATGAGCCGCGCAGGTTCAGCACCCAGCCGGTGATGGCGGGAGCCAGGAAGCCCGAGACAGCGAAGCCGAAGTCCATGATGCCGAGCGCCGTCGCCGCGCGTCGCGGCACGATATCGACATTCACCGCATAGTAGGCCGCGTTGGCGCCCATCGAGGCGGCGACCGCGACCGTGATGCCGGCGATGGCGACCGTGAGGTCGTGGGTCAGGGCCACGGGAACGATCGCGATCGCGGCGACGAACTGGCTGCCGGCGATGAGATAGGAGCGCGCGATGCGCAGCCGCCCGGTGGTCTTGAGGAGATGGTCCGACCAGCGCCCGAGCAGCCAGAGCAGGAATGCGGCGGTGAGCCACGGCAGCACGGTGAACAGGCCGACCGTCTGCAGATTGAGCCCATAGGCATGCTCGAGATAGCTCGGCAGCCAGGTCATGAAGAAGAACAGGAAATAGCCGAAGACGAAGAACGCCCAGTAGTTCGCCAGCAGCGTTCTGTTGGACAGGAGCTCCTTCAGCACGGCCGCTTCCGGCCAGGATTTCAGCACGCCGTGCGGCGTGGAGGAGACCGTCGGGTCGGCCGTGCGGATGTGCGCGAGCTCGGCCTTGTCGACGAAGCGCGAGTCGGCCGGATCGTCGCGGAACAGGAAATACCAGAGCGGTACCCAGGCGATGGAAAGCGCGAAGAGCACCGCGAAGGTGAGGCGCCAGTCGAGCCAGGCGAGGAGCTGCGTTACGATCGGCCCGCCGATGGCCAGCGCCAGGGGCACGGCCACGAGTGCGTTGCCGAGCGCGGTCGCACGCTCGCGCGGCGACAGCCAATGACTGACCGCGCCGGTCAGTGCCGGAAAGTTGGGACCTTCCGAGACGCCCAGCAGAACGCGCGCCGCATAGAGCATCGCGAAGCCGGTGGCGAGGGCGGTGGCGCCGATCGACACGCTCCACAGGAGGGCGGCGACCGTGAGCACGGCGCGGGCGCCATAGCGGTCTACTGCAAAGCCGCCGACCAGGGTGGTGACGGCGTAGCCCAGGCCGAACGCCCCCAGGATGGTGCCGGTGTCCGCCGGCGACAGGCCGAGGTCGCGCTGCATCGTCGAGATGGCGTAGGAGATGGCGGCGCGATCGACGTAGTTCACGACGGTGATCGCGAACAGCAGGAAGATGATGAACCAGCGGAACCGTGTCGGCGTCATGTCCCCTCGCATGCCGGCCAGCCTCGGTTGCTGCGCCGTTCCCGCCGGCAGGATACTGCGGTTCGTCGGGTCTTGGTGAAAATGCGCACATACCCGGTCGCTCGACCCGTGCACCGTCGGTCGGCATTACCGGAAGTCCCAGGAGGACAACTGATGAAAGCGCACATCATCGGTGGCGGTTTTGGCGGACTGGCGGCGGCGGCGTATCTCATCCGCGACGCAGGCGTGTCCGGTCCGGACATCACGATCTACGAAGCAGGCCGGAAGATGGGCGGCGGGTTCTTCCTCGGGGGCACCGCCGAGACGGGCTACAATCTTCCCGGTTCGGTCTTCGACAAGGAATTCCGCTGCGCCTTCGATCTGCTTCAGTCGATCCCCTCGATCGGCGACCCGAGCGTTTCCGTCAAAGACGAATTCTTCACCTTCAACGCGCAACACTTGTTCCATGACCGGGTGCACATCATCGATCGCGACGGCGTCGTCCTGCACAGCCCGCACTACGGCCTGAACCTGCGCGATGCGTTCGATCTTGCGAGGCTCGCGCTGACTCCAGAGGCGTGGCTGGACGGCCGACGCATCGAAGAATTCTTTCGCCCGAAGTTCTTCGACACGGAATTCTGGTGGCTCTGGTCGACGATCATGGGCTCCCTGCCGGAGCACAGCGCGGCGGAGTTCCGGCGCTACATGAACCGCGCCCTGGCCTTGTTTCCGGACCTGTCGGACATGACGCACATCCTGCGCACGCCCGCTTGCCAATATCAGGCGTTCATCGAACCGGTGGTCGCCTGGCTGCGGGCCCGCGACGTCAATTTTCTGGCCGGCACCTTCGTGCGGGATATCGGCTTCGCGCCGTCGTCCGACCATCTCACGGTCGATCGGATCGACTGCGAACAGGATGGTCTCGCCAAATCGATCGCGGTCGCGCCGGACGACATCGTTCTGGCGACGCTCGGGTCGCAGGTCGAGGACATGTCGGCGGGGTCGATGACCGCGCCACCGCGGCCGCGAAACGATGGACAATCCTCGGCACTATGGAGGCGCCTGGCGCGGCAGCGCGCGGGCTTCGGCAATCCCGAGCTGTATTTCGGACCCCAGAGGCCGAGCTCGCGCTGGGTGTCGTTCACAGTGACAACGACGGGCACGGAGTTCATCGACCAGCTCGCGACGCTGACCAGAAGCAAGCCGGGATTGGGCGGACTCCTGACCCTGAAGGACTCGGGCTGGGTGCTGTCGTTGACGGTCTTCCAGCAGCCGGAGGTGATCGGCCAGCCTCCCGGCACGCAGGTCTGGTGGGGCTATGGTCTGTATCCCGAGCGCACTGGCGATTTCATCCGGAAGCGGATGGATGCCTGCACGGGCGCCGAGATCCTGGAAGAGGTCCTGTGGCAACTGAAGTTCGACCAGATCGACAGGATCATGGACACGTCGATCTGCGTGCCCTGCGACATGCCGTTCGTGAACAACATCTGGCTGCCGCGCGGCCCGAGCGACAGGCCTCCCGTCGTTCCCGAGGGCGCGACGAATCTCGGACTCATCGGTCAGTACGTCGAGCTTCCCCGGGATATCGCGTTCACGATCGAATATTCCACGCGATCGGCCTGGGAAGCGATCCATCGGCTGCTCAAGCGCGGCCCCGCGCCGCCGCCAGTCTATCAGGGCCAGTTCGATCCGAAGGCGTTGTTCGGTGCGCTGAAGGTGTTTCTCTTTCAGTGATCGCCCCGGATTGTTCCGGCTGTCGAGGACATCAGCGGACTCATTTCGACATGAGGATGCCGGGACATATTTCGGTCAACGAATGGTGCTTTAACATCGTAACCTGCCTGTCGATGGTACGGGTTCTCGGCAACCGGCCCTCGAGCAGTCTGCGTCGTTTGCCGGAAAATGCCGAGAAGGCCGATGTTTCGACAATCGGATCTGCCACTCCGCATTCCCGCCGATGTCGAATTCGATGGAGATCCGGCCGGCTGGCTGCGGGTCATCGATCGCGACAACAATAATTTCATGCGCCGCGACGTGGGCCTCGGCCGATATGCCGGATTGGCGCTGGCCACCCGGCTCGTCTCTCTTCCCCGGCGGCTTGCGCGCAAATCGCCCGATGGCCGAAGCGCGGCCCGTCCTCCTCTTCAGATTCCCTGGCTGCCGCTCTGGCCTGGATTGGCGGCCAAGCCGCTGCACGATCGGCAGGACTATCCCTGGGCCAGGATCCTGGAAGAAGCCAGCGGCGATATCCGTCGGGAACTCGGCCAGGTGCTCGATATGTTCAGCCAGACCTACTATCAGTCGAAGGAGAAGGGCGAGAAGTCCTGGCAGACCTACTTCTTCTATCATCGCGGACGCGCCAATGAGGAGCATCTCGCGGCGTGCCCGCGAACGGCGGCGGTTCTCGCCGAGCTTCCTCACAACGGCTTCCACATCTGTTTCTCGAGATTGGAGCCCGGCGGCACGCTGACGCCGCATACGGGGCCGACGAATGCCAGCCTGACGGCGCATCTGGGATTGGTGGCCTGCGGCAACTCCACCTTGTGGGTCGGTGGCGAGAGCGCTTCATACCGGGACGACGAGGTACTGGTCTTCGACGACAGCTACGTGCATTGGGCGAGGAACAACGGCGCGGAAAACCGCTATACGTTGATGTGTACAATCTGGCATCCCGATCTCAGCGCCTCGGAGCGACGCTTCCTGTCCTGGGCCATTCGGGAATGAAGAGCCGGAACTGAAGAGAAGGGGAGACCGCACAAGATGATCGCGAGACTGGCGCGCGCGTTTGCTGTTGGCGCGCTGATGATATCGAGTGCGGCCGTGGCGCACGCGGCCGACTATCCCAGCCACGCGATTCGTCTGGTCGTGCCCTACGCGCCGGGTGGCGGCGCCGATGCCGTGGCGCGCATGGTCGCCAAGAAGGTGAGCGAGAGCATCGGCCAGCCGATCGTGATCGAGAACAAGGGCGGCGCGGGCTCGATCGTGGGCACCGAGGTCGTGGCGAAGGCCGAACCCGATGGCTACACCCTGCTGCTCGGCCAGTCGGGCCCGATCTCGATCAACCCGGCCGTCTACAAGAGCCTGCCCTACGATCCGGTGAAGGACTTCACGCCGATCAGCATGACCACGGCTTACCCCTATGTGCTCGTGGTCAACGCCAACATGCCGGCCAAGACGCTGCAGGAGTTCGTGGCGCTCGCCAAGGCCAAGCCCGGCGCGATGAACTTCGGCTCGACCGGTGTCGGCGCGGCCAATCATCTCGTGGCCGAGCTGTTCGCGAGCCGTGCCGGACTGAAGATGACGCACATCCCCTACCGCGGCACGGCGCTCGCCGTCGGCGATCTCGTGGCCGGCCAGCTTTCGCTGGTGTTCGGCGATCCGGTAAGCGTGTTGCCGCACATGAAGTCGGGCAAGCTGCGCGCTTTGGCGGTCACCAGCCTGCAGCGCTCGCCGATCTCGCCCGATGTGCCGACGATCGCCGAGAGCGGCTATCCGGGTTTCGAGGCGCTCGCCTGGCACGGCATCCTGGCGCCCGCCAAGACGCCGCCAGCGATCGTGAAGAAGCTGAACGCGGAGATCGTCAAGGCGCTGGCCGATCCCGAGACCAAGGCCTTCCTCGACAATCAGGCCATGCAGGCCGTTGGCAATTCGCCGGAGGATTTCGCCGCCTTCATCCAGAAGGATATCGCGACCTGGAAGGCGGTCGCGACGTCGGCCCACGTCACCGTCGAATAGTCAGGCGGGAATAGCCAGGGCGGCTAGCTTCGAGACGTCGTCGCTCTTCTCGAGCGACCAGACGGCGTCGATCAGCGGCTGCACGTTGTAGCCCGGCCGCCAGCTCTTGGCCTCGGCGCGCAGCTTCTCCTCGATCTCCTTGTCCTTCAGCGGATTGGACGTGCTGCCGCGCGCGGCTTTGGTCGAGAGATCGTGCGTGTGGCCGTCCTTGGTCGTGATCGCCATCTCGGCGCCGATGGTCGTGATGTTCGCATCGGGCGCGACCGTGATCCGTCCGCGCATCGCCTTGATGGCCGGATCATTGACGCAGGCATCGGTGAACTGTTCCAGGCCCGCCTTGCCCAGCACCAGCGCGCAGGCGACGGCATGCTGCAGGCTGACCTGCGCCTCGCGGCCGGTCGCGATGTTTGGGCGATCCGTACGCTGCAGCAGCAGAGGATTGCCGCGTGTTGCGACACGTTCGACTTCGACGCCTGGATTGGCGCGCCGCCAGTCGAGCGCGAGGTCGAGCAGCGGATGGATCACGAAGCCCGACGGATAGGGCTTGATCGAGTTGTTGGCGACTTCCCAGGTCTTGCCTAGCCCGTCGGTCAGCGCCGCCCAGTTCGGCGGTTCGCCCATGGCGGCGAGGAAGCCCTGTGCACCGGCGATCGGCTCGGCCGGACCGGAGAAGCCGTTGGCCGCCAGCAACGCCGAGAGCAGGCCGTTGCGCGCGGCGTTGCCGACCGAGAGGCTCTTGGCCGGCCAGCCCAGGCACTCGCAAAGACCCGCCGACTGCGTCGAGGCATTGCCCAGCGCCCAGACGATCTGCTGCGCCTCGAGCCCGAGCAACCGGCCCGCGCCCGCCGCCGCGCCGAACACGCCGCAGGTCGAGGTGATGTGCCATCCCTTCGGGTAGTGGCCTGGTGAGATGGCGCTGCCGACGCGGCATTCGATCTCGAAACCCAGCACGAAGGCATCGAGCAGTTGCGCGCCCGTGACCTTGCGCAGCTCGGCCATCGCCAGCAGCGCCGGCGCAAGCGGCGCGGTCGGATGGATGACCGTCGGCAGATGCGTGTCGCAATAGTCGAAGACGTTGGCGCCGGCGCCGTTCAGGAACGCGGCGTTCAGCGCATCGATGCGTTCCGCGCGGCCGACGATGGTCGCCTGCTTGCCGCCGGAGAAGTCACCCAGCGTCCTGAGCGCGAGTTCGACCGGCGCCGTGTGGCAGCCGGCGAGCGCCACGGCGAAGAAATTGAGCAGTGCGCGCTTGGCTTCGTGGCGCACCGGATCGGGAATGTCCTGCGGGCGTGTGTCGACGACGAAGCGGGCGAGGTCTCGCGTGATGCCGGGTCGGGGGTCCATGCCCCTTCTTACGCCGACTCCAGCAACAACACACTGCCCAAGCCGCCGTCGGCGCAGATGCTGACGATGGCGCGCTTGCCCTTCTGCATCGCGGCCAATTCCTTCACCGCCATGCTGATGATGCGCGCGCCCGTGGCGCCGAAGGGATGGCCGAGTGCCACGCTGCCACCATTGGGATTGAGCCGCTCGCGCGGGAATGGGCCGAAGTCGCGCGCGACCTTCGCGCGCTCGGCGAGGAATTTCCTGTCCTGCAGCGCCTTGAGATGGAACGCCACCTGCGCCGAGAAGGCCTCGTGAATTTCCCAGAGATGGATCTCGCTGTAGGTGAGATCGTGCCGCGCCAGCAATCGTGGAATGGCGAAGGCCGGCGCCATCAGCAATCCCTCGACGCGGAAATCGACCGACGCAATTTCCCAGTCGACGAGTTTCACGCGCGGCGTTGTGCTGGGCAGGCGCGCCATGCCCTGTGACGAGCCGACCCAGATGCCGGCCGCACCGTCGGTCAGCGGCGAGGAATTGCCGGCCGTCAGCGTGCCCTTGCCGCTGGTGCGATCGAAAATAGGCGGGAGCTTGGCCAGTCGTTCGAGCGAGGTGTCCTTGCGTGGAATATTGTCGCGCTTGGTCTCGCCGACAGGGATCACGAGATCGTCGAAGAAGCCTTTCTCCCAGGCAGCGACGGCATGGCGGTGACTGTCGAGCGCGAGCTCATCCTGCTCCTGGCGGCCGATCTCCCACTCCTTGGCGGTGATCTCGGTATGCTCGCCCATGCTGAGGCCGGTCGTACGGTTGGCGATCGCCGGGATGTAGAGACGGATGTCGGAAAGCTGCACGTGCGTGACGTGATCGATCTTCTGGCCGAGCGAGCGCGCGCTCTGGAATTTGCGCAGCCAGTCGGAAAGCTTCTGGCCCAGCCCGATCTGGATGCGGCTGAGACTGTCGACGCCGCCCACGAGGGCGAGATTGTACGCATCGCCGTCGATCATGCCGGCGGCCTCGATGGCGCCCATCATGCTGGTCGAGCAGGCCATGACCGTGGAGAAAGCGGGCGTGCGCGGATCGATGCCGGCATCCATCAGCACTTCGCGGCCGATGTTGCTCCACATCAGGCTCGGCACCACGGCACCCCAGACCGCGAAGTCCGGACGGCCGCCCTTCAGCAACCCCACCATGTGGCGAGCCACGGGAACAGAAAGTTCGATCGCGTCGAGTGCCTGCAGCGGACCGTCGACCTTGGCGAAGGGCGTGCGAACGCCCGACGCCAGCCAGACGTCGCCGCCACGCACGGTCAGGCGGCTTGTTCGAGCGTCGAAGCGACGTCGCGCGTGGTGACGCGGCGAAGGTCGCGCACCTTGGTGGTGTCGAACGGCCGGGCGCGATGCATGGTGCACCGATTGTCCCAGATCACGAGATCGCCCTCGCGCCATTTGTGGGCGTGGACGAAGGACGGCTTTACCGCATGCTCCATCAGGTCCATCAGCATCAATCGGCCGTCGGGGACGGGCATGCCCTCGATATGCGACGCGTGCGCCGCGAGATAGAGCGTCTTGCGGTGCGAGCCGGGATGCGTGCGCACGAGGCGCTGCGGCACCGGCGGCAGGGCGGCCTGCTCCTCGGCCGTGTATTTCGCCTTGTCGACGTCGAGCTGTCCGCGCGAATGCCAGATCGAGTGGATCGCGACCAACCCATCGAGCTTCTTTTTCGTTTTGTCGTCGAGCGCGTCGTAGGCCGCGCGCATGTCGGCGAATTCAGTGTCGCCGCCCTCATCGGGAATGACGTGCGCATAGAGCAACGACAGCGCACCGGGCACGGCGCGAAACGAGGCATCGGTGTGCCACAGACGATTGGCCAGCCAGTCGAGCCGGCGCTTGGCGTTGGCTTCGAGGACCTTCCCGTCGCCGTCGAGATTGGAGATGTCGGCGAGCTCGGTGCGGTCGAGGCGATGCTTGACGCCCTGGTGTCGCGCGCGCTGCGCCGAGGAATGGATGGGGCCGAAATGCGCCGAGAAATCGATCTGCTGAGCATCGCTGAGCTTCTGTCCGCGAAATACGACAACCGCGTAGCGGTTGATTGCAGCTTCGATGGCGTCGCGATCGGCGGGCTTCAGCGGCTGGCTGAGGTCGATGTTGCCGATCTCTGCGATAAACTCGGCCTTCGGAGGCCCATTCATTGGCGTGACTGTGATGCTCACAACCGCCTCCAGCGGCTATACTAGCGAAGTCTCCATCATCTCCCAGGAAGCGCCATGCCGCAAACCATGAAACTCGCCCTGCTCGACGATTATCAGAAAGTAGCCATGCGCATGGCGGATTGGGACCGCCTGAAGAAGCGCGGCGTCGAGATCACGGTGTTCCACGATGCCTTCACATCGGTCGACGACGCGGCGCAGAAGCTCGCGCCTTTCGACATGCTCTGCCTGTTGCGCGAGCGCACGGCTTTCCCGAAAGCGCTGATCGACAAGCTGCCGAACCTGAAATTCATGGTGCTGACCGGCGCGCGTGCGGCGAGCCTCGACGACAAGGCGGCGTCGGCGCGCGGCATTCCGATCTCGACGACGCCGGGTGGCGGTTCGAATGCGGCGACCGCCGAGCTCGGCTGGGCGCTTCTCATGATGTGCGCTCGCGATCTCGCCAAGGCCGAGCGACTCGCCCGTACCGGCAAGTGGCACGACGGCATCGAGCAGGCGATCGTGCTCGAGGGCAAGCGGCTCGGCATCCTGGGACTTGGCAAGCTCGGCAGCCGCGCCGCGCATTACGGCAAGGCGTTCGGCATGGATGTTGTGGCCTGGAGCCAGAATCTGACGCCCGAGAAGGCGGAAGCGGGCGGTGCCAAGTACGTCAGCAAGGATGAGCTGCTCGCGACCTCGGACTTCGTCTCGATCCACCTCGCCCTGTCCGATCGCACGCGCGGCCTGATCGGCGCCTCCGATCTCGCCAAGATGAAGAAGACCGCGATCCTGGTGAACACGTCACGCGGCCCGATCGTCGATGAGGCCGCCCTGATCGCCGCGCTGAAGAACCGTACGATCCTGCACGCTGGCCTCGACGTCTATGACAGGGAGCCGCTGCCCGCCGACCATCCGCTCACCAAGCTCGACAACGTCACCCTGATCCCGCATCTGGGCTATGTGGTCGAGGAGGCCTATCGCCATTTCTACGGCGGTGCGGTGAAGGATATCGAGGCCTACCTTGATGGCAGTCCGATCAACGTCCTCAATCCGGACGCGCTGAAAAAATAGGACGCCAGCAATTTGGATGTCGATTCTGGCGGACCCCAAACGTCGATGAGGTGACGGCATGCGCCGTCACCATCCAGAGGAGATCGACATGGCTCAATATCTGCTGCTTCTGCACCACGCTCCCGACTACAACGCGGATCTGCCGCGCGAGAAGCTGATGGAGATGACCAAGCGCTACATGGCGTGGGCCGACGGCATGCGCCAGAAGGGCAAACTGCTCGGCGGCGAGAAGCTGACCAACAACGGCGGCCGGCACCTGCGGGTGAAGGACGGCAAGCCCGTCGCCAGCGACGGTCCCTATGCCGAGGCCAAGGACGTGATCGGCGGCTACTTCGTGATCGAGGCCAGGGATCTGGCCGAGGCCGAGGCACTGACCCGCGATTGCCCGCACATCACCATCGCCGCCGGCAACTGGGCGGAAATCCGGCCCATCGAGGATATGACCCAGGTCCGCGCGGCCGCGGGCTGAGCCTTGCCGCAGGACGTCCAGCGGCTCGTCGAAACGCTCGCCCGCGATTCGGCGAGCCGCCTGGTCGCCGCCCTGGCGCGGCGGCTGGGCGCCGGCCGCATCGACATTGCCGAAGATGCCGTGCAGCACGCGCTCATGCAGGCGCTGTCGCTCTGGCCCTTCAAGGGCGTGCCCGACCGGCCGGAAGCCTGGCTCGCCACCGTCGCCCGTAATCGTGCGCTCGACCTCCTGCGCGGTGAGACTCGCGGGGCGGCGCTTGCCGAGGAGCTTGTTCCCTTGTCCGTCCCGCCGACCCAGGCGGATGGCCGCTTCGATCGTGAGCTGAACGACGACGAGCTCGCGCTGCTGTTCGCAGTCTGCCATCCCGCTTTGTCGCCCGACATGCGCGTCACCTTCGCGCTCAAGACCGTCTGCGGCCTCACCGTGCCGCAGATCGCCTCGGGCCTGCTGAGCGAACCCACCACGATCGCCCAGCGTCTGGTGCGTGCCCGACGCCAGCTCGAAGCATCCGGCGTCGCGATCGAGACGCCACCCCCCGATCAGTTGCCCGATCGCGCCGAAACCGTGCGTACCGCGCTCTACCTGATGTTCAGCGAAGGCTATTCGGCCTCGTCGGGCGAGGTGTTGGTGCAGCCGGAATTCTGCGTCGAGGCCGTGCGATTGGCCCGCGCGCTGGCGCAGCATCCCATGACCATGGGCCCGGAGAGCGATGCGCTGGCAGCCCTGCTGGCGTTGACCGCCGCACGCCTGTCGACGCGCGTCGGACCGGACGGCGTGGCCCAGCTCCTCGACGAGCAGCCGCGCGAGCAATGGGACCGCGGCTTGATCGCGCTGGGTCTCGCCCACCTCGAACGCTCGGCGCGTGGCAACGAGATCACGATCTGGCATCTGCGCGCGGAGATCGCCGCCGTGCACGCGCTGGCGGCCAGTGCCGCCGACACGAACTGGGCGCGTATCGCCTTTCTCTATGACGAGCTTGTCGAGATCGACCCGTCGCCCGTGGTCGAGTTGGCGCGCGCCGTCGCGGTCGGTCGAGCCGACGGCGCAGAGGCGGGATTGGCGGCGCTGCCGGAGATCGACGGCAATCCCTACGGCGCGGCGGCGCGCGGCGTCTTCCTGTCAGAACTCGGTCGCGTCGATGAAGCGAGAGTCTGTTTCGAGAACGCCAAGACTCTTGCGCGCACAGAGCCGGAACGACGGCTCATGGAAAAGCGGCTCAGGTTCGGAAGCGCAGCAACAGGTGGTTCACGCCGTTGAGCTTCACGTACAGATCCTCGAACTGCGCGTAGAACTCTTCCCACGGCGGCAGGCTGCCTTGGGCGCCCATCGCCGTGTAGATCTCGGCGACGGACTTGCGGCCATCGATCTGGGAAATGATGCGCGGCGCGAGCGCCGGCAATTGGGCGCGCCAGGGAAAGCCGTCGAGATTGGCGACCAGCGGCTGGCCGGGCTGCAGGCCGGTGGCGAGCTTATGCGCATCCATCTCGCGCAACACCGGGATCGCCTGCGTGTCCTCTGGGCGCGCCACCGTGTCGAAGCCCGCGCGGGTGGCATAGAAGACGTGGGTGCGGAGATTGCCCGCCAGGCGCTCGGCGAACGCCGCGCGCTCGAGCAGCGGCAGCGAGCTCGCCTGCCGCGCGATCACCGGATCGCTCATATAGGTCGCGGGCTCGTAACGAACCGGTTCGAGGAAGGCGACGACCCTGAGATTGGCCGCCGCCGCGAGCTCGCCGATCTCGGGCACGGTATAGGCGCGGTCGATGCTGTGCAGCAGCAGGTCGTAGAGACCGGCATCGCCGCCCGTGACGTGATCGTTGAGATAGGGATTGCGGCGGAAGAGATTGGTCGTCGGCAGGAAGCGGATCAGGCGCTTGGCCATGGCGATCCGGTCCGGCATTGCCATCGAGGGCGGCGCGATCGTGCGCAGCATCTCCTGCAGGGGGTAGACGCCGGTGCGGCCGTAGTGGCCGTACAGCATGATACCCACGCCGCCTTCGGGCTGCAGCACCGAGGCCAGCGCCATCATGCCGGCGGTCGGGTCGGGCAGGTGATGCAGCACGCCCGTGCAGTCGATGTAGTCGAACCGCCCGATGTTCATATCGGGCAGGTCGAGCAGCGAGCCGGTCCGGAACTCGATGTTGCGCAGGCCGCGGGCCTTGGCGCGGCCCTCGCAGATCTGGCGGGAAGCGGTCGAGAGGTCGAGATAGACGACGTCGGCCGGGCAGCGCCGGTCGGCGAGCTGCTGGGCCAGCATGATGCAGGCGTCGCCCGTGCCGCCGCCCGCGACCAGGGCGCGGAAGGGCCGGTTGAAGTTCAGCCGGCCGGCGAAGAGGTAGTGGTTGATCTCCAGGATGTGGCTCGGCGTGCCGGTGATCAGCCGAATCGCCTCATCACGGGGCTCGCGTGGGGGATAGGGCAGCGCTTCGTACTGGGCGCGGACGTCATCCAGGGAGCCGGTCATTCTAGGCTTTGTTCATGCTACAAATTACAACACCATGAAAGGATATTTCGGCATCGGCGTAGAAGGTGTGAGCAAAGCGATGAATGTCGGGACCTTGTTCCGCACCGCCCACGCCTTCGATGCCTCGTTCGTGTTCACGGTACGGGCTCAATACAACCGCCGTGAGGGCGGCCATGCCGATACGTCGGACACGCCGCGCTCGGTGCCGACCTATCATTTCACCGACTTGTCCACATTCCGCCTGCCTGTTGGTTGCCGATTGGTCGGGGTCGAGATCTCCGACGAGGCCATTTCGCTGCCGAGCTTCCGCCATCCCCGCCAGGCGGCCTACATCCTGGGCTCCGAGCGCGAGGGCCTGTCGGCCGACGTCCAGGCTCTGTGTGACTACGTCGTGAAGATACCGACCCGCTTCTCGGTCAATCTGGGCGTGGCCGGCGCCCTCATCATGTACGACCGGCTGCTCACCCTGGGCCGCCATGCCCCGCGCCCCGTGGCCGAGGGGGCACCGACCGAGGAGGCGCCGCTGCCGGTCTTCGGCGAGCCTCTTTATATGCGCAAGCACCGCAAGCGCCTGCGTGCGGCGGCCAAGACGTGAGCGCGTCGCCCGCGCGCCTCGCCGCGGCGCTCGTACTCGGCCTGATGGTCCTGCAGGCTCTCACCCTGCATGCCATGGGCCGGGTCTGGATCTGCACCTGCGGCACGATCAGGCTCTGGGTCGGCGACATCTGGTCGCCCGAGCTCTCCCAGCAGCTCTTCGACTGGTACACCGCCTCGCACATCGTCCACGGCATTCTCTTCTATGGCCTGCTGCGGCTGCTGCTGCCGAAGGTGCCGGTGCCGTTGCGACTTGTGCTCGCGGTCTGCATCGAGGTGTCGTGGGAGATCGCCGAGAACTCACCCTGGGTGATCGAGGCCTATCGCAAGCAGGCGCTGGCGGCGGGCTATGTCGGCGACAGCATCCTGAATTCGCTCTCGGACACCGTGTCGATGATGACGGGCTTCGCGCTCGCCCGCTTCCTGCCCTGGAAGGCGACGGTGGCCCTGGCGCTGGCCCTGGAGATCGGCGCCGCGGCGCTGGTCCGCGACAACCTGACCTTGAACGTCCTGAACTTCATCCATCGCTTCCCGGCCATTGAGGCCTGGCAGTCGGGAGCCCAGAAACGGCCTCCGGGATAGGCATTGCGCACCCGGGCGGGCGCGCCTATCTCCCTGCAATCCATGAGCTCTTTACCTACCGAACCGCTGCAGATCGTCGAGCCGTTCCGCGGCCGCAACGACCTGCGCCGCAACCTGGTGGGCCTCGCGCGCGACGAGCTGAAGTCCGTCCTGGCCGAGGCCGGGCTGGAGCCGTTCCGCGCCCGACAGGTCTGGCAATGGATCTACTGGCACGGCGTCACCGACTTCGGGCTGATGACCAACATCGCCAAGAAGACGCAAGGCAGGCTGGCCGAGCTCTTCATCATCGAGCGGCCGCAGATCGTCACCGAACAGCGCTCGGTCGACGGCACGCGCAAGTGGCTGCTGCGCTTCCCGGATGGCAACGAGGCCGAGACGGTCAACATCCCGGAGGAGGATCGGGGCTCCGTGTGCGTGTCGAGCCAGGTCGGCTGCACGCTCACCTGCACCTTCTGCCACACCGGCACCCAGCCGCTGGTGCGCAACCTCACGCCGGACGAGATCGTCGGCCAGTTCATGGTGGCGCGCGACAGCTACGGCGAGTGGCCGACGCCGACCGAGACCACGCGCATGCTCTCCAACATCGTCATGATGGGCATGGGCGAGCCGCTCTACAATTTCGACAACGTGGCGACGGCACTCCGGATCGTCATGGACGATCAGGGCATCGCGCTCAGCCGCCGGCGCATCACGCTCTCGACCTCGGGCGTCGTGCCGATGATCCCGAAGGTGGGCGAGGCGCTGGATGTGAACCTCGCCGTGTCGCTACACGCGGTGAACGATGACATCCGCAACACGCTCGTGCCGATCAACAGGAAGTGGCCGATCAAGGAGCTGCTCGCCGCCTGCGCCGCCTATCCCGGCGCCCGCAACAGCCGTCGCATCACCTTCGAGTATGCGATGCTGAAAGGCGTCAACGATTCGGACGCCGACGCGCGGGAGCTGGTGCGCCTCCTGAAGCCCATCCACGCCAAGGTGAACCTGATCCCGTTCAATCCCTGGCCGGGCGCGCCCTACGAGTGCAGTTCGAACAACCGCATCCACCGCTTCTCCGAGATCGTGAACGACGGCGGCCTGAGCGCGCCCGTCCGCACGCCGCGCGGCCGCGACATCTCCGCCGCCTGCGGTCAGCTCAAGAGCGAAAGCGTGCGCGCCAAGGGGCAGAAAGTGCTTTTGTAATATGGCCGTCGTCTCGACCGGAGCCGAGCGTAGCGAGGCGTAGCGGAGAGACCTTCTCTCGACCTAAAGAACCTCGCTAGAAATATCCCGCCATTCGGGATTGGCTTTGTCGATTAACGCGACCTTCTTTTCCCGGCGCCATTTCTTGAGCTGCTTCTCGCGCACGATCGCGTCCGGCGCCGTGTCGTGTGTCTCGATGTAGACGAGCTTCGTGATCTTATAGTGCGCGGTGTGCTCCGAGAGACCGCGTCGATGCTCTTCGAGCCGTCTACCCAGATCTGTCGTCACGCCGATATAGAGTGCTCGGTCATTTGCGCTGGCGAGGATGTAGACGCAGGGCCGACGTGACATCTGCGCCGGCCTATCGGGGAGGGCATGCTTGTTGAAGCAAGGTCTCTCCGCTACGCCTCGCTGCGCTCGGCTTCGGTCGAGACGACGGGGCGGGCGAAAACAGCGACCTTCGACAAAAAGGCGCGTTCGTTGGTGACCGGCGTCAGGCCGGCGTCGGTGGCCCAGGTGCCGAGGCTGCCCGTGACATAATCGGCGTAGTAGGGCTCGTGGAAATAATGCGGGAAGAGGTCGAGCAGGCCGTCCCACTCCGGATGGTCGCCCTTCTGCATGGAATCGACGATGACGATCAGACCGTCCGGCTTCACTACGCGCGCCATCTCGGTGAGTGCCTGCGCACGGATGTCGGGCGGCAGCTCGTGCAACAGGAACGACGACACGACGAGATCGAGGCTCGCATTTTCGAACGGCAGCTTCTCCGCCGCGCCTTCGATCAGCTTCACGCGCGCCGTGCGGCCGATCAGCCGGCGGGCCTCGGTGAGATAGGGCGGGCTGAGGTCGAGACCGGTGAGCCTCAGCCCCGGCCAGGCACCATGCAGGAAAGCGAGCAGCCGGCCGGTGCCGCAGCCGACATCCAGACCGGTGAGGGTGCGCTGGTTGCGGCCGGCCATCCAGTCGGCGATCGGCTTGAGGGCGCGGCGGCGCATGACATCGGCGGCGCCGGTGAACAGCACCTCGACCTGCGTGTCGTAGAGAGCCGCCGACTCCTCGGACAGCCAGCCGTCGCTCTGGAAGTGGAAGTTCTGACGATAATAGTCGGGCAAGCCGTCGCCTTGCTGGCCGGCCCGGATTTCATCCTCCCGCTCGCCGTGGCGACGGGCATCGACCGCCGGCAGGTCGCGGAAATAGAGCAGGCTGCGGCGCAGGAACTCGCCCGGATCGGGACCGAGCGCCGGCGGGGCGGGGTAGAGGCCGGCCGCGATGTCCTGCCATTCGCGCTCGAACAGGCCGCGCATGTCCTTGGTCATCTCGGCTCGGGTAGGGGTCGGACCGATGGCAAAATCTGGCTTGGGCATCGGCTTCAGGAGCCGACGGCCCGCCGCGTAGTGGCCGGCATACCAGGCGACGCGGGCGGCCTGACGGGCGGCATAGGACAAACGGTCTAGGGTAGATGCCATTTTTACTGGGCCTCGACCCCAGTATAGCGCGCTTGCAGGCGGAAGGTCGGCGGCTATAGTCCCGCGCTTTCACGGAACCGCAAAGCCACCGAGGCCGCCATGAGCGTATCTTATACCGGGCCCCACAAGAGGGGAGACATCAAGAAGGTCGTGCTGGCCTATTCGGGCGGCCTCGACACCTCGGTCATCCTGAAGTGGCTGCAGGAAGCCTATGGCTGCGAAGTGGTGACCTTCACCGCCGATCTTGGCCAGGGCGAGGAGCTGGGCCCGGCCCGCAAGAAGGCGGAGATGGCGGGCGTGAAGCCCGAGAACATCTTCATCGACGATGTGCGTGAAGAGTTCGTGCGCGACTTCGTTTTCCCGATGTTCCGCGCCAACGCGCTCTACGAGGGCCAGTACCTGCTCGGCACCTCGATTGCGCGTCCGCTGATCGCCAAGCGCCAGATCGAGATCGCGAAGCAAACCGGCGCCGACGCCGTGGCGCATGGCGCGACCGGCAAGGGCAACGACCAGGTGCGTTTCGAGCTCACCTATTATGCGCTCAAGCCCGACATCAAGGTGATCGCGCCGTGGCGCGAATGGGAGCTCACCTCGCGCACCAAGCTTCTGGAGTTCGCCGAGAAGCACCAGATCCCCATCGCCAAGGACAAGCGCGGCGAGGCGCCGTTCTCGGTCGACGCGAACCTTCTGCATTCCTCGAGCGAGGGCAAGATCCTGGAGGATCCCTGGCAGGAGGCGGACGAAATCGTCTATCAGCGCACGATCTCGCCCGAGCAGGCGCCCGACAAGGCGACCTATATCGAGGTCGAGTTCGAGAAGGGGGATGCCGTTGCCATCGATGGCGTGAAGATGTCGCCCGCGACGCTCCTCACCAAGCTGAACGAGCTCGGCAAGGCCAACGGCATCGGCCGGCTCGACCTCGTCGAGAACCGTTTCGTCGGCATGAAGAGCCGCGGCATCTACGAGACGCCGGGCGGCACGATCCTGCACGCGGCCCATCGCGGCATCGAGCAGATCACGCTCGATCGCGGCGCGGGCCATCTCAAGGACGAGCTGATGCCCAAGTATGCCGAGCTGGTCTATTACGGCTTCTGGTTCTCGCCCGAGCGCGAGATGCTTCAGGCCGCGATCGACAAGAGCCAGGAGAATGTGAGCGGCACGGTGCGGCTCAAGCTCTACAAGGGCAACACCGCGGTCGTTGGCCGCAAGAGCCCGAAGTCGCTCTATTCAATGCAGCACGTCACCTTCGAGGACGATGCCGGCGCCTACAATCAGCGTGATGCCGAAGGCTTCATCAAGCTGAACGCGTTGCGTCTGCGTCTGCGTGGCATTGGACAGGGTGGTCCGAAAACCTGATAGGCTTCCGCTCCAGCGGAGTTCAGGCATGCCTTTTGACGAGGCGAAGCGAGACGGGCCGGAGCGCGGCGCCTATGAGCGGGCGATCAACCTGCCGCCCGCCATCCTGTGGCTGATCGCGATCAATGTCGTGGTGCAGCTCGTGCGCGAGCTGCTGCCGGTGCGCCTCGACAATCAGCTCATCCAGCAGTTCGGCCTGGTGCCGGCGGCCTACACCGGCGAGTTCAACGGTGATTTCTGGTCGCTGGTCGCTGCACCCTTCACCTATCAGTTTCTGCATGGCGGTTGGGTTCATCTGGGCGTCAACATGATCTCGCTTGCGGCGTTCGGCGCGCCAGTCGAGCGCATGCTGGGGGTGCGGCGTTTCATTCTCTTCTATCTCTCCGCCGGTCTCGCCGCGGCTCTGGTGCACGTGCTGTCGTTTTCCGACTCGCAGGATCCCGTGATCGGCGCGTCGGGCGCCATCAGCGGCGTGTTCGGTGCCGTGCTGATCCTGTTGCGCCAGGTCGGCGGCCTATCGTCGCTGCTGCCGGTCGCGGGTGTGTGGATCGCGCTCAATGTCTTCTTCGGTCTCGTCGGCGGCACTCCGGGTGCCGGCAACGAACCGGTAGCCTGGACCGCCCATGTCGGCGGCTTCATCTACGGCCTGGCGGCGATCCGTTTCTTTTTACCGAAGCCACCGGAGCCGCCGCCCTCCTAGGCTGGTGCGCAAGTGGCAATCCGCTTCCGGATGCGCTATCGCTGGCGATGCGCCGAGGGGAGCGTAGCATGCCCAGTCGTTCAGGTTTGATCGTCGTCGTCGCGCTCGCGGCGTTGCTTGTCGCTTGCAAGCAGGAAAACAAGTTCATCGCGCCGCCGCCGGCTGAAATCAGCGTCGCGCCGCCTCTGCAGCAGACCATCGTCCCCTATACCGAGCAGACGGGCAACACGGCGGCCATCAACACCGTCGATCTGGTGGCCCGCGTCGAAGGGTTCCTGACCGAGATCCATTATCAGGACGGTCAGTTCGTCAAGAAGGACTCTCTGATCTTTCAGATCGACCCGACGACCTACGCGGCGCAGGTCAAGCAGGCCGAGGCGGCCGTGGCCGCCGCGAAGGCCGAACTGGTGCAGGCCGAGGCCGAGTTCAAGCGCCAGTCGACCCTGCTGGCCCAGAACGTTTCCGCCCAGAACACCTACGATATCGCCAAGGCCAAGCGGGACGCGGACGCGGCAAATGTTGAAAATACGCAGGCCAGCCTTGCGATCGCCCAGGCCAACCTCGGCTATACTCACGTGACGGCGCCGTTCGACGGCGTCGTGACGCGCCACCTGGTCTCGATCGGCGAGCTGGTGGGCAACGGCGTCGCGACCAAGCTGGCAACGATCGTTCAGCTCGACCCGATCTACGTCTACTTCAATCTGAGCGAGCAGGATGTGCTGAACATCCGGAGCAATCTGCACGACCGTCGGATTTCGCTGGAGGAGCTCAACAAGATTCCCATCGAAATCGGCCTGATGGACGAGGAAGGCTTCCCCCACCAGGGTCATCTCGACTACGTCGCGCCCGACGTCGATCCGACGACCGGCACCATCCAGGTGCGCGGCGTTTTCGAGAATGCCAATCGTGGCCTGCTGCCCGGCTACTTCGTGCGCGTCCGCGTGCCGATCGGTCTCGGCCCCAAGTCCATGCTGATCGTGCCCGACCGCGTTGTGGCCGAAGACCAGTCGGGGCGCTACGTCCTCGTGGTCAACAAGGACAATGTGGTCGAGCAGCGCCGTGTGAAGATCGGCGCGCTCCTGGTCGGCAACCTTCGCGTGATCGAGAGCGGCCTGTCAGCGGACGACCGCGTCGTGCTGACCACCAACGGCCGGGCGATCCCCGGCGCCAAGGTCGTGCCCAAGCCGACGACCATCCAGGCGCCGCCGCAATCGCCTCCGCCACAGACTCCTTCGTCGCAATCTCCGCCGCCGCAATCTCCTCCGTCGAAGTAGACGGCGAGGGAGTACCGCCATGATTTCGAAATTCTTCATCGAGCGGCCGGTACTGGCGAACGTGCTGGCCATGGTGATCGTGTTGATCGGCGGCGTCGCCTTGCTCGCCCTCCCTGTGGCACAGTATCCGAACGTCGTGCCGCCGACGGTGCAGGTGACGACCAACTATCCCGGTTCGTCGGCCACCACGATGGTGAACAACGTCGCCCTGCCGATCGAGCTGCAGGTGAACGGCGTGGATCGCATGATCTACATGCAATCGACCAGCACCGACGCCGGCGCCTACACGCTCACGGTCACCTTCGACATCGGCACCAATCTCGATTTCGCCCAGGTGCTGGTGCAGAACCGCGTCAGCGCCGCGATCGCCTCGCTGCCCGCCCCGGTGCAGGCGCAGGGCGTCATCGTGCAGAAGAAGATGACGTCGATCCTGCAGATCGTGTCGCTCAGGTCGCCGGACAACCGCTACGACAGCCTGTTCATGAGCAACTACGCGACCATCAACCTGGTCAACGAGCTCGAGCGCCTGCCGGGCGTCGGTAACGTGACGGTGCTGGGTGTCGGTCAGTATTCCATGCGCATCTGGATGGATCCGCAGAAGCTCTATACCTACAAGCTGACGCCGGCCGACGTGATCAACGTCATCCAGGGGCAGAGCCAGTCGGTGACGGCGGGCCAGGTCGGCACGCCGCCGGCCCCGAAGAACCAGGATTTCCAGTACACCGTCGACATCCAGGGGCAGCTCGCCGATCCCGAACAGTTCGGCAATATCGTCGTCAAGTCGGACAATGCCAATGGCGGTCGCATCCTGCGCGTCAAGGATGTGGCGCGCATCGAACTCGGCGCCCAGACCTACTCGCAGGACTATCATCTCGACGGCAAGCCCGGCGCCGGAATGGCGATCTACCAGACGCCCGAAGCCAACGCGCTCCAGGTCGCCAATGAGGTGAAGGCAAAGATGGAGCGGCTGAAGAAGGACTTCCCGCCCGGCCTCGACTACAACGTTCCATTCGACACCACGACCTTCGTGAAGGCGTCGATCCACGAAGTGTTCATGACGCTGATCGAAGCCGGCGTGCTGGTGCTCATCGTGATCGTGGTGTTCCTGCAGGATTGGCGCGCCATGCTGGTGCCGGCCACGACCATTCCCGTGACCATCATCGGCGCCTTCGCCGCCATGGCGGCGCTCGGCTTCACCATCAACCTGTCGACCCTGTTCGGCATCGTTCTCGCGATCGGTATCGTGGTCGACGACGCGATCGTGATCGTCGAGGGCGTCGCCCGCCATATCGAGCGCGGCATGTCCGGTCACGATGCGGCGATCAAGGCCATGGACGAGCTGTTCGGTCCCGTGATCGGCATCACGCTGGTGCTGATGTCGGTGTTCCTGCCGGCGTCGTTCGTTCCCGGGTTGACCGGCAGGATGTTCGCGCAGTTCGCGCTCGTTATCGCGGCCACGGCTCTGATCAGCGCCATCAATGCGGCCACCCTGAAGCCGACACAGTGCGCCCTGTGGCTGCGGCCGGCCGTGCCGCCGGAGAAGCGCAACTTCTTCTTCCGCGCTTTCAATGCCGGATACGATCGCTTCGAGCGCGGCTACGCGTTCGTGATCGGCGGGATGGTGAAGCGCAGCGTGCTCATGGCGCTCGTCGCGCTGGCGCTGGCCGGCGTGGGCGGCTGGGGCGTTGCCCGGCTGCCGGGCGCCTTCATTCCCAACGAGGATCAGGGCTACCTGCTGGTCGGCGTCCAGATGCCCGATGGCGCCGCGCTCGGCCGTACGACCGCGGCACTGCAGGAGGTCACGCGCGTCGCCAAGGCCACACCCGGCGTGCAGCAGGTGGTCGGCATCTCCGGCATGTCGGTCCTCGACAACAATGCCCCGCTGGCGAACGCCGGTGTTGCCTACGTGATCCTCGACGATTGGGGCGTGCGCGGTAAGCAAAAGGGAGAGGACATCAAATCCATTGCCGATAAGCTGATGGAGGGGACCGCCGGTCTCCAGGACGGCAGGGCCTTCGTCCTCGCGCCGCCGCCGATCCAGGGCATCGGCAATGTCAGCGGCTTCCAGATGCAGGTCGAACAACGGGACGGCAGTTTCGATCTGACCAAACTGCAGAACGTCACGGACGAGCTGATCGGACAAGCCGCCACGCAGAGCATGATCTCCCACCCGATCACCTCTTTCCGCGCCAGCTCGCCGCATATCCAGGTCAATGTCGACCGCATCAAGGCGGAGACGCTCAAGGTGCAGGTCGGACAGGTCTTCTCCACCCTGTCGGCTTATCTCGGCTCGACCTACGTCAATCGCTTCAACAAGTTCGGCCTCAGCCTCCAGGTCTATGTGCAGGCCGATTCGCAATACCGCATCCATCCCGAGGATGTTCTGAAGCTCGAGGTGCGCAGCGATGAAGGCAAGATGGTGCCGATCGGTGCGCTCGCCCAGCTCGGCCCCGCGCAAGGCGCGCCCATCATCAGCCTTTACAATCTCTATCCGTCGGCGGCCGTCGTCGGTTCGGCGGCACCCGGCTTCAGTTCGGGCCAGGCGATGGACCTGATGAGCCAGATCGCCACGGCGGTCCTGCCGCCTGGCACCGGCTACGAATGGACCGCCATGTCGTACCAGGAGAACGTGGTGGGCAATCAGCTCCTCTACGTCTTCGCCCTGGCGATCCTGCTCGTCTATTTCTGCCTCGCCGGCCAGTACGAGAGCTGGATCGCGCCGCTCAGCGTGATCCTGGCGGTGCCGCTCTCTCTGATCGGCCCGGCCATTGCCCTGGGTAGCCTCGGTCTGGCGAACAATCTCTATACTCAGATCGGCCTGATGCTGCTGATCGCCCTCAGCGCGAAGAACGCCATCCTGATCGTCGAGGTGGCGCGCGAAAGTCGTCTGCTCGAGGGCAAGCCGATCGTTGAAGCGGCTCTCGACGCCGCCCGAACACGGCTGCGTCCGATCCTGATGACGTCGTTTGCGTTCATCCTCGGTGTCGTGCCGCTGGTGACGGCGACGGGCGCCGGCGCATCCGCCCGCGTGTCGCTCGGGCTCTGCGTGTTCAGCGGCATGATCGCTTCGACCTGTCTGGCGGTGCTTTTCGTGCCGTCCTTCTTCGTCATCTTCCAGCGCTTCGAGGAGCGCGGCGGCAAGAAGCCCAAGGCTGTTCACACCGAACCGTCCCCCGTCTGAGGCAGACGATGTAAGGTGGAAGCATGGCCGACCAGGCGCTTCCTCTTCGCCGTCATCTCGCCGCGAACGCCGTCATCCTGGCGCCCACCTTCGTGGCGCTGGGCGTGCTCTACTGGCTGGGTGAGCTCCCCGGCCGGTCGGCGTTGATCGCCATGGCGGGCATCGCCGTGGTGACCGCCATTCTCGTGCAACGCTATCTCGGCTCGCTGGCCCGCTTCGCCCGGTTCGTGAGCGAGCTGTCGGGCGAGCAGGAGCCGGTGATGCCGCGCCTGCAATTCGCGCCGGCGACCGAGGAGCTGGCTTCGGCGGCCGCGACCTTGGCCGCGGGTTGGCGCCGCCAGCGCGCCTCGATCGACAATCTCGCGGCTTCCGCGCAGGCGATCGTCGACGGCCTGCCCGATCCGCTGATCGCCGTCGACCGCGTGCGCCGGATCGTGCGCACCAACCGCGCCGCCATCGCGTTGCTCGGGCCGATGGGCAACGACCGCGATCTGTCGACGGCGATGCGCCATCCGCAGCTTCTGGCCGCGATCGATCAGCTGCTGCAGACGGCCGATGGCAATTTCGTCGGGCCCGACCAGATCGCCGTCGAGATCGTTCTGTCGGGGGCGCCGGAGCTGGACGTCATCGCCCATGCCCGCCGCCTGCCGCGCGCCGCGGCCGACGGGTCGCTGGCGCTGATCGTGCTGCACGACACCACCGCCCTGCGCCGCGCCGAGCGCATGCGCGCCGACTTCGTGGCCAATGCCAGCCATGAGCTCAAGACGCCCATCGCCGGGCTCCTGGGTTTCATCGAGACCCTGCGTGGGCCGGCGCGCGACGACGAGGTCGCCCGCGAACGATTCCTGGGCATCATGGGCGAGCAGGCCGATCGCATGCGCCGCCTGGTCGACGACCTCCTGATGCTCTCCCGTATCGAGCAGCACGAGCATGCGCGGCCGGACGCCGAGGTCGATCTGTCGCGCGTGCTGGCGAGTGTCATGGATCTGCTGCAGCTCAAGGCATCGTCCCGGGGCGTCGCCCTGGAGCTCGAGATCGCGCCCGACCTGCCGCTGGCCTTGGGCGACGCGGACGAGCTCACCATCGTCTTCCAGAACCTGGTCGACAATGCCATCAAATATTCCAAGCCCTCGACGGCCGTACGGGTATCGGCCAAATCCATCGACCCCGAGCGCCTGTCGGTCGCCGTGGCCGACGAAGGCGACGGCATTCCGCCCGTCCATCTGCCTCGCCTCACCGAACGCTTCTACCGCGTCGATACAGCGCGCTCCCGCCAGCTCGGCGGCACCGGCCTGGGATTGGCCATCGTTAAGCACGTCGTGAACCGCCACCGGGGCCGGCTGGATATCCAGAGCACTCCCGGAAAAGGCTCTGTTTTCGCTGTCACCCTGCCGACCGCTTGATCTTCCTCTCCTGAGGAGCGGGAAGGCTGATCCTCAAGCTGTCCTCAGCCGCACTGCGGCGTGTCACTGAACAGTAATATATCTGTCATAGAAAGGAGTCCGACCGCTCCTACCTGACTGCCTTGGGCTCAAACAAGGAGGGACCCTTGAAACTAGTGAAATTTGCCCTGGCTACGGCCGCCGCAGTGGCGGTGTCGTGGTCGGCGTCCGCAGCCGACCTGTCCGGCGCGGGCTCGACCTTCGTGTACCCGGTGCTCGCCAAGTGGGCGGATACCTACAAGAAGGATACCGGTGTCGGCCTGAACTACCAGTCGATCGGCTCGGGCGGCGGCATCAAGCAGATCAAGGCCAAGACCGTGGTCTTCGGTGCGACCGACGCTCCGCTGACCGGCAAGGACCTCGACGAGTCCGGCCTCGCGCAGTTCCCGATCATCATGGGCGGCATCGTTCCGGTCGTGAATCTCGACGGCATCAAGCCGGGCGACCTGGTGCTCGACGGCCCGACGCTGGCCGCCATCTACCTCGGCACGATCAAGAAGTGGGATGACCCCGCGATCGCCAAGCTCAACCCGAACGTCAAGCTGCCCAGCACCGCGATCGCCCTCGTGCATCGCGCCGACGCGTCGGGCACGACCTTCAACTACACCTACTATCTCTCCGAGGTGAGCCCGGACTGGAAGTCCAAGGTCGGCACCAACACGGCCGTGCAGTGGCCGGCCGGCATCGGCGCCAAGGGCAACGAAGGCGTCGCCAACAACGTCGCCCAGACCAAGGGCTCGATCGGCTACGTCGAGTACGCCTATGCCAAGCAGAACAAGCTGACCTACACCAAGATGGTGAACAAGGCGGGCAAGACCGTGACGCCGACCTCCGAGTCGTTTCAGGCTGGCGCCGCCAACGCCGATTGGAAGTCGCAGCCCGGCTACGGCGTGATCCTCGCCAACCAGCCCGGCGACGCCTCCTGGCCGATCACCGCGTCGACCTGGATCCTCGTCCACAAGCAGCCGGCCGATGCCGCCGCTCTGGGCGAGGCGCTCAAGTTCTTCGCCTGGTCGTACTCGAAGGGCCAGGACGCCGCCAAGGCGCTCGACTACATCCCGATGCCGGCCAACGTCGTGTCGGACATCGAGAAGATGTGGTCGACCGACATCAAGGACTCGAGCGGCAAGCCGGTTTACGCGCTGACGCACTAAGTCTGATCGTCCTCGGGCATCTACCCCCGGCCATCCGGGGGTGGATCGCCGGGACGGTACCGAGAGATAATCCAAGGGGCCCAATGTGTCCGAGGCGACTTTGACTGCAACGAATGTGACGGCGGGTTCAGCGGGCTCGCGCGCCGCGGTGTTGAAGCGCTTCAGGTCGAGCGATTCCACTTTCCGCCTTCTCACCCTTCTGGCCGCGCTGGCCGTGCTCCTGCTTCTGAGCGGCACGATCCTGTCGCTGGTCATCGGCTCGATCCCGGCGTTCCGGGCTTTCGGCTTTTCGTTCGTCTTCACCGAGGTCTGGAACCCGGTGACCGAGCAGTTCGGCGCGCTGGCGCCGGTTTACGGCACGCTCGTCACCTCGTTCATCGCCATGATCATCGCCGTGCCGGTCGGCCTGATGATCGCCTTCTTCCTCACCGAGCTCTGCCCGAAGCCGTTGCGGCGGCCGATCGCCATCGCCATCGAGCTGCTCGCCGGCATCCCCAGCATCATCTATGGCATCTGGGGCCTGTTCGTGTTCGCGCCCTTCCTGCAGAAGAACATCCAGCCCTTCCTGATCGACACGTTCGACGGGGTGCCGGGCCTGCAGACGCTGTTCGCCGGCCCTCCCTACGGCATCGGCATACTGACCGCGGGCTTCATCCTCGCGATCATGGTCCTGCCGTTCATCACCGCCATCTCGCGTGACGTGTTCGATGCGGTGCCGCCCGTGCTGAAGGAGGCCACCTACGGCCTCGGCTGCACGACCTGGGAAGTCTTCAAGTTCGTGGTGCTGCCCTTCACCCGCGTCGGCGTGATTGGCGGCGTGATGCTGGGCCTCGGCCGGGCGCTCGGCGAGACCATGGCCGTGACCTTCGTGATCGGCAACGCGCACACCGTGTCGGCCTCGATCCTGCAGCCGGGCACGACGATCTCGGCCTCGATCGCCAACGAATTCACCGAGGCGGTGGGCGACCTCTACACCTCGTCGCTGATCGCGCTCGGCCTGATCCTGTTCTTCATCACCTTCTGCGTGCTGGCGGCCGCCCGCTACATGCTGCTGCGCATCCAGCGCAAGGCGGGCTGACCATGGCGACCACGAGTTCGTTCAACACCGCCCTCTACGGCCGCCGCCGCGTCAAGAATATCGTCGCCAAGTCGCTGGCCTACGGCGCGACGGCCTTCGGCCTGGGCTGGCTGGTCCTGATCCTGGGCGTTCTGGTCTACAACGGCATCGGCGGCCTTTCCCTCGATGTCTTCACCGAGAACACGCCGCCGCCGGGCTCCGACGGTGGCCTGCTGAACGCCATTGTCGGCAGCATCGTCATGACGATCCTGGCGATCGTCATCGGCACGCCGATCGGCATCCTGGCCGGCACCTACCTTGCCGAGTACGGCCGGCACTCCAAGCTCGCCATGATCGTGCGCTTCATCAACGACATCCTGCTGAGCGCGCCGTCGGTGGTGGTGGGTCTCTTCATCTACGAGATCGTGGTCGCGCCGATGGGCCACTTCTCGGGCTATGCGGGCTCCGTGGCGCTCGCCGTGATCGTGATCCCCGTCGTGGTGCGCACGACCGAGGACATGCTGCGGCTGGTGCCGGACACCCTTCGCGAGGCGGCGGCGTCGATCGGCCTGCCGCGCTCGATGATGATCATGCGCGTGGCCTACCGCGCGGCCAGCGCCGGCATCGTCACCGGCATTCTGCTCGCGGTGGCGCGCATCAGCGGCGAGACCGCGCCGCTCCTCTTCACCGCGCTCAACAACCAGTTCTTCAGCCTCAACATGAACGCGCCGATGCCCAGCCTGCCGGTGGTCATCTTCCAGTTCGCGCTGTCGCCGTACGAGGAGTGGCAGCGGCTCGCCTGGACCGGTGCGCTGCTGATCACCGTCACCGTCCTGGCTCTCAGCATCATCGCCCGTTCTCTCACTGCGAGAAAATCATGACCGCCGTAGCAAACACCGATGCCGCCGGAACGACCGTCGCCACGCCGCAGGTCATGCACGCGGCGCTCGATGCCTCCAAGCTCAAGGAGAAGATCTCGATCAAGAATCTCGAGTTCTTCTACGGCGACCACCGGGCGCTGAAGAGCATCAACCTGTCGCTCTACGCCAACAAGACGACCGCCTTCATCGGCCCGTCGGGCTGCGGCAAGTCCACCCTGCTGCGCATCCTGAACCGCATGTACGATCTCTATCCCGGCCAGCGCGCCACCGGCGAGGTGAGTTTCGACGGCGAGAACCTGCTCCGGCCCGGCATCGACATCAACCTCCTGCGCGCCCGCATCGGCATGGTGTTCCAGAAGCCGACGCCGTTCCCGATGTCGATCTACGAGAACATCGCTTTCGGTATCCGCCTGTACGAGCGTCTGCCGAAGTCCGAAATCGACGACCGCGTCGAGCACTCCTTGCGCCGCGCCGCGCTGTGGGACGAGGTCAAGGACAAGCTGAATGCCACGGGCCTCGGCCTGTCGGGCGGCCAGCAGCAGCGCCTCTGCATCGCCCGCACCGTCGCGGTGAAGCCGGAAGTCATCCTGTTCGACGAGCCGTGCTCGGCGCTCGATCCGATCTCGACGGCCAAGATCGAGGAGCTGATCGACGAGCTGAAGCAGGACTACACGATCGTGATCGTGACGCACAACATGCAGCAGGCCGCGCGCGTCTCCGACTTCACGACTTTCATGTACCTCGGCGAACTGATCGAGTTCGGCCCGACGGCGACCGTGTTCACGACCCCTCGTGACAAGCGTACCCAGGCCTACATCACCGGCCGCTTCGGCTGAGCCAGAAGCGGGCCGGAAAGGAAAAAGACATGGCAAGCGACCATATCCTGAAGCGGTTCGACGAGGAGCTCGAGAAGCTCAACGCCACCATCAACGAGATGGGCGGTCTGACCGAAAGCCAGTTCGCCAAGGCACTGGCCGCCGTGCGCGAGCGCGACAGCGAGATCGCCGAGCAGGTGATCGCCGATGACGCGCGCGTCGACGACCTCGACGCCCAGGTCCAGCAGCAGACGGTCCACCTCCTGGCGCTGCGCCAGCCGATGGCGGTGGATCTGCGCATGGTGCTGTCATCGATCAAGATCGCGGCCGCGCTCGAGCGCATCGCCGATTATGCCAAGAACACCGCCAAGCGCTCGATCGTGCTCACCCAGGGCGCGGTGCCGCCGTCGGCCGTGGCCGGCATCGATCGCCTCGGTCGCCTGGTGCGGACCGCGCTCAAGGACGTGCTCGACGCCTTCGCCGACGACGACGTCGAAAAGGCGCACGATGTGTGGACACGCGACGAGGAGATCGATCTCGTCTACACTGGGCTATTCCGCGAGCTGCTGACTTACATGATGGAAGATCCACGCACCATCACGGCCTGCACGCATCTCCTCTTCATGGCCAAGAACATCGAGCGTGCGGGTGACCACGTCACCAACATCGCCGAGTTGGTGAGTTTCCGCAGCACTGGCAAGACCTTTGCCGAGGCCCGTCCCAAGGGCAGCGGCGCCCTCTACAGCAAGGATGCCGCGCAATGAGCATGACACAGACCGCGCCCGCCCGCCGCGATGCCCAAACAGCCTCGGTCAAGCCGCGTGTTCTGGTCGTCGAGGACGAGAGCGCGCTGGTCGAGCTCCTGCGTTACAACCTCGAGCAGGCGGGCTTCCGGGTCTCGGTGGCCTACGACGGCGAGGAAGCGCTCGCCTCGGTCCAGGAGGACACGCCCGACCTTATCCTGCTCGACTGGATGCTGCCGCTGATGTCGGGCATCGAGGTCTGCCGTCAGCTCCGCCGCCAGACGGCGACGGCCAACCTGCCGATCATCATGCTGACCGCGCGCGGCGAAGAAGGCGATCGCGTGCGCGGCCTCGATGCCGGCGCCGACGACTACGTCTCCAAGCCCTTTTCTCCGACCGAGCTCGTGGCGCGCATCCGCGCCGTGCTGCGTCGTATCCGTCCGGCGCTCGCCGACGAAGCGCTCTCCTATGCCGACATCGTCATGGATCTCGTCGCTCATCGCGTGATTCGCGACGGCAAGCCCGTGCATCTCGGCCCCACCGAGTTCCGCCTGCTGCGCCACTTCATGGAGCATCCCGGCCGCGTTTTCTCGCGCGAGCAGCTGCTCGATGCGGTGTGGGGCAAGGATGTCTATGTCGAGGCACGCACCGTCGACGTCCACATCCGCCGGTTGCGCATCGCGCTGAACGGCGAGAACCAGACGGACGTCATCCGCACCGTTCGCGCCGCCGGCTACGCGCTCGACGCGCAGGGCTGATCGCCCGGGAAAAACGTATCCACGTTTTCCACATTGCCAGTAACGGTTTTGTAGCGTCGCGCCGATACACAACTATTGCCTGTTCCCGGCCGGCATATCCCACGCCCTGCTCCGGAATAGGTAGGTTCCCCCGGCGCGGATGACACCCCGTCGCCGATTTACTTCCCCCCTCCTTCCTGCCGGAAGGAGGGGTTTTCTTTTTCGGCGAATTTCCAGCGCACGACGAGCGCCAGGACGAGCGCCGGTAGGCCGAGAAGCGCCGTGTAGGCGAAGAACACTGCGTATCCGCCAAATTTGTGCTCGGCCGTGAGCGAGGATTTCTGCAGCGTATCGACGATCAGGCCCGAGTAGCCCGCGATGATTTTCCCGGGCAGCGTCATCAACGAGGTGAAGAGTGCGTATTGCGTGGCTGTGTAGGCTGCGTTGGTGAGGCCCGACAGAAAGGCGATGAATACCGTGCCCGCCATGCCGGTGACCAGATTGTCGACGCTGATGATCGCGGCGAGGAGCGTCGTATCGGCCTGGCCGGTGTAGGCGAGCCAGCCGAAGGCGAGGTTGGAGAGGCCGATCAGCAATACCGACGGTGCGAGCAATCGCGCCGCGCCGATCCGGAACACCAGCACGCCGCCCAGCAGGGCGCCCAGGATCGACATCACGAAGCCGAAGATCTTCGTAACGTTGGCGATCTGTTGCAGCGTGAAGCCCATGTCGATGTAGAATGGGTTGGCCATCACGCCCATGGCGATGTCGGAGAGCCGGAACAGGGCGATGAAGGCGAGCAGCACCAGCCCCCACCAGCGATACCGCACGAAGAAGTCGACGAATGGACAGACGATCGCGCTGTAGACGAAGATCAGCGGTTCGCGCAGCGCGCGGCTGAGTCCTGCGTGGCGCTCGGCGAATTCCGCCAGCTTGCCCTCGCGCTCGGCGGTGCCGGCAGCGACTCTCTGCTCCGGTTCGCTGGCGATCAGGGTGGTGAGGATACCGACCAGCGCCAGCGCCGCCATGACGCGATAGGCAAGAGGCCAGGAGCCGAACTGTGCGATGTAGAGCGCGCCTGCGCTCGCCGCGAGCACGGCGATGCGATAGCCGAGCTGGTAAGTGGCCGCGGTGGCGCCCTGCAGGCTCTCGTCGGTGCATTCGATACGGAATGCATCCATGGCGATATCCTGGGTCGCCGAGGAGAAGGCGACGAGAAGTGCGAAGGCGATCTGGGCCGGAAGATCGATCCGTGGGTCATGGAAGGACATCGCCAGCAACCCGGCGCCGATGCCGCATTGGGCCAACAGCATCCATGCACGCCGCCGGCCCAGCATGCGCGTCAGGATCGGCAGCGGCACGCGGTCGACGACCGGAGACCAGACGAACTTGAACGAGTAGGTGATGCCGATCCAGCTCACGAAGCCGATCGTCGTCCGGCTGACGCCAAACTCACGCAGCCATGCCGACAAGGTCGAGAAGACCAGCAGGAACGGCAGCCCGGCCGAGAAGCCGAAGAACAGGAATGACGCGACCCTTGGATGTCTGTAGGTCGCGAGGGTCTCGCCCCAGCTCCGCGCCGCTCTGGTTTCCGTCAAATCAGGTCCTTGAGCGCCTTCTCGGGCCGCGCGCCGACATGGGAGATGATCTCGGCGGCGGCGACGCCACCCAGCCGCGCGCACTCGGCGAGCGGCTTGCCGTGAGTGAAGCCGTAGAGGAAGCCGGCGGCATAAAGATCGCCCGCGCCCGTCGTGTCGACGACCTTGGCGACGGGAGCGGCGGGCACGGCATGCGTCTCGCTGCCCTTGATCACCACCGAGCCCTTCTCGCTGCGCGTGAGGGCGGCGATCTTGGCTTCCTGGCGCGCGGCCTCCATGGCCTTCTCGAAGGAATCGACCTGGTAGAGCGAGGTGATCTCGCTCTCATTGCCGAACAGGATGTCGACCTTGTTGCGGATCAGGTCGCGGAACTCGTCGCGATAGCGGCCGACGCAGAAGGAATCGGAGAGCGTGATCGAGACCAGGCGTCCCGCGGCATGGGCGGCGTCGAACGCCTTCAGCACCGCCTTCTTGGCCTCGGGCGCATCCCACAGATAGCCCTCGACATAGGTCACCTGCGCGCTCGCCACGCGCTTCTCGTCGATGTCATCGGGGCCGAGCCCCGTGCAGGCGCCGAGATAGGTGCTCATGGTGCGCTGCGCGTCCGGCGTCACGCTGATCAGGCAGCGTGCGGTCGCCGGACCCGAGGTCGCGGGCGCCGTCTCGAACGACACGCCGATCGCGCGGATGTCGTGGCCGAACACCTGGCCGAGCTGATCGTTCCGCACCTTGCCGATATAGGCGCCCTTGCCGCCGAAGGAGGCGACGCCGGCCATGGTGTTGCCGCACGAACCGCCCGACACCTCGACGCCCGATCCCATCGCGGCATAGAGCTTCTCGGCCCGCGCCTCATCGATCAGCATCATGCTGCCCTTGGTGAGCTCATGCTGCTTGAGGAACGAGTCGTCGGCCCGCGAGATCACGTCGACGATCGCATTGCCGATGCCCAGCACGTCAAAAGCGGATGTCATGAGAGCTCCAAAAGATGCATGCCGGGTTTGGTTTCTTCCAGCAGGGTCACGATCCCGGCGACCGTGATCGGCACGTCGGGGCGCAGGCTGGCGCGGTCGATGCCGAGCGAACGCAATCCCATCTCGCATACGATGAAGCGACAGCCAAGCTCGATGCAGGCCTGCAGCAAGGTTTCGAAATCGCCGACGCCGCGTTCCCTGTTGACCGCATCGCGGCCCCAGTCCTCGAGCTCGGGCGGCGGGCCGGTGAGGGCGCGGATGCCGCCCATGGTGAAGAACAGGATGGCGGGCTGATTGACGGCAAGCGCGGCGCTGGCGAGTGCCAGCGCATAGTGTGCACTCTCATAGTCGCCGCCGCGCAGGATGATCGAGACGCCGTTCATGCGGGGCCGCAGGTCGGGCAATCGGCACGTTTGCTGATCGCCATCTCCTCGAAAGAGCCGTCGAGCGCGTCATAAGTCAGTAACCGGCCCGACAACGAGCGGCCGATACCCAGGATCTCCTTCACGACTTCCGTGGCCTGCAGGGCGCCCAGCGTTCCCGCGAGCGCGCCCAGCACACCTGCCTGGGCGCAGGACGGCACGGCATCTTCGGAGGGCGCCACCGGGAAAAGGCAGCGCAGGCAGGGATGGCCCGTACCGGCCCACGCCTTGTAGGTCGAGATCTGTCCGTCGAAGCGCAGGATCGCGGCGGAGACCAGCGTCTTCTTCAGACGGTAACAAGTGTCGTTCACGAGGTAACGCGTGGCGAAGTTGTCGCTGCCGTCGGCCACGAGGTCGTAGCCTGAGATGATCTGCGCGGCGTTCTCTCCGGTGAGACGCCGTGGATGCATGACCACGCGCACTTCAGGGTTTATGTCGCCGAGTGCGCGGGCCGCGCTTTCCACCTTGGTTGTACCGATATCGGCCGTGCGATGGATCACCTGCCGCTGCAGGTTCGAGAGGTCGACCGTGTCGTCGTCGATCACGCCCAGAGTGCCAACGCCGGCCGCCGCAAGATATTGCAGAAGGGGCGCGCCAAGGCCGCCGGCGCCGATCACCAGCGCCTTGGCCGCGATCAGCCGCGCCTGGCCCACGCCGCCGATCTCGGCCAGCACGATATGGCGCGCGTAGCGCCTGATCTGCATTTCCGTCATGTCGGCCGCGCTCATGGTCCGCTTATAGCATGAGTGGTAGAGCAGCCGCCCCGATGACCATCCTGGATACTGCCCCTCCGCCCACCAAGGGCCGCCCGTCGCTCACGCCGCTCCTGCTGGCGTTGCTGGCACTGCTCTCGGCATTCACGCCGCTGTCGATCGACCTCTATCTGCCGGCGCTGCCGGTGATCACCGTCGATCTGCGCGGCACGCCGGGCGATCTGCAGCTCACCCTCTCGGCCTTCATGATCGCCTTCGGCATCGGCCAGATCTTCTACGGCCCGGCCGGCGACCGCTTCGGGCGCCGCCCGGTGATCCTGAGCGGGCTCGCCGTCTATGTGCTGACCAGCATCGGCTGCGCTTTCGTGGGCGCGCCCATGCAGCTCGTCCTGCTGCGGCTGCTGCAGGGGCTGGCGGCGTGCGGCAGCGTCGTGCTGGCCCGCACCATGGTGCGCGACCTCGCCGAACGCGAGCATGCGGCGCGCGCCATGTCGCTGATGATGGCCTGCACGTCGATCGCACCCATGCTGGCGCCGCTGCTCGGCGGTCAGATCCTCTGGTACCTGGGCTGGCGCGCGATCTTCTTCGTGCTGGCCGGTATCGGCCTGATCGCATTCACCGTGTCCTGGTTCAAATTGCCCGAGACCCTGCGGCCGGAATATCGCCAGCCGCTCGTGGTGACGTCGATCGTCAAGCGCTTTGGCGAGCTGGTGCGTCACAGGGCGTTCATGGGCTACGCCTTCACGACCTCCTTCATGTTCTCGGCGTTGCTCTCGTTCCTGTCGGGCTCGCCGTTCGTCTTCATCGAACGCTACGGCATACCGCCGCGCAGCTACGGGTTCATCTTCGGCGGCATGGTCGTGTTCATGACCATCGGCAGCCTGCTGAACGCGCGCTTCGTGCGCATCATCGGTTCCGGCCGCATCCTGCGCTATGCCGTGATCGTGCCGTTCGTGTGCGGCGCCGCGGCCATCGTGCTGGGCCAGATCGAGGCGCGCTACGGCACGATCGGCATGTGGCCCATCGTGGCCTGCTTCGCCCCGCAGATCGCCACCATCAGCCTGATCGCCTCCAACTCGACGGCGCTCGCCCTGCAGCGCTATCCGCACATGGCCGGCACGGCGTCCTCGCTGATGGGCGTGATGCAGTTCGGCCTTGGCGCGGCGTTCGGCGCCGTCGTCGGCCAGACCTACGACGGCACGATCGGCCCCATGACCCTCGGCATGGGCCTGGCCGGCGTCCTCTGCTTCGTCTTCCATCGGCTGCTGGTGCCGCGGTCGGGTTAGGATCGTATAGTCGCGCCGACAATGACGACGACCGCGGCCCGCGCCCCCTCGCGGCTGACACCTCTGCTGCTGGTGCTGCTGGCGCTGCTCTCGGCCTTCACGCCGCTCAGCATCGACATGTACCTGCCGGCGCTGCCGACCATCGTGCGCGAACTCGACAGCACGACGGGCGACATCCAGCTCACGCTCTCGGCCTTCATGCTGGCCTTCGGCTTCGGCCAGATCTTCTACGGACCCGCCGGCGACCGCTTCGGTCGCCGCCCGGTCATCCTGTCCGGCCTGGCGGTCTATATCGCCGCCACCATCGGCTGCGCCTTTGCCGCCGATGCCGGCCATCTCGTCCTGCTGCGCTTCCTGCAAGGGCTCGCGGCCTGCGGTTCGGTCGTGCTGGCCCGTACCATGGTGCGCGACCTCGCCGAGCGCGAACAGGCGGCGCGCGCCATGTCGCTCATCGGGGCGTGCAGCTCGCTCGCTCCCATGCTGGCGCCGCTGATCGGCAGCCAGGTTCTGCTCTTCTGGGGCTGGCGCGCGATCTTCTGGGTGCTGGCCGGTATCGGCGTCATCGGCCTCGTTTTCACATGGCTGCGCTTGCCCGAGAGTCTGAAGCCGGAATATCGTCAGCCGCTGCATCTCGGCTCCATCGTGTCGCGCTTCGGGACCTTGCTGAAGCACCGCGCTTTCATGGGCTACGCGCTCACCAGCACCTTCCAGTTCGCGGCGCTCATGTCCTGGCTCTCGGGAGCGCCCTTCACCTTCATCCAGGGCTACGGCATCAGCCCGCGTACGTTCGGTTTCATCTTCGCCAGTGCCATCGTGCTCTTCACCGGCTGCAACCTGCTGAACGCGCGCTTCGCGCCACGTATCGGCTCGGCGCGGATCCTGCGCGCCGCCACCATCGTGCCCATCGTGTTCGGGCCTGCCGGCCTCGTGCTGGCGCTGATCGAGCGGTACACCGGCGCGATCGGCTGGTGGCCGTTCCTGCTCGTCATCGTGCCGCAGATCGCCATGATGGCGCTGGTCGTGCCCAACGCGACGGCCATGGCGCTGCAGCGCTATCCGCACATGGCGGGCACGGCGTCGTCGCTGATGGGCGTGATGCAATATGGCATCGGCTCGCTGTTCGGCGTGGCGGTCGGCCAGGCCTTCGACGGCACCGTGGTGCCGCTCACCGCCGCGCTCGCCGTCGCGGGCACGCTCTGTTTCACCTCGCACCGGCTGCTGGTGCGGCGTGAGGGCTTGAGAGACCTCAGAACAGGGTAACGCCGCCCACGCCGAGCGCGGCGAGCAAAGCGAGGGCGAGGGCTGGAGGCGCCACCAGCATGCCCACCTTCAGGAATGTCCAGGCGCTGACGTGCAGGCCTTCCCGGCGCAGCGCGGCCAGCCACAGGATGGTGGCGAGCGAGCCCGTGACCGAGAGATTGGGACCGAGATCGACGCCGATCAGCAGGGCGCGCCGCAACGGCTCCGCGGCCTGTGCCGCCTGGGCGGCACTGCCGGCGATCAGGCCGGCCGGCAGGTTGTTCATGAGATTGGTGGCGACGGCGAGCACGACACCCGCGCTCCAGCCGGCCGTCGTCGCCGAGCGCTCGGCCGCCGCCTGCAGCAGGGTGGCCACGAGGGCGATCACGCCGGTCTTGTCGAGCGCCTCCACCAGCACGAACAGACCGGCGACCAGCGGCAGCACGCCCCACGAGATGCCGCGCAGCGTCCGCCAGGGCGCGCGGCGCTCGGCGATCAGCACGATCGAGACGGTGACAACGCCGCAGATCGCGGTGGGCAGGCCGAGCGGCCTGTCAAAGGCGGAGACGGCGAGCAGAGCCACGGCGGTGGCGGCGATGCCGAGGGCGGCGACCCGTCCGGAGGGCGTCAGCCGGCAGGGCGGCACCTCGCGCGCGACGGCCTGATGCAGGGCACGGCGCTGGGTCCAGCGCAGGACGATGTAGGTGGCGGCGATCGAAGCGACGGAGGCCGGCAGGTAGCGCGGCAGCCATTGCGCGAGTGCCGGCAGGTGGCTGCCATAGATCACGAGATTGGCCGGATTGGAGATCGGCAGCACGAACGAGGCGGCGTTGGCGATGAAGGCGCAGACGAAGAGGTACGGCAGCGGGTCCTTGACCTTGGCCGTCCGGACGGCGGCGGCGACGGCGGGCGTCAGCACCACGGCCGTGGCGTCGTTCGACAGGAAGACGGTGACGATGATGCCCACGCCGTAGATCAGCAGAAAGAGCCGGCCGGCCGAGCCGCGCGCATGCTGAGTGGCATGTATGGCCAGCCAATCGAAGAGGCCGGCCTCGCGCGCCACTTCCGACAGCAGCATCATGCCGGTGAGGAACAGGTAGACGTCGGTGCCCTTGGCGACGCCGGCCAGCGCTTCCGTCGGCGTGAGAAACTGCAGGACCACCAGCAGCAGCGCGCCACCGACGGCCCAGATCGCCTCCGGCCAGCCGAACGGTCGGGCGATCACGCCCGCGGTGGCGACGGCGGCAATGCACCAGGCGACGGTGGTGGAGATCATGGGGCGATCGCGGCGCAGGCCTTGCGCAGCACCGTAGCGAAGCGCAGCCAGATCGCGATCGAGTCCAAGGTCTGCTTGCGTCCCATCTGCCCATTGAAGCCCGACCGGCGGACGATGCCCAGCACGATGCCAGCCTGCATGTTGGCCATGAAGACGTTCAGCGCCCCAAGGGCGCGCCTGGGAGTGCGGTCCATCTGGCTCGACAACGCTTCGGGAGCCGGAATGGTTATGATTGCTGAAACTATCTCCGCAGATCGATCACCGCGAGATCGCCGCGGTCGTTGCCGGCGGCGATCCTGAAGCCGTCGGGCGACCAGGCGAGGCAGGTGATGGCCGAGGAGTCGGCCATCCTGAGCACGACCGAGCGTTTGCTCTTGATGTCGCCGAGCTGCAGCTCGCCGGTGTCGTAGCCGCCGGCCACGAACTCGGCGGCCGGATGGGCGGCGACCACGGTGATGAGGCCCGCGCCCTCCTCGCCGAACTGCAGGGGCGGCTTGCCTTCGGGGCCCTTGCCGGCGAACGGCCAGGCCGTGAACAGTGGCTGCGAGGAAGTGTAGAGCCAGCGCGCATCGGCCGACCAGCTGAGGGACTTCACCTTGGCGGGATAGCCTTGCATGCGCATGTCGGTCGCCTGCGCCAACCGCCAGACGTGGATGTCGTTCTCCTGCGTGCCCGTGGCGAGGAACTTGCCGTCGGTGCTCCACTTCAGCGCGACGTGGCTGCCCGCCCAATTGAAGCGGCGCGGCGCAACGGGCGCGCCGTCCGGACCCTGGCCCAGGCTCCAGACCGTGACGCCGCCGTAATGCGCGCAGGCGATGCGACCGCCATCCTTGGCGAAGTCGAGATCGGCGACGGTGCTCTGGTGCGGGCCGAACTCGCGGACCGTATCGCCCTTCAGCACCACGGCCGACTTGCCGACGGAGACGGCCAGCGCACCGGTCGCGCGATGGGCAACGAGGTGCTCGAGCCACCGGCCCTTGTGATGGGCGAGCTCCGTCGCGTTTCCGTCGAGGCCGATGCGCAGCAGGCGGCCATCGTCGCCGCCGCTCACGAAACCATCGCCCGCCGGATCGCCAACCAACGACATCGCCGCGCCCTTGTGCAGGGGCTCGCCGGCCGGCGTTTCGGCTTGCTTGATGTCTGCTGGAAGAACGCGCACGCGCCCATCGCCCAACGCGAAGGCAACTGTCGAGCCGTCGCGATTGAACGCGCACGCCGCCACCGGCGCGTCGGATGTGACGACGCGCGACGGCGGCAGCTCCAGGCGCCAAGCCGGATCCCCGAGATTGAGCTTCACGGCGTCACTTCAAGCAGTCTTCGAAACCGCGCTTCAGGTTCTCGCCGTCGAGATTGCGGCCGATGAAGACGAGCTTGCTCATCCGCTTCTCGCCCGCCTTCCAGGGCGTGCCCCAGTCCGCGTCCATCATCATGTGCACGCCCTGATAGACGTAGCGCTTGGGCGCGCCGTCGATGGCGAGGATGCCCTTGCTGCGCAGGATGTCGCCGCCCCTGAGCTGCAGCAGCGCGCCCATCCACTTCTGGAACTTGTCGGGATCGACCGGGCGTTCGCTGCTGAAGGAGAGGCTCGCGACCTCCTCGCCGTGATCGTGGTCGTGGCCGTGATGCAGGAAGTCGGGCTCGAACTCGAGGATGCGCTTCAGGTCGAAGGCGCCCTTGTCGAGGATGGCGTCGAGCTCGATCTTGCTTTTCTGCGTGCGGTGGATGCGGGCGTAGCGGTTGATCGAGTGGATCTTGTCCTCGACCTTCTTCAGCTCGTCCTCGCTCACGAGGTCGGTCTTGTTGAGCAGGATCACGTCGGCGAACGCGACCTGCTCCTCCGCCTCGCTGCCCTGCTCGAGCTGGCCGAGGAAGTGCTTGGCGTCGACCACCGTGACGATGGCGTCGAGCCGCGTGCGCGCCTTCACGTCGTCGTCGGTGAAGAAGGTCTGCGCCACGGGGCCGGGATCGGCGAGACCGGTCGTCTCGACCAGGATGCCGTCGAACTTGTCCTTGCGCTTCATCAGCCCTTCGATGATGCGGATCAGGTCGCCGCGCACGGTGCAGCAGATGCAGCCGTTGTTCATCTCGAACACTTCCTCGTCGGCGTTCACCACGAGGTCGTTGTCGACGCCGAGCTCGCCGAACTCGTTCACGATCACGGCGTATTTCTTGCCGTGCTGTTCGCTGAGAATCCGGTTGAGCAGCGTGGTCTTTCCGGCGCCGAGATAGCCGGTCAGCACGGTCACGGGCACCTGGGCCGATTTGAAGGGGTTGAGGGCCATGGAAATCCTCGAAATTTGGCCCTTGAGATAGGGTCTTTGGCCAGATCGTGCAACTCCGCCTGGCGGTGGCCATCCTTCGGCGCGGGCCGAATCGTCAGCGTCGAAGCCGTGCTACGAAAGCCTCATGTCCCGCCTGTTCTACGGCTGGCGTATCGTTGCCGTGTGTCTGGTCGCGGGCGTGTTCGCCAATGCGCTTGGCCTGTTCGGCGCCGGCGTCTATCTGCACGAGCTGGTCGTGATGCGCGGCTGGCCGACCGGCCTCGTCTCGGGGGCGATCACCACCTTCTATGTCACCAGCGCGCTGCTGCTCATTCCCGTAGGCACCCTGATCGGACGCTATGGCGGCCGCGCCTCGATCGTGACGGGCGCAATGGCGCTTCCCGCGGGCATCGCCCTCATCGGTCGCGTGCAGGCGCCCTGGCAGGCCTATGCCGTGTTCTTCGTCATGGGCATCGGCTGGTCGTGCCTGTCGATGACGGCGGTCGCGACGACGCTCGCGCCCTGGTTCGAGCGCCATCAGGGGCGCGCCGTCTCCATGGCCTCGCTGGGGGCCAGGCCTGTTGCACGATGCCTTCGATGGCTATCGCGTGCCGTTGCTGCTCGCGGCCGTGGCGGATGTCATCGCGGCCAGCGCGGTGCTGACGTCGCGCCGATCAGTCGAGCACCTCGTCGGCCATCGCCATTAGCTCGGGCGGCACGGTCAGGCCGAACGTGGCCGCTGTCCGGCGGTTGATCGAGAACTCAAACTTTATCGGCTGCTGAACGGGCAGGTCGGCGGGCTTCGCGCCTCTCAGGATGCGGTCAACATAGCCCGCGGCGCGTCGAAAGATATCGGCGGTGTCCGGTCCATAGGCCATCAGGCCTCCCTCGGTGACGAACGGCCGATAGACCGAGACCGACGGCAGGCGATGTCTCAGTGCCAGGCGGGCGAGGTGGTTGATCTGCACCTGGCTGAACGGATCCGGCCCGCTGATCAGGGCGCCGCCGCCGGCTCGCGCAAAAGCGCCGACGGCGACGGCCAGTTCCTCGGCGGTATGGGCGGTGAGCGTGCCGAGCTCCATCGCCACGGGCAGCCGCGCCGCATCGATGCCGCGCACGAACGCTTCATAGAAGGGCGAGGTCGCCGGATCGAATACCAGCACCGCGCGCGTCGTGCCCGGCATGATCTCCTTGGCGAGCTCCATCCACTTCCCGATCAGCTCTTCGTTGATGTAGGTGAAGCCGGTGAGATTGCCGCCGGGATAGGCGAGGCTCTTCACTTGGCCAAGGGCCACCGGATCAATCGCGAGCGCAAAGACCACGGGGATCGAAGTCGTGGCGCTCTTCACCGCGCTGATCACCGGCGTGCTGTTGGCCAGGATGACGTCCGGCCTCAGCGCGACCAGTTCCTCCGCATATTGGTGGATGAGATCGGCCCGGCCCGCTGACCAGCGATAGTCGATGCGGATGGTTTCTCCGTCGCGCCAGCCGAGAGCGGCGAGGGCTTGGCGGAAGGCCGCCATGCGCGCCTTATTCTCCGCGCTGCTTTCAGCGCCCGACATCAGCACGCCGAGCCGGGACATCGTGGCGGCGCGGGTGTATCGCGCGCTGATCGCCGTGCCGCCGAGTGCGGCGAGCAGCGCGCGTCGTTTCAAGGTCGTTCGCCGCGGATCAGCTTGGGCAGGTCGCCGACCAGGCCCATCGCGTGGCGCACGAAGAAGCGGCGGAGCGGCGGGATGCGATGCACGCCCGCGAGGCCGAGATCGCGCACCAGGCGCAGCGGCTTGATGTCGTTGGAGAAGAGCCGGTTCAGGAGATCGGTCGCCGCGACCATGGTGAGATTGTCGGCCCGCCGCCAGCGCGCGTAGCGCTCGAGCGTATCGGCGGCACCGATGTCGAGGCCGAGGCGTTTGGCGTCGATCAGCACCTCGACCAGCGCCGCGATGTCGCGAACGCCGAGATTGTAGCCTTGGCCCGCGATGGGATGCAGGCCGTGCGCGGCATCGCCCACCAGCACCAGCCGCTGTTCGACATAGCGCTCGGCATGGACCAATCCGAGCGGGTAGGACCAGCGCGGACCGACCGGCTCGACGTGCCCCAGGAAATCGCCGAAGCGGCGCGCGAACTCGGCCTGGAAGCGCGGCGCATCCAGTTCGAGCAGGCGCTTGGCTATGAGCGCGCGTTCGGTCCAGACGATCGAGGAGCGATGCTCGCCCCCTTTTCCGTCAATCGTCTCGCTGTCGCGCATGGGCAGGATGGCGAACGGTCCGCCCGGCAGGAACTTCTCCTGCGCCACGCCGCGATGTGGCTTGTCGTGGCGCGCCACCAGCACGATGGCGATCTGGTTGTACGACCAGGCGCGCGCGCCGATGCCGGCATCCTCGCGCATCGTGCCGAAGCGGCCTTCGGCCGAGGCGACGAGGCGTGTGACGAGGCGGCGGCCGCTTTTCAACGCGATCTCGACCTTGTCGACATCGCGCACGGTGTCGAGCGCTTCGTCGGGCGCCACGAGCTCGACGGCAGGGCAGGCAGCAAGGCGACGCAGCAGGGCCGCGCGCAGGAAACGGTTCTCGACGATCCAGCCCATGGCCGCGGGATGGGGCGTGACATCGTCGCCGTCGCCGGCTTCGCGATGATCGAAATGGAGGAAGAGGGGGCTCGCGCGCCCGTCGTGCCCGGCGTCGGAAATGCGGATGTCGAGGATCGGCTCGGCGAGATCCGCAAGTTCGTCCCATACGCCGAGCGCGGCGAACAGGCGCTGGCTCGTATAGGAGATCGCGGTCGTGCGGCCGTCGAAGGCCGCTTCGGTCATCGATGTGAGCGGAACACGGTCGATCAATGCGGTCTTGAGGCCTGCCTCGCCCGCCGCCAGGGCCAGCAGGCTGCCGTTCAGGCCTGCGCCGACGATGGCCAGATCGAAGCGTTGTTCACTCATGGTCGGAAAATGGCAGGCCGCGTCTGCCTTCGCCAGTGCCCGATATTTGAGCAGCGGAAATGAGACTCAAGTCCCGGGAATATGGGGCTTTTTTGCTTCGGCACGCCCTTTGCATGAGAGCGACCCAGGATGGCCGGGGACCTCCCGGCTGCCCGCGCGGGAGATGGGTATGAAGTTGGTGATGGCGATCTTCAAGCCGTTCAAGCTCGACGAGGTGCGCGACGCCCTCACCGGTCTCGGCATTCAGGGCCTGACGGTCAGCGAGGTGAAGGGCTTCGGCCGCCAGAAGGGCCAGACGGAGATCTATCGCGGCGCCGAGTATGCCGTGAGCTTCCTGCCCAAGGTGAAGATCGAGGTCGTGATCGAAGACGGCCTCGTGGAGCGCACCGTCGACGCCATCCGCAAGTCCGCCGGCACCGGCAAGATCGGTGACGGCAAGATCTTCGTCACACCGGTCGAGCAGGCCGTGCGCATCCGCACCGGCGAGTCCGGCGCCGACGCCCTGTGACGCCTCTCAAGGAAAGACCGATGATCCGTACCGTTCGCTCCACGCTTCTTCCCGCGGCGCTGGCCGCGTTCTGTCTCCTGCCCGCGGTGGCCTTCGCCGACGACAAACCCAAGATCGATTCCGGCGATACCGCCTGGATGCTGACCTCGATGGCCCTGGTCCTGATGATGACCATTCCAGGCCTGGCGCTCTTCTACGGCGGCATGGTGCGCAAGAAGAACGTGCTTGCCACGGTCGTGCAAAGCTTCGCCATCGTCTGCCTGGTGAGCGTGATCTGGATGGTGGCGGGCTACAGCCTCGCCTTCACGCCGGGCAGCACGATCCTGGGCGGCACGAGCCGCGTGTTCATGGCGGGGCTCGGAGTCGACAGCATCTCCGATCTTGCCAAGACCATCCCCGAATCTGTCTACATGTGCTTTCAGCTCACCTTCGCGATCATCACGCCGGCGCTGATCGCGGGTGCATTCGCCGAGCGCATGAAGTTTTCGGCCATGCTCTGGTTCATGGGCGTGTGGTCGCTGGTGGTCTACGCGCCGATCGCCCATTGGGTGTGGGGCGGCGGCTTCCTGGGCGACTGGGGCGTGCTCGATTTCGCGGGCGGCACGGTCGTGCACATCAATGCCGGCGTCGCGGGCCTCGTCTGCGCGCTCGTGCTCGGCAAGCGCAAGGGCTTCGGCGCCGAGAACATGGCGCCGCACAATCTCGTTCTCTCGGTGATCGGCGCCTCGCTGCTCTGGGTCGGCTGGTTCGGATTCAATGCCGGGTCGGCCAGCGCCGCCAACGGATCGGCCGGCATGGCCATGGCCGTGACGCAGTTCGCCACGGCGGCGGCGGCGCTCGCCTGGATGTTCGCGGAGTGGATGACGCGCGGCAAGCCGTCGGTGCTGGGCGTGATCTCCGGCGCCGTTGCCGGCCTCGTCGCCATCACGCCGGCCTCGGGCTTCGTCAATCCGGCGGGAGCGCTCGCCATCGGCATCGTCGCCGGCCTGATCTGTTTCTGGGGCGCCACCGGGCTCAAGCACGCCATGGGTTACGACGATTCGCTCGATGCGTTCGGCGTGCACGGCGTCGGCGGGTTCGTCGGTGCCATCCTGACCGGCGTCTTCGCCGTTCAGTCGATCGGCGGCGACGGCAAGAAGGGCCTGATCGACGGCAATGCCGGCCAGGTGTTGACCCAGCTTTGGGCCTGTCTCGTCTGCATGGCGTGGTGCGCCATCGCTACCTTCGTGATCCTCAAGGTCATCGACGCGCTGATCGGGCTGCGCGTGACCACCGAGGAAGAGGTCGAGGGCCTCGATATCAACCTGCATGGAGAGACGGTCCACTAGAAAGGCGTCCCCTCTCGCTTCGGGAACCCGACTCCTCCCCGGTTCCCTCCACCGCCGCACCGTGTCGCGGCGGCTCCTACGGCCCGACAGGCTTCTGTCGGGCCTTTTTCTTTCGAAGCACTGTCTCTTCGAAGCACGCAGACGTTTGACGGGACAGGAGCCGCGCGCCAGTCTATGGCCTCAAGCCGAAAAGGCAGGAGGGAAGCGATGAAGCTCGTGTCGGCCATCATCAAGCCGTTCAAGCTCGACGAGGTGCGCGATGCGCTGACCGGCGTCGGCGTCTCGGGTTTGACCGTCAGCGAAGTGAAGGGCTTCGGCCGCCAGAAAGGCCAGACCGAGATCTATCGTGGCGCCGAATATCTCGTGAGCTTCCTGCCTAAGGTGAAGATCGAGATCGTTGTCGACGACAGCCAGGTCGAACGCGCCGTCGAGGCGATCCAGAAGGCGGCGCACACCGGCAAGATCGGCGACGGCAAGATCTTCGTGACCGCGGTCGAGCAGGCCGTCCGCATCCGCACCGGCGAATCGGGCGCCAACGCCCTCTAAGGGCGCGGGCCTTTCGGGGCCACGCTGCGGGATAATTTTACAAATTAAACAAGAAGAAACGACGCGGGGGAGAAATGCCGAAGACGATGGCGATCGATACGGGCGACACCGCCTGGCTGCTCGTGGCCACGGCGCTTGTGCTGATGATGAACATTCCCGGCCTGTCGCTGTTCTACGCCGGCATGGTGCGCAAGAAGAACGTGTTGGCGACGGCGGTGCAGGCTTTCGCGGTCGCGGCCCTCGTCACCGTGCTGTGGTTCGCGGTCGGCTATTCGCTCGCCTTCACCGATGGCGGCGCCGTCATGGAGGTGATCGGCGGTCTTTCGCGCGCCTTCGGGGCGGGGCTGCACGGCGCCACGCATGCGCTCGCCAAGACCGTCCCCGAGAACGTCTTCCTGATGTACCAGGCGACCTTCGCCATCATCACGCCGGCCATTATCGCCGGCGCCTTCGCCGAGCGCATGAAGTTCTCGGCCATGATGTGGTTCATGGGCATCTGGCTGCTCGTCATCTACGTCCCGGTGACGCATTGGGTGTGGGGCGGCGGTTTCTTGGGCAGGGCGGGCGTGCTCGACTTCGCGGGCGGTCTCGTCGTGCATCTCAATGCCGGCCTGGCGGGTCTCGTCTGCGCATTGGTGCTCGGCAAGCGCCACGGCTACGGCCACGAATACATGGCGCCGCACAATCTCGTGCTCACCCTGATCGGCACGTCGTTGCTCTGGGTCGGCTGGTTCGGCTTCAACGCGGGTTCCGCGCTCGCCTCGGGCGAGCTCGCGGGCTTCGCCATGCTCAACACGCACGTCTCGGCGGCCACCGCGGCGCTCACCTGGATGGCGATCGAATGGGCAAGCCGCGGCAAGCCCTCGGTGCTGGGCGTGCTGTCGGGCGCGGTGGCGGGGCTCGGCACCGTCACGCCGGCGGCGGGCTATGTCGAGCCGTGGGCCGCCATGGCGATCGGCCTCGCGGCCGGCGCGGTCTGCTACTGGATGTCGGTCGTGGTGAAGACCCGGCTGGGCTACGACGACACGCTCGATGTATTCGGCGTGCATGGCGTGGGCGGCATCCTGGGTTCGCTGCTGGTCGGTGTCTTCGCCACGAGCGCGATCAACGACGTCCGGAACGGCCAGCCTGTCGGCCTGGTCGACGGCCGTGGCGAACAGATCCTGATCCAGCTCTACGGCGTCGCCGTCATCGGCCTCTACACCGCGGTTGGCACCTGGATCATCCTGAAGATCGTCGACTTCATGGTTGGCCTGCGTGTCACCCGGGATGAGGAGACCGAAGGTCTCGACACCGTGCTGCACGGCGAGCGCGTACAGTAGAGGCCGGACGCGGCTATCGTTCCATCGATCAAAACCCCTGCCGCGGACTTCCATCCGTATAGTCCGCGGCCCATAGCCGCCTTTTCGATTCCTTGCCCACAGCGTTTCTGTCACAGGCAGCGCTCTCCGCGAGCAGCCGGGACAATATTAAAAAGAGGGCAAACCTACACATTTGGCGGTGGCGGCCGGCGTTCCGGGCCTATCGCCCGTGTCCGAGCTGTGACATCAAGAATAAAGCCTATTGCCTTGTTCCTATTGCGTAATTTGCGGTAGAATGCCGCTAATTCCAAGACCGGCGAGACCCCTCTACGGCCGGCTATCGTCTTTTGCCCGGCTGCCCCCGGCCCAGTGGATGGTGAGATGTTCAATCCGCGTCTGACGGAAACTCTGACGGACTTCCCGTTCGCGCGGCTGAACGCTCTCCTCGCGCCGATCGCGCCACCGCCGACTTTGTCGTTGATCAACATGTCGGTCGGCGAGCCGCAAGGCGCCATGCCCGCCTTCGCCCGCCAGATCGTGAACGACGAGATCGACGGCTGGAACCGCTATCCGCCGAACCAGGGCCTGCCCGAACTCAATCAGGCGATCTGCGAGTGGCTGACACGGCGCTACAGGCTGCCGGCCGGTCTGCTCGATCCAAACCGTCACGTTCATCCGACGGCAGGCAGCAAGGAAGGCGTCTACATCATCGCCTCCATCGCCACGCCGCAAACCAAGAACGGCGACAAGCCGATCGTGGCCCTGCCCAATCCATTCTATCAAGCCTATCTCGGCGGCGCGGTGATGTCCGGTGCCGAGCCGCTTCTGGTGAACGCGCCTCAGTCGAACGGCTTCCTGCCCGACTATGAGAGCCTCGACGAGGCGACCTGGAAGCGTCTGACCGTCGTCTATCTCTGCTCGCCCGCCAATCCGCAGGGCGCCATCGCGAGCAAGCCCTATCTGCAGAAGCTGCTGCGCCTTTGCCGCCAGCACGACGTCGTGCTGGCCGTCGATGAGTGCTACGCCGAGATCTACACCGGCGAACAGCCGCCGGGCGCGCTCGAGGCGGCGCTCGAGATCGACGAGACGGGCGGGCAGGATCCGTTCCACAATCTCACGGTCTTCCATTCGCTGTCCAAGCGCTCCAACGCGGCGGGTCTGCGCTCGGGCTTCGTCGCGGGCGATCCCAAGCTCGTCGCCATGGTCCTGCGCTGGCGCACCTATGGCGGCCCGCAGATTCCCATCGCCGTTCAGAAAGCGTCGGTCGCGCTGTGGCGCGAGGAGACGCATCCGCTCACGACGCGGGAGTGGTACGCCAAGAACTTCAAGGTCGCCGAGCAGATCCTGCACAATCGCTTCGGCTACTACACGCCGGGCGGCGGCTTCTTCCTGTGGCTCGATGTCGGCGACGGCGAGGAGGCCACGCGCAAGCTGTGGCGCGAGGCGCATGTGAAGGTGTTGCCCGGTGCGTATGCCTGCCGTGAAACGAACGGCGTGAACACCGCCGAGCGCTACATCCGTGTGGCGCTGGTGCATGACGAGAAGACGACGCGCGAGGGTCTCTCGCGGCTGGCCTCGGTGCTGTGATGGCGACGCTCGGCGTCCCCGCGAGCCTCCACAAGACGACGCTCCTGCCCGAAGGCGGGCGCGACTTCCTGCGCCGACGCCTGATGGAGATCCTGGGCGCGGCCATTGCCGTCGGCGGCGTGCTGCTGCTGATCTCCGTCTTCACCTTCAACGCCGCCGACCCTTCGCTCAACCATGCGACCGGCACGCCGCCCGCCAACATGATGGGCGTGGCCGGCGCCTACATTTCCGACCTGCTGCTGCAGACCTTCGGCTTGGCCATCGTGCTGGTGCCGGTCGCCATGATCACCTGGGGCGTGCGGATGGTGCGCACGCATCATCTTGGCTTCTTCGGCCTGCGCCTCTCGCTGCTGCTGCTGGCGCTCCTGATGATGAGCGTCGCCTGCGAAGGGCTCGGCGACGTGGGCGGTGCGGCCACGCATGCCGGCGCCGGCGGCCTGGTCGGCATCGCCCTGATCGGCCAGTTCCGCGAGTTCGTGCTGAGCCATTCGAGCGGCGGCAGCCTGGTGCTGATCGAGCCCGGCTGCGCTGCGCTCGCCTTCATCGCTATGGCGCCCGCGCTGGGCATGAACCGCACGGATCTGCCGCTAATCTTCCGCATCCTGCGCGCACCCTTCCTGTGGGCTGGATGGCTGATGCGCGCCGGTGTCGGCATCTGGCGCGGTCGGCCGGATTCCTTCGACGAGGCGAACGAGCCGCTGGGCCCCGAGATCGGCTATCCCGAGATCCCGGGCGAAATCGACGCCAGCCAGTACGATCCGGCGCATTTCCGGGAAAACCGCCTCGTGGCGTTGCCCGAGGAAGGTGTCGGCCTGCCGCCGCGCGATTCGCTGATGGTCGACGTGCCCCATTCGCCGCTCGAACGGCACGCGCCCGAAATCCCGCCGGCGCCGGTGGCGATGCGGCCGGTTGCGGTGGGACCGGCCACCGACAGCGCCTCGCCGGACTCGCTGGTCGAGCGCACCCTGTTCGACCGCCTGGCCGGCGGCTTCCGCATCGAGCCGATCATGAATCGCCTGCGTCCGACGACCCTGCCGGCCGCCGCGCGCGAGGAACCGGTCATGGCACCGCTGCAACCCGCCGCAGACGAGGCGCCGACCGAGATCCTGCATGCGTCCGCGCCGCATGCCGAAGCGGCCGAGATCGAGGATGACGGGCAAGGCGAAGAGGAAGGAAGCGACGAGAATCCCTTCATTCCCGACGATGCCCTGATGCCCGAGCAGCCGCAGGCGCCAGCGGCGCAGGGCAACGTCCGCATCATCCCGCGCAAGTCGGCCGTCGCACAGGGCAAGCGGGCCGCGAAGGGCGGCCAGCGCGAGCTTGCGCTCGGCGGCAACGAGTACGAGCTGCCGCCGCTCGATCTTCTGTCGCTGCCCTCGCGCGTGCAGACCGAGACCAAGATCGACGAAAGCGCGCTCGAGCAGAATGCGCGCCTGCTCGAGACGGTGCTCGACGATTTCGGCGTGAAGGGCCAGATCGTGAAGGTGCGCCCGGGTCCGGTGGTCACACTCTATGAGCTCGAGCCCGCGCCCGGCACCAAGGCGAGCCGCGTGATCGGCCTCGCCGACGACATCGCGCGCTCCATGAGCGCCGTCTCCGCGCGCGTGGCCACCGTGCCCGGCCGCAACGTCATCGGCATCGAGCTGCCGAACGCCAGGCGCGAGACCGTGTTCCTGCGCGAGCTGCTCTCGACCAAGAACTACGAGGACAACCGCCTGAATCTGCCGCTGGCGCTGGGCAAGGATATCGGCGGCGATCCGGTGATCGCCGATCTCGCCCGTATGCCGCATCTGCTGATCGGCGGCACCACCGGCTCGGGCAAGTCGGTGGCGGTCAACACCATGATCCTGTCGCTGCTCTACCGGCTGCCGCCGGATAAGTGCCGCTTCATCATGATCGATCCCAAGATGCTGGAGCTCAGCGTCTACCAGGACATCCCGCATCTCCTGACGCCCGTCGTCACCGAGCCGCGCAAGGCGATCGTCGCGCTGAAGTGGGTCGTGCGCGAGATGGAGGATCGCTATCGCGCGATGAGCGCGCAGGGCGTGCGCAACATCGCGGGCTACAACGACAAGCTTGCCGAGGCGCGCAAGAAGGGCACCTTGTTGACCCGCAAGGTGCAGACCGGCATCGATCCCGAAACGCGCCGGCCGACCTTCGAGGAAGAGGAGATCGACCTCAATCCGCTGCCCTTCATCGTCGTCATCATCGACGAAATGGCCGACCTGATGCTGGTCGCCGGCAAGGAGATCGAGGCCGCCGTCCAGCGTCTGGCGCAGATGGCGCGCGCCGCCGGCATCCACGTGGTGATGGCGACGCAGCGGCCGTCGGTTGACGTCATCACCGGCACCATCAAGGCGAACTTCCCGACCCGCATCTCCTTCCAGGTGACGTCGAAGATCGACAGCCGCACCATCCTGGGTGAGCAGGGCGGCGAGCAGCTGCTGGGCCAGGGCGACATGCTCTACATGGCGGGCGGCGGCAAGATCGCGCGCGTGCACGGGCCCTTCGTCAGCGACGGCGAGGTCGAGGACGTCGTGCGGCATCTGCGGGCGCAGGGTGCGCCAGCCTATATCGAATCGGTCACTGACGATCCCGAAGGCGAGGAGGGCGGCGGCGCGCCGGGCGAAGGCGGCGAGGAAGGCGAGAGCGACCAGCTCTACGACCAGGCCATCGCCCTGGTGGCCCGCGAGCGCAAGTGCAGCGTGAGCTTCGTCCAGCGCTACCTGCAGATCGGCTACAACCGCGCGGCCCGCATCGTCGAGCGCATGGAGCGCGAGGGCGTCGTCTCCGCCGCCAACCATGTCGGCAAGCGCGAGGTCCTCGCGCGCGATATCGACGACAGGACGCGGTAGTCCGCGGCGGGCGGACGCTTCCATTGATCAGAATGCGAAGCTGGGGCAAGCAGGAGTACATTCCGCGGGTATCGCGGACCCCGACCCAAACGGCCGTTTTTCGGACCGGATGGAAGGGCGGCGAGAGCGACCAGTATGGTCAGCCACCCCGTTAAATTTCCCGTTTTTAAACGAGACCCCGGTCGCCGAGTGCGTCGTCCCCCGCCGCCGGTCGAAGAATTCGAGTTGTCCGGCGGCGCGAAAAATTCATTGGGGCTTCGACGGCGCTCAGGCCGGCGCGGCGCCCTGGGTGCCGACGAACAGGGCGTAGAGCGACTGGCTCGCCGCCATGAACAGCCGGTTCCGCTTTGGTCCGCCGAAGGTGATGTTGCCGCAGACCTCGGGCAACCGGATCCGGCCGATCAGCTTGCCGGAGGGGTTCCAGACGGTGACGCCGTTGTAGCCCACGGCGCGGCCGGCGTTGCTCGAGCACCAGACGTTGCCGTCGACGTCGCAGCGGATGCCGTCGGGTCCGCAGGGCACGCCGTCGATCTTGAAGTCGGCGAAGCGTTTGCCGTTCACGGGCTTGTTGTCGGCGCCGACATCGAACACCCAGACATCGCCCTTGCCGCCGGGGCCGGTGTCGCCGGGTCCCTTGCCGGTGCTGACGACGTAGAGCTTCTTGTAGTCGGGCGAGAAGCAGAGTCCGTTGGGATCGGGGACCTGGTCCTCGCTGACGGCGAGCTCGATCTTGCCAGTCGGATCGATGCGATAGACGTTGGTCGGCAGCTCGCGCTTCAGCTGGCCCATGCCTTGCGCCTGGCCAAGCGTCGACTTCAGATGTCCCTGCGCGTTGCTCGGTCCGCCCGCGGCATCCGGCGCGCCCTCATAGAGCTGCCCGCCATAGGGCGGGTCGGTGAACCAGTAGCTGCCGTCGGGATGGGCGACGACGTCGTTGGGCGAATTGAGATGCTTGCCGTTGTAGCTGTCGGCGAGAACGGAGACCGATCCGTCGAGCTCGTAGCGAACCACGCGGCGCGCCAGGTGCTCGCAGGAGAGCTGGCGGCCCTGGAAGTCGAAGCTGTTGCCGTTGCTGTTGTTGGATGGCAGGCGGAACACGCTCACGTGGCCGTCGTCTTCCAGCCAGCGCATCTGCCGGTTGTTGGGGATGTCGCTCCAGACGAGATAGCGGCCTTGCGCGTTCCAGGCCGGTCCCTCCATCCACAACGCGCCCGTCCACAGGCGCAGGATCGACGCGTTGGGCTGGACCAGCGCAGTGAACGACGGATCGACGGCCACGATGTCGGGATCGGTGAAGTAGGTCGTCGGCCGGCCGCGCGGGCTGAAGTCGCGGGGCGGCGTGGTGACGGTGCTGGGCGGTTCGGGATGTTGAGGCGAAGACTGGGGCTGGGTTTGGGCCTGGGCCAGCACCGGCAGGGCGGCGGCGCCCAAGCCGGCGGCGGCGATGAGGCTGCGGCGGGACAGATCACGGCTGTTGGCTTGCTGGGTCATGAGCGTTTCTCCCCGAGAGCCGCGGGGCTCTCGAACGTTGGCCTGGTTGTCGGCAGTGCAACGCGAACGCGTAGGTCGACACGCGGTCAGAGGCTCGCGACGGGCGAGATCGGCCGCGGCACGGAAAGCCTAGGCGCGCTCTGACCGCGTCATCAAGGTGCCGTCCTGCATGGCCGGCCTCCCCTCCGGGGAGGTCAGGGCCGGTCTTCCTTGGCCTCGTCGGGCTCCCATTTCACCAGGCCCCGCTCCACGCATTCGTTCATGAAGGCCACGGCGTCGCGCACGCAGCGCTCGTAGACGGCGAGGTGTTCGGGCTTCTGCACGGCATCGGACTTGATGACGTAGCGACCGGGCGTTTGCTCGGCGATGACGTCGCGCGCGACCAGGCGCTTCAGCTTGCGGCGCGCCGTCTCGCGCGGAATCCCGGTCGCCTGCGCCACCGAATTGGCGTTGATTCCGCGCTGCACGTCGCGCACGCCGGTGTCCGAGGCGGCGAGTCCCACCATGTCGGCGATGCTCGACAGGTCGATGTCGCCGTAGGCCTGGCGACGACGGGCGTCGACCTGGGCCATCAGGGCGGCCATCAGGATGATGAACAGCCCGGAATTCCCGGGTCCGTCGTTCAGGGCCAACCTGCCTTTGCCCGTCTGCCTGGCGCGCCCGCCCGATACCGGATGCCTCACGCCAAACGCCTCCGCCCGCGACGACCAGCGCCCGCGCTCGTCTCTCTCCCGACCATTCGCCGTGTCTCCCCACACGCTTTATGGGCGCGGATTGTGAGTTGCCGATAGCGACTGCAAGAGTGCTCATTTGGTCGCAGCGACGACACGCTCAGGCCCCAAAATGGGCGATCTGGCGAGCGAGCGGGGTGCGAAATCCTTCCACCGGGCGGCCGGACCGTCGCACGGCCGTAACAAAACAGTCGCCTCCATGCAGCCTGCGATGGGTACGCAACGCCCCAGACGCATCCCCGGGGTCATTGCATGTTGCGGCTGGACGGCATCGTCAAAAAGTTCGGCGACAAGCGCGCGGTGGACGGCATTTCTCTGGTCGTGCCCAAGGGACAGCTCGTGGGCGTGATCGGCCAGTCGGGCTCGGGCAAGTCGACCATGCTGCGCATGATCAACCGGCTGAACGATCCCAGCGAAGGCACCATTTATTTCGGCGACACCAACATCACCGCGCTCAAGGGCCGCGATCTCCGCGCCTGGCGCGCGCGTTGCGCCATGATCTTCCAGCAATTCAACCTCGCCGGCCGCCTCGACGTTCTGACCAACGTCATGATGGGCCGCTCCTTCCATGCACCGACATGGCGGACCCTGCTGAAGCTCTGGACAGACGACGAAAAAGCAATGGGTCTCTCCGCGCTCGAGAGCCTCGACATTGCCCGCGTATCGGCCCAGCGCGCCGATACGCTGTCGGGTGGCCAGCAGCAGCGCGTCGCCATCGCCCGCGCGCTCCTCCAGGAGCCGGAGATCATGCTGGCCGACGAGCCGATCGCTTCGCTCGATCCGCGCAATACGCAAGTCGTGATGGATGCGCTCCTGCACATCAACAAGCACTTCGGCATCACCGTGATGGTGAACCTGCACAGCCTCGAGCTGGCGCGCAAATACTGCGACCGCCTCGTTGGCTTGGCGAGCGGCCGTCTGGTGTTCGACGGCGTGCCGGCCGAGCTCACCGACCATGTGGCGCGCGATCTCTACGGCCTGGAGGCGGGCGACGTGGTCGGTCATGGCGCCGTTCCGGGCTTCGCCGGCCAGCCTGGTCTCGCCCTCGCCAACCCCTGATCGTCTTTCAAAAACGAGGAGATAGAAATGTTCAACCGTCGACAGATGCTTGGCACGTCGTTCGCGGCGGGCACGCTCGCGATGACGCGGACCGGCTGGGCCGACGACTGGCGCGCCAAGTATCCGGAGCTGGTCCTGGCCGTCGTGCCGGCCGAGAACGCTTCGGGCGTCGCCGATCGCTACGCGCCATTCGTCGAGTATCTCGCGAAGGAACTCGGTGTGAAGGTGACCTTGCGTGTCGCCAACGATTACGCCGCGGTGATCGAGGGTCAGCGCAACGGCTCGATCCACCTCGCAGGCTATGGCCCGGCCTCCTACGCCCGCGCCTTCATCACAGGCGTGAAAGTCGAGCCCTTCTGCACCACCGTGAACAACGACGGCACGGTCGGCTACTACTCCGTATTCTACGTCCGCTCCGACAGCCCGTACCAGAAGATCGAGGATCTCAAGGGCAAGAACCTCGGTCTCGTCGATCCCAACTCGACCTCGGGCAACAACGTGCCGCGCTTCGTGCTGAACAAGCTGAAGATCGTGCCGGAGAACTACTTCGCTCACGTGACCTACACCGGCAGCCACGAGAATGCGGTGATCGCGCTGAACCAGAAGACGGTCGACATCGCCGCCAACTGGTGGAATTCCGACACCGACTCCAACCTCACGCGCATGGTCAACAAGGGCCTGGTGAAAAAGGAGGACTTCCGGATCATCTCCAAGTCCGACCTGATCCCCAATTCGCCCTACGCCTATCTCGCCGACATGCCGGCCGACGCCAAGGCCGCGATCTGGAAGGCCTTCCAGGAAGCGCCGACCAAGAACAAGGCGGCCTACGACAAGCTGTCGGACGGCCAGGATCGCGAATTCAAGCAGGTCGACGCCAAGTACTACGACACGGTCGTCGAGCTGATCAAATTCATCGACAGCCTGCGCAAGCAGAAGAGCTAGCGGCAGCCCGCTGGGGAGGCGGCTGACCCCTCAGTCGCCTCCCATCTCCCCCTCCTCATAGCTTGGCCCTGCAACGAAAGAGCGTTCGTGGCGTCGCCCATCGTCCAGCTTCCCGAAGTGCAGTTGCGCCCGCTGCTCGTGTCCTACGATGCGGCCATCCGGGCGCGTCGCCTGCAGTCGCTGCTGGTGCTCGCCTGCATCGTCGCGGCGGTGATGCTCTCGTCCATCTCGGCCGAGGTGTCGCTGCCCAAGCTGTTCGGCAATATCGGCAACTTCACGAGTTATATCGGCCGGCTGTTCCATCTCGACAGCGGCGGCCTCGTCTTCACCGATCCGGTCGAATGGTACTGGGGCATCGCCCGCTGGTTGCGTCTGCTCGGCGAGACCCTGCTGATGGCCTATGTCGGCACGGCGCTGGGAACGATCGGCGCCTTCTTCCTCTGCTTCCTGGGCGCGGCGAACGTTGCGCCGAGGCCTTGGGCGCGCCTCGTGGCGCGCCGCTTCTGCGAACTCTGCCGTACGGTGCCGGAGCTGGTCTTTGCGCTGATGTTCGTGATCGCCTTCGGGCTCGGGCCGCTGCCCGGCGTGCTGGCGATGGCGATCCACACCGTGGGCGCTCTTGGCAAGCTCTTCGCCGAAGTGGTCGAGAACATTGACATGAAACCGGTCGAGGGCGTGTCCGCCACCGGCGCCTCGTGGCAGGCCGCCATGCGCTTCGGCGCGCTGCCGCAGACCCTGTCGAATTTCGTGAGCTACGCGCTGCTGCGCTTCGAGATCAATGTGCGCAGCGCCACCGTGCTGGGCTTCGTCGGCGCCGGCGGCATCGGCATGGACCTGATCGAGGCCATCCGCAAATTCTACTATTCCGACGTCTCGGCGATCATCGTGCTGATCATCATCACCGTCTCCGTGATTGACACCGCGACCAGCTACGTCCGGCACCGGCTGATCGGTGGCGAGGAGCGCCACTGATGGCCAACCGCCCATCCGTCGATCTCGCCGCCATCCGTGGCCGCCATCCGCACCATTTCGGCGCGTCGGGCCGCGAGCGCCGCCTTACCTTGGCGCTCGGCGCAGGCGGCCTGCTTCTTCTTCTGATCGGCATGGGCGTGTTCGGCTTCTTCGGCAGCACCTTCTGGCTGGGTCTCGGCAAGCTGGGCGAGGTCGTGGGTCTCATGATCCCGCCCAATCCCGGGAGCTGGAATCGCGCCGGCTTGTTCGCGATGTCCCTGGTCGAGACGATCGCCATTTCGTTTTTGGGCACGCTGGGTGCGGCAATACTCGCCGTGCCGCTCGGCCTGCTGGCGGCCAACAACGTCACCACGGCGAAGGTGCTGCACTTCTTCGCGCGTCGCTCGCTCGACACGATCCGCAGCGTCGATATCCTGATCTGGGCGCTGATCTGGGTGAATGTCGTGGGCTTGGGACCTTTCGCCGGCGTGCTGGCCATCATGACCTCCGACATGGGCAACTTCGGCAAGCTCTTCTCCGAGGCGATCGAGGCGGCCGACCGGCGTCCCGTCGAAGGCATCGTCTCGACCGGTGGTGGCCGCATCCTCGGCATCCGCTTCGGCATCCTGCCCGAGGTCTTCCCGGTGCTGGCGAGCCAGGTGCTCTACTTCTTCGAATCGAATACGCGCTCGGCCACCATCATCGGCATCGTGGGCGCGGGCGGCATCGGTCTGCATCTCGCCGAAGCAATCCGCACACTCGAGCTGCAGCAAGCCTCGTTCCTGATTTTGATGATCCTTGTCGCTGTCGCGGCCATCGATATCGTGTCAAACCAGTTGCGTTTCGCCCTGATCGGGCGGCGGAGTGTTGTCGTTTGAGTGAAGTACCGCGTTACGCCCTGTACTATGCGCCGCGTCCCGACGAGGGCCTGGCGATCGCCGCCAGCCAATGGTTGGGCTGGAATCCCGACGGTGGCCGTGCACATCGGCTGCTGCCGCGCTCCTCGGGCATCGATCCCGAGCGGCAAGCCGAGATCACGGCCGAGCCACGGCGCTACGGCTTCCACGGCACCCTGAAGCCACCGATCGCGCTTGCCGACGAATGCACGGAAAGCGATTTCCTCTCCGCTGTCGGCGCTTTCGCCGCGACCCAGCGCGCGATCACCGTGCCGTCCTTGGTGTTGGCCGAGATCTCGGGCTTCCTGGCGCTGGTGCCCAATGCGCGCCTGCCCGAGCTGCAGGACCTGGCCGATCGCTGCGTCATCGAGTTCGATGAGTTCCGGAGACCGGCCGACGAAGCCGAGCTGGCGCGTCGCCGCGCCGCCGACTTGTCGCCTCGGCAGGAAGAATTGCTGAAGCGGTGGGGCTATCCCTACGTACTGGAAGAATGGCGCTTCCATCTCACGCTCACCGGCCGTATCACCGATACAGCCGAACGGTCGGCGGTCATGGCGATGCTGCGCCAGCGCTTTTCGGGCTTCGTCGATCGGCCGCTGCAGGTACGCGATCTCTGCGTCTTCCGCCAGCCGTCGTCCGATCGGCCGTTCACTGTGCTGGCGCGCTATCGCCTGGGCGGCGGCCGCCTGGTCAGCACTGAAGTCTGGCGAGCAAGCTGACGAAGGCCTGCGCGGCGGCGTCGAGCGAGCCGTCGTTCATGATCGTCACCAGCCGACGATCGGTCACGTCATAAGCTTCGCTGCGTTCCAATCGTTCGGCGGCGGCCGCCGCATCCTCGCGGCCGCGCGCGGCGAGACGCTCGGTCAGGCGCTGCGGCGAGGCGGTGATCAACACAGGATGAGTATCGGTATCGATGCCGGCCTCGCGCTGGAAATGCTCGCGCGAGCCCGAGACGATGACGGTGAGGCCCGAGTTGCGCCAGGCATGGATCTCGCGGCCGATGCCGTACTCGTTGCCGTGCGCATTCCAATGGAAGGCGAACAGCCCGTGGGCACGACGAAGCGCGAACTCCGGCGCCGTCAGGGCGACGTGGTTCTCGCCGCCCGTATCGGCCGGGCGCGTGATGTAACGATGGGCGAAGACGATGGGTGCATCGGTCGGCAGCATCGCGCGGGCACGCGCCATGACCGAGTCCTTGCCCGCGCCGGACGGGCCCATGACATAGACAAGAGGGGAGGGCATCAGACGACGCGTTCGCCCTCGCGCCACACCGCCCTCACAACGGGGGCGTCACCCAGCACGCGGATACGCACCAGGTCGGCACGCCGCTCGGGCGCGATCTCGCCACGGTCGCCAAGGCCCACGGCTTTGGCCGGATTGAGAGAGGCGAACTTCACGGCCTGGGGCAGCGTGATGGCGCCTTCCTTCGGCAGCTTGAAGACCGCCTCCATGAGGCTCGCCGGCACATAGTCCGACGACAGGATGTCGGCGCGGCCGGCTCGGATCAGGTCGATGGCGGCGATGTTGCCCGAGTGCGAGCCGCCCAGCACGACGTTGGGAGCGCCCACCAGCACGGCAAGCCCCGCTTCGCACGATGCCTGCGCGGCCTCCTGGGTCGTCGGGAATTCAGCGATGGTCATGCCGTTCTGGATCGCTTCCCTGACGTGCTCGACGGTCGCGTCGTCATGGCTGGCGAGCGGCAGGGCGCGGGCCTGGGCGCGCGAGACGATCTCGAGACGATGCTTGGCGGCGTTGCGCTGGTGCAGCTCGATCGAGCGGGCGTAGAACGCCTGGAACTGCGGTTCCGTCATGCCGAACTTGCCCATGTAGTATTGCTTGAGCTTCGCCGGATCGAGGAACTGGCGCTGGCCGGGGGTGTGATCGTTGATCGACAGGAGGCCGACCAGCGGCAGGTCGATCCAGCGATCGACGGTCTCGACTGCGTCGTCCGGTGTGATCTCGCACCGGAGATGCAGGCGATGCTCGGCACGCGTGAGGTTGCGCTCGTTCACCTCGCAGATCGCCTCGACCATGCGCGCGCGATGCTGCACGCGATCGGTATCGCCGCGCACGTCGCCGAGCGAGATCGAATCGTAGACCGTGGTGATGCCGGCGGCGGCGACCTGCGTGTCGTGCGCCATGACGGCGGGCAGGGACGGCCACTTCACGCCGGGACGCGGCGAGAAGTGCTTTTCCATGTTGTCGGTGTGCAGCTCGATCAGGCCGGGCACGAGATAGTCGCCATCGAGATCGACGGCGCCGGCGGCCTGCGAGCGGCCGGTGGCGAGCTCGGCGATCTTGCCGTCGCGTACGACCACGGTACCGTCGAACTCGGCATCGGCGGTGACGATGCGGGCATTGGTCAGGACGGTCTCGGTGCTCATGCTTGTACTCCGGGAAGCGCCACGTCGTGCAGGCGCGTGGCCAGCGCCTCGCGCACGGCGATATCGTGGAAGATGCCGACGATCGCCACACCCGCGTCGCGGCGCTGGCGGATCAGGTCGATCACGCCGTTGCGGTTGGCGACATCCAGCGAAGCGGTCGGTTCGTCGAGCAGCAGGACCGGATAGTCGGCGATCAGCGAGCGCGCGATATTCACCCGCTGCTGCTCGCCGCCGGAGAAGGTGGCGGGCGGCAGGGCCCACAACCGCTCGGGAATGCCCAGAACGCCCAGCAGGAACTCCGCCTTGCAGCGCGCCTCCTCAAGCGAAGCGCCGCGGCGCAGCATCGGTTCGGCAACAACGTCGACGGCGCCGACTCGCGGGATCACGCGGAGGAACTGGCTGACGAAGCCGATCGTGGTACGACGAACGTCCAATGTCACCCGCGGCTCGGCATTCGCCAACTCGACCCAGTCGTCGCGATGGCGCACGCGGATCGAGCCCGACTGCGGACGATAGTTGCCGTAGAGCGAGCGCAGCAAGGTACTCTTGCCCGCGCCCGACGGGCCGACCAGTGCAAGGCATTCGCCGGGCGCCACGGAGAGTGACACGTCGCGCAAGACCGGCAAGGCGAGGCCGCCCTGGGCATGCATGATGAAGGACTTGTTGAGACCGGAGACGGCAAGGGCGGGAAGCATCGGCTACACCGGCAAGATCGAGGCGACGAGCATTTGCGTGTAGGCGTGGTGCGGATCGTCCAGCACCTGGTCGGTGAGGCCTTCCTCGACGACCTGTCCGCCCTGCATGACCATCAGGCGATGGGTGAGCAGGCGCGCCACGCCCAGGTCGTGCGTCACCAGCACGGCCGACAGATGGAAACGGTCCACGAGGCCGCGCAGCAGGTCGAGCAGGCGGGCCTGCACCGAGACATCGAGGCCGCCCGTCGGCTCGTCCATGAAGACGAGGCGCGGCTCGCTCACGAGATTGCGGGCGATCTGCAGGCGCTGACGCATGCCGCCGGAATAGGCCGTCGGACGATCGTCGAGCCGGTCGAGGTCGAGCTCGACCCGCTCCATCCAGTCCGACGCGGTCTGGCGGATGTTACCGTAGTGGCGCGCGCCGATGGCCATCAGCCGCTCGCCGATATTGGCGCCCGCGCTCACGCCCATGCGGAGCCCTTCGCGTGCATCCTGATTGACGAAGCCCCATTCGGTGCGAGCGAGCAGGCGGCGACGCGCTTCGCTCAGCCGATGCACGTCGACCGTGCCCATGGAGGCGGTCTCGTAAGAGACGATGCCCTCATCCGGCATCAACCGACCGGCGAGGCAATTGAGCAGCGTCGTCTTGCCCGAACCCGATTCGCCCACAATGCCCAGCACCTCGCCGGGCCAGAGGTCGAAGCTCACGCCCTGGCAGGCGATCCTGCCGCCGAAACGCTTGGTGACGCCGCGCGTAGAGAGAAGCGGTCCGTTCACTTCTTCTGCTCCGCCTGCCGCTGTTCTTCCTGCCGCTCCTGGCAGTAGTCGGTATCGGAGCAGACGAACAGACGCTGGCCGTCATCGTCGACGATCATCTCGTCGAGGAAGCTCGTCTTGGAGCCGCAATAGGCACAGGCCTGCTCCCACGTCTCGATCTCGAACGGATGGTCGTCGAAGTCGAGGCTCTTGACCGGCGTGTAGGGCGGCACGGCGTAGATGCGTTTCTCGCGGCCCGCGCCATAGAGCTGCAGCGCCGGATTGCGATCGAGCTTGGGATTGTCGAACTTCGGAATCGGCGACGGGCTCATCATGTAGCGCCCGTTCACCAGCACTGGATAGTTGTAGGCCTTCGAGATGCGGCCGTGGCGGGCAATGCTCTCGTAGAGGCTCACCTGCATGACGCCGTATTCGGAGAGCGCGTGCAGGGTGCGTGTTTCGGTCTCGCGCGGCTCGAGCATGCGCAGCGGTTCGGGGATCGGTACCTGGAAGACCAGGATCTGGCCGTCCCTGAGCGGTGTCTCCGGCACGCGATGGCGCGTCTGGATGACCGTCGCCTCCTCGGTGCGCGTCGTCGTGCCGACATCGGCCACCTTGGCGAAGAAGCGGCGGATCGAGACGGCGTTGGTCGTGTCGTCGGCGCCCTGGTCGATCACCTTCAGGGTGTCGTCGCGGCCGATGATGGCGGCCGTCACCTGGATTCCGCCGGTGCCCCAGCCATAGGGCAGCGGCATCTCGCGGCCGCCGAACGGCACCTGATAGCCCGGCACCGCAACGGCCTTCAGGATGGCGCGGCGGATCATGCGCTTGGTCTGCTCGTCGAGATAGGCGTAGTTGTATGCGCCGCTCTCGGAGTTGACGTCGTTCAGGGTGGTATCGGGCATCCGCTACTCCGCCGCCTTGTCGAGCGTTTCCTGGCGCTTGCGCTTCTCGACCTCGGCCCGAAGCGTGCGCACGACGACCAGCTCGGACTGGAAGTCGACATAGTGCGGCAGCTTCAGGTGTTGCACGAAGCCCGAGGCCTCGACACTGTCGCTGTGGGCCAGCACGAATTCCTCGTCCTGCGCTGGCGAGGTGACGCTCTCCGACAGCTCATCGACGCGCAGCGCTCGATCGCACAGCGCCATGGCCATCGCCTTGCGCTCGGCGTGACCGAAGGCGAGGCCGTAACCGCGCGTGAATTGCGGCGGCACGCCGTGGCTGCCGGCAAACTGATTGACCATGTCGCACTCGGTGACATCGATCTCGGCGATGTCGATCTCGAAGCCCAGCTCCTCCGGCACGAAGGAAACCGGCACCGAGCCGAAGCGGATCTCGCCCACGAAGGGATGGTTGTTGCCGTAGCCGCGCTGGGTCGAATAGGCGAGCGCCAGCAGAAAGCCCTCGTCCCCGCGGGCGAGATTCTGCAGCCGCACCGGCCGCGCGGCCGGGAAGGTGAGCGGCGTACGGGTGATGTCCTGCGTCGAGGCATCCACCGAAGTGGGCGGCGGCTCGAGCATGCCCTCACGCTCCAGGATGTCGCCGACCCGCGGCAGGTTGCCCGCGGTGTCGGCCGGCGCCGTCGGCGCGGCCGGACGTTCGCCGTTCGCGGCGAGAGTGAAGTCGAGCAGGCGGTGCGTGTAGTCGTAGGTCGGCCCCAGCACCTGGCCGCCCGGCACGTCCTTGAAGGTCGAGGAGATGCGGCGCTCGGCCAGCATGCGGCTGGTATCGAGCGGCTCGGAGTCGCCGAAGCGCGGCAGCGTCGTGCGATAGGCGCGGAGTAGGAAGATCGCCTCGACGAGATCGCCGCGGGCCTGCTTGATGGCAAGCGCGGCGAGCGAGCGATCGTAGCAGGAACCTTCGGTCATCACGCGGTCGACGGCGAGGCCGAGCTGCTGATCGATCTGTTCGAGCGAGAGCTCGGCGATGTCTCGATCGCCACGCCGGCGGTCGGCGAGGAGCTCGAGCGAATGGGCGATGGCGGTTTCACCGCCTTTGACGGCCACGTACATGGTCAGGCCTCCACGGCAATGCTGCGAGGTAGCGCCAGAAGCTCGGATCCCGCGGTGAAGACGATGTCGACACCGCAAGGGAAGAGCGTGTGGTTGGCTTTCCACTCGCTCCAGAAGGTTTCGGGCAGTCCGGCGACGGCGAACGAGGCGCTGTCGGCGATGCCGGGGCCGCGCAGGCGACGCTGCGGGCCGCCGATGAGCGACGGCACCTCGATCACGAGGGTCGCCGACCGGTCGGGATAGGGATCGCTGCCGATGGCGAAGCCGTCGAGCAGGGGCGCGCGATCGGGCGTCAGCACGGCGAACAACGCGTCCGCTTCCTGGGCGACGACCGGTGCACCGGTGTGGAAGCGCACGAAGTCACGCACCGCGTTGGTATCGAAGGACGGCGCGAGCCAGAGTGGCGTATCGCGATCGACCAGCGTCAGGATGAAAGCCGTCGCCGCGACGCTGAGCGGAGCGGCGTGCTCCGGCGGCTGCGGCAGCGCGATGACGCGGCCGGGATGGGAGAAGGCATCGAGAACGGCGCGGAACAACCGCTGGCTGTCGTGCGATGGGTCGGCGAGGCCGGGGGCGATGTCGGTCATGTGCCGGCCTCACGCGCTACGGTAAAGAAGTCGACCTTGGTGGCCGCAGCCTTCGACGCGCGCAGCCGGCAGCGTGCTTCGGCTTCCTGTTCCAGCGGCGTCACGATCTTGTCCTCGAGCGGCTGGCGCCATTCGGGCAGTTGGCCCAGCGCGTCGATGGCGGCCACGATCTCGGCCTGGCGCGGATGGCGACCGCCGACATAGCCGATGCCAAGCTGGCCCGTCTGCAGGCGGACTGCGGCGCGGGTCACGGTCATTTCGCCCGCGGCGAAGGGGGCGCCGGAGCCGGAAATGCGGCCCTTCACCATGACCAGCCCGATCTCGGGCTTTCTCAACACCGCGTAGGCCGGAATGGGACCGATCGCTTCCCATAGCGTCTGCAGACGGTCTGCGGGCGCTTTGGCCAGAATGGAAAGCCAACGCTGGCGCTCGGGAGGCGCCGCGGACTGTGACGTCGCTGGGGGCATGGGGGCACCGATATGAGGACCGTGCATGAACTTATCATGACGGTTCGGGCCGGCTAATCCCCTGCCATGACACCGTGCAGTGCAATCAGCAGCGAGTGATAATCGTATGGGTTGTTGAGCAGTGGCCGGTCGTTGATCTCGCAGGCCAGCACGCTGATGCCGCGGCCGTTCACCAGCACCACGGGCACGTTCGCCTCGGCCAGCGCTTCGACGACGCGGAGCGTCGCTTCATCGGCTATGGCGATGTCGAGAACCGCACCGTCAACCTTCTCCTCGGCGATCTTGCTCAGCACCTCGGCGAGCGAGGCGACGGGACCCACAACGTGATAGCCAGTGCCGTCGAGGAAGCGGCGCAAGTCGCATGCGACGATCGCCTCATCCTCGATGACCAATACCGTACCTTGTATGTCTGCCATCGTTCGTTTCCTGCCCCCGGAGTCAGAAACGAATGCGTGGCGGAACGAAAAGGTTACGGCTTCCAGCGCAGGAAATTTCCGATCAGCTTGAGGCCTGTGGCCTGGCTCTTCTCGGGATGGAATTGCGTGCCTGCCAGATTGTCGCGGCCGACCGCAGCCGTGATCCTGCCGCCATAGTCGGTGACGGCGAGTAGCGTATCCTGGGTCGCGGTCTTGAGCTGAAACGAATGCACGAAATAGGCATGATCGTGCGCGGCGATGCCTTCAAGCAATGCATGCGGCTTGAGATCGAGCAGCTCGTTCCAGCCCATGTGCGGGATCTTGAGATGATCCTTTCCGGGTTCGATGCGCACGACATCGCCTGCGATCCAGTCGAGGCCGGGATGCACGCCGTACTCGACGCCGCGCGTCGCCATGAGCTGCATGCCCACGCAAATACCGAGGAAAGGCTTGCCGCGCTCGATCACCTCGCGCTGCAGGGCGTCGACCATGCCGGGCACCCCGTAGAGGCCGGCGCGGCAATCGGCGAAGGCGCCGACGCCCGGCAGGACGATGCGGTCGGCGGCGGCGACTTCCTTCGGATCGGCCGTCACCAGCACGCGCTCGTTCGTGCCGCTCTCGCGCGCGGCCCGCTCGAAGGCCTTGGCGGCGGATCGGAGATTGCCCGAGCCGTAATCGACGATGGCCACAGTCATGGGACGACGGTCATGGTTTGGGAACTACAGCGTGCCCTTGGTGCTGGGCACCGCCGTCGCCTGACGCGGGTCGATCTCGCAGGCGACGCGCAGCGCACGTGCGAGGCCCTTGAAACAACTCTCGACGATATGATGGTTGTTCTCGCCGTACTGGTTCCAGACGTGAAGTGTCAGGCCGCCGAGCTGGGCGAAGGCCTGGAACCATTCCTTGAACAGTTCGGTGTCCATCGTGCCGAGCTTGGGCTTGGAGAAATCCACCTTCCAGATCAGGTACGGGCGGTTGCTGGCATCGAGCGCCACCTCGGTCAGGGTCTCGTCCATCGGGATGACGGCGCTGCCGTAGCGGCGGATGCCGGCGCGGTTGCCCAGCGCCTTCTGCAGGCATTCGCCGAGCACGATGCCTGAATCTTCGGTCGTGTGGTGATAGTCGATGTGCAGGTCGCCTTCGGCGCGCAGGGTGATGTCGATCAGGCTGTGGCGCGAGAGTTGCTCCAGCATGTGATCGAGGAAGCCGATGCCGGTCTTGATGTCGTACTGGCCGGTGCCGTCGAGATTGATCGCGGCGGAGATACGGGTCTCCTTGGTCTGACGCGAGACGAACGCCCGCCGCCCGCCGGTGCCGGGAGTCGTCAGGGAAGGTGCTATCACGACCGCTCGCGAAGTCGTCTTTTTGGCGGCCGGTTTTCTGGCCGATTTGGCCATTTGGAAGTCCTCTAAGTTGCGCCCCGTTCTACAGGAAGGCGGCTGGCGCGGTCGAGCGCCACGCGCGTGAGAACGACTCCCAACAGCACGATCAGCCCGCCCAGGACGCGGGGAACGGTGAGCGGATCGCCGAAAAACGCCGCCGACAGGCCCACGCCCGCCACCGGGATCAGATACATGTAGACCATGACCCGGCTGACCCCCAGCCGCTCCAGCCCGGCGCTGATGCCGAGGAAGGCGACGCCCACGGGAATGATCCCCGTATAGAGCCAGTAGCCCAGCAGCCGGGGCGGGACCCGCCCGAATTCACTCAGCGAATCGAAGGCGAGCGAGATCGGCATCAGCAGGAGCGAGCCGATGACTGTCGTCCAGGCCATGACCCTGAGCGCGCCCAACCGGATGTTGTAGGGCGCGCAACGCTCGACATAGACCGCCCAGGCAAAGGCCGCGAGCATCCAGATCAGCACGCCGTCGATGCTCGTGGCCGCAAGCGTGATCTTCGTCAGGCTGTTGTTCACGACCACCACGATGCCGGCGAAGGCGATGACGATGCCGGCCCAGCCGAGCGCCGGCAGTTTGCGCCCCGAGAGTCGCGCCAGGATGGCGGCGAAGGCCGTCGTCGTGGTCATGGTGATCGAGCCGATGCTGGGCGAGGTCCGCGACGCGCCCAGCCCCCAGCAGGCCTGGAAGAGCGTCACGCCGATCAGCGCCAGCCCGACGATCGGCAGCCAGTCGCGCTGCGGCAGCGCGATCGGCTTGCGCTGGATCGCGAGCATCAGGAACAGGAAAAGTCCCGCGATCAGATAGCGCGAGAAGCTGAACAGCAACGGGCTCATGACCGAGAGCACGTCCTTGGCCAAGGGGTAGCTCGACCCCATCAGCAAGGCCGTTCCGAACATGATCACGTCGCCCGTCCAGCGACGGGCGTCCTTCATTGCTTCGGTGCCGTCGATGCTTTCTGCGCGCCCCAGAAACCGAACAAAGCGCCGGCGACGCGGCGGATCTGGATTTCCTCCGAGCCCTCGGTGATGCGGTAGCGGCGATGATGACGATAGATGTGCTCGAAGGGCGTATGGCGCGAGTAGCCGATGCCGCCGTGGACCTGGATGGCGCGATCGGCGGCATCGCAGACGAGGCGATTGGCACGGTAGTTCGCCATCGCCACCCATTCGCTGACATTCATGTGGTGCTCGCGATCGAGATGCCATGCCGTCTTCCGGACCAGGCCGCGCGTCATCTCGGCCTCGGTGTGCAGCTCGGCCAGTGGAAACTGGATCGCCTGGTTGGTGGCGAGCGCCTTGCCGAACACCTTGCGGTTCCTGGCATAGGCGACCGACATGTCGATGCAATATTGCGCGGCGCCAAGGCTCGAGGCGGCCTGACGGATGCGGTTCTCGTGCACGAAGGTTTGCGCCACGTCGAGCCCGCGGCCTTCCTCGCCGAGCATGGTCGACGCCGGCACCTTGACGTTGGTCAGCGAGACCTCGGCGTGGTCGGACGGCATGTTGAAGGTCCACCACATGTGTTCGACCTTGAAGCCTGGCGTCTTGATCGGCGTGATGAAGGCCGAGATGCCGCGCGCGTCGCCCGGCTTGCCCGAGGTGCGAGCGAAGACGAGGTCGGCCGTCGCGGTGTGCATGCCGGTATTGAATCGCTTCATGCCGTTGATCACCCAGTCGCTGCCCTGTTTGACGGCGGTGGTCTCCATGAAGGTCGCGTCCGAACCATGCAGCGGTTCGGTCAGGCCGAAGCCGATGCGCTCGGTGCCCTTGAACATGCCTTCGATGTAGCGGTCCTTCTGCTCCTGCGTGCCGAAGCGGTGCAGCAGCAGCACGACCGGAAAATTGCCGACGATCGAGCTCTCGTTCTGCAGGTCGTTGTGCAGGCCGAGTCCCTTGTGCGCGAGGTGCTCGCGGATGATCGCCATGGCGAGGTTGGAACCGTCCTTGCCGCCGAGTTCCTTCGGCAGGCCGAAGCGCAGATGACCGGCCTTGTCGGCGCGCCGCTTCATCTCGGCGAGCAGTTCTTCCCACTCATGCCGCGGCTGGCCGTCATTGTCCCAGTCGGTGCGCGCATGCTCGCGGCGATGGTCGAAGAAGCGGATATTATCGTTCTCACGCTCGAGCGGACGGATCTCCTTCTCGATGAAGGCGTCCAGCTCGCGCAGATAGGCCGCTATCTCGGCGGGAATCTCGAAATCCATGGCGCTTCCTCCGGCTGAACGCTCGTTCACCTAGTCGTATAAGCATCCATGGTCACGCTCAAGGCCGAGGACTATGCCCGATTGGCCGTTGCCAGATAGGCATGCAGCGCCGACACGACCTGGGCGCCCTCGCCCACGGCGGAGGCGACACGCTTGACCGAGCTCGACCGGACATCGCCGATGGCGAAGACGCCGCGACGGCTGGTCTCGAGGCGCCGTCGATCGCCCGTGGTGGTCGGGCTGGTGACCACGAAGCCCTTGTCGTCCAGGGCGACGCCAGATCCCGCCAGCCATGCCGTGTTCGGTTCCGCGCCAATGAACAGGAACAGATGGCGGATCGGTCGCCGGATTTCTTCCGCCACGCCTGCTTGTCGCCAGCGCACGGCTTCGAGCCTGCCTCCGTCGCCCTCCAGGCCACTTACCTCAGCCTTGGTCACCACCTCGACGTTGGCGAGGCCGCCAATGCGCTCGACCAGATAGCGCGACATGCTCTGTTCGAGGCTCGGTCCGCGCACCAGCATCCAGACCTTCGAGACCTGGCTCGCCAGGTAGACCACGGCCTGCCCCGCCGAGTTACCGGCGCCGACGAGCACGACCTCCTGTTGGGCGCACAATCGTGCTTCGAGGGGAGAGGCCCAATAATGCACGCTCGCCGCCGCGAACGTCGCGAGCTTCTCGACGGCGAGCTGGCGATAGCGGGCGCCGCTCGCAATGACGATCGAGCGCGCATTGACCTGCTCGCCGGTGGAGAGCCTCATGGTCAGAGGCCGACCGTCGCTCATGCCCTGCGTCTGCAACGCGGTCACTTCGCCGGGGATCGCCGTTTCGACACCGAACTTCTGGGCCTGGTTGTAGGCGCGGGCCATCAGCGCCATGCCGGTAATGCCCGTGGGGAAGCCGAGATAGTTCTCGATTCGCGCCGACGCGCCCGCCTGGCCGCCGAACGATCGGCCATCGAGCATCAGGACGGAGAGGCCTTCCGACGTCGCATAGACCGCTGTCGCGAGGCCGGCCGGCCCGGCCCCGACAATGGCCACATCATAGACGCGCGCGGGATCGAGCGGCGTCCATAGTCCAAGGCAGCGCGCGAGATCCGCTTCGCTCGGATTGCGCAACATCCGGCCATCGGGGCAGAGAACTATAGGCAGGTGGCTGGCATCGAGGTGAAAGCGCTCGATCAACACCTTCGCTTCCGGATCGGCATCGAGATCGAACATCTGCTGCGGATGGGCACTGCGGCGGAGGAAGCCCTGGAGCCGAAGCACGTCGCCGTCGTCGGCATGGCCGATGATCACCGGTCCACCGACGCTCATCTCCAACAGGTTCATCCGGCGCAGGATCAGCGCCCGCATGATCCGCTCGCCGAGCTCGGCCTCCGCGATCAGCAAGGCCCTGAGGCGGGCGGGTGGAATGAGCAGTGCCTCTACCGGGCCCTGCGCGTGCGCGTCGATGAGGCTCGGACGGCCGGTCAATTGAGCCAGCTCGCCCATGAATCCGCCGGGACCATAGGTGACGATCGGCTGGGAGGTAGAGGCGTCGTGTCGGGTGACGTTGATCGCACCGCTGAGGACGAGGGTCAGGCCGAGGCCCGGCTCTCCGACCTTCGCCAGGGTCTCGCCATCGCCATACGAATGCAGTTCACCGAAGTGACGCACACGTTTGATCTCCGCCGGCTCCAGGACGGGGAACATCTGATGCCTGCGCGTGGCGATGGTCGTCGATGTCATGGGCTGGGCTTTCGGAATCCGCAGAGGAGCCGATACCCTATCAGCGAAATACCTTTCTTGCCGATGACATACGTCGATGCGGTTCGGCGCTGGTGGCCGGTCGCGAGACTAATCGCCCGAGCTCGACTCCGGGACCGCGTCGGTGCGCATCTTGGCGGAACGCTTGCGACGGGTGTGCGGCGCCTCGCTGTTGTCCGCCGCTTCGACCAGCGTCCAGGCGAGCGGCGTGCCGGTGCTGCGGGACAGCTCGACTTCGAGAGACGCCGCCGGGGCATCGGCGGAGAGGACACGGACCTTGAAGCGACCGGGCTCGGGCAGCCATGCCGCCTGGCCCTCGGCGACCTGCCAGGTCTCGCGGTCGAGGAAGTAGAGCAGTGCGTGCGGCTCGTCCGACTCGTCGATGACGCGCAACACGGGCAGATCGCGATGCTCCTCGGGCGAGAGATCGAAGGGGGCACTCACGACCTGGATGTGCGTGGCGTTGCCGAAGAAGAGCTGGCAGCGATGGATGACGCGTTCGCCGCGATTGGCGATGCGCGCCACGTAGGCACGCGAGGCCGGCAGGATGTCGCCCCTGGCATCGACAGCCGTTTTCTCGTGCACCTGATCGTGCAGACGCAGATCGATCGGAGGAAGAACCGGTCGCGGAGCCGGCAGGGCCAGCACCGGCACCGGCGCGCGGGCGACGGGCAGGGCAGCGACGGGCGCGGCCGCGATCAAGGCGGGCTGAGGCGCCGGCCGTTGTTCCAGGGCCAGCAGCTCGGTTTCCAGCCGGGCGTGCAACTCGGGTGCTGCGGCAATGAACTGGACCAGGAAGACCGCCAGCCAGGCGGTGACGATGAACAGGCCCGTGCCGATCAGCGTGCTGAACTCGTTGTCGACGGGAAAGCTGAGGTCGAGGCCCGCCAGCCGGCAACCGCCGTAGAGAACGAGCAAAGCGAGGACCGGCGGCCAGGCATTCGCGGCATCCCACGACCGGCGCCATGCCAGTCGCGCGCATCGCCCGTAGAAGTGCAGCGCCTGCTGAACGCTGCCCATCGACCCATTCCGCTGTTGGCCCACGCCTTCCTCCCTGACGGAAGAAGTATAGCCCTAGTGGGTCGGGCGACGCGTTGTGGAAGGTTTTGTGTCTGCTAGGCGAGAATCGCCTGCGCCGCGCGATGAGTCGCGGCATCGCCGGCTGCCAGCACGGAGCCGTCGGAGTTCATGTCGAGCTCGCGGCCCTGCCAATCGGTAATCAGCCCGCCGGCTCCCTTGACGACCGGCACGAGGGCGGCGAAGTCGTAAAGCTTCAGGTCATTCTCGACCACGAGGTCGACATGGCCTGCCGCAAGAAGACCGTAGGCGTAGCAGTCGCCGCCCCAGCGGAAGAGCTTCACCGCTCTGGCGAGATCCGCGTGCTTCTTCTCGACCTCGCCCGAGAACATTATCGGCGCAGTCGAATACATGTAGGCATTGGCGAGGGCCCTGCAGGCACGGGTCCGGATCGGCTTGCCATTCAGGGTCGAGGGCTGGCCGTCGGCGCCGAACCAGCGTTCGCGAGAAATCGGCTGGTCGATGATGCCCAGCACCGGGCGCTTGTCGTGCAGGAGCGCGATCAGGGTCCCGAAAACCGGCATGCCCGTGATGAAGGCCTTGGTGCCGTCGATCGGATCGAGCACCCATACATACTCGGCGTCGGTGCGTTCCGCGCCATGCTCCTCGCCGAACACGCCGTGCTGCGGCACGTGCTTCGTCAGCAGCGCGCGCATCGCCGTCTCGGCGTCGCGATCGGCGATGGTGACCGGCGTGCTGTCGCTCTTGTCGTCGATGGCGACGCCCGAACGGAAATGGCGCGCCACGATCGGGCGCGCCGCATCCGCGAGCTGATGGGCCAGAGCGACCAGCTCGGCCGAAACCGATCCGGTCACTGGCTATCCTCGCGCTTACTTCTTGTCGGCGGGCTGGTCAGCCGGCTTTGCGTCAGCTGGCTTCGCATCGGCCGGCTTGGCGTCCGCCGGCGCGGCCGCGGGCAGCGGCGGCGGGTTGTCGTTCATCGTACGCAGATAGGCGATGACGTCGGCGCGATCCTGCTCCTTGGGCAGGCCGGCGAAGGCCATCTTGGTGCCTTTGACGAAGGCCTGCGGCTTGAAGATCATGTGATTGATGTCTTCGTAGGTCCACTCGCCGCCCTTCGCCTGCATCGCTGATGAATAGCTGAAACCGGGCTCCGCGCCCTTCTTGCGGCCGACGAGGTTCCACTGGTTGGGGCCGACCTTGTTGGCGCCGCCCTTGTCGATCGTATGGCAGGTGAAGCACTGCTGCTGGAACAGCGCCTTGCCGTGTTCGACGTTGGCGCTCGCCAGCTTGGGTCCGATCGGCGGCAGCTCGGCCTGCGCAGGAGCAGCCTCCGTCGGCGCTTCCTCGCTCACGGCGATGGCCGGCTTCTCCAGATGATGCGGGTCGACCAAGGCGTTCGATACCTTGCCCACCACCATCGCAAACAGAGCCGAGGCCAGAAAGCAGCCCGCCATCGTATTGAAATTGGCCATAGATCGATCCCGCAACGCAAATTTTCGGACGTTGCTGTAGCACGGCTCGGTCGCCACAAGTAGTATTCTATCGCATCGTCTGGCTCGCGCGGCGGAACGTCGCAAACCCCGGATTTTGCAGGGTTTTTTTGCCTTTTGGGGCGGTGGGCGGGCTGAGGGAGATTTCAGAAAATGGCTAGGGCGAAGGCCGCGAGCGGGGCCGGCAATACGATTGCGTTCCAGGGAGAGCCGGGCGCCAACTCCGATATGGCCTGCCATGCGGCGTTTCCCTACATGACGACGCTCCCGTGCCAGACCTTCGAGATTGCCATGGCTGCGGTCCAGGCAGGCAAGGCTTCACTGGCAATGATTCCGGTCGAGAATTCGATCGCGGGCCGCGTCGCCGACCTGCACAGCCTGCTTCCGCACACCAAGCTCAAGATCGTGGCCGAGCACTTCCAGCGGGTCGAGCACTGTCTCGTGGCGCTGCCGGGCGCGACGCTGAAATCGATCAAGTCGGTAAAGAGCCACGTGCAGGCGCTGTCGCAGTGCCGGAACTTCCTGAAGAAGCATGGGTTGCTGGCGGTCGTGCATGCCGACACGGCGGGCGCCGCGCGCGAGATCGCCGAAATCGGCGACGCGAGCGTGGGCGCCATCGCCTCGTCGCTGGCCGCACAGATCTACGGGCTGAAGGTTCTGGCGAAGAACATCGAGGATGCCGACCACAATACCACGCGCATGCTGGTCTTTTCGCGCGAGAACGGAAAGCCGATCGACTGGCGCACCGTGCGCTGCATGACGGCTTTTCTCTTTCGCGTGAAGAGCGTGCCCGCGGCGCTCTACAAGGCGCTGGGCGGTTTCGCCACCAACGGCGTCAATATCGTGAAGCTCGAAAGCTATCTCAGCGGCGCCCATTTCGAGCAAGCGCAATTCTACGTCGAGGTCGAAGGCCATCCTGAGCAGCGTGGCCTGCAGTTCGCACTCGAAGAGTTGCAGTTCTTCTCCGAGAAGGGCGAGCTCAAGATGCTGGGTACGTTTCCGGCCCATCCCTTCCGCCGCAAAGGTTGGGATGCGCCGACGAGGCCGGGGACCTAAACTCCGGCCATGGCCCAGCAACCGGTTCGCATCGCGCCCTCCATCCTGTCGGCCGATTTCGCCGAGCTCGGCCGCGAGGTCGAGGCGGTGGACGCCGCCGGCGCGGATTGGATCCATGTCGACGTGATGGACAACCACTTCGTGCCGAATCTCACCATCGGCCCGATGGTGGTGAAGGCGATCCGCAAGCACAGCCGGAAGCGTTTCGACGTGCATCTGATGGTGACGCCGGTCGATCCTCTGATCACCGCGTTTGCCGAGGCGGGTGCGGACGGAATGTCGTTCCATCCCGAGGCCGGCCCGCATGTTCACCGCTCGATCCAGCACATCAAGAGCCTCGGCAAGCGCGCGGGCCTGGTGCTCAATCCGGCGACCTCCGTGACGGTGCTCGACAATGTGCTCGACGTGCTCGACCTCGTACTGGTGATGAGCGTCAATCCGGGCTTCGGCGGTCAGGCCTTCATCGAAAGCCAGCTCCCCAAGATCTCGGCCATCCGCAAGCTGATCGATGCGACGGGCCGTCCCATAGACCTCGAGGTCGATGGCGGCGTGAATCCCGAAACCGCGAAGCGCTGTATCGAGGCCGGCGCCGATGCGTTGGTCGCCGGCACGGCGGTGTTCAGCGGCGGCCCGTCCAAGTATGCGGCAAACATAAAGGCGTTGCGTTCATGAGCGATCTTATCCTGCACCACTATGCCGGCTCGCCTTACTCCGAGAAGGTGAGGGTCGCATTCGGCATCAAGGGCATTGCCTGGAAGTCGGTGCAGATCCCCAACATCATGCCCAAGCCCGACCTGATGCCGCTCACCGGCGGCTATCGCAGGACGCCCGTCCTGCAGGTCGGTGCTGACATCTTCTGCGACACGCAGCTCATCATGCTCGAGGTCGAGAAGCGCGCGGGCAAGCCGCCCCTGCTGCCGGTCGGACAGGAGGGCGAGGCGCGTGCGCTCGCCATGTGGATCGACCGCACCATCTTCTGGGCCGCGGTCGGCGTGGTGATGGGCCAGATCGGCGACAAGCTGCCGGAAGCCTTCCAGAAGGATCGCAGCGATTTCTCGGGCCGTTCGTTCGACCCCGAGCGGCTCAAGATGGCCGCGCCTGCGGCGCGTGACCAGGTCTATGGTCAGCTCGTCATCGCCGAGCAGATGCTGCGTGACGGCCGGCCGTTCCTCTTGGGCGCGACGCCCAGTCTCGCCGACTGCGCTCTCTACAATCCGATCTGGTTCCTGCAGGGACGCATGGGCCTGGGCGATGCGCCGCCGCCGCTCAACCGCCTGCCCAAGATCGTCGAGTGGTCGGGCCGCATGAAGGCCTTTGGCAATGGCAAGCCGACCGAGATGACGGGTGCGCAGGCGCTCGACATCGCTAAAGCGGCCACACCGGAAGCGGCCAAGGTCGACGAGAAGGATCCGAGCGGGCTCAAGGCCGGCCAGCCCATCTCCATCATGCCCGACGACACGGGCAAGGTGCCGGTCACTGGCACCCTTGTCGGGCTCAGCACCGATCGTATCTCGATCATGCGCAGCGAGGAGCGGGTGGGCGACGTCGTCGTCCACTTCCCGCGCGCGGGCTTTATCGTCTCCGCGCTATAGCGCGACGTCGCCCGAGAGCACGGGTACGCAGTTGCCGCCGACCGTGGCGCGGATGCCGTCAAGTGCGCGCCGCGCGGTGCAGAGCAGCGTGCTCGGCCGGCCCATCTCGACGCCCTGTACGATCTCGTAGCGCCGCTCGGTGTCGCCGGTGAGCGACAGCAGGAGAGCCGCGAGCGGCGTGGCGGCGCTGCCGGTCGCCGGATCCTCGATCGTGCCGGAGAGCGGCGAGAACATGCGGGCGCGCACGCGTTCGCCGTCCGGAGCATAGAGGTAGAGCGGCAGGCGATCGGGACCGGCTGCCGTGTAGGATTTCACGGCCTCGCGAAAGCGCGTGATATCGGGGGCCGCGCTGGTGAGGGCGTCCCCTCTCACCTCGGCAATGACAAAGGAATTGCCGACCGTCGCCAGCACGGGACGATGATGCGCGGTGACGATATCGCCCGGTTTCAGGCCGACACAGCCTGCCAGCAGGTCGGTCTGCATCTCCGCGCCCACGGACAGAGGTTGCGGCGCGGCTATGGTGGGCCGGCCGTCGGCGATCTCGATTTCGACCAGGCCCGCGATCTCCTCGAAGCGCAGTTTGTTGCCGCGATCCCGCAGCACCCAGGCCGTGCCGACGTTGGGATGGCCGGCGAAGGGCATTTCGTGACGGCGGTTGAAGATGCGCACCCGCGCCGTGTTGGCAGGATCGGCGGGCGGCAGCACGAACGTCGTCTCGCTGAGATTGAACTCGGCGGCGAGCTGCTGCATCTCGCCGTCGCTCAAGCCCCGCGCGTCCGGAAAGACGGCCAATGGATTGCCGCCGAAGCGACGATCAGTGAACACGTCGACGGTGACGAAGAGGAAGCGGCGCATGGCCGACGATTAAACGACTTCCGCGCCGATCTCGCCCGCAATTCTTCTCAGGGCCGCCACCGATCTGGCTGTGGCATTGCGGCCGTCCTGCGGGCAGTGGGTCTCGATGCTGGCGACGATCTCCGGTGTCGTGGCGACCGACAGCAGGCGCTCGAGCTCCCTGGCCCAGGGAATACCGCCATCGCCCAGCGGCACCGTGCGCTTGGCGTCGAAATCGCGATCCTTGAGATGGATCAGGTCGGTCATGGGCGCCAGCAGTTCGATCTCCTGCGTGGTGGGCGGTGCGCCGACGCCATAGCTGTTGCCGATATCGACCAGGGGCCGCAGCCGCAACTCGTCGAGATTGTAGATATCGAGCGATGGCGGCGGGTTTTCGAAGAAGCGGGCGAGATCGGGGATGGAGCCGATGTTGCAGACGGGCTCGTTCTCGAGCTCGACGGTAACGTCATGACGGTTGGCCAGGTCGAGCAGCCGGTCGACCGCGGCGTCGAGATCCTCCGGCGCGAATCCGTCGTAGCGCAGATGGCTGAACACGCGCAGCTTCGAAGCGCCGAGCACGGTCGCGATATCGAAGGCATGCTGCAGCGGATCGTGATTCGGGCAGCTTGCCGGATCGAAGGCGAAGTCCACCTTGCCGCCTGCCGCCATCTTGCCGGGGGCAGGCCATTTCAGGACCGGCGAGACGAAGGTCGGCACCCTGAGGCCGGCCTTGTTGAGCCTTTCGCCGATGCTCGTGACCTCGGCCAAAGTCATGCCCAGCAAGTTCTTGCCATCGACGGTGCGCATATCGAGGCGCTTCACGTCGTTTTCCCGGCAGAAGGAGATCATTTCGTCGAGCGACGGACCGACTTCATCGCCGATCACGGCGAGGGCGAGGCGCTTTGTCATCGCCGGAGCCTACTATGCGCGCCGCTCTTTGGCTAAGCTCGCAGGCATGAGTGACGATCAAGCGATCTTCGTCGGTGCGAGCGACGCCGACCAGTATCTCCTGCTGAAGTACGGCAATCGCCATGGACTGGTCGCCGGTGCGACCGGCACCGGCAAGACGGTGACCCTGCAGACCATCGCCGAGGGCTTCTCCGCCTTCGGCGTGCCGGTCTTCATGGCCGACGTGAAGGGCGATCTCTCCGGCATCAGCCAGCCGGGCGGTGACAATCCCAAGGCGGTCGAGCGCGCCAAGGAGCTCAAGATCGACGGTTACAAGGGCCGCGCCTTCCCCACGATCTACTGGGATCTGTTCGGCGAAAAGGGCCATCCCGTGCGCACGACCGTGACCGAGATCGGTCCGGTGCTGATGGCACGCCTGCTGCAGCTCAACGACACGCAGGAAGGCGTGCTCAATATCGTCTTCAAGGTCGCCGACGAGCAGGGCCTGCTGCTGCTCGACTTCAAGGACTTGCAGGCGGTGATGCAATGGACGGCGGAGAATGCCGGCACGCTCACCACCAAGTACGGTAATGTCAGCAAGCAGTCGATCGGCACCATCCAGCGGGCGTTGCTGACGCTTCAGCAGCAGGGCGGCCAGCGTTTCTTCGGCGAGCCGGCGCTCGATCTCAAGGACATGATCGGCCGCGACGCCTCGGGCGCGGGTTATGTCAACGTGCTGGCGGCCGAGAAGCTGATGCAGAGCCCCAAGCTTTACAGCACTTTCCTGCTGTGGCTGTTGTCGGAGCTGTTCCAGGTGATGCCGGAGGTCGGTGACGCCGACAAGCCGAAGTTCGTCTTCTTCTTCGACGAGGCACATCTGCTGTTCGACGACGCGCCCAAGGCGCTGCTCGACAAGATCGAGCAGGTGGTGCGACTGATCCGCTCCAAGGGCGTGGGCGTCTATTTCATCAGCCAGAGCCCACTCGACGTGCCCGATTCGGTGCTGGGTCAGCTCAGCAACCGCGTGCAGCACGCGTTGCGCGCCTTCACCCCAAAGGACCAGAAGGCGGTGAAGACGGCGGCGGAGACCTTCCGGCCGAACCCGAAATTCAAGGCGGCCGATGCGATCATCGAGCTTGGCGTCGGCGAGGCGCTGGTCTCGTTCCTCGACACCAAGGGCGTGCCCGAACCGGTCGAGCGCTGCTTCATCGCACCGCCGCAGGGTCGCATCGGTCCGGCGAGTGATGCCGAGCGGGCGGCCGCGATCAAGGCAAGCCCGCTTGCCGGCAAGTACGAGAAGACCGTCGATCGCGAATCGGCCTACGAGGTCCTGACCGGCCGCGCCACGGGCGGCCAGGTGAACCACGATGAGACCGGTCCGGCGCCGGCCGATGTGCCGCGCCGGCGCGGACAGTACGGTGCTCCGCCGCCGGTCGATGCGCCGCCACCGTCGAGCGGCACCAGCGGGCCGTGGGGAAGCGCGCCGACAGAGACGACGGCCCCGCCCCCCGATGCGCCCAGGCCGCGACCACGTTTGCGAGAGGCACAGCCTCAACCCGCGCCTTCTTCTCCCGTCCCCAAGACGGCGGGACGGCGCAGCGATTCGCTGGGCGAGGCCATCGTGAAATCGGCGGCGCGCACGGCGACCACGATTGCCGTGCGCGAGGCGTCGAAGGCGATCTTCGGGACGGGCAGCCGCGGCAGTTCGGGCGGCGTGCTGGGCAATATTCTGCGTGGAACCCTGGGCGGCCTGATCAAATAAATCGTCAGGCTTCGACGATCAGGACTCCGCCCATGTCTTCGTGACCGTCGCCGCAGAAGACGTCGCAGAAATAGGCGAACTGACCAGGTTTGGTCGGCGTGATGGTCACGCGCCGCTCCTCGTCGGGCACGATGTCGGTACGGATGCCGAAGTCCGGCATCTTGAAGCCGTGGACCCGGTCGATCGAGGTCAGCACGAAAGTGATCGGCACGCCGACCTTGGCTTTCACCGTGTCCGGCGTGAAGTTGAACTTCTGCGCCATGATCGAGACCTCGTTGGGATCGGCGGCGAGGGCGCGGCTGGCGGCGCGCAAGGCTCCGCCCGCCGCGCTGCCGCCGATCAGCAGCGCGGTGAAGGTTCTGCGGTTCATGGCTTTACGCCTTGGTGACGGGCAGCTCGGTCATGGTGATGGTCGCGGCCACCGCGATGTCGCGCGTGCCGAGCGGTTTCAGCGAGGCGTCGAACGGCGGTGGCGGCGGGCGGCGCGGCGCGTTGCCGGGCTCGGCCTGCGGGAAGATCAGCGACTTCGCCGCGTGATGCGGGATGTGGCCGGTCATGTGGTGATGCTCCTGATGGATGTGGCCGTAGAAGACCACGACGTTCTGATAGGGCATCAGGAGATCGATGGCTTTCGCGCCATCGGCGGTCGTCCAGTCCCAGGACGGCACGAGGTCGAACAGCGGGCGGTGGCAGAGCACGACGATGCGGTCGTCGGGCTTGCGCTGCTTGAGGTCGGCGGCGAGCCAGGCGAGCTGCTCGTCGCCCAGCTTGGCGGCCGGGTCGGACACGTTGTCGAGGGCAATGAAGTGCACGCCCTTGTGGTCGAACGTGTAGTGCGTGTCGCCGAAGAACTCCTTGAAGGCCGCACCCTTGTCGAGAGAGGCATCATGCTCGCCCGGCATGAAGCGCACGTCCTTGACGGCGAGCTCGGAGACGATCTCCTTGAACCGCTTCATGCGGGCGCGGCGCTCCGTGCCGTCCTCGGTCGTGTGGGTGAGGTCGCCGGTGAAGACGATGAAGTCGGGCTTCTGGGCGAGCCCGTTCACCGTCACGATCGCCTTCTCGAGCGTGTGCTCGGCGTCGGGATTGGCCGGGCCCTTGTAGCCCCAATGGGTGTCCGAGATCTGCACGAAGTGGAAATTGCCGGCGGCCTGGGCCGAGGCGCGGTAGCCCGGGAAAAGCCCGGCGGTGAAGGTGACGCCGGCCACTCCGGCCAGCCTCAGGAAATCACGACGGTCCGTTTTCATGAAGGGTGCCCTCCTGCGTTGCATCCGAGGGCGACTACTGGCGGGTTTGCCGATTTATTCCGGTTTTCACGACCTGGAATAAAATCGACGCCCGTCCGGTATTGATGGCCTAATGGGTTGCATGGAAGCGTCGAAGCCCGACAGCGGTACGGTCGAACGGTTCCGCGCCGTCATGCTGCCGCATCTCGACGCCGCCTACGGCTTCGCGCGCTGGCTGACGCGCGATCCAGTCCAGGCGCAGGATCTCGCGCAGGAGGCGATGCTGCGCGCGCTGCGTTACTTCCACGCCTTCCGGGGCGAGGAGGCGCGGCCCTGGCTGCTGCGCATCGTGCGCAACACCTGGATCGATTCGCGCCGCCATGCGGGTGCCGAGCAGCCGCTGGAGGCGGTCGAGGACCGGCCGACGGAGGCGCCGGACCCCGAGCAGAACGCGCTCGCGGGAGACCGGCGCCGGCACATCGCGGCGGCGCTGGCGACGCTGCCGGCGGAGATGCGCGAGATCCTCGTCCTGCGCGAGATCGAGGACCTTGCGTACAAGGAGATCGCGACGGTGCTCGATCTGCCGATCGGCACCGTCATGTCACGGCTGGCACGGGCGCGCGAGAGACTGACGGCGGAGCTGCGCGGCCGCCTGGGAAGGAGGGATCATGGACTGCCCGACCTGTGAGGCAATGGTCGACGCCTATGTGGACGGCGAGCTGTCCGCGACCGAAAGCGCGGCCTTCGAAGCCGCCCTGGAGCGTTGCCCCGAGTGCCGCAAGAAGGTCGAGGCGGCGAGGGCGATGGGCGGGCTGCTGCGCGAACTGCCGCTGGAGCCTGCGCCCGACCTGTTGCGCGCGCGCATCGAGCGCGAGCTGCGCGCCATTTCTGCCGCCTCCGTGCCCGCAACGCCGCGTCGGACGATGCGGCAATGGGCGAAGGTCACGGCGATGGCGGCGAGCCTGATCGTGGCCGTGAGCATCGGCTGGGTCGGCGGCACGTTCAGCGGCCGCGTCGGCGGAAGCGGCGGTCCGGACAACGAGGATCTGGTGGCGACCTATATGCGCGTCGCCTCGAGCGATCATGCCGTGGATGTCGCCTCGACCGACCGGCACACGGTGAAGCCGTGGTTCGCCGGCCGCATCGACTATTCGCCGCCGGTGCACGACCTCACCTCGAACGGCTTCCCGCTGGAAGGTGGCCGGATCGACGTGGTCGACGGGCGCAAGGTCTCGGTGCTGGTCTATCGTCACAACCAGCATCGGGTCGCGCTGTCGCTCTGGCCGACGACCGAACCGGGCGACACGACGCCCAAGATCACGAGCTACAATGGCTTCAGCCTGGCCCAGTGGCGCCATGGCGGCTTCGAGATGCATGCCGCGTCGGACATTGCCGCCAACGAAATGGCGGATTTCGCCGCGGCGCTCGACCGCGCGACCGGCGAGGACCGCTAGAGCGCAGTAGCCTTTCATCGAATCATCTGTCGACCATTTCGGCCATTTTCGCCGTTTTTAATTGGTGTTTTCGAGAGTCGACGGACCAAAATCGCGGCGGGCCAGCTTTTCCGGCTGTCCGCTGCTCAAATAAATGGTCCAAAATGGACCCTAAATGGCTGAAAAATGGAAATATCAGCATCGCTTGCGATTCCGGACGTAGCCGACGTGGCTGCGCGGCCAGCCCGGGGCCAACGCTATTGCCTCGGGCGAAGCGGCCATTGGTCTCGCGGAAGTCAGCGAAGGAATCGTTGGACATGACGAACTTCGGTTGTGAACTCGAACGACCTGGAGTTTACGCCGACGCGTCATCGCCCCTGATTCTGATCAATGGATAAGCTTAGCCAGCGGCTACGCGCTTAGATGCCGTATTGCTTGCGCGGCGAGGACCGCTAGTCACAAAAACGTCCGAGCAACGGCTCGTTTAGTCAGACGTTGGTTGCGCGGAGGTCCAAGATGCGCCGCAAACGCCTCACGCTCGCCCAACGTATCGTTCGCTGGCTGCACCGCCACGCTTGATCAGCGCGTGTGGGCGGTGAAACCGCTTACGCCAGCCGGTCGAGTTCCTTGACGATGGCGTCACCCATTTCCTGGGTGCCGACCTTCTTGGCGCCTTCGGTGGCGCCCACGAGAAGGTCACCGGTGCGATAGCCTGCCTTGAGCACGTTCTCGACGGCGGTCTCCACGAGATCAGCTTCCTTGCCGAGGTCGAAGGAGTAGCGAAGCATCATCGCGTAGCTGAGCGTCTCGGCGATGGGATTGGCCAAGCCCTTGCCCGCGATATCCGGCGCGCTGCCGTGGATCGGCTCATAGAGCGCCTTGCGCCGGCCCGTCGCGTCGGGGGCGCCGAGCGAGGCCGAGGGCAGAAGGCCGAGCGAGCCGGTGAGCATCGAGGCCTCGTCCGACAGGATGTCGCCGAAGAGGTTGTCGCACACGATCACGTCGAACTGGTTGGGCGAGCGCAAGAGCTGCATGGCGAGCGCGTCGGCGTACATGTGGTCGAGCTTCACGTCGGAGAACTTCTCCTTGTGCAGCCTGGTCGCCTCCTCGCGCCACAGCACGCCGGTGTGCATGACGTTGGCCTTCTCCGACGAGGTCACCTTGTTGCGGCGCTTGCGCGCCAACTCGAAGGCGACGGCGCAGACGCGACGGATCTCCGGCACCGTGTAGCGCTGGGTATCGAACGCCTCGACCTCGCCCTTGGCATTGGTGTGGCGGCCGCGCGGCTCGCCGAAATAGACGCCGCTGGTCAGCTCGCGGATGATCATGATGTCGAGACCCTTGACGATCTCGGGCTTCAGCGAGCTCGCATCGATCAGCGCGTCGAACACCTTGGCGGGGCGGAGGTTGGCGAAGAGGTCCATCTCCTTGCGGAGCCGCAGCAGGCCGCGCTCGGGCTTCTTGGTGAAGTCGGCGGTGTCCCACTTGGGGCCGCCGACCGAGCCGAACAATACGGCGTCGGCCTCGAGAGCCACCTTCATCGTGTCATCGCTGATCGGCAGACCGTGCTTGTCGAGCGCCGCGCCGCCCACGAGGTCTTCCGTGATGTCGAAGCCGACCGCGCGCTTCTTGCCCATCCAGGCAATGATCTTGCGGACTTCGTTCATGACTTCGGGACCGATGCCGTCACCAGGCAGCACCAGCAGATTGCGATTCGACGCCATTGTCTTCTCTTCTGTTAAGGAGCGCTGCCGATCACTCGGCGGCGTGCAGCCAGGGCTGGGCTTCTTTCTGCTTCTTCTCGAAGTCGTCGATCTCCGACTTCTTCTCCATCGTCAGGCCGATGTCGTCGAGCCCTTCCAGCAGGCAGCGCTTGCGGAACGGGTCGAGGTCGAATTTGACGGTGCCGCCGTCCGGACCCTTGATCTCCTGCTTCTCGAGATCGATCTCGATGACGGCGTTGGAGCCGCGGCTCGCATCGTCCATCAGCTTGTCGATCACTTCCTTCGGCACCTTGATCGGCAAAATGCCGTTCTTGAAGCAGTTGTTGTAGAAGATGTCGGCGAACGATTCGGAGATCACGCAGCGGATGCCGAAATCGAGCAGCGCCCAGGGCGCGTGCTCACGGCTCGAGCCGCAGCCGAAGTTCGGGCCGGCGACGATGATCTTGGCGTTCTGGTACGCCGGCTGGTCGAGGATGAAGTCCTTCTTCTGGCCGTCGGCCGTCCAGCGCATCTCGTAGAACAGGCCGTCCTTCAGCCCCGTGCGCTTGATGGTCTTCAGGAAGTTCTTCGGAATGATCATATCGGTGTCGATATTGACCATCGGCATTGGCGCCGCGACGCCCGTCAGCGTGGTGAATTTTTCCATGGGTTTCCTCGCGAAGGCCGGACTAAACGGGCTTTCTCGGGCTCCGTCAAGGCGGCGCAGTCAGGTGGTTTTACTACCAGCTCAAGCATCGGGCGGTGCATCGCTGCACCGCCCGGAGTCTCCTACTGATAGTCGCGAACGTCGGCGAGCGTGCCCTTGATCGCCGCGGCAGCGGCCATTGCAGGGCTCACCAGGTGGGTGCGTCCGCCACGGCCCTGCCGGCCCTCGAAGTTGCGGTTCGAGGTCGAGGCGCAGCGCTGGCCGGGTTCGAGGCGGTCAGCGTTCATGGCCAGGCACATCGAGCAGCCCTGATCGCGCCATTCGAAGCCCGCTTCGAGGAAGATCTTGTCCAGACCTTCCTTCTCGGCCTCGGCCTTCACCAGGCCCGAGCCCGGCACGACCATCGCCGAAACGTTGGACGCGACCTTGCGGCCGCGAGCGATCTCGGCCGCGGCACGCAGGTCCTCGATGCGGCCGTTGGTGCACGAGCCGATGAAGACGCGATCAACCGGCACGTCGACGAGCTTGGTGCCCGGCGTCAGGCCCATATAGGCGAGCGAGCGGCTCCAGGCCTCGCGCTTGTTCTCGTCGGGCGCGTTGGCCGGATCGGGAATCACGTCGGTGATCGGCAGGGCGTCCTGCGGGCTGGTGCCCCAGGTGACCATCGGTGGGATGTCGGAGGCGAGCAGATCGATCTGCGTGTCGAAGTGCGCACCCTTGTCGGACGGCAGACGACGCCAGATGCCGAGCGCCAGATCCCAGGCGCCACCCTTCGGCGCATAGGGACGGCCTTCGAGATATTTGAAGGTCGTGTCGTCCGGCGCGATGAGGCCCGCACGCGCGCCGGCCTCGATCGACATGTTGCAGACCGTCATGCGGCCTTCCATCGTCAGCTCGCGGATCGCGCGGCCGGCATACTCGATCACGTGGCCGGTGCCGCCGGCGGTGCCGAGGCGGGCGATGATGGCGAGGATCACGTCCTTGGCCGTGACGCCGAGCGGCAGCGCGCCCTCGACCGCCACGCGCATGTTCTTCGCGGGCTTCTGGATCAGCGTCTGCGTGGCGAGCACATGCTCGACCTCCGAGGTGCCGATGCCGAAAGCCAGCGCGCCGAACGCGCCGTGGGTCGAGGTATGGCTGTCACCGCACACGATGGTCGTGCCGGGCAGGGTCATGCCCTGCTCGGGGCCGGTCACGTGCACGATGCCGCGACGCGGGTCGTTCATGTCGAAGTAGGGAACGCCGAACTCGACGACGTTCTTCTCCAGCGTCTCGACCTGCAGGCGCGATTCGGGATCGGTGATGCCGAGCGCCACGTCCTTGGTCGGCGTGTTGTGGTCGGCGAGCGCGATCGTGGCGTCGGGACGGCGTACGGGACGGCCGGCCATGCGCAGGACCTCGAAGGCCTGCGGGCTGGTCACCTCGTGGACGAGGTGACGGTCGATGTAGATCACGCAGGTGCCGTCGTCCTGACGATGGACGACGTGGCTGTCCCAGATCTTCTCGAACAGGGTGCGCGGCGGAGCGGGCGGAGGCGGCGGAACCGCCGACTTCTTGCGGAACGCCATGGTGCGCCTCTACTTCTTTCCGCCGCCCTTGGCGGCGCGGGTGGCCTTCTCGACCTTGGGCTTTTCCTTCTTGAGCTTCTCGCGACGCGGCGTCTTGTTCTCCGCCTGCTCGGCGATCAGCTCGCGCTGAGCTTCGGTGTCCTCGACAATGCGGCTCGCCTTGCCGCGCAGATCGCGCAGGTAATAGAGCTTGGCGCGGCGCACGATGCCCTTGCGGACGACCTCGATTTCCCAGACGCCCGGGCTGTAGAGCGGGAACACGCGCTCGACGCCCTCGCCGAAGGAGATCTTGCGCACGGTGAACGACGAGTTGATGCCGTCGTTCTTGCGCGCGATGCACAGGCCTTCGTAGACCTGAATGCGCTCGCGGTTACCTTCCTGCACCTTGACGTGCACCTTGAGGGTATCGCCCGGCTCGAAGCGCGGCACCGGCCGTTCGGCCACCACCTTGTCCATCTGGACCTTGGCCAGCGTATCGAGAATGTTCATCGCATCCGTCCTTTCATCACTTCTCTTCGTTCGTCTTCGCGGACCGCCGGCGCTCCCACAGATCGGGCCGCCTGGTCCGCGTAATCTCTTCCCGCTGCTTCAACCGCCAGTCGGCGACCTTGCCGTGGTGGCCCGAGACCAGGACCTCCGGCACGCGCCGTTCGGTTCCGTCGGGACCCGCCCAGATCGCGGGCCGGGTGTAGTGCGGGTACTCCAACAATCCGTCCTCGAAACTCTCCTCGTCTCCTGACTGGGCCGCGCCCATCACGCCGGGCAGCAGCCGCACGCAGCAATCCATCACCGCCATGGCCGCGATCTCGCCGCCCGAGAGCACGAAATCGCCGACCGAAACCTCTTCCAGCGCGTGAGCCTCGATGACCCTTTCATCGACGCCCTCGAACCGTCCGCAGACCAACAGCACGCCCGGCCCCTTCGCCAGCTCCCGTCCGCGCGCCTGATTGAACGGCGCACCGCGGGGCGACATCAGGAGCTTCGCGACACCAGGCTGGGCCACCGCCTCGATCGCCGCCGACAGGATGTCGGGCTTCATCACCATGCCGGCGCCGCCTCCGAACGGAGCATCGTCCACCGTGCCATGGCGATCCCTGGCGAACCGCCTGATGTCCACTGCCTCCAGCGACCACACGCCTTCCTTGAGCGCCTTGCCGGCCAGGCTCTCGCCCAGCGGGCCCGGGAACATCTCCGGGAAGAGCGTCAGCGCCGTCGCGCGCCACACGTTAGTCCTCCGCCTCCTTCTTCTCCTCGCCGCCGGGCAACAGACCCGCCGGCGGCTCGACCACGACCCGGCTGCCCTCGATGTCGATCTCGGGCACGGCCTCATCGGTGAAGGGCAACATGACCCCACCCGACAGCTCCATCACCGACCCGGCGCCGAAATCGTGGAAGGCCATGACCTTCCCCCAATCCCGGCCATCCCGGCCGACGGCCCGAAGACCGATCAGATCGGCCTCGTACCACTCCCGCTCGCCCGTTCCGGGCAGTGCGCTGCGCTCGATGTAGAGCCGCAATCCGCGCAACGCCTCGGCCGCCGTGCGATCGGCTACGCCCTCGATCCGGGCGAGCACTGCGCCGCGTGCGGCGCTGAGCGTCTCGACCCGGTACGCTTTCTTCCCCGCCTCGTCCGACAGCGGGCCATAGGAGGCCAATGCCATCGGGTCCTCGGTGAAGCTCTTGATGCGCACCAGACCGCGCACTCCGTGCGGCGCCGCGACGACGCCGAGCAGGACGCGGTCGTTGCTCATCAGGTGGCCGCAGCCTCCTTGGCCTCGCCACCCTCGGCCGCCGGAGCAGCCTCGGCGGCGGCGGCCGCCTTCATACGCTCCTGCGCCTTGGCGCGCGGCTGGTTCTTCTTGGTCTGCTCGCGGCGCTCGCGCGGCTTCATCATCTCGGCCTGCGCCAGGAACTTGGCGACGCGGTCGGACGGCTGCGCGCCGGCCTTGAGCCAATGCGCGATGCGCTCCTTCTCGAGCTTGATGCGCTGCTCGTGCTCGCGCGGCAGCAGCGGGTTGTAGGTGCCGAGCTTCTCGATGAAGCGACCGTCGCGCGGGCTGCGCGAGTCGGCCACGACGATGTGGAAGAACGGCCGCTTCTTGGTGCCGTGACGGGTCATACGGATCGCTAGCATTCTCTCTCCTTCGAACTCTCTTGATTTCAGCGCGGGAAGCCGGGCGGCGGCTGCATGCCACCGAGGCTGCGCATGAATCCTTTTTCTCCGAGCTTGTTCACTCGCTTCATCATCTTGAGCATGTCGGCATGCTGCTTGAGCAGCTTGTTGACGTCCTGCACGGCCACGCCCGAGCCGGCGGCGATGCGCTTCTTACGCGAGGCGTGGATGACGTCGGGGTTGCGCCGCTCCTTGGGCGTCATCGACAGGATGACCGCCTCCTGGCGCTTGAGCTGCTTCTCGTCGATCTTGGCCTTGGACATGGCGGCCTTGGCCTGCATGGCGCCCGGCAGCATGCCCATCAGGCCCTGCAGGCCACCCATCTTGCGGAGCTGCCGGAGCTGACTCAGCAGGTCGTCCATGTCGAACTGACCCTTGCGGACCTTGGCCGCGAGCTTCTCCGCGTCTTCCTTCTCGATCGTCTCGGCGGCGCGCTCGACCAGCGAGACGATGTCGCCCATGCCGAGGATGCGGCTGGCGATGCGGTCGGGATGGAACGGTTCCAGCGCATCGAACTTTTCGCCGACGCCGATCAGCTTCACCGGACGGCCGGTGACGGCGCGCATCGAGAGCGCGGCGCCGCCGCGGGCATCGCCGTCGACGCGGGTCAACACGATGCCGGTGACGGCCAGCCGCTCGTTGAACGCCTTGGCGACATTGACCGCGTCCTGGCCGGTCATGGCGTCGGCGACGAGCAGCGTCTCCTTGGGCTTGGCGAGATCGGAGATCTGCTTGACCTCCATCATCAGCTCCTCGTCGATCGCGAGACGGCCCGCGGTGTCGAGGATGAGGACGTCGTAACCCTCGCGCCGCGCCACTTCCATGGCGCGCTTGGTGATGCCGAGCGGCATCTCGAGCGGCACGATCGGGAGCGTCGCGACCCCGGTCTGCTCGCCCAGCACCTTGAGCTGGTGCTGCGCGGCGGGGCGGCGCGTGTCGAGCGAGGCCATCATCACCTTGCGCTTGGTGGCAAAGGTGCCGCTGGTCCCGAACATCTCGGCGGCCATGCCCTGCGGGCCCTGGCTCAGGCGGTAGGCGATCTTGGCGGAAGAGGTGGTCTTGCCCGAACCCTGCAGGCCGACCATCAGGATCACGACCGGCGGGATGGCGCTGAGGTCGAGATCGGCGACCGTGCCGCCCAGCATCTCGACCAGGTGATCGTTCACGATCTTGATCACCATCTGGCCGGGCGTCACCGAGCGGATGACGTCGGCGCCGATCGCCTTCGGCCGGACTTCGTCGACGAACTGGCGGACGACGGGCAGCGCCACGTCGGCCTCGAGCAACGCCGTGCGCACCTCGCGCAGGGCCGCATCGACATCGGCCTCCGTGAGCGCACCGCGCCCCCGGAGCTTGTCGAACACATCGCCCAGACGTTTACTCAGACCCTCGAACATGCCGCTTCAGCGCTCCGTTTTGCCCAAAGACATATCGCGCCGATGCGCGAACCTTCGCGGATCAGCGGAGCTCCCTCACGTGGGAACCATAGAAATCGGCACGACCGATTGAGCGGCTGGGGTATAAGGCCTGCCCCGGGCGGAGTCAAAGGCTTGCCGACAGAGGCTAACTCATTGATTACACAAGAAAACCCGCGTCTGCCGTGGTGGACCGCACCGGTCTTCGTGGTCGTTCTGGTGCTGCTGTGCGGCGGTACGGTCGGATTCCTGCAGGTCCGCAAGCTCCTGACGGGCGAGCATACCCTGCTCCTGCTGACCGCGCTTTATGGGGCGGCCCTTGTCGCCGTGGTGATCGCGGTCGCTCCGCTCGGCCGCAACGCCCGGCCGGCCATGGGCCTGCGCGGCGCCGGCTGGAAGCTGGTCCTGTTCGGGGCGATCGGCACCGTGGCGCTGTCGATGGGTGTCAGCCATCTCGGCATCGAGCCGCAGGGCGTGAAGCAGGTCATGGAATTCGTGCGCGAGCCCGGCGAATTGACGCCGAGCCTGCTCGTGCTCGCCGTGCTGGCGCCGCTGGTCGAGGAGCTGATCTTCCGCGGCCTGATCTATGGCTGGACGGTGAGCTTCTGGGTCTGGGCCGCGCGGCGCTGGCCGAAGTTGCCGGCGCACTGGGCCACCATCGTCGCCTGGATCGTGAGCTCGCTCACCTTCGCCGCGGCCCACTACGAGCCCGCGCACGTCATCCTGGTGCTGCCGCTCGGCATCATGTTCGGCTGGCTCAGGCGGCGGAGCGATTCGCTTCTGCCGTCCTTTGTCGCCCACGTCGTGAACAATGGCTTCGCCGTGCTGGGCGCCGTCTTCGTCGATTCCGATTAGCTCGCGAGCTTGCGATCGACGAAGTCGAGCCGGTCCTGGCCCCAGAACCGCTCGCCGTCGATTACGAAGAACGGCGCGCCGAACACGTTCTGATCGATCGCGTGCTTGGTATAGGCCTCGCGTTTGGCGTCCATGCCTTCGCTCGCTTTGAGGACTGCATCGGCATCGAGGCCGCACTCGCCGAGGATTGCCTTGAGAGTCGCGGGATCCCCGGGGTTGCGTTCCTCGGCCCAGATGGCGGCGAGCACGGCATGGGCAAGCTTGATCGCGTCGGCCATGCGGCCCTGCTCGCGCAGCGCGATCACGCACTTGGCGGCCGGCAGCTCGTTCGACGGAAAGAACTTCGGCTCGAGCGTGAGCTTGATGCCAAGATGGTCGCGCCAGCGCTTCAGCTCCATCATGCGATAGGCCTGACGCTGCGGCGAACGCTTGGGCAGCGGCAGGCCGCCCGACACCGCGAACACCGAGCCGAAATCGACCGGCCAGATCGTCACGTCCGCCTTGTACTTGGCCGCCAGCGCCTCGAGGCGCTTGGATGCGAGATACGTCCAGGGCGAGTTGAGCGAGACGTAGTAGTCGATGTGCTTGGCCATTCGTTCCCCGTGCGGCGGACTTGCGGCGCGGACTGTGGCATGTTTCGTCGGTGACGGAAAAGGCCATCGCGATCACCGGCGGCGACGCCAATTACTTCGATCTGATGCGCGATTGCATCGGTTCGTTGCAGGCGACGCCCGAAGGCAAGGCGATGGCGCTCGGGATCCTCGATTGCGGCCTCACGGACGGACAGCGCGCCTGGTGCCGTGAGCGTGGCGCCATTCTGGTCGAGCCGATCTGGGATTTCGATTTTCCCGGTCGCGAGAAGTTGAAGGACGGCTACAAGGCCCTGACCGCCCGGCCGTTCCTGCCGCGCTACTTCCCGGGCTTCGATCTCTATCTCTGGATCGACGGCGATTGCTGGGTGCAGCAGGGCGATGCATTGGCGCTCTTCCTCACCGCCGCGCGCACGGGCGCGCTGGCTGCGGCGCCGGAGATCCATCGCTCCATGCGTCACTATCGCCATGCCTGGACGGAGTTCTCGACGATCAACGGCGCCGCCTACGAGAAGGCTTTCGGCAAGGAGACGGCCGATCGCCTGATCCGCTATCCGCTGATCAATGCCGGTGTGTTCGCGCTCAGCGACCGCGCGCCGCACTGGCGGGGCTGGGCCGACGTGCTGGGCGAGACGCTGCAGCGCTCGGCCGACATGACCGATCAGATCGCGCTGAATGCGCTGATCTACGACCGGGGATTCAGCTGCGAGCCGCTGCCCAGCCAGTGCAACTGGCCGGTCCATCATGCCACGCCGTTCTGGGATGCGGATCGTTCGCTCTTCGTCGAGCCGGCCATGCCTTACGAGCCGCTCGGCATCCTGCATTTGACGATCTACACCAAGCGATTGGCCACCCTCGATGTGCGGGAACTGGGCGGCGAGCGGGCGGGACAGGTTCGCGCACGCTCGTTGCGCTGGCCCGGACGAACGGCCATATAGCCGCGCATGGGCGGCACCCCCTTCCTCAAGATGCACGGGCTGGGTAACGATTTCGTCATCCTCGACGATCGGGCCGGAACGCTCGATCTGCCCGTGGAGCGGCGGCGCACCATTGCGCATCGCCAGCTCGGCATCGGCTGCGACCAGTTGATCGTGCTGGAGAAGCCGACGGACCGCGAGGCCGACGTCTTCATGCGCATCTACAATCCCGATGGCAGTGAAGCCGGCGCCTGCGGCAATGCCACGCGCTGCGTTGCCTCGCTGATGATGGATGAGGGCAAGACCTCGCAGGTGACGGTGCAGACCATCTCCGGCCTGCTCGAGTCGCAGAAGGCCGGCGTGGGCAAGAACGGCCTGCCGGTGATTTCCGTCGACATGGGGCCGGCGCGGCTCGACTGGCGCGAGATCCCGGTGCGCGATGCGTGCGACACCAACCACATGCCCGTGGGTATCGGCCCGCTGCAGGATCCGGTCGGCACGAACATGGGCAACCCGCACGCCACCTTCTTCGTCGAGAACGCGATGGATCCGGCCCTCGATCCGGTCGCGGCCGAGCTCGAACGCCATCCGTTCTTCCCGCAACGCGCCAATATCGGACTGGCGCAGGTGATCGGCGAGAACAAGCTGCGCCTGCGCGTCTACGAACGCGGCACGGGCTTCACCCTGGCCTGTGGCTCGGGCGCCTGCGCGGCCGGCGTCGCCGCGGCGCGCCGGGGCCTCACGGGCCGCAAGGTCGAGATCATCGTCGAGCACGGCACGCTCACGATCGAATGGATGCGGGACGATCGTGTCACCATGACTGGCGGCATCGCGCTCGCTTATCGGGGCGAGCTGTGAGCGATACGGAACCTGAAAAGAAGGGCTGGTTTGCGCGGTTTCGCTCCCGAGGAACCCCGGCGAGCGACACACCCCCGGCGAATGAAACGCCCAAGGCGGTAGAACCGCCCCAGTCGCCAGAACTGCCCCCGGCGGCAGAACTGGAAGTCGAGAAGGAGCCCGAGGCACCGGTCTCGCCTCCCCCAAGCGAAGCGGCGAGCGAGGTGCCTGACTCCGAGGCTGACGCCGACGTCGAGAAGGAAGGAGAGGTCGAGAAGAAAGGCTGGCTGTCACGCCTGCGCGCGGGCCTGTCCAAATCGACCAGGCGCGTCACCGAAAGCATCACCGGGATCTTCACCAAGAAGAAGCTCGACCAAGCGACGCTCGACGAGCTGGAAGATGCGCTGATCCAGGCCGATCTCGGCGTCGCCGTTGCCGCGCGCCTGGTCCAGAAGCTCGGCAAGGAGCGCTTCGGCAAGGAAGTCACCGACGAGGAGGTGCGCGGCGCCTTCGCCGACGACATCGCCGAGATCCTGCAGCCGGTCGCCGTGCCTCTCGCAATCGACAAGGCGCGCAAGCCCCATGTCGTGCTCGTGGTCGGCGTCAACGGCAGCGGCAAGACCACGACCATCGCCAAGATGGCCCATCTCTTCCACGACGAAGGCAAGAGCGTGATGCTGGCGGCTGGCGACACGTTCCGCGCCGCTGCCGTCGAGCAGCTCAAGGTCTGGGGCGAGCGGGCCAAGGTGCCCGTGATCGCCAAGGAGACCGGCGCCGACGCCGCGGGCCTCGCCTTCGAGGCTCTCCAGAAGGCGCAGGCCGCGAACTGCGACGTGCTGCTCATCGACACGGCTGGCCGTCTGCACAACAAGACCAACCTCATGGAAGAGCTGGCCAAGATCGTGCGCGTGATCCGCAAGCTCGACCCGACGGCGCCGCATTCCAGCCTGCTGGTGCTCGATGCCACCACGGGCCAGAACGCCCACGCCCAGGTCGAGACCTTCACCAGCCTGTCGCCCGTCGATGCGCTGGTGCTGACCAAGCTCGACGGCAGCGCCAAGGGCGGCGTCCTTGTGGCGCTGGCGGAGAAATTCAAGCTGCCGGTCGTGGCGATCGGCGTGGGCGAGGGCATCGACGATCTCCGGCCCTTCGAGGCGCGGGCTTTCGCGCGCGGTCTGATGGGACTTCCGGCATGAGCGACGGCGAGAACGACATCAAGCCCGAGAAGGGCATGCGCAAGCTCTACGCCACGGCGCTGGAGTTGGGACCGCTGCTCTTGTTCTTCGCCGCCAATTCCAAGTGGGGCATCTTCACCGGCACCGCCGTGTTCATCGTGGCGACGGCGGTGGCGCTTCCCTGCTATCGCTGGATGGAGGGCCGCTGGCCGATCATGCCGGTGGTCGGCGGCTTCTTCGTACTGGTGTTCGGTGGCCTCACCATCTGGCTGAAGGACGACACCTTCATCAAGCTCAAGCCCACGATCGTGAATTGCCTGTTCGGCGTGATCCTGGGCGCCGGCCTGCTGCTGCTGAAACGCCCTCTGCTGAAGCCGATCTTCGGCGCCGCCTTCCAGCTCACCGACGAGGGCTGGCGCAAGCTCACCCTCCGCTGGACGTTCTTCTTCTTCGTGCTGGCGGCGGTGAACGAGATCTTCTGGCGCGGCTTCTCGACCGAGACCTGGATCGCCAGCAAGATGTTCGTGAGCTTCCCGCTCACCATGGTCTTCGCCCTCTTCCAGGTGCCGCTGCTCAAGCGCCACTGGGACGGCGACGACAATCCCTTTGCTTAGCTAAAGCAACTGCGGCTTCAGGGACTCGGCCTCCTCCTTGAGGGCGGAGACATAGCGTTCCGCCACCGAGCCCGCCGCTGAGTCCTCGACCCAGACGGCGACGCAGAGGGCTGCGATCGTCGCGCCGTCATAGCGCTTCAGCGGCACGGCGGCGGCATGGTAGCCGCGGCGCAGTTCCTGGGCGGTGATGGCGTAGCCTTCCTTGCGGACATGCAGGATCTCGGCGCGCAGCGCGCGCTTGTTCGTCACCGTGAAGTCGGTCATGCCTTTCGGCTCGAGCTTGTCGAGCCAGGCGTCGAGCGCCTCGTCGGGCATCTGGCTCAGGATCGCGCGACCGGCGGCGGTGTTGAAGGCGGGGCGGCGCAGTCCGATGGTCGGCGCCAGCACGTCGGGCCGGCCGTGCAGCGAGTGCGCGATCATCATGATGTCGTGACTGTCGAGCACGGCGGCGAAGCAGGACTGCTCGGTGCGCTCGGCCAGCCGCTCGCAGGCGGGCTGGACCACGGTCGAGATCATGTTGGAGCCGAGATAGGCGGAGGCCAGCTCCATGATCTTGGGCGTGAGGCTGAAGGAGCGGCCGTCGCTGCTCGCGAGGCCGAGGCAGGTGAGCGTATAGAGTGCGCGACGGACGCTGGGCTTGGGCAGGTCGGTGGCGCGGGCCACGTCGCTCAGGGTCATGTGCGTTTTGGTCGTGCCGAACGCACCGATCACGCGCAGGCCACGGGCGAAGGCTTCGAGGAAATCCGGCCCGTAGCCGCTTTCCGCGCGTTTCTTCGCATCCGCTTCGCGTAACCGTGCCATTTACGGCCTCAAGCCCCAGGCATTGTCCGAGTCGACCAGCAACGCCACCTGATCGCCGACGGAGGCTGCGCGTGCCGCGGGGCATTCGACATGGAAGCGCCGGCCGGCCGTCTCGACCTGCAGCGAACGCCGCGGCCCGCGGAACACACCTTCGACCACGCGGCCTGACCAGCCGAGCTGATCGGCCGTCGGCGCGGCATCGGAAGTGGCAAGCATGACGTCTTCCGGCCGCGCCATTACCAGCACCGCCTCGCCGGGTTTGAAGCCCTGATCGGTGCGGCAGGCGCCGCGCAGGCCCTTGCCTTCGATGGTGAGGCGGAAGCCGTCGGCGATGGTGGTGCAGGCCATGACCGTGGCCTCGATCATGTTGGGCGTGCCGAAGAAGGACGCGACCTCACGACTCGCCGGGCGGCGATAGACCGTCTCGGGCGCACCGATCTGCAGGATGTGGCCGCCCTGCATCACCACCACGCGGTCGGAGAGCGCCATCGCCTCTTCCTGGTCGTGGGTGACGTAGAGCGTGGTGATCTTGAGCCGCCGCTGCAGCGCACGGAACTCACCGCCCATCTGCGTGCGCAGCCGCGCATCGAGATTGGAGAGCGGTTCGTCGAGCAGCAGCACTTCCGGCTCGAAGACGAGCGCTCTTGCGATCGCCACGCGCTGCTGTTGGCCGCCGGAAAGGGCAGGCGCCGGACGATCGGCGTAGCGCTCCATCTCCACGAGCTTCAGCGCCGCCATCACCTTGTCGCGGATCTGGGCCTTGGGTGCATGCCGAACCGAGAGCGGATAGGCGACGTTGTCGAATACCGTCATGTGCGGCCAGATGGCGTAGGACTGGAACACCATGCCGAGCCGCCGCTGCTCGGGCGGCACGAACAGGCCCGACGCCGCGTCGCTTACCAGGCGATCGCCGATCGTGATGCTGCCCGTGTCATTGCGCTCGAGCCCCGCGACCATGCGCAAGGTCGTGGTCTTGCCGCAGCCCGAAGGGCCGAGCAGGGTCAGGAATTCGCCGTCCTCGATGGCGAGGTCGATGCCGTCGACGGCGCGCAGGCCGGCGAAGTGCCGCCCCACGGTCTTTAAGGTGACGTTGGGCAAGGCTTCAGCCCATCACTTGTAGATTTCCTTGGCGAGCGACAGCATCTCGTCCTGCTTGGCGGGATCGGTGGTGCCCATCGCCTTGGTGTCGAGCAGCGTGCGGATTTCCGGCAGCGTCTTCTCGACCACGCCCTTGACCACGGGTGCGTAGCCCGCGTTGGCGAAGACGATCTGCGAATCGGGCTCCATGTAGAAGTTCATGAACACGCGCGCAGCGTTGGGGTGCGGCGCGTTCTTGAGCGTGGTGAGGTCGAAGCGCACGTATGGGCGGCCCTCGATTGGCACGACCGGCTTCACCGGCAGGCCCTTCAGGTTGTTGTAGTCCTGCAGCGAGAAGGGGATGTAGAGCGGGAACTCGCCGCGCGCGGTGCGGCGCTCGCTGTTGGCGAGATCGCGCGAGAAGACCGGCTTCTGCGCCGCGAGCTTCTCGTGGAACTCGCGCTCGAAGGCCTTCAGCATCACCGGGAAGAACACCGCGCCACCGCCCAGCGCGCGATAGTCGTCCGACAGGATCTTGCCGGTCCATTTCGGGTCGAGCAGGTCCTTCCAGCTCTTCGGCTCGTCGGCCGGCTTCACCATGTTCTTGTTGATCAGCAGGCAGTAGCTGATGACCTCGGCCGGGATCTTGATGTCGTCGGGCTCGTAGGTCGTGTCGATGGTCTTGTAGTTGGGGAAGTCGCCATGCGGCTGGAAGTTGCCGTCGCGCGTCATCAGCCAGGTGGTCGTGCTGCCGTTGTGATGGATGTCGCCCAGGAAGCGGCCGGCCGCCTGCTCGACTCGTACGCGCTCGCGGACTTCGCTGGCGCGCGCTTCAAGCAGCTCGACCTTGATGCCGTATTTCGATTCGAAGGCATTGAACACCTTCTTGTGGAAGGGCGAGCCGATCGAGGCGGTGTACACCACCACCTTGCCTTCCTTCTTGGCCACATCGACGACCTTCTGCCAGTCGGCGTCCTTGGCTGCATCCTGTGCCGACGCCTGGCGGCCGACGATCGCCGGCGTGGCGGCGAGCAGGCCCAATACGTGTCTTCTCTTCATGACGTTCGTCCCTGTCTGCTTTCCTGTTTTTCTAAAGCGTACTGATACGCGACTTGATGAGGCGAAGCTGGACCCAGCGGAAGATCAGCACCAGCACCAGCATGACCAGGCCGATGACGCTCACTTCTTCCGGTTTACCGCCCACCCACATCTTCAGCATCACGACGGACATCACCTCGGTATCAGGCACATAGAGCAAAATCGAGGCGCTCAATTCGCGCATGATGCCGAAGAAGATCAGGACCCAGCCGACGGCGAAGGCGGGCCAGGCGAGAGCCACCAGGATGCGGCCGAGCGTCTGCCACCAGCCTGCACCGTGAACGCGGCTGCATTCCTCGATATCCTTGGCGATCTGCTGGTAGGCGCCCGAGGTCACGCGCACGGCGACGGGCGTGCCCAGCGCCACATAGGCCAGCAGCAATGCCCACAGCGTGCCGTATATCGGAATGCCGTGCGGCAGGATGGCGAAACCCCAGAGGAAGCCGATGCCCAGCACCATGCCCGGCATCATCCAGGGCAGCCAGGCCAGCAGGTCGATCAGGCGGCGTCCGTGCCAGGTTGTGCGTGTGGAGATGTAGGCCACGATGCCGCCCAGGGCCATGGTGACGGTGGCGCCGACGAAGCCGAGCAACATGGTATTGCCGAAGGCGTGCCAGAACTCGCCGTTCTCCCAGACGCTGCGATAGTGATCGAGCGTCAGCATGTCGAGCTGGTAGAAGCCGAAGAACTGGAAGAACGAGCTCAGCAGGAGCTGGCCGACCGGCATCAGCACCGTCAGCATGAAGAAGGCGACGCAGATCGCGAAGGTGACCCAGCGCATCCAGCCGAGCCGCGTGACGTTGGGCGAATAGCCCTTGCCGGTGACGGTGGTGAAGCTGCGGCCGCGCAGCAGGCGGTTCTGCAGCACCAGCAGCAGGCACATCAGGCCCATGGTGGCGAAGCCGATCGAGGTCGCCGCTTGATAGTCGGGCTGCGCACGCTGGGTGATCAGATTGTAGATCTGGGTGGTGACGACGTTGATGTTGACCGGCGTGCCGAAGAACACCGCCGATTCGAACGCATCCATGCCGCGGATGAAGCTCAGGATGAAGGCGCTGGTGATCACCGGCAGCATCAGCCCGAAGGTGACGCGCCAGAAGGTCTGCCAGCGTGTCGCGCCCGACATGCGGCTCGATTCCTCGAGCGAGGGATCCATGGCGCGGAAGGCGTCGACGACGAACAGGAAGATGAACGGCGTCGAATACTGCATCATGTGCCAGATGACGCCGCCGTAGGAATAGACGTCGACCAGGGTGCCGTCGCTGCCGGTGAGCCAGCGCCAGGCGAGGTTGATCGTGCCGACCTGCGCGTTGCCCAGCATCGCCCAGGCCATCGCCGTCAGGATCGGCGGGATGAAGAAGGGCAGGGTGATCAGCACCTCGAGCAGCCCGCGCGCGGGCGTGTCGGTGCGCGCCACGATCCAGGCCAGCAGCACCGCGAGCGACATCGACAGCACGGTCTTGATCAAGGAAATCGCGACCGTGTTGACGAACGCTTCGAGATTCTCGCGCGAGACGAGGCTCGCATAGCCGTCGAGATTGAAGGTGCCGGCGACACCGGGCGGCGTCGAATGCAGGCTGCCGTAGAACAGCATCGCCAGCGGATAGAGCGTCAGGAAGGCGAGCAGCGCCGCGAGCAGGGCAATGCCTGCCCCGCGGCCATACCGCGCGAGGCCGCGCGGTGGCGCGGCCGTCCGGTCGGGGAGGGCGACAGTCACCGTCATGGAGGAGGCGACGGCCCGTCGCCGTCACGCCTCAACGGTTCGATGACGGCTACTCGGCCGCCAACGGCAGCCGCTCGAGCAGGCCGAGCGGGCTCAGCGCGGTCTGCAGCTTCTCGGCATAGGCGTCGAGCCAGTCGAGCTTGGCGGAAGCGATGAACGAGCCACCACGCGCGCGCCGGCAGAGCTTCTGGTTGTCGACCAGCGGCGGCACGGTGCCCTTGTTCATCAGCTCCTGGCAGGCTTCGATCACGCGCTTGCGCGTGATCGCGATCATGCGGTCCGACGGGGCGAGATGCTCGAGCGAGCGATCGACGATGTCGCCCATGCACTCCACGGCGGCCTGGTCCTGGCGACCGATGCCCTGGATGCCCGTGTAGTTCACGTTCTTCTGCATGTCGCGATCGATGAAGTAGTCGTTCTCCTTGCGCGCGACGAGGCGATGACGGCCGTACCAGTCGTTGGTGTTGGGCAGGTATTCGGTATCGGGCTTGAGGCCCGGGATCCAGTCGCCGTTCTTCAGCGTCTGCAGCGGCGCCGTCTTCTTCACCCAGTTCATGGTGTAGACCATGGTGTGGGTGTCATCCATCGGCACGTTCATCGTGCACGCCACCTGGTCCTCGAACGAGCCGTTCGGGGTGAGCGTGATGAACGGGAACATGTAGTGGGCGAAGCGGTAGTAGATGTTGCCCGTGTCGGCCGGACGATAGGCCGCGTACATCGTGCCCCAGTCGGTCTCGGTCGCCTTGTATTCGGGCGCACGATCGCCGACGCCCCACTTGTGGATCGTGTCGTCGGCCACGTCTTCCATCTTCAGGCCGCCGATGTGCAGGAAGCCGAAGTGCGAGGTGTCGATGTCGCCTTCCAGCGACTGGAACCAGTTGCACTCGCGCTGGTGCACGCGCGTGACGCGCAGCTCCTCCGGCAGGTTCAGCACCTCGAGCGCCGGCAGCTCGGGCGGCTCGGCGCGCTTGCCCATGTAGGTCCAGACGAAGCCCGCGCGCTCGACGACCTTGTAGGCCTTGGCCTTGATGCGGTGCTTGAAATCCTGGCTCGGCGGCACGTTCGGCATGTCGGTGCAGTTGCCTTCGACGTCGAACTTCCAGCCGTGATAGACGCAGCGCAGGCCGCCTTCCTCGTTGCGGCCGAAGAACAGCGAGGCGCACCGGTGCGGGCAGCGATGCTCCATGATGCCGACCTTGCCGTCGGTGTCGCGGAAGGCGATGAGCTGTTCGCCCAGCAGCAGGAGCCGCATCGGCTCGCCGTCGGCCTTCAGTTCCTCGGAGAGGCACGCCGGAATCCAGTATTCGCGCATCATATTGCCCATCGGCGTGTCCGGGCCCGTACGCGTCAGCATCTCGTTGGCAGCGGCTGTCAGCATGGTTTCCTCCGATTTCGTACGCTAGTCGTACTTTCGTACGATAATAGCAGAAACGGGCCAGAGCGGCGAGTCGAAGTCGCTACCGTGCGCCCTTCCGGCTGCCAAAGACCAGAGTGAATACGCCCAGAAAAATAAGGACGTCCGCGATATTGAACGAGGACGGGTTGTCGATTCCGCAACAACTCATGCTGATGAAATCGGCGACGGCGCCGTAGACGATCCTGTCGACGGCATTGCCGATGGCTCCGCCAACAATGGCGCCGACTGCCAAAGTCCTGAGGCAGCCTCGTTCGTTACGGACCCATACGATTAGGAAGAGCGAGATCACGGCGGCGACCAGAACCAGTGCCCATCGGCTGTCGAACGATCGAAAGAAGCCGAAATTGATTCCCTTGTTCCACGCCATTCTGAAGATGAGATATGGTGGCCATACGTCGATCACCTCACCGGCCTTCAGGCCGATCCCGTGAACGATCGCGATTTTCGAGAGCCGGTCGACACCAAACGCGATCAATGCGGCGGCGGCGACCCGCAACAGGGGCATTGCGGGATTCCCTGCTCTAAAGTCCCGCAGGTTTGCGGGGCGGCCACATCTTGGCGAGGTCTCCGGTGGGGTTGGAGTAGGTCGCGAAGTCGGCCTTGCCGCGTGATTCGTGGAAGTGGGCCAGCGCCCAGACGATGGTCGGAAAGGCGAGCTGATCCCAGGGGATGTCCTGCCAGTCGACCAGCGCCACGTCCTCGCTTTCGACACCGACCGCGATGTCGGCGCTCATCAGACGCGCGCGATACATGATGTGCACCTGGCCGATGCGCGCCACGGAGTACATCGCGAGCAGACGATCGATCTCGATGGTGGCGCAGGCTTCTTCCTTCGCCTCGCGTTGTGCGGCCTGCTCGGTCGTCTCGCCGAGCTCCATGTAGCCCGCGGGCAAGGTCCAGGCGCCCTTGCGCGGTTCGATGGCGCGCTTGGCCAGCAGGATCTTGTCGTTCCCCCCGTCATTCCACGTGCATACGGCACCGGCAACGATCTTGGGGTTCTGGTAGTGGATGAACTCGCAGCGGCCGCAGACCAGCCGTTCGCGATTGTCGCCGTCGGGAATCTTCTTCTCGAAATGCTCCGGCGGATCCCAGGGCAGGCGGGGACGATCGGGTGCGGCGGGCGGAGGTTGGCTCATGCCCCGAGGCTAGAGCGGTTTCCGCTCGGAGGCGAATCGAGCGCATTGCTCCAGTACCCAGGCCTTCCTCTCCTCGAACACTGCTGGGCGCTTGAGTTCCGGGCGCTGATGGAACCAGCCGATGCTGGCCATCCATCGAATCAGCCGGAACGTCTTGATCGCCGCCTCCGCTGAGGGAGGCAGCGGCCGCACGGCGCGATAGCCGTTCAGAAAGGCGCGTTCGATTGCCTGGGCGTTGGGCTTGCTCTGCCAGTAGGTGAGGACGACGGCGATATCGTAGAGGTGCCAGCCGAAGCCGGCATCGTCGAAGTCGATGACGGTCAGCCGATCGCCGTCGACCAGGACATTGCCCGGATGCATATCGGCGTGGATCAGGCTGTAGACGGACGGATCCTTGTCGAGTCGCGCCAGCCACTCCCGCATCCGTTCGCGGGCATCGAGCAAAAGGGTGCGCTCGGCGATCGAGAGCGAGCGGTGCTCCCAGAACGGCCCCCAGTGCGGCGCGTCGCCCATCAGGCCGTCGGCGTCGAGGTGGTGACGCGTGAAGTGCGGCGGCGCTTGCCAGGCACTGGCCTGATCGTGCATCCGCGCGGTGATGGCGCCGAGCTGGGCGAAGTAGTCTTCGACCACGCGGTCGTCGGAGGTTTCGGCCAGCACGGTGGAGAGCAGGCGGCCGTCGGTCCAGCGGGCGAGGCCCGCGAAGCGTTGCTCGCCGGTGGCCGGGATCGTCACCGGCACGTACTCGCGGCCATCCCGCGCGGCGAGCGCTCGCGGCACCTCGATGCCGGAGGCAGCCAGCGCCCGAATCCAGGACCGCTCGGCGATGAGCTCTTCCAGCGTGTGATAGCCCGGTCGATGCAGGCGCAGGACCCAGGAGCCGCCGTCGCGCCGGTCGATGACCTTGAAGGTGACGTTCTCGGACAGGGAGACGAGGACGGGATCGGCGGCGTCGATCGGGAAGGAACCCAGGGCGGCGCGGGCGGCCGGCGTGAAGGTCCGGTCGACGGCCTCCCTATCCATCGAGCTCGGCCATGGTCTCGTCGAAGGCGCCCAGGAATTCCTCGGCGTGCTTCTTCGCATAGACCAGCGGCGGCCGGATCTTCACGACATTGCGGTAGGCGCCGGCATTGCTCGTGAGGAAACCCTTGTCCTTGAGGCGATTGATGACCTCGACCGCGCGGTCGGAATCGGGCGTGCGCTCCTTGTCCGATTTGACGATCTCGAC
>Ga0153954_1000053_pt1 | contig 113978 bp, 81 predicted proteins | sample TSFL038MetaG_FD_102277 | JGI IMG/M metagenome (GOLD analysis project Ga0153954, IMG submission 102277) | Attine ant fungus gardens microbial communities from Florida, USA - TSFL038 MetaG | ecosystem: Host-associated > Fungi > Mycelium > Unclassified | place: USA: Florida, Wekiwa Springs State...
CGTCAATGGAGTCGTCGAGAATATGCCTGAGTTTGGCAAGGCTTTCAGCTGCAAGGCTGGACAATCGATGATGCCGAAAGATATCTGCAGGGTTTGGTAAAGAACCGGTTTTGAAACTGGCTTACTATGTGTGTCTAGTAGCGGTTCGTACGGGCTATTCCAGTTATGATTGCAAACGCTAGATTTAAATTTCCGAGTTTGTCTGAACACCGAGCCATCAAGGTTGTGTGTTCCATTCGCGCCGTGAAGAAAGCCGATAGCAAAAATCTCGTAATTTCCATTGCAAGAACAAGATGCCGCGAAACACCATGTTCTTAGTTTTCAATTGACCACTGTCTTTCCAAGCTGAATCTCGCCAGCTTGCGAAATGCTGACCCCGTGCCGAGTTCCGTGCCATTCGCGCTGAATTGCACCGAAAAGACCGATTTATATGCCGTCTGCCGCGTTGTAAGTTGTTGAAACCACATTTGAACGCGGATTCGATTCCTACCGCGTCCACCAATACAAAAGACTTATACTGCGTCCCGTACAGTTGAGCGCAAGGACAATAATCTTGCCGTGCGCCTCCGCCATGTCCGTGCTTATCGCATCTCCATACCCATTCGCACGGAACGTAGTTGTGCGTATACGAGATCATGACGACCGGGCTGGCTTTCTGGCTGGGATCAATCTCATCCTTAGAGGTATCGGCTCAACTTAGCTGACACTGCGTTGAGCCGGCCTGTGCCCATGTTCGGCTTCATTGTCGAGATTGCCACGATTTATTCGTAGCGTAACGCCTCCAGAGGATCGACCTTCCCCGCGCGCCGCGCCGGCGCCCAGCACGCCAGCAGCCCAACTCCCGCGAATAACGCTCCCACAACGATGAATGTCGCGGGATCGCTGGGCTGTACTTCAAATAGGAAGGACCTCAGCACTTGCGACAAAACAACCGCCAGCACTATACCCCCGAGCACACCTCCGGCGATTAATCGGAATCCTTCTCCGAAGATCAGCCTGCGAATGTCGCCTGGCTGCGCCCCCACGGCGCTGCGTATGGCCAACTCGCGGCGTCGCGAGATGACGGACAGCGAGATCACGCCGTAAATTCCCACCAGCGTCAACACGCTTCCCAACACCGAAAACCCCGTCAAAAGGTGCATCGCGAAGGTCCGCGACGCCAGCGAATCGTCGCGAATCTGCTCGAGTGTCTTTACGTTCTCTATCGCCGCCGTTGGATCGACGGCATGCAGTTCGCGCTCAACCGCAACCAACACCGTGTGCGGATCTGCTGCAGTCCGAACGACCAGATGCTTTGAGAACGCTTGTGCCTGCCATAGCGGCAGATAAACCTCCGGTGAGGGCTCCTCGGTCAGATCATCGGTGCGCCCGTTCGCGATTTCGCCGACGATCAGCGTGCCTAGTTTATTGGGTGCGCGTCCGCCCAGCCAGATTCTCCGTCCGACGGAATTGCTGTTGGGGAAGTAGCGGCGCGTAAACGCCTGGTTCACGATGGCTACAGCTGGCGCTTTGTCATCATCCGTCGCTCGAAATTCTCTCCCGTTGATCAGCCCCATTTCCATCAGCTTGAAATAGTCCGGTGTTACCGCGCGCAGCGGCAAAGTTATGGCGTCGCTTGCTTTTGCTGCCGGCGGCTGGCCCTCAATGTCCATGCTTGCGGGCCAATTGTTTCCCGTCAGCGGAACACCCCAGGCGAACGCGGCATACTGAACACCCGGAATCGCCGCAACGCGCTCTAACGCCTGCTTGTGAAAAGGAAACCAGTTCTGTCGGCTTTGCACCTCGGTGACACTCATGGTCAGGATGCGGCTGGTGCTGTATCCCGACGGAACCTCGGCGATTTTTATCATGGTGCGAATCAGGAGTCCCGCGCCCACGAGCAACGCCAACGTCAATGCGGTTTGCAGCATCGCGACCCCGCGCAACAGACGCCTCTCACCCACTCCCGCCGTTCCTTTCGGCCCCGCGTCTTTCAGCACTTCCATCGGGTTCAACCGAAAGGCGCGCAGAGCGGGAATCGCTCCCGCAAAGAACGCAGCGAGCAAGGCCAACCCAAGCCCCCAGCCCAAAACTGCCCAGCCGACAGTTAGCCCATCGAGGCGTGGAACGGCATGTCCGGCGATCGTCTTGAACAGATTTACGGCGAAAATCGCTAACCCAACTCCCAACGCCCCGCCAAAGATAGCCAGGAGCAAGCTCTCCGACAATACCTGTCGCAGAAGCCCCATGCGCCCCATGCCCATGGCGATACGGACCGCATATTCCTGTTGCCGCTGGAGCCCGCGCACTAGCAGCAACGCTGCGGCGTTTCCGCAAGCAATCAGGAGCACCAGCGCCGATGCGCCGAGCAGTGGAAGCAGAATCCGTCTGCCATCCTGGTTCATTTCATCCGTCAAGGGCTCCAGTTGCGGTGTGAAGCCCTCAAACTGTTTCTCGGTGCTCGCTTCGTTTGCAGTGAGTGCGGCCAGTTCCTGTTGACCACGTTGCGGAGTGACTCCGTCGCGCAGCCGTCCGACCACGTACCAATCGGGATCTTTCATAGACTTCGGATCCGGAGCGGCAGGTACCCACAGATCTACAGTGGCGTTGACGTCGTAATTGGGCTCCTTCGCTGCTCCCGGTGATGGAAGGAAGCGCGCTCCCGGTTCCATGACTCCGATCACGACCGGCGACGAGTCCCAGCGACTGATGCGCACCGTCTTTCCGATAATCTCCTTATCGCCGCCAAACGCGCGTTGCCAAAACTCATATCCGAGCAAAATCGACTTCACGTGCCCTTGCCCGAAATCCGAATCGTCAAAACCGTGTCCCAGCACCGTTTTGAGGCCCATCAGCCGGAAATAATCCTTGCTTACCTCCATTCCCTGCATAGACTGGCTGCCGTCATTGCGAATCAGGAAGTTGAAGGTCCAGTCATATCCCGCGATGCCCTGAAACGATCCCGCCTTTTCGTTCCATTCCATCCACTGCTGCGCTGGCCAGCCGCGCGTGCTGTCCATCTTTTTTCCATCGGTGCGAGCGGTAGGAATCAGCATGAGTTGTTGCGGTTTCTGATAGGGAGGCTGCGTAAGCAGCACACCCTGGATCAAGGTGAAGACTGCAGACGTGGCGCCGATTCCCAGGGCGAGTGTCAGCGCAGCGATCATTGAGAATGCCGGGCTCTTCCAGAACATGCGCAGACCATAGCGGAGATCCAGCAAAAGATTCGGGAAAGAGAAGAGCGAGCGCGATTCGCGGTGGCGCTGGCGCAGCAGAGTTGTATTGCCAAACTGACGGCGAGCGGCTGACCATGCATCTTTTGGATCCATGCCCTTGCGAATGAACTGCTCCGTCAAGAGTTGAAGATGCGTCTCCGTCTCCAGGTCAAATTCGGAGTTAGCCTCCTCTTGCCTAAAAAGACCGCGTACTCTGGACACAAGTCGAATGAACCAGGAAGTCATGGCTGCTTCTGTGCCTCCAAACTTAAGACACGGCTGATCACGCCGGAGATCCGCTCCCAGTTCTCCGTCTCGACCGCAAGTTGCTTCCGTCCCTTCCGAGTAATCGAGTAAAACCTGGCCTTGCGATTGTTCTCCGACGTTCCCCACTCTGATTCGATCCATCCCTGCTGCTGTAATCTCAGCAGAGAGGTATAAACCGTGCCCTCATTCAGCGTAAGAACGTCTTCGCTCACCTGCTCGATGCGGCGAGCAATCCCGAACCCATGCAACGGGCCCAGCGCGTGAAGAGTTTTCAGGATCATCATGTCCAGTGTTCCCTGCAGAACTTCCGATTTGTCGGCGCTCACGATCGCTCCTTTGGTTATCGCAAAGAAGATACCACGTCACATTTGGAATGTCCAAAGGAAAATCAAAATAAGTGTATGCCCGTCTGTCAGAACCCCATGACAAATGAACTTGCCAGAAACCGGACTGGCGGATCATCATGGAGCCCAAACCGCATCTGGAGAATTCCATGCAAGAGGAACAAATACGTGAAGCCCTCAACGCGCACTGGCACGCGTCGGCAGTCGGCGATGCGAACGCGGAACACGATATTTACGATGACGACGCCATCTGTGATTATCCGCAGTCCGGCGAGCGAATCCTCGGACGAAGCAATTTGCAGGCTTTGCGAAGTCATCATCCAGGCAAGCCGTCAGGTTTCCACGTCAAGCGAATTCTCGGAAAAGGCGATCTCTGGATTACGGAATACACAATCACCTATCAGGGGCGGCCAGCATACACAGTGAGTATTATGGAGTTCCGCAACGGTAAGGTCGTGCATGAGACACAGTACTTCGCAGATCCATTCGAGGCGCTCGCCTGGCGGAGCCAATGGGTCCAGCGAATCGCGTGACGTTGCATTCAGGCGGTATGGATGAAGGTCTGCCTCAGTTGGTGATAAATCGCCAAATCACTCATCGGTACTCTGTCAATGGGCGACTTGACCCGTGCGTGTTGAAAAATTTGGCTTTTCTGAAAATAGATTCGAAAAAGGCGACCAAAAATGAATAGGCGGGTGAGGGAAGTTGTTTATAGCGCATCCGGCGCGATGTTTCTTGAGCACAGTTTCTGGGAACGAGTTTTTCAACAGCCACACTTGGAGTCAGCAGTTGGCACTTGGTCTCGTGAAGACTTTTGCGGCGCACAAAATCAGAAAGCGAAGCGTACACCTAGTTCCATACGCCGCGCGGTTTGCGCTGCAACGGGTTGTCCAAGGGCCGAGGACGACACGACCGTGTTCACGGCAGTGACATTTGTGTGGTTCAGGAGGTTGGCGCTGCGAGCATTGAACGTCAGTATGCGTGGATGATCTTTATCCTTGGGATTCAGGGCGAAAGCGCGGCTCAGATTCATGTCCAAATGAATCACGCCAGGCATGGTTCCAAGATTGGCCGGAACATTCCCATTGACTGTGTTCGTCGTCAACAGACCGAAGCGCGTGCTGTAGACACCCGGTCCGGGAGCAGTCGCATATGAGGGGCGGTCCGTGAAATTTCCGTCGCCGTTATTATCTGTGCCCGTGGTGATGTTATAAGGAAGGCCACCGTCGGCATCAAACTGAACTGTCGCTTCAACTTTGTACGGAAGGTTGAGGTTTCCGAAAAGAGTGAAACTGTTTTTTCTCTCCCAATCAAGTCGTCCCCATTCTCCTTTGTTGGAATAACTCGACTGTGGAGCTCGATTGCTCGAACTGTCGGCTTTGAAATTCACATACACATATCTAGCTAAAAGGCCAAACCGCTTGTAACTGTGTTGCTCGATGCTGAACCATACCTGCGGGCCAGCACCGTGACCAGAATTCTGATACTCGACCATGTTTTCACCGGGGGCGATTGGACGTGGTGCCTCGAGAGCCGCGGTAGGATCTGGAGCGACACCGACGCTGCTGGCGACCAGTGGAGCGTTGATGTTCATGGTGCGGATGAGACCATAGCCCTTTCCGAAGAGGAATTTGCCACTGGCATGCCAGCGATGGGCAAAGTCATGCTCAACGTCGGCATAGCTCATGAATGACCTGGATTGAAAGGACGTCGGCGGAAACAGATTGGTCGTGGCGACCTGAATGGACCCTGGAACCGAGATAAGGGGAGTGCTATAACTTGGCGAATACACGGTGGTCTGCCGCTGTAGGGTCCCATTCAGGCGATAGACATTGGTTGCGTAGCTCGGGTCAATAGCGACGGCGAAAAGTCCTGTACGGGCGTGAAACACCCATGTTTGTTTTTTATCGGGTGACCACGCAAAAGCAACTCTGGGACCAAAGTTGGCGAAGGTTCCCGGCGAGGTCTGAAGCTGGTATCGAAAGCCGGTATCGAGGGTTAATTTCTGGGTGAGCTTCAAGGTGTCCTGCGCCCACAGATTGACTTGCCACTGCGTTAGCGAGACCAGCGGCGCTCCCGTGGTGACCTGATAGGTCGTTGGCGACCCTCCAGAGAGATTGAGCAGGGCACGCCGGTATTGTTCGAGGGCGCTGATGGTCGTTGTCTGGCCGGTTGGATTGCTGTTTGCATCGAGCACTGGCGCGCTCCCGCCGCCAAACACATAAGCGCCATTGAATGTGTCTGGGTCGTAGTCATGCACGAAGATGCCGATCGATTGTACTCCAAACGCGACCGTGTGCTTTCCATGCGCCACGGTCATATCATCGTCCACTTCGAGATCACGTTCCCGATCATTCAGGTTTTGACTTGTCGCGCCTCCGCCCAGGAAGTATCCCGCAACCTGTACGGAAGGAGCGTTCGACACTGGTGTCTGCGCTGTCCGTCTCCAGCTATATCCGATGTGGGTTTCATGCAGGATATTCGGACTGATCGTTTGCGTGTTGTGGAATCGCAGGTCGTATTCGCTGACTAGGCTCGAATACCCGGCATCCGCGAGCGTTAGACCCCCGACGCCTTGATTGCCTTCATTGTTCACGTTTGCTGAGAACGACATACTGGCGACGTTATTCGGCGTTAACTGCCAATCTCCACGTGCCGATGCAATCCAGAGCCGCTGGGGCGCCGAAACCGTCTGCTGCTCCGGAACACCGTTTCCATTCGGCCCCAGGCCGCCATCTGCGTCGAGCGTAACTGCATTCACCACGTTGAATTCGTCGATGTCGCGTTTTTCGAGTGCCAGCGCAAAGCCGCTTTTCTTTGAGAGGATTGGACCGCTGAATTCGAAGCCATATCGCCGCATGCCCGCAGGCGTGGCGGTAACGGAAAATGGGTCGGTAGCATTGAATATGCCGTCGCTATCAGTAAAGAACGCTGCTCCGTGGAATGCGTCCGCTCCCGGCTTTGTTGTAATTTCTATGACACCTCCGGCAAAGGGAGGCCACTTGGATTTAGCTGAGAAGAGATCGGGGTTGATGCGGACCGATGCAATCGAATTCTTCGGCGGGAGGGCGCTAGGATTTTGAAAACCGTCCACCATAATGATCGACTGAGTTGGATCACCACCAGCGTCGGAAGCCAGCACCTGAAGCTCACGCAGAAAATCATCCGGGTCATCGGCGAGACCTTGCACAGCCTTTGTGTTCAGGGTCGTTGTGTCACTGCCGTTGTCGTTGCCTGAATCTCCACTCACCTGAACATCCGTTTGAACAGCTGCAACCGCCAACTGGATATTGAGGTGAACCTTTCCTGCGGTCTGAGCAGGTACGCGCGCCGTGCCGTTTGCAAATCCGTCGGCCTGTGCCGTGATGACTGCATTTGCGGGGGCACATGCAAGTGCGTAATGTCCTGTTGCATCGGCTGTAACCTCGGTCCCCGCCGCTTTTACCGTCGCACCCGGTATGGCGGCTCCGGTTTGATCGGTGATGATGCCGTCAATGTGCAAACCTACCGCACATGGCTGTTGGGTGAGCCCAATCATTGGAGAGATCGACGATAGCAAAAGAAAAGCGATGTTGCAGGCCGTCTTACGCTCGAGCTGCATAAACCATCTATTGCAACTGCAACGCCATGTCCACCCTCTCTGTTCATCTACCAGCGGAACATCTGTCATGACTCTCACTCCTGCTCAGGCCGTTCATAGTCCCACCATAGGCAGGAAACACGATTCAAGAAAAATCAATCGGGACGGATCGTAGCCAGAGGCTGCTGAATCGTAATCTCGACGCAAACAGGCTTTTCAGTGGTGCAGAGCGGGCTTAGTATTTTCTGAGAGAGGCTTGAGTCAGGAGCAGCCTGTGCAACAACCGCCATCGTCGATCAAACGGCATACTATCCGCGCCGCACAGCTTTTCGCGCTGTGGACGGTAGTCGTCATCCTATTCGCGCTGCAGTGGTACAGTTATGAGCTGCTTCAGGGGCATACTGTTCATCTGGTGCCATATCTCCGCTGGTCGATGGAGCAGTGGTATACCTGGCTCATTCTCTCGCCGCCTGTGCTTTGGCTTGCGGTGAAATATCCCATCGATCCCCGTCGCCCCTTCCGCTCTCTCGCATTGCATCTGGCGGCTAGTCTCGTGGGCACGTTCCTCGCTGTTTGCATTCAGTCCGTTGCGTCGCATTTCTTCGAACCAGGAATGCGGGCTATCCGGGTCTATTTCATGTTTTTTCTGAGCAAGGATGCAGCGATTTACATTGGCACCTATTGGACCATCACGGCTTTAGCTCAGACGTTGCATTTTTATCGGGAGAACAGCAATAGACAGTTGCGGGAAACACAATTGGAACGGCAATTAGCGCAAGCGCAACTCCAGGTTCTCCAGATGCAGTTGCACCCACATTTCCTGTTCAATACTCTCCATGCAATCGGAACGCTGATTCGGGAGGACCCCGACGCTGCCGAGCAGATGCTGCTCGACCTGGGTTCCCTCTTACGGATATTTCTGGAGCAGCATTCCTCGCAGCAAATCTCCTTGCGGCGCGAACTGGCTTTGGTCGATCACTATCTAAACATCCAGAAAGTGCGATTCCGGGATCGCCTAACGATTCGTTCTCGCATCGCTCCCGATACCCTGGACTGTTCCGTTCCTGCCCTGATTCTTCAGCCAATCGTGGAGAATGCGATTGTGCATGGTGTGGCAAAGAACCCAGGCGGCGATGTGATCGAGATCAGAAGTTCGTATGGGCAGACGGGATTGGAGATCGAGATTAGCAATTCCAACAGCGTCCTTCCCAATAATGTAGGACCTGGCAATGCAGGATGGGGCATCGGACTATCTAACACCGAACAGCGGTTAATTCAGATATACAGCGGTTCCGCAACACTCTCTGTCCAAGCCCGGTCCCCGCAGGGAGTTGTGTGCAGGATTGGCTTGCCCTTCGAAATGAGCATGCCGGAGTCTCCGGAGACAGAGGCGCTGCTTTCGTTATGACTATTAGGGCGATTGTGATTGACGATGAGCCTCTGGTTCGCACCGGCATCATGAGGGTTCTCGGTGCCGATAAGGACATCGAGATAATATGCGAATGTGGGGACGGTGTATCCGCCCTCCAAACCATCAAACAAGAGCGTCCTGACCTGATCTTTCTCGATGTGCAGATGCCGGGACTGACCGGTCTTGAGGTCATAGAGGCGGTGCATGGAGACGCGATGCCGGTCACAATCTTTGTGACGGCATACAAGGACTATGCCATTGAGGCGTTTGAAGCAAACGCCGTGGACTATATTCTGAAACCTTTTGGAAAAGAACGCCTGGAAAAGTCCATAGCACGTGCAAAAGTGCGACTTGCCCAATCCGTCGATGGCGGATACGCGGCTCAACTGTTGCAGGCACTCACAGCAGTTCAAAAGCAGCAGCAATATCAGGAGCGCATTGCAGTTCCCGTCAATGGACGCATTTTCCTGGTTGAAATCAAAGACATCGACTGGATCGAAGCGGACAAAAACTGCGTGCGGCTGCACGCCGGAAACATTGTCTATGAATTGCGCAGTACGCTCTCAAACATCGAATCCATATTGAACCCAAAGCTGTTCACACGAATTCACCGCTCGACGCTGGTAAACGTCTCAAAGGTTAAAGAGATTCACCCATGGTTTCATGGCCACCACAAGATTATCCTACGGAACGGCAAGGAACTTCGCATGAGCCGCTATCAGAGCGAGAGCGCGAAACTGCTTCTTGGCCAGTGCAGTCAATAGTCTTCGTGCACAGTATCGGTTTTTCCTCATCTTGAGATGATGCTGAATGAATCTGAAGATTTTGCCTTGAGTGCATTCCCTTTAACTCATTTCTGAGAAGTCGTTCCACGTCTCTGCATAGGGGCAAAACTTGTCCAACGATACGCTTCCGCAGCATATGGACCGGGCTTGGCACTCCACGGCTCTGCACTAATTCCATTCAGGTCGTAGACGATCTTGCCATCCTTGATGGTCAATTCGCAGAGCAGTTTCTGGGTGCCATCGAATCGCGTGTTGACCATGTCGGTAAAGCCGAATTTGCCATGTTCGAGGCGCAGGACCGCTACATCTGCAATCGAGCCTTCTGAGAGGTTGCCAAATTCTTCATGCTTGATTTCATGGGCCGGGTGAGAGGTCATCTCTGCGACCACTTCTTTGAGCGGCACACCAAGGTTGAGAATCTTGTCAGCCACGTTCAGTTCGTCTTTCATGGCGCCGTTCATACTGCTGATATGCAGATCGGTGGAAATAGAGTCGGGGATGAATCCATCCTTAATCATGGGAACTGCGAGTGACCATTTGAAGCTGCCCCCTCCTTGTCCCACATCAAAATATATGCCGCGTTTGCGTCCTTCGATGAGAGCCTTGCTGGGACCCAGCGTGTCGGGATCCTGCTCATGGCGCAGCCCAGAGTACATATGCGTGTAGATGTCGCCCGGACGCAACTTCTGCGTCATCAAGTCATAGATGGGGCGTGTGGGCCGGTCCTCGCCAAAATCCACCATCACAGGGATATTCGCCTTGGTTCCTGCGATTACGGCCTGTTCCACCGGCGTCCATTCCGGGCCGGCGAAGTGCGCTGTCTTGATGCCTACAACCACCTGCGGATACTTCAGCGCCATTGCGGCTGTTGCCTCGCCGTCCATATCGTTTATGTTGTTCTCGTACTTTGGTCCGCGCATGCCGGAGCCTACGATGTTGAGGAGCGCGAGGACTCGCGTTTTGGATCGGTCGATGATCCGCTGCTTGAAGTCTTCAAAGTTACGCCAGCCTGAGCAGCCTGCGTCCACCACTGTGGTAACGCCAACGCGGAAGGTAAAGCCATCCGGCGGCACGCTGTTATCCCCCGCATAGGAACCGCGTTCTCCTGTCCCTGCATAGACGTGCACGTGAATGTCGATAAGGCCGGGAGTGACGTACAGACCCTTCACATCGACTGTCTTCAATGCATCCGAGGATGGGATATGCTCGGCAACTTTGGCGATTTTTCCATCCTTGATTGCGACATCGCGGATGGCGTCGATATGGTTCTTGTCGTCCAATACATGGCCGCCCTGAAGAATCAGGTCGTACGCTGGCAGCGAAGGCGCAGACGATGTTTGCGCAGTAAAAATGCGGCCTCCTGATAAAAGCAATAAAGCGATCACAGCTGCTTTGCAAAAATAATGCTGTTTCTCAGCAATCAAGAAATTCATGAGACCTCGCCGGACAAGAAGATGACTTGTAAAAAGTTTGGTAGAAAGCCACACCTGTTTTGCCTGCCACAATCAGGCTCGTGTTGCCTGCCATGTGGCTTCACCGTACTCGCCCATGTGTACGCTTCCGGCAAGACTGTTACCTTTCAGCTCGCCCTTGAATGTCCAGGGTATTACGTTGCCACTCACTTGCATTACGCTATGCAGCTCCACCTGGGAGGCGTGGATTACTCCCGTCAGATCCGTCGAATAAATCTCCCCGTGCTGCGTTCCGGTAAGCTGGTTTCCGCTCTGCTCCAGCGTGAAACGCTGTTCGCCTATGCCGCGTGAGTATTGGATGGAGACTGCCCAACTACCCTGCAGCTGGGCCGGAGCTCCTGTGGGGATCACTCGGTCTTCGTAATGTCCCGGCTTGGTGAGCGCTTCATAAATTGCATCAGCGACAATGCGCTCCTCACCGGCATCCATCATGTACGGCATGATCGTTATCGAACTGGCCATGCGATCGGGGCGCGTGCCTGTTCCGCCGCCCACCAGGATGCGCGGAGTGCCCTTGTCCAGACGCTCCACCAGCTCCGTGCCCGTAATCTTGAGCTGTGCGGCATCCCAGCGGATGCGCAACTGTGGAGCCCGGTTCGACAGGTCTTCCGGCTTTAGATACTCCGTTGTCACCGAGGGCAGAGATTTCACGCGGCTCTCGATATGCTGCAGCCAGCTCAACCACTCCCGCTGCTCGGCATCGTGGTCGCGCTTGTACCACTGGCGCACCGCCGCCAGAAGGCCCATAGCCTCTTCCTTGCTGCACTTCAAGCCGCGGCCGTAGTTGTGGTGAGGAGCGGCCTGGAAATATGCTGCGCGGCAGAGGTCCTTTTGCCCGATGAGCATACCGGAAGACTGCGGTCCGCGCATGCACTTGCCGCCTGAGTAACCTACCAGCGTTGCACCGTGTTGAATATGAATGTTCGGGCTGAGTGGCTCCTCTGCCGCCGCGTCCACAAACACCGGCACGCCTTTTTCTTTGGCGATGGCGCAGATGCTGGGAATGCTCAACGGGCCCTTTTCCGCCGCGGGACTGGAGAGAATGTAGATCATTGCCGTTCTTTCCGAGAGCTTGGCGCGTAGTTCCTCCGCCGAATCCACCTCGACCAGCTCTACGCCTGTCACGCGGATGCCGAAGTCATAGGGGTTTCGCGAGTGCTTCGGAATGATGACCTGGTCTTTCTTTTTGATATAGGGCATGGCCTGCGATTTTTCGGGGTTGGTTCCTGCAATGCATGCCACTGTCGCCACAGTAATCGCAGCTTCGCAGCCTGTTGTAGCAATACCCCACTCGGCTCCCGTGAGCTCGCCAAGTTGCTTGCCCACCGCATCCATCAGCTCATCGAGATGCACATAATAGAACGATGCCTCGTACATTGCCTGCTTGACTTGTGGCAGCGAACGCGACCCGCTGATGATGGTATACGTTCCTCTTGCATTGAGCAAAGGCCGCACGCCGATCTCGGTGTAAAGGTTGTGTTCTTCCGTGCCGACGCGCGGCGGCAGTGGATGCCCGTCAGACTTGAGCGAAACCGCACGAGCAGCCAACGGAGAGATCGACGCAGCCGCGCCAGCAGCAGAGATTATGCCTGACTGCTTGAGAAGCTGACGTCGGGACCAAAGCTTGTTGCGAAAGAAAGACATAGTCAGTCCAATCCTTGGATGAAAAATGAAACGAGAGGAATGGCATTCCATGGCAGCGATGGAATGCCGCTCGTGGTTTAGATATAGGCAATCAGGTCGATTTCAACGAGTGAGTTGCCTGGGATTCCTCCTGCGGGCGCAACTGTGGTACGTACCGGTGGAACCTTGCCCCAACGTCCGGCATAGACCGTGTTCATCCTTGCCCAGTCGTTGATATCGTTGAGATAGACGTTGACCTTGAGCACCTTGTCCATGGATGAGCCAGCGGCTTTGAGGTTTTTTTCCAGTTCATCCAATACGTGCTGGGTGTGCTCTTCGATGGTTCCTTTGAAATGTGCGCCCACACCGGCGAGGAAGACCAGGTTGCCGTAGGAAACTATGCCGGAAAACAACGGAGGAGGCGCATTCGGGTCAACAGGGTTGACGGAATAGGATTTCTTTTCCAGCTTTTCTTTTTTCTCTGCGTAGGATGGCTGAGCTAAAACTGCGCCTCCGGTTACGGCTGCGGCAACTGTGGCGGCATTCTTGATGAGATTCCTTCTCGACTGCTTCGACATAATTAGCTCCTTTATCGTGTGACCTTGATTCGCTTCGTTCAGGCTTTCGGATGCTCCAGTATCGTGCGGAGGCTTCGTGCTATGATTTCCGCTTCGCCAGGTTGCAGCATCCACGTTCCCACTACGATGGTGTTTTCGTTGGAATGCGTTCCCAGTCTTCCGCTTGATCCAGTTGCCGGGTTGAGTTCAATCTGCGGACGTCCGTTATGCAGCTTTTCCTGCACCTGCTTAGGGGTGATCCCGACAACAGCAGGATCGTACGCCAGAATGAGGTGCGGGACATGATTCGCAATCTCGGGGATATAAATCTCTGTCTTCATGGTGGGGATGTGTTTCACCTGATCGACGATGATGTTGGCGCGGCGCGTGTACTCGGCCAGATCAGCTGCGTCGTCCTGCTCCAGCAGCCAATCCACTGCAGCTACCATGCCAACAATCTGTTCCTTGGCCACCTTCATCCCACGACCCACCGCATCGGAGTTGGGACTGTCATTGTCTGTGGCCAAGTCGATGAGGCTCTTCTTTCCCAACAACAAACCCGCGTTCTGTGGGCCGCGAATGCCTTTGCCGCCGGAGAAACAGACGAGATCGAAGCCCATGCCAGTGTACTTCCAGAGATTCTCTATGGGAGGCATATCAGCCGCAGCATCCAGATGGCATGGCACGCTATGCTGATGTGCAGTCTCCAGCCATGTCTGCCGGTCGATCTCGCCCGCCTCTGCAGCATTGAAGAAATTTGTCATTACCGTTTTCGGCGTGAAGGCTCGGCGGTAGTCTTCTACGGTGACCACTTCTACGATGCGAACGCCGCACAGCAGCATTGCGTGATCATACTCATAGCGATGGGCCTTTTGCACGATCACTTCATTCTTCATCCCGGCTACTTCTTGAGGAATCTGCTCCGGCCGGGCTTGGTTTGCGGAAGCGATGCAAGCAGCGGTTGCCAGCGTGAGCGCGGCGGAAGCGCCGGAGGTTACCAGCGCTCCTTCGCAGCGCAGGCGCTTGGCAAGATACTCGCCGGATGCTCGCTGCAGGTCTTTGAGTACCACCGGATGCAATGCGGCCTGCGCCACTGCGCGCTGCACCTTTGGCGGCATGACTGCGGCTGTCAGGTACGTGTAAGTGCCGGCGGCGTTGATAATCTTCTCAACCCCGAGCTTCGCGTAGTAGTCGTCTTCTCCCGCCTGAGATGAGGATCCAGGAGCAGGCTCAAGGAAGGGCTTCGCAAAGGCAGGAGTGGCGCCCAGGGCAGCAAAAGCTGCCTGCGACCAGCTAAGAAAGCGGCGGCGCGAAAAGAATCTCATTCCAGCATCTGCCATCTTTTCTCTTCCTTCCTGCGCAACTATATCTGCCATTGCCGTGATCCTCCGACGCTAAATTCTGCCGAAGCGTTTTACGGCTTCAACAATCGAGTGGTACTTCTCAATGAACGGGTACATGGAGTGTTCGCTGTTGTCTAACTGCTGGGCACGTACGAGTATTTCCGCAGCGTGTTCACGGGGAACTACCACGACGCCATCCTGATCCGCAACAACGATGTCATTGGCGTTCACGCGCACGCCATCACAATCGACGGGAATATTGACGCCAGCAAAACGGTAATGACTGACGGATGTAGAAGGCACCGGGCCTGTTGAATATACTGGAAAACCGATACGCTTGAGTTGTGGCAAATCGCGCACACCGCCATCGATCACCGCGCCGGCAAAGTCTCGCGAGGCCATGGCCGTACCCATCAGTCCACCCATGCCTGCAATATCTGCTCCGTCCTCTACCTGCATTACGTAGACCGAGCCTGTTCCTCCCGAATCGATTGCCTGCAGCATGCCACTCAGAGAGTCGGCATCGTGATTTTCCTGCTTGGCAAGCTTCACGGTGAGCGCAGGGCCTGCGAACTTCGTGGGAAAGATAGCCTGCATCCGGTGCGACATGTAGCGCTTCTCGTGCAGAAGTTGTTCGATGGCGTCGGAAACAGATGCAGCCTCTACGTGGCGATAGGCCTCGATCATGACGGCTGGATTCGCGCTGTAGTCGGCAGCCGTCTTTGGTTCTTGTGCGAAGAGAAGCCGCGCCACGATTAATAGAGGCACGGCCGCGAGCAACACGGCCAGCATGATCCGGCGCACTGCCGTCTTGCCGGTGCTGCGAAATTGGTGAGCGGACTTCATTGGATGGTTTTGCATACTGGATGCAATGTACCGCAAAAAGTGTAAAGGAACACATTCATTCGCAAGCGGCAAGGAAGATGCTGCTCTCCCCGCCGCTCGCGAGTTGATTAAAAGATGATTTTGCCGGACAACTCAAGCAGACGTGCCCCGCTGAATGTACCCGGAACCTGCTGCACGCCTGTGATCTGTCCGAAGCCACTGGGGAAGGTGAGGCAGGAGTTTGCCGCACATGCCCCGGAGGTGCTGATGCCAAGCCCCGCAGGAGTGATGCTGGACCCGTTTGCATTGGGGTTGGCGCCGCTGGGATGGTTGAAGATGTTGTAGGCTTCCGCACGGAACTGGAACTTCAGACGATCATAGATCGGAAAGTCCTTGAACAACGCCAGGTTCTCATACTGGAAGCCAGGGCCATACAGGCTGTTGCGATGGATATTGCCATAGCCAACGTTGCCCTTGATGGAGTAGTTGACGGCAGGCTGATAGGCGCTCTCGTCGATACAAGAGGTCGTCGTTCCGCTCAGGCCCGCATACGCATTCTTGAGGCTGCAATTGCCTTTTTCCGCGTGTACCCAGGAAGGACGTTGTGTTCCCTGGTCCACGCCGGCTGCCTGCGTGTTACTGCTCATTCCAACCGTGTACGGCATACCAGTCTGGAAGTTAACGATGGCGCTCAGGTGCCATCCACCTGCTGTTTCACGCACAAGGTAGTTGCCCTGCGGAGTCGGTAACAGGTAGGTAAGTTCTGCAACAAAACGATTGCGAACGTCCCAGTTTGAGTTACCGTAATCGGCTGCGATGTTGTACTGCTGCGATGTGGTTCCGCCGGAGTTGGAATCGGCAGAAACATCCAGGTCATGCGACCAGGTGTAGCTCGCCTGTCCCGCGAGCCCGTGGAAGGCGCGCTGGCGCAACACAACGGTCAGCGCGTTGTAGTGCGAGTATTCGTCTTCTTGGAAGACGCGGATGGAACCGAACAACTGGTTGGGACGCTGAGAGTTCAGAGACTTAACCGTTGTGGCAACGGGCTGAATCGGCTCGTTGTCGTAGTAGCTGCGATCCAGGTGGAGAGAGTGCGAGCCGAGATACTGCATTTCAAGCGCAGATCCATTCCACAGCTGGTATCCGAGATCGGCGTTCCACTGGTAGGCGCGCTGCGTCTTCATGTTCGACTGAGGCGTGTAGGCCGAAACATAGGTGCCCGGCGTGCCCGCGACTGGAGACGCTGATCCCGCACCCGGCGTGGTGTTGACAAAGGTCATGGGGTTGGCTGCCGTGGTGTTGTAGGTGACCGCGGCGGCAAAGGGATAGTTGGAGGTGAGCAGCGTGTAGGTGTTCAGCTGGTTTGCGTTGTAATAGAAGCCTACACCGCCGCGCAGAACGAGTTTCTCCGAGACACGGTAGTCGAGGCCGATGCGCGGGCCAGCGTTATCAAGCTGAGCGCTGCCGAACTTGAATCCAGGTGTTGGCTTATAGGTCGCACCGGAGGTTGCCGAGGATGTTGGAATCAGCGCAGTCTCCGCGTCATTCAGCATGCGGCCATAACCGTTCAAGCTGTATGGCGCCGTGGGAAGGTCATAGCGGAAGCCGTAGTTCAACGTGAACTTGGGTGTAACCTGCCAGTTGTCGAGAGCAAAAAATCCATCGCGCCACTCACCAACTGATCCCTTGATGGTGTCGATGGGTGTCGAGTCGTTGTTGATGTAGCCAAGGACAAAGTCCGCGGCGGAGTAGCCGGTACTGACCAGCGCGGTGCCGGGCTGATAGGCCGTTGCTGAGACCGTGATTGCGCCGACGGGATTGTTGGTTGCTTCACGGCCCAGGGTCAGGCGGCGGAACTCCGCGCCAAACATGATGTTGTGCTTGCCGCGCGTGTAGCTGAGCTGCTCATAGAGGTCATAGGTGCGATCATCCTGGAACCAGTTGCTGCCCGCATTGCCTACACCCTGGAAGTTGGAAATGCTAAGAACAGGAACACCAGGATTGTTGTACTGCGTGTCGCCAGTGAATCCGGGAATGCCGAGACTGGTCCCAGCGTTCTTCAGTCCGTTTGTATACCAGTAGTTGAGGTTATCTGAACTGACCGTGTTGATGCCGAGGTGGAGATCATTCACCAGCGACTGCGAGAGGATGTGCGTGTAGCCGAAAGCCCAGTTGCGGCTGTTCGTTGGTCCGCTGGATGCGTTAGCAGGGAAAGGTGTACCAGAAACGAAGTTCAGATCCTGCCAGTAGTAGCGGCCAAAGAGCTTGACCTTATCGCCGATGTTCTCGTCAATGCGGTCAATGGTCTGCTTGATGATGAGATCGCTTGGGTAGGAGGTATTCAGGTTGTTCGAGATGCCGGACCCATTCGGCGCAACCATGTAAGCCTCATACTTAGCGGCAATCTGCGCAGCGGGTGTGCTCAGCTCGGACGCGGGAATCTGGTTGTCTGTGTACGGTAGTCCGGTTGAGGGGTCATAAAGCTGCGGGACGCCGGGAAGATTGAAGTTACCTTTTTCCATGTCCGGCGTAATGACGGACGAAATGCTGGTGTTTTGTCCAATCTGGTTCAGCTTTTCAAACGAAGCAAAGAAGAAGGTCCTATTGCGTCCGTTGTAGAGCTTGGGGATGTAGACTGGACCACCCAGGTTGCCGCCCCACTGGTTGTAATGGAGGATTGGCGCAGGCGAGCCTTCTTTTGAGGTGAACGGCATTGCGTTGAATACGGTGTTCTCCACGTAGTCATACGCCGCACCGTGGAGATCATTGGTGCCGTTTTTGCTGACAAGATTGACGTGAATACCCAGGTAGGAACCATACTGCGCGGAGTAGTTGCCACTCTGCATTTGTGTTGCGGAGATCATATCCGCAGACGGGTGATCCGGAGTGGTCGTGATCAGGTTGTTCATGATCGAAACGCCGTCCAGTGTAAGGCTATTCTGAATCTCACGCTGCCCTGCGCCTTCCAGACCTTCGCCCGGAGGATTGCCGGTGTAGGTCGTGTTGGAGCCAACGTAAACGTTGGAGGCAGTTGTTGCCACTTCCAGCGCGTTGTGGCCACTGATAGGTAACTCTTCGACGGCCTTCTGATCAAAGGTCTCACCGAGAGTCGCATCATCAGTCTGCAAGGGAGGCGTGCTCGCCGTAACCGTCACAGAGGTGTCCACGGAACCAACCGGCAGCGTAAAATCCGTGCGCACTGCTGTATCGATGGAAACCACGACTCCGACTTTTGTCACCTTCTTGAAGCCCTGCTCTTCCACGGTGATGTCGTATGTTCCGGGCTGAATGAAGGTAACCGCGTAGTATCCCTCGTTGTTGGTATGCGCGGTTGATTTGACCTTGCTGTTTTCTTCTGTCGCGACGACAAGACCGTTGCTGATGGGATTACCGCTGGGATCGACAACTGTTCCAACTAATGCGGTGTTATTGGCAATCTGTGCTCGTAGACCGAGCGAACAGAACAGGGTTGTGAGTATACAGAGAATCGCTTTCTTCACAGGTGGCCTCCTTGGAATTACGTCCGCTCTTCCGTATCCGAAAAATGGAGCAAGGCTACAACGAATACCGTGGCAGCGTGGGGGGAAAGCCGCCGAATCCAACATTTCTGGAATGTCACGATTGAATGACGATTCGAAGAACCTGTCATCGGTCTGTTGCCAGTGCTGCTCTTAGGCCATTTGCCCTATATGTGGATTGGGCATGAAGATGGCATCAGGATTTGGGCGCACCTGTGTATGGCGCACTTGCAGGAGAGCACGCGAGCAGCGGGATATACGAGTGTTTAGTCGAGATGAACCAATCCACGCTGCAAGGCGTAGATTGTGGCCTGAGTGCGATCACGCGCTCCCATCTTGTCGAGCAATGAGCTGACATGGATGCGCACGGTCTTCTCTGCAATTCCCAGCTCTTCTGCAATCTCTTTATTGCTCATGCCTTTTGTGATGCAGATGAGCACTTCCGACTCGCGCGGCGTGAGGTCTACTGCCGGCATCCGCTCAGCAAGCCGGTCGAGCGTTACATGCGGAAAATAACGTAGTCCGCGGTTCACGCTCTGAATTGCGTTGAGCAGCTCCTCGCCACTCGCATCCTTGGTTAGGTAGGCCATGGCGCCGCTCTGGACTGCGCGGTAGATATCCTCGCTTCCCTGGTAGTTTGAAAGAACAACAATGCGCGCGTTGGGAGCTTCTCTGCGTATGTGTACGATCACATCAAAGCCGCTTATGCGAGGCAAACGCAGGTCCAGCACGACAACATCCGGGCGCAGTGTTCGGAACATCGAGATGCCCGCTTCTCCATCGCTTGCCTCACCTACGATCTGAATCTGCGCATGCCCTGAGAGCACTGAGTGCAACGCCATGCGCGCCAGAAAATGATCTTCTATCAACAACACACGAATCTGCTTCATATACCAATCCAGCGAATGAGATGGCGTTCGGGGCTTATCGGCTGTATCCAGTCATTGAACGGTACCTTCACTGTAACCTCCGTTCCTCCGCTTTCTGCGCTCGTTACGCGCAGTACCCCACCAACCTTGCGTGCTCGCTCCTCCATAACCGGAATTCCGAAATGGCCTCCCATTCCTTCCGCATGGTGGGAGCGCTGAAAGCCTCGGCCATTATCGCGAATAGAAAGCGTCAGCATATCGGCGTCATATCTTAGATGAATCGTGATGCGTGTAGGATCGGCGTGGCGAATGGCGTTCGAGACTGCTTCTTGCCCGATGCACACCAGTTGATGCACGCAGCCAGGAGCCAGCGGCAACTCGTCACCGTCCACATCGAATGTGGTTTCGATTGTTTCTGGAGCGACATTCATGGATAACGTTCGCGTGAGTGCGTGAGAAAGTATGCCTGTCACTTCGTCGGTATCACGCAGATCCCAGATGATACGCCGTGCCTCCGCCTGACAGTGTGCCACCATGCTCCGCGCCAGCTCACAGGATTGCGCTGGCGGCGTATTCTCCGATTTGTTATCGCGAAAGAGCTTTGCCGTGGCTTCCAGTTGCCAGGAGACCGCCGCAAAGCCCGCCATCAATGTGTCATGACATTCCCGCGCAATGCGGCTGCGCTCTTCCAGGATGATGCCGATGCGGCCTTTCATCAGCTGCATACGGCGGCGGAAAAGCTGCGCCATCACGGTGACTACCAGGATTAGGATTGCTACATAGAAGTACCAGCTCTGGTAGAGATACGGCCGCTGCCGCACCGTGGTTGACGCTACTGGCGTTGACCAGTCCTCGCCTGCGCTGCGGGCCTGCACTTCAAAGGAGTATGTTCCGGGCGGCAGATGTCGATAGCGCGCTACGCGAGCTCGTGTCGTCGTCCATCCCGCGTCGTACCCGGCCAGCCGATAGCGAAACTCAATATGCCCTGGGTTGGCGAGCAGTTTTGCATTGAAGAAGAGCAGCAGATCCGTGTGTCCCGGCTCCAGTGTGATCTCCGTATTGGAAGAAGTGGGTACAAGATCCGCCGAATTGGGATCAATTGAAGGCGTCCATCCCACGATGCTCGCAACAGGATGCGCGGCATCCATCTTCTCCGCAACGTCCGTTGTGTAGACATAGCCCTTGGTGGTGACGAACCAGAGCGTTCCATCCGGAAGTCGCGCCGACAACGGTCTGGATAAACCACCGCACTCACTTGACCGCATTCCGTCCGCTTTGTCCAACAGGACCGTGCTGATTGTGGAGCGGTGTCCATCTACAACTTCATGAAGCTCCTGCAGTGGAACCCGCACGATTCCGCGCGAAGTGCCGAGCCAAAGATGCCCATCTTGGTCTTCCGTTGCCGTGCTGACCGCGTAATTTGGCAATCCAGCGTTGGCTGGAACTGCAATTACACGGTCGTCCCGTATGAGCCTGAGACCGCCTGCCTTGGTTCCAACCCAGAGATAACCTGCGCTGTCGCTCGTGATCGAAAGAATATAGGCACGGGCCAGATCCATAATAGCTTCGGCTTTGCCATTGCGCACGCGATAGAGGCCTGTACTGGTGCCTACGAGGATGGAGCCATCCTTGTCTTCGGCAAGACAGGTTACGAGCTGTGACTCCAACATCTGGAGTTGCTTTTGCGGGTCCGGCTCGCCGGATGGAAAATACAGCAGCCCCGTATACGTGCCAATCCACAAGCCACCGCTATGCGCCGGAAGCACGGCGCTCACCGCGTTCCCCGGCGACTCATTGCCGAGCAGATAGTGATGAAACTCACGCCCATCGTAACGGTACACACCATCAAACCATGTGCCAACCCAAATCTGGCCTTTCCGGTCCTCTGCCAGCGCACGGATCGGCATTGCATTGGGCATGGTGGGCGGTGTTGTATCCGTCAGATGGCCGTTGCGCAGACGGAACAATCCCTTGTCCCATGTGCCGAGCCACAGATCGCCGTGGCTATCTGCAAGCACGTTTGCCGCGTACGCGGCGTGAAATCCCTCCTGGTCTCCATACGGAGCGAGCGCGCCCTTCCGCCATCTGCTCAGGCCACCGGAAAGCATGCCAATCCACAGGTTCTGCTCATCGTCCAGAAACATGCAGCGAATCGAATCATCGGAAAGCCCGTTGCGCGTTGTCCACTGGAAGAGGCCATCGGATGCCAGCCTCCATAGGCCGGCATGTCGCGTGCCAATCCATAGATTTCCCATGGCATCGCCTAGCATGGTGGAGACTGTTCCTGAAACGGTCACACTCACCTTGTCTTCAAACTGCGGCTCGGCATTGTGTCCTTGACTGCCGTAGGGAACAAGCTGCAGCACATGGTTGCTGGTCCCAATCCAGATACGGTGCTGCGGATCCCGATACGCTGCTACGGGAGATTCTCCCTTCGGTAGATGCAGCGCAAAGGGAACTGCCTTGCCGTTGTGCCAGTGGTAGAGCCCGGAAGAGGTGATGTAGAACATTCCTCCGTTTCCATCTTCTGCAAATGGAGAAAAGATGTCGCCGGAGATCATGCCAGTTTCGGCAATCAACTCCATTCGCCCGTCCTTGTAGCGCTCTACGCCATTCTGTGTTGCAATCCATAGAACGCCACTTGAGTCGAGGTAGAAATTGCGGATGCGCTCGTGAAAATGTCCCGCCTGCTCGCTGATATTTACCGTGCCGGCGCTGGTCTGATGTAATACACCTCGCCCATCGGTGCCGATCCAGAGATCGTCTTTGCCAGCGGGCAGGATTGCGTTGATTGCCTCGTTGCTGACCGACTCATTGCCGGTCGCATCCCCGGTTTTCTCCGCGCTGTTTCCCGGCAGCGGCTGAAAACGCAAGCCATCAAAGTTGTAAATTCCGGAAGAGGTTGCGATCAGCAGCATGCCGTTCGGCCGCTGCGCGATCATGCGTACGTTGTTATCAGGCAGGCCGTCTTCTACCTGCCAGTTCTGCTTCTGGTATTCCGAGAGCCGTAGATTGGAGAGAGGCATGCATCGGGCTATTTTCGCTGCAAACCCAACTGCTGACAGCAGTATGAGCAGCCACACACTACATCGAACGCGCACGTTCCTGAATCTCCGTCCCGGAGGTAATACTTTGCGTATGAAATAGAGTGCCTTGCTCAATGTTTCGATGACTGCTCCAAATGTTTTGAGGAATCTCACTGCTTTATGTAATGTTGTATTGCCGCATCACTCTGTTTGTGTTTCCAGCGGACGCTCCGGATGAACTGTCATCCAGCAGATAGCGCCAAAAACTGCCAGGCCTGCCGAAACTCCAAAGGAAGTTGTCCAGCCGAAGCGCTGCGCAATCCATGGTGTGAGCGACGCCGTTACAGCACCGCCAATTTGGCCGCCCATGTTGACCATGCTGGAAAAGACTCCCGAGCTGAGACCGGCAATATCCACGGAGACGGACCAGAAGGAGCTTTGCGAGAGATAGAGCATTCCGGCTCCTCCTGCAAGAATCAACGCTGCTGATCGCGGATTGTGCGTCTGTGCGCCGAGAACAAGAAAAACAGCAGTTAGCAGCAGAGCCACCGCCGCAAGGCCGCTGCGTCCCACGCGCAGGCCATAGTGTTTGCTCAGCCGGTCACTCAGTACACCGCCGGCAAGGCAGAAAACTGTAATGGACAGGAACGGAAGCACTGTGTACAACGCGCTCGACTGTGGATCGAAACCGCGTACCTGGGACATGTAAATGAAGAACCACCCGAAGTAGATCCACGCAATGTAACCGAAGCTGAAGTAACCAGCCATCAACACAATCAGGTCACGGCGGCCAAAGATCGCGCGCCATGAGATGCGGGAGCTTGTCGCATTGCTGTGATTCCGCGGAAGGATGACATTTGTTCCATTGCCCAGCCCTTTACGGATGATGCGCAGTTCCTCCGGCGAGACCTCAGGATGGTCCTCCGGTGTATCACGAGCGCTGAGCCACCACATCACTCCTGCAAAGAAGCCAATGGCCGCACTGAACCAGAACGCCGCGCGCCATCCATGATCCGCAATCACCACCGTCAGCAGCGGTGGTGTCAGACCACTTCCGGCGCCAACCCCTGCAAAGATCAGCCCATTGATAAGCCCACGTTCCTGCTGCGGCACCCATCGCGCAACAAACTGGTTGGCAGCCGGATAGATCACAGCTTCGCCGGCTCCCAAGGCCAGGCGAATCCCAATCAGCAGCAAGAGAGCATGCGTGATGTTGGAGGGCAGCAGCGCGGTCAACGCCGTCGTGAGCCCCCACCACAGCACCCCCAGAGTCAGCACGCGGCGTGGCCCAAAACGCGTCGCAAGCCATCCTGCTGGCAGTTGAAATCCCGCATAGCCAATGAGAAACGCGCTTATAATCCAACCGAGCCGTTGGTTGCCAAGCCCGTATTCCTTGCTGATCTGCAGGCCTGCAATCGAAAGATTCGTGCGGTCAAGAAAGGCTACGCCGCTGAGAATAAACAACCAGAACGCGAGAATAAAACGGACATGTGAGCGGCGCTGCGCGTACATGAGCGATTCCCCTGACGGCACAAGAAACGTGCCTTGCAATGGATTTGGTTTCGAATACTTCGGATTGATTCGTAAACGTTCCATTGAACTATGCCTGGGAAAATTCCCGGTAGGGCGTATGACCTAGATAGATGGCCTTGCCCTGAGTCTATCCTGTCAAACTGCGAAGTCAACTCTGTCCGGCATGAGCTTTCTTTATACGCATCTAGGCCAAGTGTCCTAGATGCGCTCTAGACAAGCGTCCCATGACACAGAGGAATTTGCACTTTTCAATTTTTCAAGCTACATTCCGTCGAAACAGGCAAACGGTTGGTCATCGCCGATTGCCCGCAATGCCACATTCCAGAAGGGCGTAAGAACCGGCCTGGTTAGACCTTACATTCGCATTCTTCTGCAAGGAGAAAGAGTTCATGGCTGAAGTCGTGTTCCGGCAGGACCTCCGTTATGAAGCGCTGAAGCGCGGGCATAATCTCCGCTGGCCGGAAGACGCGCAGGACGCGGCGGACCGGATTGTTGTGTGTGAAAACGTAGCTGATGTGGCCAATGCGCTTCAGGAGATTGTGCATGCCGGACTTCGCCCCACAGTTCGCAGCGGCGCGCACTGCTATGAAGACTTTGTTTCGAACAATCCAGGCGGAGCGATCCTCGACTTAAGCCTGCTCTCTGGCGCCAATCGGCTGAACAGCCAGGCTCCCTTCCGTATTGGACCCGGCACGCAGCTTTGGAATGCCTATTCCGAGTTGTATAAGCTCTATGGCGTTACTATTCCCGGGGGAACCTGTGGCACGGTTGGAGCCGGCGGCCACATCTGCGGAGGCGGCTACGGCCTGCTCTCTCGTTTGCATGGACTCTCCTGTGACTGGCTTACAGCTGTTGATATTCTCACCGTCAATACGAATGGGAAGGTGGTTCCACTTACAGCGGATGCTGCTCAGTATCCCGAACTCTTCCGCGCATGCCGGGGAGCCGGCGGCGGTAACTTTGGCATCATCACGAGCTACCTCTTCGATAAGCTCCCTCCGGCTCCTCGTGAAGTAGTCGAAGCCCACATGCAATTCCCCTGGGCCAATCTCAATGAAGAGCGCTTCATCCGCATTTTGCGCACCTTTGGCGACTATTGGGAGACTCGCGGACAAGACCCGGATACCTGGGGCATGTTTTCTGTTATCTCCGTTTCGCATCACACCAGCCCGGGCTTCAGCATGTCTGTGCAGTTCTGCAACCCTGATGGAACGTGCAATGACCTTAGCGTGCTGAACGACTACCTCGATCGTTTCCTCCCTTGCGGAGGAGCCACTACCACTACGAAAGCTCCCGTTTCGCACGGAGCTGCACTTGGGCAAGCGCCATCGACAGGTCCGCAGTCTGCCCCTGCCGACCAACTCTGCCTGGGCACTCACGTCGTCCGCCGGCGTGATTGGCTACTAGCCACTGCGGAGAATGCAGGTGGACCGGGAGGCTCGCGTGCCAAGTACAAATCTGCCTATATGAAACGAGGTTTTACAGACGCTGAAGCAAGGTGCGTTTATAAGCACATGAATCGCATCATGCCCGACGTAGATCTGCATGGATCGATTCTCGAAATCGACTCCTACGGTGGCGCTATCAATAAACCAGGTATGGCCGAAGCCACCTCGGTAGCACAGCGCTCCTCCGTGATTAAGATGCAGCCTATGGCCTTCTGGAGCAATCCCCAGGATGACGTTGCCCGCAGCCAGTGGCTACGCGATTTCTATACCGATCTTTTCTCCGGCCCCGACTCTGACCCCAAGTTTCCCGGCTGCCCGTGGCACAGCCATCGCTATGAAGGCTGTTACATCAACTATCCGGACAGGGATATGCTCGCCTTTCCGCATTGGCCGCAGCTCTATTACGGCACGGGTGGGCTCTATCCTTTTCTGCAGGAAGTCAAACGGAAATACGACCCGAACAATATCTTTCATCACGCTATGTCGATACGGATATGAAGCGCGACTCCATGCAGCAGCCAGCTCAACTCGACCGCCGAAGCTTTCTCGCCATGGCCGGAGCAACGGCTGCCTGCGCGCCGTCACTGCTTAACAGGTCAGGCAATGGGCCGGGCTATGCTTTTCTCTCTTGCACGCGACCGACGGGCTGTGTCGAGGTCTATGCCGTTCACAATCGTAGCTGGGGACTGCGCCATTCCATCCCTGCGGAATCCCCCATCTCACTCGCTGTGCAATCCTCTGGTAGCCATCTTTATGTTTTGCACGATGTTCAGGAATTTCAGGGGCTTCCGCGTGGTTACGTCGAAAGCTATCGTGTTGCGTTGGATTCAGGACGTCTGACTCTGCTTTCTCAGCAGCCGCTTTCTCTTTCCGCTACCCGGCCCAGGCATCTTTCTATTGCACCAGATGGAAAGAGCCTTATCGCATCCATTCATGGGGGAGGAGCATATAATCTTCTGCCGATTCTCGAAGATGGACGTGCAGGACGTGTTCATCTTATTCGAAAAGAAACCGGCAGTGGTCCAATCCTCGCTGACCAACTCTCCGCTCACCCACAAGCTGCCATTTATGACCACTCTGGCAGACATCTCATCACTGCCGACCTCGGCACTGACACCATCAACATTCTTGCCGCAGATTCCCTCCATGTTCTCTCACGTTGCCTACTGCCCGCCGGCAGCGGCCCACGTCATCTCGTGCTGCATCCTTCCGGCCGCTTCGTTTTTACAGCGTGTGCACTGAGCGGTGCGTTGCTGAATCTCTCATATAACGGCGCCGCTCAAATTGGCCCCGTGCAGCAATCGCTTTCCCTGGAATCTGGCGGACCGCTCGCCTTGCATCCGAGTGGACAGACACTTTATGCCACCTGCTCTGACGGTCTGATAGCTCTGAATATCGACGACAGAACCGGTTGCCTGCATCCTCTCCAGCGCATCCGGATTCCTGCAGGTGTCCAAGCTTTAGCAGTCAGTGCCAATGGGGACGCACTCTTTGTGGCAACCCAACGCAGTGTAATACGTATGGAGATCGATCTATCCAGCGGCTGTGCGGGCCTATCCACAACTGTGGCAGACACTTCTGGAGCACACTCCCTTGTCCTGACGTAGCCGCTTGCTAAGATGGCTGCATCATTCCCAAGTCGCTTTGCGTACAATAATTCTGGAAAGTCTTCTATCCATTGGCGATATCAGGGAAAATCTCTCATCGAATGATAGCCGCTGTGGGCGGGTGCGTCAGTTTGATACTCAGCGATAATGCACTCGTTGAAGCCCCGTGGGAATCGTGGAAGCGAATGGCGTTTTTTGGGGACACACCCTCTGGAACCCGGCGTGGAGTGAATTCATCGGCGTCCCGAAAGGGGTATTGGGATGGCCACAACTTGCGAAGACAAGTTGTGAGCAGCGCCAGGAAGTCATTCGGAATGGAGTGTAGTGATTGGATCGACGTGCATGGCGCGCAGCGCCGGGATATAGCTGGCGGCGAGCGCGACCGCGGTAAGCGCAAGGGTGACGCCAGCGAAGGTGGGTAGATCGGTAGGCGAGACACCGAAGAGCAGCCCCGCCATAAGGTGGGAGACAATGAGCGCACCGGCCACGCCCAGCGCGGCGCCAGCGGCGGCCAATCTGAGTCCCCGGCGCAGGACCATCTTGAGGATGTTGCCTCGTTGAGCTCCCAGCGCCAGGCGAATGGCGATCTCACGTCTTTGTTCGTTGACGATATAGGAGATGGTTCCGTAGATTCCCAGCCCGGCGAGCAGCAAGGCTGTGGCTGCGAAAAACGCGACCATTTCCATTGAGAATCGCCGAACAGAAAGCGAGTCAGAGAGGATCTCACTCAGGGTTTCCGCATGGAAGACGGGAAGGGTGGCGTCGATGGACTGCACCTGCTGGCGCACTTGTGCAGGGATAGCACTGGCATCAAGATGTCCGCGAAGGAAGATGGCAAGGTCTTTGGAGGCGCGCTGGTACGAGCTGCGGTATATCAGCGGAATTGCCGCGTCTGCCAATGATTCCGTGCGGGCATCGGCAATCACACCGATGATCGTAGTCCACACCGGCTGGGCAGGGCTCGCCAGCCCGCGGGTATCCAGGTGCAAACGCACGCGTTTGCCAAGCGGGTCCTGATTTGGCCAGTAGGTGCGAGCTGCGGCCTGATTGATGACTGCAACCTCAGGCGTGCCCTCAACGTCCTGATCGCTGAAAACGCGTCCGCGCAACAGCGGCATGCCCAACAGGTGGAAGTATTCGGGCGAAACAATGGGACTATCGATCACAGGAGCCTGATTATCCATCGTCTCGATGCCTTCGCGGATCAATGGCAGTCTACCGGGATCGCTGTGGCCCAGGGGAAGAGCGGCCTCGTCGCCGATGGCTGCTTCGTCTACGCCCGGCAAGGTTCGGCTGCGGCGAAGAATCTCGCGTAGCAAGACCGATTCCTTCGTGGCGGTTTGATAAGGGTCCGTGGTGGGATCGTTGGGTCCGGGCAGCCAGGTACGAACGGCCATCACGCGCTCCGGATTGAAACCGGGCTGGACCTGGAACAAGTCCCAGAAACTGCGCAGTAGAAGGCATGCGGCCACCATCAATACCAGCGAGAGCGCCAATTCACCGACGACCAGAATGTGCCGGATGCGCGAGCGTGCATGGGATCCCGTGGCTCCGCGTCCTTCCTGTCGAAGTGTGCCGATTAGATCGACACGGCTCATCAGCCAGGCGGGAGCAAGGCCAAAGATGATTCCGGCAGCGGCGGAAACGGCCACGGCAAATGCCAGCACGCCCCATCCAATCGCAATATCGTTGATGTGCGGAAGGCTCTCCGGGATCAGCCGCAGCAGGAAATGCTGCGCGCTGAAGAGAACGGCGAAACCGGCGATTCCGCCAAGCAGGAAGAGCAGGAGAATCTCGGTAAGGAGCTGGCGGATGAGGCGTGTTTTTTGCGCTCCGAGAGCCTGGCGAACCGCGATCTCGCGACCGCGCACGCTGGCCCTTGCGAGCAGTAGATTGGCGACGTTGACGCAACTGATGAGAAGGACTAGTCCTACCGCACTGAACAGCAGAATGAGAGATTGACGAATGTTGCCAACTACGTTTTCGCTGAGCGGAACCAGGCGCACGGCCCATTTGGTTTGTGCCGGATACTCCGCCGGATATTGCTTGTTCAGCGATTCAACCAGCGCATCGAGGCGCCCCTGCGCGGTCGCAACCGAGAGACCGGGCTTGAGGCGTGCGAGGACCGCCCGACTGCGCAGGCGCGAGCTGCGCAGCGGAGGGGGAAACGGCACCCCGGCAAAGCCGGCCCCCAACCACAGCTCTACATTCTGCTCGTCGCTAGTTGAGCCTTGATCGCGAAAACCGCGCGGCATCACGCCCACGACGTGATACTCGTCGTTGTCCAGAAGCAGAGCTTTGCCGAGGATATGCGGGTCGGCTCCGAATTCCCTCCTCCAGAGCCCGTCGCTGATTACAACCTCCAGGTTGTAGCCGGGAGTGGCGTCTTGCGGATTGAAGGTTCGGCCCAACTGCGCGTCGACTCCAAGGACGGCGAAGTAATTCGGCGTAACCTGCTTGAAGCTGAGACGCAGAGGCTGCGCGCTGCCGGTGAGGTTCACGTTGGCGCCGCGACCGGTAATCGCTACGGACTGGAATATCCCGGAACTCTCGAGGTCTCTCCACTCGGGGATGGAGATGCCGACGCGCTGCGCGCCTACGCCGGGAAGGTTATCCTCAACGCGCACCAACTCGTTAGGATTTGGATACGGCAAAGGGTGTAGCAGCGTGGCGTCGATCACGCTATAGATCGCGGTGGTGGCTCCGATGCCCAGCGCCATTGTGGCGATCGCAATGAAAGAGAATCCAGGAGACCTCACAAGCATGCGAACCGCGTATCGCAGGTCAAAGAACAAGTTCTCAATGAGGGGAATGCTATGCTCGGCGTGGTGGTGTTCGCGGATGGCCTGAGCCGGGCCGAGTTTGAGCGCTGCTTGCCGCTGCGCCTCGGTGGGCGACATTCCCGTACGTAGATTCTCCTCCGTCTGAAATGCGAGATGTTCGGCGATTTCATCCTGCAGGCGTTGGTCGGCACTCCGGCCCGTGGCAAGATTCGCCAGCCGTATCAGAAAACGTCGCAGAAACTTCATGCCGGATCCTCCGCTTTGACATTGAAAAAGCGTGCGATGATCGCCGCTGTTTGTTGCCAGTCGCGGGTCTCTGCCTGGAGTTGCTTGCGACCGGTCGCAGTAAGTCGATAGAAGCGCGCGCGGCGGTTGTTTTCCGAGGTGCCCCAAGCGGAGGCGATTACGCCTTCATGCTCCAGTTTGAGCAGAAGGGGATACAGGGTTCCCTGGTTGACAGCAAGAAAGTTGCCGCTAATCTGTTCGATGCGGCGCGCGATGCCAAAGCCGTGGAGGGGCCCGGGCAGGTCAAGGGTCCCCTGCGGGATATCGGATTTTTCGGGCATTCAGGAGCCACCTTTTGGTTTCCAACATGAATATGCCACAGTACCTTTTGGAAAGCAACAGGAATGTGCCGAATGACCTGGAAACAGGGGAGATCTTTAGCGGCAGGATTGGACTTGGCCAGGAATCATGCGATGCTGGTAGCCGTTTGTTCCCAGGCACATGCGGCTAATCGCTGAGTCGCTTGTTGCTAAGCAAGAGATAGAGTCTCGCGATTTCGACTGGTCGGAGCAGGTGAAAAAGTTCCGGTTTCCCACGATGCTTGTCTTTGCCGACGCGGACTCGATTCGCCCTGAACACATAGTGGCCTTCTACGAAGCACTGGGAGGAGGTCAGCGTGATGCCGGTCTGGATGGTTCGCTGCGTTCAACAGCCAGGCTTGGTATTGTGCCCGGTGCGGCACACTATAACATTCTGTCAACGACGGCGGTCGCTGACATGGCTTCGTCCTTTCTTTCTTAGGTACCGCCAGATGCAGGCAGATATTTCTTTGTCATATCTGGATATGTTCTTTATCGCTTGTGTTCGGCTTCCATCTTTAGGTTGCGCACGGAACGCAAAGCGTTTCATGCGTTCTGAATTCTCGCTTGATGCCAAGATTGCCGAGTCACTCATCCGGGCGGCAGAATGAATGACTCGTCCTGTTATAGGTAATTGAATTTCGTTGAACTGGGTTGGGGAATCACAGCGGAGAGAATGGGGTAAGCCTTTCGCCTTGTGTACGTGCGAACGAGCATTGCTGAGCTAGAAAATTACTTTTCCGGACAATTGAATTGTTCGAGGCTGATTAGCTGCTGCGTACTTGACGGTTCCGCTCAAACGCCCGAAATACGCGTCTCCAGGAGTTGTATCCGGCCCTGTAATCAAAGGATGATTCAAAGCGTTAAAGGCGTCGAAGCGGAATTGGAACTTCGCTGCATCTCGATAAATCGGAAATGTTTTGCGTATGCCCAAATCCACATTGTTGGAATATGGATTGCGCACATCGCCAAAGTACGGCGAATTGTTTGTGTTCCACAGTCTGTAGTCGTTGTATACGCCATTTTTTGCTGTGTCAGAGGCAGAGGTTGGGCTCCAGGAGGCACCTGGAAGATTTTCGATTCCGGTCCAGGAGGGATAAGTCGAAATCGTAGCGACTGTGTAACTCTTGCTGGGAAATGGATAGAAGTGAGATGTGTCGAACCACGCCGCGCGGGATTTTTTCGATCCGAGAGATGGATCACGTCCATCCCAGTAGCTTGAATTCGTTGCGAACGAAACCGGGGTTCCGGAAGCGAAGATATATATGCCTGAAATCTCCCAACCCTTGATCACGGAGTTGACATAGCGGTTCACGTGACTGCCGATTAGTTCTCCCTGACCGAACGGAAGCACATACGTTGGGCTCAGTACGACATGAAAACGGACATCGGCGCTGCTCAATGTACGCTTCAATTGGGTGGAGTAAAGATGGTTGGTAAAGTAAGAGGTCGTGTCCATCTTTTTGCTCCAGCTGAAACTGCTTTCCAGTCCGAGGCCGTGCTTAAACCGGCGCTCCGCTTTCAGTTGCAGCCCGTAATAATCTGAGCGTCCATCGGGCTTGGTGACGTTGCAGCATCCCAGCGGGTTGTAGTGCAGAAGAGTATTGACTGTGATCGTTTTTTGATTCTGCAAGCCATTGGTGATATACGGTGCGCCCAGAAATGGATTTGCAACCGTCATGTCGCCTGGCAAGGTGTCCAGGGGACGACCGGTAGCATCGAATCTCGGCGAGTACTCCGCTTCAAAAGCCGGGATTGGCATATTGTTCAGGTTGTAAGTGACGGAGATTCCTCCGGCCAGATCCAGCGTGGCTCCGTAATCGAGCAGCCAGTCACGTAATTGATGTTGTAGATGAAGGGCGGCTTCATATGTATAAGTCGGCCCTCCTTTCGGGACGGTATAGCCCGTGTTACCGCCGGCGTTGGTATAAATTCCGTTCCCGCTTCCGGTTTGAGCTGTGAGGCCAGTTGGGAAAGGATTATCCATTGTTGCGTAAACGGTGTGATAGGTGTCCAGCGATGGCTGAAAGGTTGTCGTGGAGCTGAATCCAGTTTGACTGGCGCGGCCAACATCGAAAGCGGGAGGTCCCACAAAACGCCCGGCCCCGCCTTTGAGTACCAAATTATTGCGGAGTTGGTAAGCGAATCCAATTCGCGGCTGGTAATACGTATATCGGACATCCTCGACGGTTCTGGGCGTGCCATCAACACCCGCGTAATGCACACCTCCCAGTGCTTTAAAATCACCCACGGCTGCTCCATATTGCGCCAAGGTCTGGGAACCGAGATCAGATCCTGGCGATCCCTTCAAGGCTGCATATCGCGGCTGTATGTAGTCTGTGATGTCTGGAAGATTTTCGTTGGGGTCAAAACGGCTCCAGAATCGGTCGAATCTTTCTGTGATTCCACCCTGGAGCATCCACCGCAGGCCAAGGTTAAGTGTCAGCTTGGGAGTAACTCGCCAATCATCCTGGCCATAGACTGCAATCGACGGCAGGCTCCAGAAAGCAGTGGCATTATGGGTCAGCGAACCCGAGGTTGGCATTCCGAGCAGAAAGGATGCGGTGTCCGATCCTTCTCCGGTGCCAGCAGTGGCATCGGGATTCTTTGTGGTCCAGCTGGTTCCAAAGCCAAAAGTGACGGCTCCATTCGTCAGGCTTCCTTCGGCATCTTGCTGAATCGAGTAATTTACGCCATAGCGTAATGTGTGATTGCCCAGAACCTGCGTGAACTTGGGATAGAACTCCCAGAGTAGATTGTCGGCATACTTCGGAGCTTGATTTACACCCATGCCGCTCGAATCCCAACCGCTACCCACGCCGGTGACAAGTGGCAGTCCCGCAAACTGCTGCGCACTTTTCAACGCATCGGAATAACCGAACGTTGTCGGATCCACTCCAACGGCTTGACTGGACAAGGTATCTCGAAATGCGGTCAAGTTGGCATTCAGTTCCAACACCATTTTCGGAGAGATGGTCCAAACGTGACCGACCGTGAATCCATGGTTCTCACGCGTCTCCATGATATTGGCTAGAACTTCGGCGCTACCGTGGCCGAATGGATCATAATTATTGTCTGTCCACTTACTCCAACGATATTCGACGAAAGTACGGTTGTCGTTGTTTTCCGTTTGATCCAAGCGCAATGACCAGGTCGTCATTGTGTTCTGGTCCGAGTCATCTGTCTTCAAATAGTTACTGGAGTCGCTGCCAGACAAATCGTTACTCTGGTTTGGCAACGGCATTAAAGCAAAGTATGCCTTTGCCACCGGGCTGATTCGATCCGCCGGAATAGCTGTGCCAGTGCCGCTTATCAAGCTTCTTTGCCCGGTACTGGGATCCCAGGTCAACGGATCATAGATCGTGATTGGGAACTGCTGCAATTGTCCGCCGATATTTGCCGTGGTCCACGAAGAGCTGAAATCTCCTTGTCTCTCCTGAGCGCTCGGAAGGCTCATGATCGTCCCACTCACAGTGTTTGGTGATCTGTTGCGAAGTTGATCCCAGCTGAAGAAGAAAAAGGAATTATGCTTCCTGCCGTTATATAGCTTGGGAGCCCAGATCGGTCCGCCCACTGTCCCGCCATATTCATTGAAATGCACGGGCGTTAATGGGGAGGTGGGTAAGCTGGCATAGGAACGTGCGTTCAGAAAGTAATTCTGGTTGTTCTCATACAATGTTCCGTGATACTGGCTCGTGCCGGACTTGATGGACATCTCGATTGCCGTTCCTAGTTCGCGGCCGATCGATGCATCAAAGGCGTTCGTCACGATACGTATTTCGCCGACCGAATCGCTTGGCGGAACGAAGGCAACATAGTTGGCGCCGGCCTGGCTGTGGACATCCGTGGCACCATCAATTGCGAAATTGATGGTGGAAAGTCCATTAGCCCTCACTCCGTTGGCTGATAAGTTGGCATTGTTATATAGATGAGGGTTGCCTGATGATGCCGGATAGATAACGGCAGGATCCAGCTTGGACATGTCAACCGGAGTATTGCTGCTTGATGGCAACTCGCTGAATAGCGAAGTATCTAGGACTGTCCCCGACACGCTTGCGGTTGTGTCAATCAGCGGTGTCGCTGCCTCGACAAAGACTTTTTCATTTGCTCCGCCTACTTCCAGCGCAACATCGACAGATTTTTGGTCGCCGATCTGCAACTCAAGCGTGGAGTGGGAAAGAGCCTTGAACCCGTTGGCATTTACCTGGAAATGGTAATGACCAGCGATCAGTTCTCCGACGCGCCACGAACCCTGTGCGTTCGTTGTGGTAGTCCATTGCGTACCGCGTTCGTCTGAGGTAACGAGAACGGTAGCATTTGGAATGACATGCTGTTGAGGGTCATAGACCGTTCCTCCCAGGATGGCAAAGGTTTCTTGTCCGTGGCATGCAGGAAGGATAAGGACCAATACCAGGCAACTTGTGATTTCCGCCAGGTGTCTTACGAAACACGTGGCCAAATGTCGATACAGGCTTGTTTTTCTCGTTTTGATACGCGCATTGTTTGTGAGTTCTATCAGGTCAATTTGGCTCTTCGGCCTTGATTTCTTGTTTTCCATAGTTTGAGTGGCACTCGCTTTCCATACCCGCAGCGCTTACGAATGCAGGGGAATACTCGGATGTAAGGAACAATGAGTTTCCCGTCCCCCTTAGTCCAGTGACCGGGGGTTACTTTACATGGTTACGTAAAGGAATGAGTGGTTTAGCTCGACGAAAGAGCTGTGCATCGGGCAGGGTGCTTCGGTTGCGTCCTCTAGGAAAAGGGAACTACAATCTGTTCGCCATGCAACAGGAGAACAGAATGTTACCGGACCTTCAGCGACAGGAAGGAACTACCGACACCGATCTTGACGACCATATTCAGCGGATTACACGGAGCATCATCTTTAATCGGGCTGAGACGCTCAAGCGTCTGCTTCTCTATCTGCATGAGCATCGCAAAGAAGATATCAATGAATATGCCATCGCCGTCGAAGCACTGAGACGGAGGCCGGATTTCGATCCGAAGTTCGATGCAGCGGTCCGTGTACAGATTTCGCGCCTTCGAAAGAAGCTAAAGGAGTACTACGAATACGTTCCCGAGGAACCTCGCCGAGTCGACATTCCGATGGGAACACACGATCTCGTATGGAGTGACACCACTCCATTGGTCCAACTTACATGGCTGCAGAAGGGGCTTGCTTTCTGGAAGAATTCGCGCCTGACTGTTACCTCCAGTGCCTGCATTGTTCTCATTTTGATCAGCGGATTTCTGCTTTGGAAAGATGCGCGACTACGGGCAGAAACAGAACGCAAGCCATCGCCTTTGTGGCATGCATTCCTGGGTGACAAGGTCCCGGTCCATATTATTCTTCCTACGCCTGCGTTCTTCAGTTTTTCCAACTCTCCGTCGCTCAGACTCCGGGCCACCAATGTCAACAACTATGACTCCATACCTCAATCGAACTGGTTCAGGCAGGTTTCCGCAAATCTCGGGCAACCCCGGCTGGAGTCAACCTATACGGTTTCTACGGATACGCTTGCTGCCATTCAACTGAGCCGATATTTCGACAGTACCGGCGTCGGTCAACGTGTAAACTTCAACGTCAGCAGTGATTTTTCCCAGGATTCACTCGAGCACGGGAATGTGATCGCGCTCGGCTCCTATGGCACGCTGGAACAATTTCGCGACTATTTGAGCCCGCTCACCTTTCATCTAGTGTCTGACGAACGCTGGATCGACAATACGGAGCCCGCATCCGGCGAGATGCCTCGGTATCCCGTGAAGGTGGAAGGGCCAACACATATTGAAGAACCGGCTCTAATTGCGGTTCTTCCCGGCAAGGTGCCTGGTTTGAAGATCATGATCCTGCAAGGAAGGCATACCAGCGGCCTGGTTGATATGCTTACTGGCGTCGTCGGCAGTAAGCGAATGGAACAGATGTATCGGGAGCACAGATCACCGGAGTACTTTGAAGCGGTGGTTTACGTCGTGAGTGACGGAACGCACATCCTCGATAGCAGGCCTGTGGCCTTGCATGCTTTCGTTCGCAAATAACTATAAACTGGTGACTCCAAACCGTTACACCTGTTACATACGCCGAGGAAACCTCTATTTTGCAAAGAAATGTGGCAGTATGTCATTCGATGACAAGACACCTGCGGTTCCTCGCATTTCTTCTTACATTATTCTCGCTGTCTGGTTGGGGCGAAAAACCAGCGACTCTCCGAACCTCCGCAGATTTGGTCGTCTACGGAGCGACCGCCTCCGGCATCATGACGGCATACACTGCGGCACGCGAGGGTCTGCAGGTCATACTGCTCGAACCGACCGGCCACATCGGTGGCATGGTCACAGGCGGATTGTCCGCTACAGACCTGGGGCATTTCCAGATCATTGGTGGATATGCTCGTGATTTTTACATGCAGGCTGCAGAGCACTATGACCGTCACGATCTCAATGAGTCACAGAATTGGTATTCCGAGCCACATGTGGATGAAGACATCTTTCGATCCTGGCTTCAACAAAGCGGTGTTCATTTGCATCTCCATGAACGCCTTCAGGAGCGTCATGCGGTTGTGAAGGATGGAAGCAGGATTCTCTCCATCGAAACGGAGGGTCATCATCGCTGGAGTGCGCAGGTATTTGCCGATTGCAGTTATGAAGGCGATCTAATGGCGCAGTCCGGGATTTCGTACGTGGTAGGGCGTGAAGGAGCCACGGAATATGACGAATCTCTCGCTGGAGTACGCGCCAAAACGCCGCAACACCAGTTTCGCTGGCAGGTCTCCGGATGGAGTTCTTCGCATCATCTGCTTCCTGGTGTGGATCCTGGGCCGTTGGATCCGCCGGGAGCACCGGACCGAAAAGTTCAAGCATACAACTACCGCCTGATCCTGACCGATGACCCAACGAACAAACTCCCCTGGGCCAAGCCCGCTGGATACGATCCTAAGCAGTTTGCGCTGCTTGCACGATATCTCGAAAGTTTCGAGGCGCACACCGGCCGTTCCCCGGTGCTGCACGATGTAATGAATCCTGTTGCAATCCCAAATCATAAAGCTGATTTCAACAACAATGGGCCATTCTCAACCGACTATCTGGGAAAGAGTTGGCAGTATCCCGACGGCAGCTATGCGCTTCGGCGTCGAATCGCTGCCGATCATATGCGCTATACCCAAGGCTTTATTTATTTTCTTTCTCGGGACCCTCGGGTTCCCGAATCGTTGCGCGAGGAGATGGATCGCTGGGGTCTTCCGAAAGATGAATTCTCTGATACAGCACATTGGCCCGATCAACTTTACATCCGGGAGGGACGCCGCATGCGCGGAGAGTATGTCATGCATCAGTCAGACCTCCAGGCAGAGAAAGAGAAACCTGACTCTATTGGCATGGGATCTTACAACAGCGATTCCCATAACGTGCAGCGAATCGTATTGGCGGATGGCTCGGTACAGAACGAAGGAGATGTTCAGGTGCCGGTGAAGCCTTATGAGATTCCTTATAGAGTTATGGTGCCTCAGGCGACACAAGCTACAAATCTGCTGGTTCCGGTTTGTTTTTCGGCTACTCATGTAGCCTACTCGTCATTACGCATGGAGCCGCAGTACATGATCATCGGGCAGGCGGCAGGGACGGCAGCAGCGCTGGCGGTTAATACCAGGTCGACCGTGCAGGCGGTAGATATCGATCAACTCCAACAACATTTATTGAAAGCACATGCCATCCTGCATCTGCAGGATGCTTATCGTCCCCAGGATCACTAAGCACAGGCATGATGCGGCTCTGAGCCTGGCTATGGATTGACCGCAGAGTAAAAACGTGTGGCGAGCACTTCTGCTTTCCCGCTGCCGGTGTTATTTGGAGATGCCGCGTCCAGCAGCACCTCGAAGCTGGCAAGCTCGCCTTTACCCTGCTTTGCTTTCGCAAGGATGGGAGCCATCTTTTTATCGTTAAAGAGAAAGTCTACGGCAGCTTCAACGCCGACATGGGACGTTCCCTCGATGAGAAGCACCTTGCCGTTGTTGTCCAGGTTATCTACCAGCGCAATATAGCCAAAGACTTTCTTCCAGTCTGTAGTGTAAGCGGATGGTTCGCCCGCAAGAGGCTTGCGGTTTTCGATGTACATTGCATTGCGTCCATCGCGATTGTCGTAGACAAAATGGAAGTTGAGATGCGAATCAAATAATTCATCCCACGGGTTGTAAACGGGAGCCCCGGAAAGAATGATGTTGGCATTGCGGAAATCATCGGGCGCCATCTCGCGCGGGAACTTAATCTGATAGTTTTCGCGATGAACACGTACAAGCGCAGCAATGCGATCGGCAAATTGCAGGTCCGCTATGTTGACATAGTGGCGGCTGGCGGTCGACTCGGCGCGCTGGTCTTCGCAAGCCAATTAAAGAAGACAACCTTTGAGAATTCTGACTTAGGGGTCATTCTGCCTCGCGTTGGTTTTGCTTGCAATCCCACTCCCCATATAGTTTTCCGCTCGGGCTTCGGCCTCAACACACAGGCGCCGGTTTATAGTGCTGAGCCGTTCTTTGGCACCACGCTGCCGCCCACCACAGGGTACTCCGCATCGATTGCCGTCAACTCCACCACCAATCCTCAAACGTACTCCGGCATGTCTGAAGGCTTGATCAGCTCGCCTTATCCAGCGCCGAAGACTTCACTGCCTAACTATGACCCCACGCAGGCCAACCTGCAGAGCGTAACGGTGAACAACCTGCGTGGATCAAGGCCGGTAACCTATGCCAACTACACCGCTGGAATCCAGGTGGATGCAGGCCGCGGTGTCATTGCGCAGATCAACTACGTAGGCAACACTGCCCGCCGCATTCGCCAGTCCGCGTTGACTCAGCTCAATCAACTTCCCATCAGCGATCTGGTAACCTACGGTGACTCGCTGCTCGATAGCATCTCGCTGCACCCTGAAATTCCGAAACCTTACGCCGGCTTTTCAGGAACGGTGCAGCAGGCATTGGCGCCGATCCCGCAGTACAAAGGAGGCGGCGTCTCGCTCTTTGATTCGGGTTCGGGATGGTCGCGCTATGACGCGCTGCAGGCCACGCTAAACAAGCAGATGACGAAGAACCTTTCTTTCTTCATCAACTACACATGGTCCAAGACGCTGACCAACACCAACGGCAGTATTCAGGATATTGCCAACCTGAAAGCGGAAAAGGCAGTCGCTTCGTTCATCCACGTGCCGCAAATGTTCAAGGTCACCGCAATCTATGTGCTTCCTTTCGGCAAGGGACAGTTGGTGAGCCTGCATGGACCTCTCGACTGGGTCTTCGGTGGATGGAAGCTCGCCGGCAACGGCATCTACCAGTCCGGCGATACGCTGGCCATCACGGACAGCTTCGTTTCCAACGGCATCTTTGCCACTACGCGTCCCAACTACACTGGTCTTCCGGTCAAGCTGAACCAGAAGGGCTTCATTGATACGGTTAACAACACCGGTCCGCAGTATCTGAACCCAGCGGCCTTTACACACGTGCCCTACACAGCGAATCACAAGGTAGCTTTGACGACCGGTACCGTGCCGTCCATCCTGCCTGGAATCCAGGGGCCTGGCTATGCGTATGAGAACCTCGGGCTGCAGAAGGGATTTGGTCTCGGCGAGGGACGCAAGCTGGCCTTTCGTGCTGATGCCTTCAACGTCCTTAACCGTGCGGGCCGCGGAGATCCGGTTACGAATCTTGACAACGCAAACTTCGGTCGCATCCTGACCACGCAGTCTGCTACGCGCCAGAACTTTACGCCGCGCACTCTGCAGGTGCAGGCAACCATCACCTTCTAACCTTTGGCAGCCTGCACAGGGCTTCGAACCAGCTCGGTTCGAAGCCCTGTGCAGGCGCGTTTGTTTTCCTTTAATACCGCACCGTCACAATGACCCAATAGAACCACTGACATGTCGCAGAGAAATGCCGCACCCGGCGCCTGCCTGAAAAGAGGACTCCTACCATGAAGACTTACTTCCAGCCTTTCCGGCTTGCTGCCACTGTTTTGATAGCCGCCTGCATGCAAGGTGTGAGCATGGCGCAGAGCGCGCCGGCGTCCTCTGCTTCTGTGAATGCCCATCCGCTGGGAGAGCAGACGAACCGTCTTCCCAGGCGCTTTAGCGACGGTGCTGATCTGCCGAATGGCTGGCGCATCACACCAGCGGGCAAGGCCTTTGCCACAGTTGGCGATCTGATCACAAATCTCACCGTCTCGCCGGACGGCAAGGTTCTCATCTCCGTCAACTCTGGTTTTCTGCCGCATGGAATCGATGTCTTCGATGCTCACACGCGCAAACAGCTCCAGCACATTCCGCTTACTTCTACGTGGCTGGGCATGGCGTGGTCTGCGGATGGCCACACACTTTTTGTCTCCGGAGGAAACGCCTCAGGCAGTAAGAGCAAGAAGGACCCCATCGCGCCGATCTACGCCTTCCGCTACACAGACGGAAAGCTGAGCAACGATCCGGTGGCGCGCTATCTCGATACTGTCGAGCCTATTGAGACCTTCTGGTCCGGTGTGGCGTATCTGCCGGCGCGGCACTGGATTTACGCAGCCAATCGCGGCGAGAGCAAAGACCCCGGCCACATTGTCGTTTTTGACGAGGGCACTCGCCAGGTTGTTGCGCATATCCCGGTCGAGGTAGCACCGTATCAGTTGCTGTTTAGCGCAGACGGCAAACGGCTGTTCGTTTCCAACTGGTCCAGCGATTCGGTCAGCGTTATCGACACGGCCACCAACCATGTGATTCGCATATTGCACGTGGGCATGAATCCGAACGACATGAAGCTCAGCGCGGATGGGCGGGTATTTGTCGCCTGCTCGAACGACAACACCGTGTATGTCATCGACGCGCGCACGCTGCAGATCACGGAGCGGCTTTCAACAACGCTCACGCCGCTCGCGCCGGAAGGCTCAACGCCGGATGCGTTGGCTATCGACGATACGCATCACCTGCTCTACATCGCGAATGCCGACAACAACTCGATTGCAGTGGCACGCATTGAGAACCGCGCGCATAGCCAGATTGCCGGATTCATTCCTACCGGATGGTATCCCTCGGCGCTGGCATTAGCTGGCCGTAATACCACGTTGTTCATCGGCAACACGAAGGGCGAAGAGGGACATCCCGATCCGTTAGGGCCTCATAGTCCGCTCACTGAAAAAGACCTTCCGTTTACAGAGAGCGCACCGGGTACAGCGATTTCGCCCTTTGCGACCGGAATCTCTTCGATAGGCAAAGGAGACGTTCATACACTGCAGACCAGCAGCATCGAGGAGCTTCCGGTTGCTGATTTAAAGGACAAGCTGCTGCACTGGACGCAACAAGTGGAGCAGAATACGCCCTATAACGATTCGCTGCTTGCGGAAGCCAGGAAGCCGCAGGAGCCCAGCGTGATTCCGCAAAGTGTGGGGGAGCCGAGCCCTATTCAGCACGTCATTTATATCCTCAAGGAGAACCGCACTTACGACCAGGTCTTTGGTGATCTGCCGAAGTCGAATGGCGATCCGCGCCTGGCAATCTTTGGCGAGAAGGTAACGCCGAACCAGCATGCACTGGCGCAGCAATACGTCATTCTCGACAACCTTTACTGCGACGGCGAAGTAAGCCAGGACGGGCATTTCTGGTCGATGGCGGCCTATGCCACGGACTTCAACGAGAAGCAGTGGCCGGCGCGCTACGGAGGCATTACGAAGGGTGAGTACACGGCCAAAGCAGAGATACCCGCCGCCGGATTTATCTGGGACGATGCGCGCCGCAAGGGACTGACGTACCACATTTACGAGGAGATGACTACCTCGGCCAAAATCGGCGACAAGTGGGTAGCGACTCCGGCGCCGCACATGGACAGCATCTATGGCCACTACACGCCGGAGTTTGCCGGTGACCTGGCGGTACGGGACACCGAAAAAGTAAAGATTTTTCTTCACGACCTCGATGAATGGAACAAGAACTACGACAGCAGCGATCCTGGCAAGCGCCTGCCAAATCTGACTGTGATGCGGATGCTCGAAGATCACACTGCAGGCACGCGGCCGGGCTGGAATACGCCCGTTGCCATGGTGGCAGATAATGACTACGCCATCGGTCAGCTCGTCGATGCAGTCACGCACAGCCGTTATTGGTCCAATACCGCGATCTTTATCATTGAAGACGATGCGCAGGACGGCTCCGACCATGTTGATGCGCGTCGCACGATGGGCCTGGTTGTCAGCCCCTATGTAAAGCGGGGCATTGTTGACAGCACGCTCTATTCAAGCAGTTCCATGCTGCGCTCCATGGAGCTGCTCCTGGGACTTCCGCCCATGAGCCAATACGACGCCGCAGCCATGCCGTTGTTTGCCTCTTTCGGGACAACGCCGGTTGCGACGCCATTCGATGTCATTGCTCCTGAGGTGGATATCAATGCAAAAAACACAAAGGATTCGGCCGGCGCAGCTGCGAGCAGCAAGATGGATTTTTCAACGGTTGATCGTGCTCCAATGCATGCTCTGAACGAGATCATCTGGAAGAGTGTTAAGGGAGCGGATTCCGTTATGCCTCCGCCCGTACATCGCTTCCGGCCTCTGGCCGATGTCTCGGAGTCTGCTGATAAAGACGACGGCAAAGATTAACGAATGGACATGACCTATCGGATAGCTTGACCGAAGAGGAAAATACTTAATCTTTACCGCACTGCGTTTCACGAATTCGTGAAACGCAGTTTTGCTTGATGCACTCGGGCTACCTTGGCAATCAGTTGTCGCTATTGCGGGTCTGTCCAAGACGGGGCTACGCATAGCACGGTTCCGTTTTGCTGTGTGAAATAGCAGCGGAGACAAGTTGGGACCCTTCATGAGGGGATGTAGCAGGATCGCGAGTGGTAATGACGCGTCCAGCAGGTATACCTGTAATATGCATGATTGCACTTCACTGGAAGAGATTGCCATGCAGCGAGGCCGCAAAAAATGAAACGGCGAAGGCCGTTCTTTTCGCGTGTTGATGATTGTCAACGGGGATAGATATAAAGATTGTTCACCATCGCACATCCTCCATTGTGCGCGTCAGAGTTCCATCAGAGGAGAGGTATGAATCGTCTTGTACGGGTTTTTCTAGGCCTGGGATTACTGGCCGGTGCCACCCATGCCGGAAAAATGATTGCAGAGAGCGGAAGCTCCGGCGTGCAGCAGACGGCTCATGGCATCCAGATTTCATATGACGCGCAGCAGGATGGCCTGCTCACCCTGGTGATCGAGGACAGCAAGGGGAACCGGGTGCAGAATCTGATCGCCGATCATCCTGTACACCGAGGAAGGAATGTTCTTGGGTGGGATGGAACCACGCTCGATGGTTTGGCCAAGCCGGGGACTTATCATGTGCGCGGCCTCTTCCACCGGGAGATTACCCCGCGCCTGCAATATTCGATCTACTCACCTGGGAATCCTCCGTGGCCAACGGCAGATGGTACAGGCGCATGGCTCGCGGACCATACCGCTCCTGCCTCTGCACTCTTTCTGCCAGAGGGTAGCCCATGGCCGACAAAGTCCACTGAGCCCGAAGTGCTGCTGGGCGCAGATGCTGCAGAGGCAGGACATGCCCTTATGTGGACCGACCTCAACGGGCGCAAGCTCGGTGGCATTAAGATTCGCGGATGGAATGGGGGCATTGCACTGGCGCGCGATGCGGGGAGTGCACGCAACTCCGATCACGTTGCCTATACGGTCTATGTTGTTAACCCCAGCCGTGACTTTGGCGTCAAGGACCCGGGTGCGCTGCAGGTGTACATCATCACAAAGACTGGCCTGGTACCGCTCGACAAGATAACAGGCGGAGTGCAGACGCATGATGCTTTCCGGGAACTTGTCGGGCTGGCTGCTTACAATGGTCTTCTTCTGCTCTCCAATCCAGCGGCAAATGAGATCATCGCCTTCGATGTATGCCATGCGCCGCGCCCCGCGTTCGCGCGTATCAAGCTTCCTCGCCTGGGATCGCTGGCCTTTGAGCCGGATGGACATTTGCTGGTGGGCACCGAGGGCGGCATCACTCGTTACATGGTGCGGAATGACTGGCAATCGCTTCACCTTGAAGATGCGCAACCTGTCGTTTCAGCATCCAGCCTTCAAGCGCCAAAGCAGATCATCGAGAACGATGGAGAAATCTACGTTACGGACTGGGGAAGCAGCCACCAGGTGAAGGTGTTTTCCGCTACATCCGGAAAACTGCTGCGGGTCATTGGCCATCCGGGTGGTCCGCAACTCGGAGCTTATGATGAGCAGCGCATGGCGCATCCACTGGGTATGACCATCGATTCGCGTGGCGTGCTTTGGGTAGCGGAAGAGGATTACCTTCCCAAGCGCATCAGCCGGTGGGATGCGAAGACAGGCCGGTTCCTCAATGCCTGGTATGGCCCTACGCAATACGGCGGAGGCGGTTTCATTGATCCGCATGATGTTGATCAAGCCTACTATCCATCAATTGGCAATCCGGGCAGCATGGGACTGCTCGAATTCAAGATTGACCCAAGGGATGGCAGCTCTCGCTTGACGGCGGTGCGCTATCGTTATCCCGATCCAAAGAACGATGTCATCAGTTATGGTGGTTATCCGACAGCTCCTATCTTTTTTCCGAAGGACATGATTCCTGCTGGTTCACATGGCGGCATCACGCCGGCGCAGACCTTCTACTGGAGGGGCCATCAATACTTTACGGATTCCTACAATACATACTGGTACAACCAGACAGCAGTTACTACGCTGTGGATTCTCGAGAACGGTGTCTGTCGTCCGATATCTTCCGTGGGATGGGTTGGCACTGGCGCGCATCACTGGACGACACTCGACGAGCCGGAGATCAGGAGAAAGATGCCGCCAGGGAACCCGGACGAGATCTTCTTTGCCTGGACCGATCGCAATCACGATCATGCAGTGCAGGCGGATGAGGTGAGTTTCTTTCGCCCTGCGATGCCCCATCCAATGCCTGGCTCGGTGGGAGTGGTGATTCAACCCGATCTGTCCGTGATCAGCAGTGGCCCCTATCATTTGTCAGTGACCTCCATCGATGATGCTGGTGTTCCTGCCTACGACCTCAGCCAAATGAAGCTGCTCTCAAGTACACCTGCCGATGGCGATGTCGCCATGAGTCCGGATGGCTGGTTTCTTGCCGGCCTGAGTGGTTACAAAGATGGACACCTGCGCTGGACAATGAAGAGCCGGGGGATATCAATTCCCCCGGCCGGCCCCTGGGACATTGAGGAGCCGAAGCGTATGCTCGGGTATCCCGTTCGTCCTTCGGCGGGACAAGCCGGATACATGGTTGCGCGCTATTCCTATATGGGCGAGATCTACATTTACACAACGGATGGCCTGCTGGTCACCACCCTGGGCGGTGATACTCGCACGGCTCCGTTCTGGCCCTATCCCGAGCAGAAGCCTGGAATGGCCATCACCGGGCTTAGCTTTGACGCCGAGCAATTCTGGCCCTTCATGTTTTCTGCCGACGACGGAAATATCTATCTCTCCGTTGGCAAGTGGCATACATCCATCGTGCGGCTCGAGGGGCTCGATTCAATTCAGCGTGTTGATTTGGGCAAAGTAAAGGTGACGAAAGAGGCACTTGCTGAGGCAGAGCCGCTGCGGGCAGATGCGACTTTAAATTACAGGCTTCACGGCGAGGCCGAAGTGCATCGCGTGGAAGGCAATCTGAGCGCAGTATTGAGCAAGCTTCCTGAAAAGGACTGGGCTCCGATAGATACGCACTCCTCCTTTCAACTCGGCACGGATGGCAAAAACCTGGTTGTGGCCTATCGAACGAATCAGCCGCAGCTGCTTCTCAACTCCGCGGCAGAGTTTCCCTATGCGTTTACGCAAGGCGGGGGCCTCGATCTGATGATTCGCTCGCAGGGCCCAGGCAACACGCGGCAAATCCTCACCGGCGATGCGCGTTTGTTCGTTACACGCCGCAACGGGAAATTGCTGGCAGTCCTATATAGAGAAAAGGCAGATGTGCCGGGAAATCGCGTTACCTTTGCTTCGCCCGTGGGCGAGGTCACATTCGACGATGTGCGTGACGTAAGCGACCAGGTGCAACTTGTGTCGGAGGGCGGGAATTATGCATTCTCGCTTCCGTTGTCGCTGCTTGGTCTCGATCCTGCAAAGGGGAAGAGCTACGCAGGAGATGTTGGCATGGTGCTCAGCGATGGAACGCGCGCGCGTGCCAGGATATATTGGCACAACAAAGCGGATTCAATGACCGCGGACGTTCCCAGTGAAGCACGTTTGAATCCAAGCCAATGGGGCCTATTTCGGTTTTAAGCAAGGAGGCATTACGGCCTGCGATGACGCCCCTGCAAACGCAGGCCACATGCCTTTCAGAGGGAGAAAAATCTACTTTTTCAGTTTTATTCCGTAAAATAGATATAGCAAAAATTTATCGCGCCTCTCCCGTGCATGCAAGCTTAGACAGAAACATGTGAATTTTACTGTATTTATGCGAATTAGGTATGTTTGTGGTGCGGTTGCCATGGCAGCCGAGAGCGCCGTATTTCAGGAACAGCAGGAAAGAAAATGCTGTTTTCGTTTTATTGAATAAAACAATTCGAATGCAGGAATAAAATCCTCAGATCACATTGACACTGGTTCCAGCGCGGGCATACAAGTCAAATCGTTCCCTGACCGACAGAACTTCCCTTAGAGGGATTTCTTGAAGACTCGGGCGTTGCGATGAGGACGCAGTTTGTCGTGTGGTATGGCGTGGAGAAAACAACCAGCCACAAGGCAGAGCATTGCGACGTATGGGGAGGGAGGTAACGTGCGAATGGTTGTTGATGGAAGGCCAGGCGAAAGCAGAATGATGAAAAGCAAAGTGATATTCCAAAAGCACTACAGGTATGGCGCAAGGCTGTTTGTATTTTTCGGGGTTCTCATGATCCTCGGATTATTTTCCTCAGGAAAAATGTTCGCGCAAACAGCGCAGGGATCGATTCGTGGAGCGGTGAAGGATTCAACCGGGGCCGCGGTTTCAGGCGCGGACGTGGAGATAACGAACACAGCTACGAATGTGCACGAAGTGACGAAGACAAACGACACGGGTGCTTTCAATGTGCTCTCTCTCAATCCGGGTAGCTACGATATCACCGTTACAGCAACTGGATTCAAGAAGTGGGTCGGCAGTGGGATCACCGTTAGTGCGGCGCAGCTTTCGACGGTGACAGCAACACTGGATGTCGGGTCCGAGGCTCAGACTGTAACTGTAACGGCACAGGACTCGTTGGTTACCAAAGACGAGTCGAATGTGACCACCACTGTGGATCACGCGATTGTTGAGAGTCTGCCGTATCCGGAGCGCAGCTCGCTCGAAGCAACGCTGCTTGTTCCGGGCGTCAATGGTGATCCATTGCAGCCCGGCGGTATTGCAACCGAAAATCCGGGTGCTTACACAGGCTACGTTACACCGGGAGCGAGCATCGGCATTGGCGGTGCGCCTCCGGGCACGAGCTCGGTTCTTGTGGATGGCTCCGACGTAACGCAGGCCAGCTATGCAAGGGTGGGCGTAAACCTCTCCGGCAATCTTGTGCAGGAGACAACGGTTGTGGTAGCAGGATTGTCCGCGAAGTATGGCCGCACCAGCGGCGGCGTAATCGTCCAGAGCAGCGCGACGGGCACGAATGATTATCACGGAGCCATTACCTATAGGCACACTGATCCCTACTTCAATGCATACCCCGACGGAGGCACGGCTCCCAACGCACTCCACGAAAACTTCTACGGCTTTTATGCAGGCGGCCCGGTTCGTCTGCCAAAGATTTATAACGGCCGCGACAAAACCTTCTTTTTCGTTGGCGTGGAGCCGGCCCGTATGAGAAACCTCTATGGCTTCCGCGGCATCTTCCAAACGCCCGCGGAACTGAAGGGGTACATGCACGACTCGCTGGCCCTTCTGAATACTTCGATCCTGAAGACGCAGGGTTATGCCGCCGCATTGGCTGCACCTCGCATCGGATCACTCTATTACCAGACACCGGTGAATGCGAATGGATTTCCGGATGGCCTGCCCAATTCGGCTTATTATCGCCAGATTACCGGGCCGGCATCGGATTGCGACACCGGCGAACAGATCTCTGTCAATGGTGCTGCGGCCTGCCCGGATGACGTAGGGCCGCAACTAGGGCAGAACTCTTTCGCGCAATACGTCCTGTCGCTGTTTCCTTCACCTACCAATCCTGGGCCATACGTGACTTTCGATAATCCCCAAGGTACGCCGCAAGTGGATGGCACAAATGGAACCTACCAGCGTGGCGTTCTGAACTCCGACAACCGTTACTCAATCCGTATTGACCATCAATTCAACAATGCGGATAGAGTATTCGTCCGCTACACGGTCATTCCAGTTATCGGCAACCGCTTCTTCGAGCTTGCCGCAAGCAATCCGATGACGATTGTGCCAACGGACTCGGCTCACACCCATGACATCGCTATCGGTGAGACGCATGTATTCTCCAACAACATCGTGAACTCGTTCCGCTACAGCTTTATGCGCAATCTGCAGCAGAGGCTCTCACCGGGTCCCGCGCAGGCTGAGGACTTTGCCGCGAAGTACGGTCTGACTCCGGCTGTATACGGCAAAGGGTTTCCGAACCTGGGAAATCTGAATGCAAATGGCGTTTCCTACACCACGCAGATGGGCATCTCCAATGCGTCCAAGCAGGCGGATCAGAACTACATTGTTGGCGATGACGTCTCCTGGACGCACGGCAATCATCTCTTCCAGTTCGGTGTGGATTTGCGCTGGATTCAGTCCAATCAATACGATCTGAGCGGCGCCACCGGAGGCAAGTACAGCTTCAGTGCTGGAACCACGAACAATGGCTCGACAGGCGGCGCACCACTTGCCAGCTTCATTCTCGGAACAATCAATGCGTTCTCCAACTCGCCACAACTGGTAAACGGCTACTATCGCTGGCATTACTATGCTGGCTACTTCCAGGATGACTGGCGCGTCACGCCGCGTGTAACGCTGAACCTGGGGCTGCGCTACAACATCGAAGCGCCAAGGACAGAGAAGTATGACAATCAGGCCTTTGTGCGCTTCGTGCCTGGTACATTAAACGGCATTGCGACAGATGCAGCATTCTGTTTCTCGAATGCCTGCGGAACTTCGCATAACATGTGGCCGGTTAACTATACCGGGATCGAGCCTCGTATCGGCGTTTCCTATGCGCCCACGGATCGCGTAACTCTGCGCGCATCATATGTGCTTACGCACCTGCCGCTCAGTGGATACGAGAATGTACCGGATCCCGACTTCAACGTGGCCGGTCAAACGGTGACGAGCACCTCGGGTGCAGTCTCCAACACATCCGTGACAAACTACATCACAAACCCTGTCGGGCCATTGACCTCGGGCCTTGCTGCCTTTGGCGGAAACCGCGGACCAATCCTCTACTCGACGGGTTTTGCGCCGGTATATGTCTCGCAGTCGAAAGCTGTTCCTTATACAGAGAACTGGTCGGCGACGGTGCAATATCAGGCTTCGAGAAAAACGCTCTTACAGGCCACCTATCAGGGGCTCAGGGGCATACATCTGATCGGTGCCTTTTCGGGTGGATACAACACACCGGATGTCAGCACCGTTGTTACAGCAATTCAGCAGCATCAATATCTCGGTTATGCAGGCACGCCGAATCCTTATGGCATTATGCAAAATGGCGCAGTTATTAAGGAGACAAACCTGCAACTGCTGAACCCCATCCAGAATTTCTTCAACTTTGCGCTGACGGAGGTCTATCCGCGTGAAGGGTCGTCTTACTATAACGGCCTGTACACAAGCATCAATCAGCGGTTTGGCGCCGGACTCTCTGTGCTGGCAAACTATACCTGGTCCAAGTCGATCGACGATATTCCGGATACAGGCCCAACTGCAAACTCCAGCGCCTTCGGCACCGCGCCGCAACAGAATCCCCTCTCAATAGCGGGAGAACGGTCGGTCTCCAGCTTTGATCAGCCGAGCCGCTTCAAGGCTGGCTATACCTATCAGCTTCCCTTCGGCCACGGGGAGCGGTTCGATGCTCACAACACCATTCTCAACGAGTTGATCGGCAATATATCCACGTCGGGAATTCTGACTGTTCAGTCTGGTTTCCCCGGCAGCGTGCTTCTTAACTCAACGGGATACTTCACTTCGCTGACGCCAACCGGAACAGACGGATGCGTGGCGACTGGATCGACCGGTGGCCAGCCGAACAAGTACTGCTCCTCGGTGGCATTGCCATCCGGATATACACTCAGGCCGAACCGTGTGCCGGGTGTTCCGCTCATTAACAAAGGCTGGAAGCAGAATGCGCTGAATGCAAACTTCGTTCCTTATCTCAATCCCGCGGCTTTCACTACGCCGGGTGCGCAGGGAGCCCCAGCCTTGGGGAATCTCCCCCGCAACCTTGCGGATGCGCGTAGCCCGAGAGAGACACTCTTTGATGCCACTGTGCGCAAAGGCATCTCCATCGGTGAGCGCTATAAGCTGAGTCTCATCGGAACCTTCATCAATGCATTCAATCACCCGGTTTACTATGGGGCAAATCGATACCTGCAAAGCTCCGTGACAGCCAATCTTGCCACAGGTACCCTCACACCTGTTGCAAACGGATCATTCGGACAGTTCAATATTTCTCAGACTTCTGGCATGTCGCGCATCATTCAGCTTGGAGGTGAGTTTACCTTCTAGGGTGGAATACATGACAATGCGCCCATGCGCTTGAGCCTGGGCGCATTGTCATCTTCATGCTCTTGAAAGATATTCCGTATGATTTCCGAAAACAAATGGGTCTGCCTGAATTGGATGCGCGCGCAAGCGCGTGCCCGTACGTATGTGAGCAAAGCCACTGTTCTCTGCATGCTGTTCGTATTGCCCGTCTGCTCCTTCGCTGAGAGCAAAAGCCCTTATGATATGGTTCATCCTCTCATTGGAACTGCAAACGAAGGGCAGACCTATCCTGTTGTGGGCATGCCTTTCGGGATGACAGGATGGACGGCGGAAACGCAGGCGACCGAAGCAAAGTGCATTTCTCCGTACTACTACAAAGACACGCGGATCACAGGTTTTCGTGGCAGTCACTGGCTCAGCGGAAGCTGCACGCAAGACTATGGCACCGTAACGCTGATGCCCACGACCGGCACACTGAAGGTCTCTCCTTCAGCTCGCTCCTCTTCTTTCCGGCATGAGACAGAGACGGCAACTCCCGCGTACTACTCCATCCTGCTCGATGACTATTCCATAAAAGCTGAGCTGACCGGTACCTTGCGCACTAGCATCTTCCGCTTCACCTTTCCTGAGAACCAGGATGCCAACATCATCATCCAGCCAAATGCAAAGCCCGGTGAAGGTTTCGTGCGGGTCCGCGCGGATCGCAATGAGATTGTCGGTTATAACCCTGTGCATCGTTTGTATCTGCGGGCCGGAGAGCCTGCCGGATTCAATGGATATTTTGTCGTGCGTTTTCCGCATCCTTTTTCTGTCTCTGGCACGTGGTGTGGCGACACAGTACAGCAGAGAAAAATGGAACAAAACGGAGGATGTGAGCGCCTGGGAGCCTTTGCCAGCTTCGCGCATCTGCGCGAGCGGTCGCTACTTGTCAAGGTAGGAACATCCTTTACCAGCATCGAAGAGGCAGAAAAGAATCTGGATGCCGAAGATATCGGATGGAACTTTGAAGCGATTCGTAAAAGCGCGGAGAGCGCGTGGCGCAAGCTGTTAGACCGTATCGAAGTAAGCGGCGGCACACCGGAGCAGCAGATAACCTTTTATACCGCGCTCTTTCATGCCTCTCTTGCCCCGCGCATAGTGAGTGACGCGGATGGTACTTACAATGGCTTTGCGCAGGAAGGAAAGCTGCATCACACCGTGCCTGATTCTCCCTATTACGACGACTTCTCGCTGTGGGACACCTTTCGCGCACTTCATCCACTGCTGACGATTCTTGATCCCCCGCGCGAAGAACAGATGGTGCAATCGCTCATTGCAAAGGGAGAACAGGGCGGCTTCCTTCCTATCTTTCCTACGTGGAACAGTTATACGTCAGAGATGATTGGAGATCATGCGATCCCCGTCATTGTCGATGCATATGCAAAAGGCCTGCGCCATTTCGATGTCGACTCCGCCTACCGGTTGATCCTGAAAAACGCAACGATAACTCCATCCGAGGACCTATATAAGGATGGTCGTGGACGCCGTGCGCTGAATTCCTATCTGCGCTTCGGTTATATTCCGCTGGAAGATCAGATTCTCGATGCCTTTCATCAGAAGGAACAGGTCTCTCGCACGCTGGAGTATGCTTACGACGACTTTGTGGCCGCGGAGTTTGCCGGTCTTCTGCATAAGGATGCGGAGGAAAAGATACTGCGCGTACGCGCAGAGAACTGGCGCAACGTCCTCGATCCGGTAACGGGCTTTGTACGCGGTCGGCATGAGAACGGTCAGTGGGATCAGCCATTTCAGCCGGATAAGTCCTACTCTTACGTCACAGAAGGGCTGCCTTGGCAGTACACGTTCTTTGTGCCTCACAATGTTCCAGGCCTGATTACTGCAATGGGAGGCAAGGAACGGTTTATCACTGCGCTCGACGGCCTGTTTGAGCGCAAGCTCTACGATCAGGGCAATGAGCCAAGTCATCACATCGCCTATCTGTATGCTTATGCCGATGCTGCGTGGAAGACCCAGATGCGTGTCCGTGACGTTATGGCTGAATCCTTTCACGATGGCCCCGGAGGATTACCGGGCAATGATGATGCCGGGCAGATGTCAGCTTGGTATGTGTTCAGTGCAATGGGCTTCTATCCCGTTTGCCCCGGAAGGGCAGAGTATGTGCTGGGAAGCCCGATCTTTTCCCGAGTTGTGATTCACCAGGCAAATGGCAGGGATTTTACAATCATGGCGCCGGAATCATCGGAGGAAAACAAGTACATCGTATCGGCAACCTTGAACGGGCATCCTTATACAAGCATTGTTATTACTCATGCAGATATCGTGAATGGTGCAACGTTGTTGCTCAAGATGTCCAGTGAGCCGAACGGGGTTGGTCTGCAGGCTAACTCCTCAAATTGAATTCATCCTCTACAAGTCAAAAGACACAAATAGGAAGGAGAAACATTGGATCGGAGAGATTTGCTGAAGACTGGAATGCTTACCGCAGGAGCGGCTCTTATACCGGCTGAATTGAGTGGGGCCATTGCGGCCCAGGGCCTAGGCAGGGAAAGGGCGCCGCGCATTCTCCCGATGAATCGAGGATGGCGTTTCCATCCGGATGCGAAAGATGGAGATCAACTGCGCAACTTCGATGATTCGGCATTTACGCAGGTTACGATTCCTCATACGAACCTGGCGCTGCCATGGCACAGCTTCGATGAGAAGAGCTACCAGTTTCTCTCCGTTTATCGCAGGCGCTTTCGATTGCCGAGGTCCGCGCGAGGTAATCGTGTGTATGTGGACTTTGAAGGAGCAATGACAGCCTCGACCGTGTGGCTGAATGGCACACGGCTGGGCGAATACAAGGGAGGATATACTCCTTTTTCCTTCGAGCTTACCCCGCATCTTGACTGGGAGGGTGAGAATCTTCTCGCCGTGCATCTTGATTCGACGGAACGGCAGGATATTCCGCCCTTTGGCTACGAAGTAGATTACCTTACCTTCGGCGGCATCTACCGCGAAGTAAATCTCCGTATTGTGCCGGAAACATATATCGAGAATATCTTTGCTCGCCCGGTAGATGTGCTCACGCAGAGCCCATCGCTAGAAGTCGAGTGCTTCCTGGGTGCAGCGGAGAAGGGAATCGAAGCAAACCGCTATGCGTTGAACGTAGAGCTGCGCGACGGCCAGCGAGTTCTCGGCAAAGTCACTGCAGGCTGGCAGGGAGAGGCAAAGGGGAGCGAGCCAGCTTCGCAGATCGTGTCGCTTAAAAAGCTCGGAGACATCAAACTCTGGGATCTGAAGTCGCCTCAGCTTTACACTGTTCACGTGCAGTTGCTCAACCGCGGCACTGTCATCGACGAAGATTCGCGCAGGATAGGCTTTCGCGAAGCCAGGTTCACGGAATCCGGATTTTCTCTCAATGGTAGAATCGTCAAGCTGCGCGGACTCGACAGGCATCAGACATTCCCCTTCGCCGGGCAGGCGATGCCGGCCCGTGTACAACGGCGCGATGCCTATATCCTGCGCAACAGCCTGAAATGCAACATCGTGCGCACATCGCACTACCCGCAGTCACGTCATTTCCTCGATGCCTGTGATGAGATCGGTCTGCTTGTGCTCGAAGAAATTCCCGGATGGCAACACATTGGGGACGCGGCATGGAAGGACATCGCCGTAGACAATGTGCGCCGCATGATACGTCGTGACTGGAATCGTCCGTCCATCATTCTCTGGGGTGTTCGTATCAATGAGTCGAAGGATGATCATGATTTCTATACCCGCACCAACGCGGCGGCGCATGCGCTTGATCCCAGCCGCCAGACGGGGGGCATCCGTTCCAGCTTTACCTCGGAACTGCTTGAGGATGTGTATACCAACAACGACTTCGGGTTTCCCTTGCAGGCTCCAAATCATCCCCTGTATCTCAACACCGAGTTTGTCGGGCACACCTTCCCCACGCGTTCCACCGATAATTCCGCGCGCCTGCGCGAGCACACCCTGCGTCATGCGCGCATTCACGATCAGATCGCCTCGGAGCCGCAGTTTTCTGGCGGCATTGGATGGTGCGCGTTCGATTACAACACGCATTCAAACTTCGGTTCGGGAGACCACATCTGCTATCACGGAGTTTCTGATATCTTCCGCGAGCCGAAGCCCGCGGCGGGATTCTACAAATCACAGTGCGATCCTGGGGAAGAGATTGTGCTGGAGCCAGCCTTTCACTGGGCGCGCAACGACGAAGATACCGGCTTTACAACTGCAGTTGTCTGTTCGAACTGCGAGCAGTTGAAGTTTTCCCTGGATACAGGCTCCGGATTTCACCTACTGGTAGAAGCAGAACCGGATCGCAAGCAGTTCCCTCATCTGAAGTATGCGCCATTTTGCGTGCCGCTCAACAAAGCGCAGATCCGTAACTGGGGTGACCTTCGCATTGATGGTTACATCGGCGGAAAGTTGGTCATCTCGAAGACCCTTTCTGGAAAGTGCATCGACCAAAAATTTCTCGCGATTGCAGACGATCATGAGCTATTCGCAGATGGAGCGGATACCACGCGCATTGTCCTTCGTGTGACCGACGAATTCGGCCGGATCCGCCCTATCGCCAATGATCCTATCGCCTTTGAGATAAATGGTCCGGCAACGCTCATTGGAGATAATCCCTTCTCTCTGGTTGGAGGCACAGGCGCCATATGGATACGTGCATTGGAGCAGCCGGGGCCTGTTGTTGTGCGCGCCAGGCATCCACGTCTGGGAACGCAGGAGATCAGAATCAATCTGCTGCAGGCACCACAGGAACTGATCTAAACGGGCAGGAGAAGTTTTTGGCATTTTCCGGAAGCAACGAGTAGGAAGATTATTAGCGGAAGCCGGCTCAGGTCCCCCTGACAGAGTGTTAGACTGCGTGGCAATATGGAACAACCATCTTCATCAAAATCCGAGCAGTATCCGCACCGCAAGCGGTCTTATACGATTCAAGCTGTTGTCAGAGCCGTGGCCGTGCTGAATGCCTTTTCCTCAACCTCGGAGGTTCTGGATTTACGTGTCATAGCGGAGCGCGCGCAGCTGAACAAGGGAACAACTTTTCGTCTCATCGAGACGCTTGTCGAAACTGGACTTCTTGAGCGGGCCGGAAAACAGGGATACCGCTCATCGATACAAACGACAAGAGCCAGGCGTTTCCGCCTGGGCTATGCCTCGCAAAGTAATCTCCTTCCCTTTACTGCCACCGTTACAGACGGGCTGATTACGGCGGCCAGCGCGGCGAATATCGATCTGATGATTCTGAACAACAAGTTCAGCGCGAGAACCGCACTTCAGAATGCGGAGAAATTCATCACAGAGAATGTGGACCTTGTTATTGATTCTCAGATCAACATCAACGTGGCCGCACAGATTGCCGCCCGGCTCTCAGATGCACGCATTCCCATCATTGCGGTCGATATTCCACATCCCGGAGCAATTTATTTCGGCGCGGACAACTATAAGGCCGGGCGAATGGCTGGACGCTATCTCGCACGCTGGACTATGAAGTCCTGGAAGGGTGTCGCGAACCAGATCATTCTGTTGGGTGTAGATGCGGCAGGGCCCCTGTTAAATGCGCGTCTCACGGGAGTCATGGATGGCATGAGCGAGGTTCTGCCTGCATTGGCAAATATTCCACGTCATCATTACGACACGAAAGGCGGCCAGTTTGAAGCTGCCCTCGATCTTGTGCGCAAGCATCTGCGCCGCAGAAAAGCTGAGCGTGTGCTAGTTGGTGCGGTCAATGACACGGCAGCTTTAGCCGCTCTCCAGGCTTTCCGAGAAGCGAGTCTTGAAAAAGAGTGCGCCATTGCGGGACAGGATGGAAGCGCGTTGGCGCGCGATGAGATGAGGAGGCCGGGAACAAGACTAGTATGCTCCGTAGGATATTTCGCAGAGACGTATGGAGCGCGCATCATCAACCTTGCGCTTGACATTCTTCATCACAAGTCGGTTCCCCCAGCCGTATTCATTCAGCATGAATTGATCACGCCGGAAAACGTTGACAAGATCTATCCGAATGATGCGTGGCTGAGAAATGAACCAAGGCGTATCCGCCTGTGAGGTTTATGCATGATTGTTATGCGAGCACTCTACGGGCCTTCAAAAATCCACTTTCATGTGTTTTGCACTGCAAAATGCTTTTTATTTTTCGACATGGGTAAACTGTTCGCGCAATCCGAAGAAAATACGGCATTGTGCGATGGTGCGCATGTACGTATTTGCTCATGGATTTTGCTCTGTAAAACGAATAGCTCCATCATTTTTCCTCATCGCCATATTGCTTGCAGGTCACTAAGATTTTCGCAGTTTGGTCGAGACTTGTTCCTTGTGAAAGGTGTGCGGTGAAGAGATCAGAGATTAATGCCGCGATTGCCGCAACAACCGCTTTTTTTAGAGATCATCAATTCGTGCTCCCTTCCTTTGCATATTGGACATATGAGAGATGGTCCGAGCTTGGAGCAGGTTCGGAGGAGTTCTACAAGCGCAAGCTCGGATGGGATGTGACTGACTTCGCTTCCGGAAGATTTCATGAGATCGGCTTGACGCTCTTCTCCCTGCGGAATGGAGCGGGAGAAGGCTCGGATGCTTATCCGGTATATGCGGAAAAGATTCTCCATGTGCGCGAGGGGCAGGTGACTCCTCTACACTTCCATTACCACAAGATGGAAGACCTCATTAATCGAGGTGGTCCCGGAACAGGGAATTTGGCCATCGAAGTGTATCCTTCTACAGACGCGGGAGAGCTCGCGGATACCCCTGTTACATTGCTCTCAGACGGTGTGTATAGACAAGTCAGGGCCGGAGAGACCTTTCTTCTGCATCATGGGGAGTCCGTGACCATGCCGCCGCGAATCTATCATTCATTTCATGCGGTGAATGGACCGTGTCTCATTGGAGAAGTTTCCTCGCGCAATGATGATGCCAGCGACAATCACTTCTATGAAGCAATCCCCAGGTTTCCGGCAATAGAGGAAGATGCGCCCCCTTTGCGTCTCTTGTGCGCGGAGTATCCTGATACTACTCACGGCATACAAAACCGATAAGAAACAGGATTTCTCATTGAGACTTATGAGCAAATCGTTGGAGCAAAAACTCGCCCTGCTTCATCAGAACCCGCGAGCAAACACATTTATTCTTGCCGATGCCAAGGATGCGGATATGGCATTTGGTATCGAGTGCACCGGAAGAACGTGGCAAGGGCGCCGCAGATCCATTGATGAGTATCGTGATCAGATCCGTGAGATTGCCGCACAAGGACTGGTTGACATCATTCTCATGTCAGCCAGCACATCAGAAATTCTGACCATTCGAGAACGCATCTTTGACGGCTCCACGATCACCCCTGCTGTAAGAGCCAATGATGCGACGGATGTGCATATAGTGCGGGGAGGAAGATATAGTTCTGCTCCCTCGCAGCCGTTTGCTTCAACCACCATCGAGCATATTCAATACGGCAGACTGACGCATGCTGCGCAGGATGCAAAGCCAGGAGCGAACCTAGGGCTATATTCCGTAACTTTCAACAATGATCCAGATTATGATTTGAGAACGATGGAGGCATATCGGGCCTTTCGCCTGGAGGCTGAACAAAAGGGATTTCAGCATTTTCTTGAAGTCTTCAGCCCGAATGTTCCGGCGAATGTGCACGGCCTGGAGCAGGAAGAAATTCCGAAGTTTATCAACGACCATATCGTGCGGTTGTTGGCGGGCGTTCCATCCTCTTCGCGGCCACGTTTTCTGAAGATTCCGTATCTTGGTCCTGCAGCCATGGAGGAAATCTGCGGTTATGATTCCTCAGTTGTTGTAGGTATTCTCGGCGGCTCCACGGGAACCACGCACGATGCCTTTCATTTGTTGCACAGCGCAAAGAAGCATGGAGCGCGGGTTGCTCTCTTCGGTAGAAAAATCAACGCCGCTGAACACCAGCTCTCTTTTGTGGAACACCTGCGCAGAGTTGCCGATGACGAGATAGCGCCGGCAGAAGCGGTAAGATCCTACCAGGCTTCTCTTGCTTCGCTTGGAATCACCCCCTGCCGCTCTCTTGAGGAAGACCTCCAACTGACTTCGACATACGCGAGCTATGGAGAATAGGAGCGGAGAGGACAACAGCGGAAATCTATGTGTGCACAAAAAGCTTATGACGTCGTCGGTATCGGAGTTGCTGCCGTAGATGACATGCTTTATGTAGAGGACTATCCTAGGCGGAATGTGAAGACGCCTCTTGCAGGCACGGAGCGTCATGGGGGAGGGCCGGCATGCACTGCCACCGCGGCTGTGGGCACGCTATATGGCAGATGCGCGTATGTAGCCCGTTTTGGTGATAACAGCCTCGCTGCCTACATCGAGTCTGTGTTGAAGAGCCGCGGTGTGGATACGGCTCACATCGTTTACGACTCGCAGGCCGCGCCCTATCACAGCTACATCGTTGCCGATCGCTCCGGTAATCGCAACGTGTTTTTTGATGCATCCGGATTCCGTCCCGTCACAGCCGAGGATGTGCCCGAGTCTCTGATCCTCTCCGCAAAAATAATCCTGCTCGATCACGTGGCAGAGCCGGCGCTGATCGCCGTAGCAGAAAAGATCAGGAAGCTGCGTGTGCCGATTCTCGGAGACATCGAGGGATGCTCGGAGTCCGCGCTCCGCCTTGCAGAGCTTACTGACTATCTTGTCGTCCCGGAGGAGTTTGCCTGCTGGGCGGCCAACTCCTCAGATCCGGAAGAGGCCTGTGCTCATCTTGCACGCACAAAGCGTTTGGCCACGGTTGTTACCTCCGGCGCCGAGGGATGCTATCTGTGCGAAGCAGGCAGTACACACATCGAACATTTTCCGGCCTTTGAGGTAGAGGCATTTGATACAAACGGATGCGGGGATACCTTTCACGGAGCTTTCGCTCTTGCACTGGCGCGCGGCCTTGAACTCAGGGAGATTATTACGTTCGCATCCGCTGCGGCTGCTCTCAAGGCGAATGCCAGGGACGGCAAGCAGCGAGGATGGGATGCGTTACCCGTCATGGACGAGATCATTGCACTGCTGAAAGATCAGCCGCATGTTACCGGCGCACGTCAGCTTCTCAAGAGTGTGGGGCGTTTGCAAGCGTCAGGCAGTCAGATATCACAAAGTCTTTGAAAAATCATTCATGCAAGCAGAGGAATACAACATGAACAGAACATGGCAGCAGCCGCGCCTTTATTCCGACATCAATCAAAGCATTGTCCGTTCATGCTGGATTCTTGTAGCGGGCCTTCTTATGACAGCCGCCACCATGGCGCAAGGCACGCAGGTCTGGGCAGGAAGCTGGGCCGCTGCGCCATTTGCTCAAACAGGCGGTCAGCAGATGCCGGACTTTACCGGGGTAACGTTGCGGCAGATTGTACACACAAGCCTTGCAGGCACCTCGCTGTGCATTCGCTTCACGAATGAGTTCGGGCAGGAGCCGCTGGAGATTGATGCCGCCCAGGTAGCCATCAGCGCGGGGCACAGTTCCATCCAGCCGCAAACAGATCACAAGATCACTTTCAACGGAAAATCGCGCATCACCATTCCCGCAGGAAGCATGGTTATGAGTGATACCGTGCCTTTGGCTGTGCCCACATCTGCGGATCTTGCCATCAGCATCTATCTTCCAGGACAGCAGATCAGCACGGCGACCTTCCATGCTCAGGCAGACCAAACGGCCTACCTGCAAAAAGGAAACCTGGTGAGTAGCGCGACACTGGACGCGTCGGCCGAGATAGGCTCGTGGTATTTCCTGAAAGGTGTCGATGTGACTCCGCAGACACAGAATGCGCAAGTCATCGTAACCCTGGGCGATTCTATTACGGATGGTGTCGGTTCAAGTCCAAATGCAAACCGCCGCTGGCCTGATGTGCTGGCAGACAGGCTGCACTCGAACGCGGCCACATCACATTTCGGTGTACTCAATGAAGGTATCGGAGCCAACCGCCTTCTGCGCGAAGGGACCGGGCCCAGTGCGCTGGCCCGCTTCGACAGAGACGTGCTCGCTCAATCAGGCGTGAAATATGTAATCGTTCTTGAGGGTATCAACGACATCGGGCGCCTGGCTCGCAAGAACGACCCTCAGGATGCCGTGAGCGCGGAGGATATTGAGTTTGCCCTTCAGCAACTCGCCATGCGTGCCCATGACCGCAATATCAAGCTGATTGCAGCCACGCTTACACCTTACAAGGGCGCAGGTTACTATACCGAAAAAGGAGAAGAGGTTCGACAGTCAGTCAATCAATGGATACGCACCAACAACATACTGGATGGTGTCATCGATTTCGATAAAGTCGTGCAAGATCCTGCAAATCCCGGCGCTTTCCTTCCTCTTTATGACAGCCATGATCATCTGCATCCGAATGATGCTGGCTATCGCGCCATGGGAAATGCAATTGATCTATCCTTATTCCGATAGGGTGTCCGTATTTTACTCACAAAAACAGAAGAGCAATACCGGATGATTCTTTGTATGACGCGAAAATAACCGCATGAAACACATGTTTGCTGCATTTTGCCTCGCTGTCGCAGGCGCTCTCGCTTCCATCAGGTAAAACACAAGCGTACCGCTCGGAAATCCCGAATCATTCGTTGACTGCCCATGGGCGGCTGGCTAGTATGCTCGCCGCCAGCAAGTGTCTGTTCTGTTGCGCATGCTGGCCCGCATCGCGCGGAACTTCATCAGGAGCAGTTGATTCTTATGACCTCCCTCCGCCAGAAAAGAAACATCCAAATGGCGCTTCTATGCGCTGCTCTTATGCTGGCCTCTGCTGTCTCGGGCCACGCTCAATACACCACCGACTGGATTGCCAACACCTTCGGCCTGGACGCATCTCATGTTGGGAATGCGGCCAGGTCCATGTGGGTTGCGCCAGAGGGCGTTATCTACACTTCAAGCCTGTGGGATGAGGATGCCGGGGGCGTCGGCATCTATCAGAACGGCACAACCATTGGCTCCATGGGCGTGCACAACGAGTTTCAGGGAAGCGCTATCACCGGCAATTCCACAGATATCTTTGTCGCGCTTGCCTTCAACAGCTCGCTCGGCGGCAGTGGACTTGTCGGTCGGTACAATCGTTCTTCCAAGACGCGCGATCTGATCATCGCTGTCAGCGCAGACACGACAGAGCAAAAAGCCGATGTGATTACCGGCATCACAACAGCGGGTACCCTGCTGTATGTCAGCGATTTTCCCGGCAATCGCGTTCGCATTTACACCACGGATGGAGTCTGGCAACAGGACATTAGCGTCTCCGGACCAGGTGCGCTTGCAGTCGATGGTTCCGGCAATCTCTGGGTAGCGCAGAAGAGCAACGCCACCATCCAGGAATTTAACCCTGCAGGCGCATCGGTCGCGACGATCAGCCTTGATACACAGGCCCGCCCGGCCTCACTCTACTATGACAACACCAGGCAGCAGCTTCTGGTAGGTGATGAAGGTCCTGACATGAACATCAAGATCTTCGACATCAGCGCAACACCCACGCTTGCCGGAACCTTTGGCACACTCGGCGGCTATCTCGATTCCACCACGGGCGTTAAGGGATACGTGGGAGATAAGCGGTTTACGCGTGTTCACGGCATCGGCAAGGACTCCTCAGGCTATCTTTATGTGCTCAACAATCCATGGGGCGGCACGTGGGACCTTGGACGAGACGGAGGCACTGACATTCATGCCTACGATCCCAACGGAGAACTGAAGTGGAAGCTGCAGGGGTTGAACTTCGAAGCGATTGCTGCTCCGGATCCTGCCAGCGATGGCGCATATTTCTTCAGTGGCAACAATCTATACACAGGCACGGCCGGCGGTTCCTATCGTGCCAATACGATAGACCCGTTTACTTATCCGAGTGATCCACGCATCAACATTGCCGACCCACAGCGAGGTGAGGATTTCGGTCAGATTGCCTACGCCAACGGTCACCGTATCCTGGTCGCGAATGGACAGAATCCGGATATCTTCTACCTGTATTACTTCACTGATGCAAATGGCTACATTGCGATTCCCGTAGGCTCCATTCCGGGCACGCTCTTCAATACAACAGCGCGCATCCGCAATGGCTTCTGCATTGATAGCAAGGGCGACATCTGGGCCGGCCTGGATAAAACGAATGCCATCTGGCACTATCCGCTCACAGGGTTTGATGCGACGGGCAAACCTATCTGGGGCACTGGCACTTCAACCCCTACGCCTTCCACCATTGGAACCCTCACACGCATCATCTATCTTGCCGACAGCGATACCATGATTCTTGCTTCGGGCATCACTGGCAGCACGGATTGGACGGCCATAGGCACGCGTGTTGAGGTTTATCACGGCTGGCTGGCCGGGAACACTACTTCTCCGAATCCTGTCATCACCCTCTCCAATCCCAATCCCAAGACCATCGCGGCGGCGGGCAATTATCTCTTCGTAGGTTACGTTCACACGGTTCCCAATATTGACGCCTTCAATTTGACCACCGGCGCGAATACGATCACCTTCACCAATAGCAATTCTGCGAATGTGTCCGTTGGCAACGATGTGGATTCCATGTATGGGATACGCGCTTACCTGCGCTCAACGGGTGAGTACGTGGTCACAAAAGACAACTACAACAGCACCAACATCGTGGTCTATCGTTGGACACCGTCCTCGTAACAGTCATATCAGGGTGAGAATTTTGGAGTGCCCGACAATTTCTGTACCAGTAGTACAGAAATTGTCGGGCACTCTAATGTCTGCCTTACTTGACCACTGGCAGCGTGAGTACACTCGGGTGCTCGCTGTCGTGCAGGATGGTGTTGGTAGCTTTCACAAACTGCGCGTCGGTCGCAGCGTTTTTGCCGGTATTCAGGTTTCGGTCAAAGCGCGGGAAGTTGCTCGATGAGACTTCCAGCCGGATGCGATGGCCCTTCAGAAAGACATCGCTCGTGGACCAGACGTCGATCTTGTATTCGTAGACCTTGCCGGGCGTGATGAGTTTTGGCTGACCCAGCGTGGACTCGCGGAAGCTGGCGCGGAGGATACCTTCGGTGAGATTCTGCGCGAAGCCGTTGGGCCACACGTCTACCAGCTTGGCTGTGAAGTCCGTGTCTATTGCGGATGAGCTCGCATAGAGCGTGAGCGTGACGGGGCCGGTTACTTCCACGTCATTGTCCAACGGCGGCGTGGAGTAGATCAGCACGTCGGAACGCGCTTCCACATCCTTCTGATCGCGCGGTCCTGCGGCAAGGTGATTCCCGTCGCAGCAGAGCGGGCCACCTGTGGTGGGCACGGGGTTTGCCGGATCGTAGATGAAACTGTCAGCGGGCTCTTTACGCGGAGCGGTGGTGGAGAGCTCACCGCTGCCTGCGGCGCTGTTGGCCTTGCCGGTTGCGTGCAGATAGTAACGGGTGGGCTTTGCTTCGGGAAGCGGCCATGCTGCCTCATTGCGCCATTCGTTCTTGCCCATAACAAAGAGGCGAACGGGATGCGCGGCATCGGTGAACTGGTTTTGCTTGCCAAGGAAGAGATAGTCATACCAGTCGAGCGTGGTGGCATTTTCGTCGAAGGCAGCGTCAGGGCCAAAGTCCACATCGCCCACCTTGCGGTCGTTGCCAGAGTGTCCGCCGATGATGACGAGCAGTCGTTGGTTTTTGCGTGCGGCTTCGTTTCCGGCGTGGTCGCGTAGGCCAACGTAGTTGCGCAGCGAGCCGCCCTGGAAAAGGTCATACCAGGCTGCGACGGTGAGCGCAGGAACCTGGATGTTGTTGTAGTTTTCTTCGATGGACCACTGCTTCCAATAGCTGTCGTAAGTGGGGTGTGCGAGCCAGTCGAGGTAGTAGGGCGCGAGCTGCTGTGTGAGCTGAGCAGGATCGTGGATGGGGTCTATGTTGAAAACCGGAAACTGAGTGAGAGGCAGAACGGATTCGCCGATACGCGCGTTGGTCTTGCCTGCAATGGTTCGGTTGAGCGTGTCCTGCGCGAGACCAGCGGTCCAGGACTCGTCAAACCATTGCTCGAAAGCGCCGCCCTGGTAGGTCCAGTTTTCGTGGTAGTTGGAAGCGGTGACGACGGGGCAGATGCCGGCGAGGTGCGGCGGATGGCCGATGGCGGCAAGCATCTGCGTTGCGCCAACGTAGGAGCCTCCGAACATGCCGACCTTGCCGTTGGAGTGCGGCAGTGCGGCGGCCCACTCCACCGTCTCATAGCCGTCGTCGGTTTCGTGCTTGAAGGTGTACCACTCACCCTCCGACTTGTAGCGTCCGCGAACATCCTGCACTACGACCATGTAGCCGCGGGCCACGGCCTGGCGGGCAAAGTTGGCGGCGTTGTCTTTGTTATACGGTGTGCGCTGCAGCAGGACTGGAAAGGGGCCATCACCGGCGGGGCGATAGATGTCGGCGTAGAGTGTCACGCCGTCGCGTGTCTTCATCGGCTGGTTGTGCTCGGCGATGAGATTGGCGCCGGGTTGCGCAAAGGAACGAACCGCTAGGAAGGCAAGCGAGACAGCAAGCAGTGAGAAGAGTCGTTTCAACATGAGCGCCCCTGTATGCAAATGAGGCCAGCATACCTCATTGCAGCCGGGGTCAGTAGCCAACAGTGAAACGCTTGCCAATATGCTCAGGTTTTTCGAGTTCGTCGACCATGGCCACGGCAAAGTCTTCAGCCGAGATGTGGGCGTTGCCATGCGCATCTTCCACAATGTAGTCGGTGCCGAGGCGGTAGCGGCCGGTGCGGCGGCCGGGCTGGATGAGCGGCGGCGGGCTGATGGCTGTCCACTCCAGGCCAGAGGCCATCAGCTCGTCCAGCGCGTCAGAGTGGGCGCGGGCCACGGGGCGCCAGTACTCGGAAAAGTCCGGCTCGTCGACCATGCGCACGCCAGGACGGCTGAAGAGCGCGCCGGTACCGCTGATAGTGAGGAGGCGCTTGATGTGCGCAGCCTTGGCCGCGCCAATGAGCGACTTGGTTGCGGTGACGAGAACTTCAGGATGCTCCATGCCGGCATTGAATGCACTGATAATCGCATCCACTCCATGCGCTGCGGTGGCAACTTCGTGCGGGTGTAGGATGTTCGCGTCCACTGTTTTCACATTGGCGCGTTCAGGAACCTTGGTAGTGTCACGGGCGGCGGCGATGACGTGATGGCCGCGTGAGACAAGCTCATTGAGGATGCGGCTGCCGATCATTCCTGTGGCGCCAAAGAGCAGGGCATTCATGGGAGCTCCAGTGAACAGTAGATAGGAAACAGCTTTCCCGCTGCGGTGAAACGGCTGCGCGCATGCGAGTACCCGGCTTCGTCACCGAGATGGTAGCAGCTTAGATGCCGGCAGGGAATCAGCTAGCGGAAGCTGCCTCAAATATTCATAAGCGCCGCAAAGGCCTTGCAAGTTGCGCGGACAACGTTTCCTATTGTGTACTTGTGAACATCTTTAACCTGCCGGTTGGGCCGGACGGATTTACTTTTTGTCGAGGGCGCAATGAGCGAGTGGACAACACGCATGCAGGAGCTGGTAGATGGAATCGCCGCAAGTGTAGCGGCGGTTACCCGCAATGAAAATGGCGAGCTCGTCGTGTCAGCCTGTAATGATCTGTTCTTTGAGATGACGGGCGGGCGTCATGTCGGAGCGCGAGATCTTCCGATTGCCTTTGATTCCGTAGTGCCGAGTTATGCACGCCGCGAGTTCCGCGCAGCTTTGATGGAGTGCCTCAACACCGGCGTTCCACAGGAGCTGGAGCAGGCCTACGATTTAAAGGACGGCACGCATTGGTGGCGGATGACGCTCAAACGTCTGCGCTTGCGTGAGGTGAATTCCGAAATTAATGATGTTCTTGTTACGGCCATCGATATTACGCAAAAAATGCTGCTCACGCACAGGCTGGAGATCACCACCTCGCGCTTCCGCAGCGTGGTGGACGCGGCCTACGACGCGATTGTGACGGTTGACCAGCAGCACAATATAACGCTGTTCAACCACGCGGCGGAGATGCTGTTTGGCTACACGCAGGACGAGATGCTGGGCCAGCCGCTGATTCGGCTGCTGCCGGAGCGTTTCCGCGCGTTGCATGATGGCTACATCAATTACTTCGCGCAGTCGCCGGTAAAGTCGCGGCAGATGGATGAGCGCAACCGCATCTACGGGCTGCACAAGGATGGATCGCTCTTGCCTGTGGAGATTGCGATCTCCAAGATCAATGTGAACGGCATTCTGGAATTTACGGCCATCATTCGCGACATTGCGGACCGCATTCACCTGATGGATCTGCTGCAGAAGCAGGCCACGACGGACGAGCTGACGCGGCTGCCCAACAGACGCGCATTTATGGATGCGGCGGAAAGCCTCTTCCGCACAACGAAAGATGTGTCGCTTTATATCCTGGATATCGACCACTTCAAAAGGGTGAACGACACCTGGGGCCATGACCGCGGCGACGAAGTGCTGAAGGCGCTGGCTGAGGTGGGCCGCGTGAGCAGCCGCAAGATGGACATCTTTGCACGGCTGGGCGGTGAGGAGTTTGTGGCCGTGCTGCCCGGCGCGAATCTTGAGCAGGGCCGCGAGCTGGCCGAGAAGCTGCGCAACATGGTGGAGCAGCAGCTCTTCGAGTTCAAGTGGCACGGCGAACCGATTCCATTTACCGTGAGCATCGGTGTAGCTATGCGGCGTCCAGGCGAGCACGAGGTAAGCGCCGTGCTCAAGCGTGCCGATGAAGCGTTGTATGTGGCGAAAGAAAGCGGGCGCAACCGCGTGGTTATAGAGGGTGAGGTTCTTCCAATGAATCAGGAAGGACTGGAATCCGGTTTCTAGATATAAGCTGCAGCGGAGCATAGCGAGTCGGATGTAGCTTCTGGAGGATGCCCGCTCAAGTAGTTCGCTCGCAGCCCTGCTTCCGAAATGGGCGCAGGATTCCATCGCTAAGATGGGGTGGGTTTGTGCTGGTTTGTTTCAGCGCAACCCCACCCTTGCAGCATCTTGCCCGCAAATCTTGCGGTTTGTTCGCTCTGGTCAAGCCGCGCTTGGAGTGACCGTGATGGTCAGGAAATTCTCATCAAACGTGAGTGAGTACAACGAGAAAGTCCGGTGCTGCGGATCCTGCTGTTGCTGACTGTTTGCGAACTGCGTCACTTGATCGTTCAATGCGCTCTGGATGGCGGCAACGATCTCCGCATTGACGATATGTTGGAACAGAACTTGTCCAAGTTGCGTCATTGCGGAGCCGGCCGTAGCGGTGTTGCCCAGGCTCAAAATATTGGACAACATACTCCAGTCCGCCTGGAAGTTGACTGTTGGGGCGCTTACCTGAACAGACGTGGTGCCGCCGATATCAATTTGGGCGGTCATGCTCAGGGTTCCGTCGAACCAGTCCGAGACGCTAATTTTCGCGGGGATACTGATGTTGATGATGCCTTCACCGGCCGTCACGCTGACCGCCGGATTCAGCGTAATCTGGCGGTCATTGCTGAAGGCCTGCTGGAGTTGAGTCTGGATCGGCGCGGTAACGAACGCAGACGGAATCTGCTGAGTCGCGGCGCCGACCATAACGGTCTGCTGGCCAAGCGTCCGCACGGCTTTGAGTTGCTCTTTGAGTCCCGCCACGCTGTAGGGCGTGGATGCGACCAGTGCAATCGTTGTCGGTGCGCTCACCAGGATATTCTTGCTGCCTGATGCTGCTACCGTCTCGCCATCCAGCTCCACGGTGAAGGTATAGCCGGTCCCGACGGGCAGCGTATAGCTCCACGTGACATTGACTGAGCCGGCCTGCTGCAGCGAAGTCGGAGTGACGTTAAAGTTGAAGGTAATCTTATCCAGGGCGGCGTTTGCCGCCTGGGCAGCGGTAGTGATGCCTCCGCCTGTGCCAATGCCGCCTATGCCCCCACCGCCCTGGATAGGGGGAAGATGGCTGATAACATTTTCTGCCATGAATCACCTCTCGTGTCAGGAGTCAAAAGCACAAGAGTGCCGGAGGTGACTGCGCGTACAACGGCGGGTCCACTACACTGCGCTTCCTGTGAAATCTAGTGAAGAGCAGAACAATGCGTTACAGCTGGCGGTGCTATTTCGAGTTACTTTTGAGAGGGGAAACGCAGAACGGCGCGGCCATTAGCCGCGCCGTTTTTGTCTGAAGCAAAGAAATGTTTAGAACAGGTTCCAAAGCGACTGGTTGTAAACCTCGTGGTGGTACTGCACTTCAGGCGCCTTGACGAAGGTGCCGAGCGCCTTGGGGCAGCGGTCCGCGGCAACCTGCTTCAGTTCCGCGAAGCGTCCCTGCACATCGGCGCCGAGAATCTCCGGAATCCACTTGGACTTCCTGAAGTCCTCAATGGCCTGCTGGATGTTATCGGGCAGGTAGCGGTTGGCCTGGCGCAGGTTCTTGATCTCCGCCTTTGTTCCGTCAATGCCGGTCTTGAAGATGGAATAGAGCGCGAGGTATGGGTTCGCGTCGGGAGCCACCGAGCGCACTTCCACGCGCATCGACTTAGAGTTGCCGATGGGAATACGGACCATCGAGCCGCGGTCCGTGGCCGAGGCCTTGATCTGGTTCGGCGCTTCAAAGTGCGGGTCCAGGCGGCGGTACGCGTTCACGCTCGGGTTCAGGATGAGGCACAGGTCAAGCGCACGGCTGAGGATGCGGTCCACAAAGTCCCAGCCAAAGGCCGAGAGCTTTTCCTCGCCCTTCTCGTCCCACATCAGGTTTACCTTGTTGTGGGTAACTGAGAGGTTGGTATGCATCCCGCTGCCGTTGACGCCGACGACGGGCTTGGGCAGGAAGCTGGCCGTGTAGCCCATGTTGTTGGCAATCTGGCGGGTCAGTAATTTGTAGAGCTGGATCTGGTCGGCAGCCGCAACCACGTCGCCATAGCCGTAGTTGATTTCAAACTGGCTGGGCGCAACTTCCGGGTGATCCTTTTCGTTCTGGAAACCCATGGCGCGCTGTACTTCCGCGGCCGTGTCAATGAACTGGCGCAGCGGGTCCAGCGGCAGCGAGTGATAGTAGCCGCCCGTATTCACATACTCAAACTTATTGGTAAGGTGGAAATTCTTCTCGGCGTCCTTGCCGGCGAAAAGGAAGCCCTCAATCTCGTTGGCGGCGTTGAGCGTGTAGCCCTTTTCCTTGTAGAGCTTGTCGGCATAGCCGCTGAGCACGCCGCGCAGATCGCCGGAGTAGGGGGTGCCGTCCTTGTCGATGACCTGGCCGAAGACCAGCGCCTTGCCCGAGCCGAAGACATCCGCCGGAACATAGTAAAAAGCGCTCCAGTCGATGCCGAGACGCAGGTCGCTTTCCTTCTGCGCTGTAAAGCCGCGGATCGAGGAGCCGTCAAAGGTCAGGTTCTCATAAGCGCCCAGCAGGAACTTGCGGTCGTAGTCGAGCAGGTGGAGGCGGCCTTCGAGGTCGGAAAAGAGAACCGTAATGGCCTTGATGTGCTTGGCGTCCGTCAGTTCTTTCAGGCGCTTTTCGCGAACCTCCTCGATCGGGATGCGGGCGAGGCGGTCGGCCTTGATGGCGAGGTTTTTTTCTTCCAGCTCCTCATAGGAAAGAGCCAAAAAATGGCGGTACTCAGTCGACATGGATCTCCTTCTGAATGCAAAAACTCAAGTTGTGCAAACTACTCAGTGTAGGATTCGGCGCATAAGGATCGCGTGAAGAAATTGAGCGCCGGTTCCATTTACGCCGTTCGGGCAGGAATGTCAAAAACAGAATAACAACCAAAAACGGGCTGCCGGCAAGAAACCGCACACGTGGGACTTCACAGGACGGCGAAGTCGGGGCATGAAGATGCAATGGAGGCCGCATGAGGGAACAGCAGTCGAATTGCCCATCTATGTAAAGATGGGATAAGGGAGTCTGGTAAAATTCCCTGATACACCGTTCTACTCCCCCGAGCGGGCTTTTAGGTTGGGCTGTGCCCTCCGTAATTTGATCGACAAACCAGTTCAAATAAGTTGAATAACGTTTTCCCCGGTGCTTTCAAGTATGTGCCGCGGCCAGGTTGCAGGGGGCAGTTTTGGCAGGGTTTTCCGTACCGATGCGCGATCCGGCGCATGGATCGCAGTCTCGCAGTGTAGTCAGGCGTGTGATGGCAGGGCTGCGCGCGGCGGCAGGACGCAGCGCGAAGCAGGCGCCTGCGGACGCCGCCACGGCCGAGCTCAATTCTGCTGAGCAGGAGATGCGCAACCTCTACACGCTCACGCGCTGTACGTTGCAGCTGGATCTGCATGAGGAGCCGGGGCCGAAGCTCGTCGAAATGATCCAGGAAATCTTTGCGCTGGAGGCGGTCGCCATCTTTGACCGCGACCTGCACGCCGTTTACCGGGCGGGTGAGTGGGGCATTGACCCGAGCGAGCTGGCACAGAACGTCTACCTCTTTGAAACAACCTCCGACGACCCTGCAACCGGCATCAGCCGCCGCGTGTTGCATCTTGGCTCGGTGCCCGTAGGCAGCCTGGTGATGCGCGGCGAAACCAGCGCCTTGACCAACGACGCCATCGCCGACGTCGTTGCCATCACCTTCGATCGCTATCGCGCCACCGCGAACGAGAGCCGCATTGAAGCTGAGCGTGAGGCCGAGCGCATGCGTACCGCGGTGCTCGATGGCCTGGCCCATGCATACAAAACGCCGCTTACGGCCATTCGCGCCGCGGCCAGCGGCCTGCAGGAGATGCGCCAGCTTTCTCCCGGCCAATCCGAGCTTGTCGCACTGATTGATGAGCAAGCGCTGCGCCTCAGCGAGCTGACCACGCGCCTGTTGCGCACCGCGCGCCTTGCCGAGGGCGACGACGGCAAGCTTGCCTATGAGCTGCAGGTAGCCTCAGTTCCTGTATCCGCGCTGATGGAGGAGGCATGGAAGCTGCTCGGCGAGCGCGACGCCGACACGCAGATGATTCTGCCCAGGGAAGAGATTGCCGTGCTCTGCGACCGTCAGCTGATTTCGCTCATGCTTGCGCAGTACATAGAAAACGCCTGCAAATACTCTGACGCCGGCACGCCTATTGTGATGCGCGCCGAGCGTGTGGGCGAAGAAGTGATTTTTTCCGTGCAGAACTTTGGCCCTGTCATTCTGCAGGCAGACCGCGAGCGCGTCTTTGACCGCTTCTTCCGGTCGGCCTCCGGTGAGGCGCGGGCAGGCGGCACGGGCATCGGGCTTTCCGTGGCCAAGCGTGCGGCGCTGGCGCATGGTGGCTCGGTTTGGGTAGCCAGTGGAGAAAGGGAAGGGACCACGTTCTTTGCGGCAATTCCCTTGATTCCTGAAAACGAAAGAGAAGCGGTGCAGTCGGCCGCTCAGCACGAAGGGAGTAGGGCTCTATGACACAGACGCAGACAGCACTGCGCGTTCTGATTGTGGATGACGAACCGGCAATCCGGCGGGCGCTCCGGCCTTCACTGGCCGAGTTGGGCTTTGAGGTGGCCGAGGCTTCGCGTGGCGAAATCGCTCTCGAAATGCTGCGTGCCGAGCCGTATGACGTAGTTCTGCTCGATGTGAATATGCCCGGCATCGGCGGGCTCGAAACGCTGCGCCGCATCCGCGCAGCCTCGCCGCGCCTGCCCGTGCTCATGCTTACCGTGCGCGATACCGAAGACGAAAAAGTACACGCTCTCGAAGCCGGCGCGGACGACTACGTCACCAAGCCCTTTAGCGTACGCGAGCTCGTGGCCCGCATGAAGGCCACCGTCCGCCGCGTGCACCAGCCGCAGCGCCCCGATGATGCACCGATTGAGATTGGCGACATCCGCCTCAATCCGCCACGCCGCCTCGTCACCAAGCGCGGCCAGCCGATTCATCTCACCCGCAAGGAGTTCGACATTCTCCACTGCCTGATGAGCCGCGCCGGACGCGTTGTGACGTATGCACGCCTGCTGACGGCTGTATGGGGCGCCGATTGCCGCGAAGAGGTCGAGTATCTGCGCACCTTCGTCCGCCAGCTCCGCAAAAAGCTGGAAGACGATCCCGCGCATCCTACCTATCTGCTGACCGATATTTATGTGGGGTACCGCTTTGCCGACGCGCAGATGCTCGAAGAGGCGCAGGCAGCGCGGGAGGCCGGCGTGACTGAGGGTGTCGCGCAGGTAATTGGCGCAGCCGACTAAGATCGCACCACAACGAAACCGGGTATCCCAGGTCCGTGTGTTCGGACCTGGGAGGGATATTCGTTCCATCACAAAACCAGGTGCCCCACCGCCGCGGTGTTTTAGTTTTTTGCCGCCAGGGTGGGCTTATCTATAGCATAATGCTGCACCTATATGCGCGAGCATCTCGGTACTCTAGTTGACGAATTCCGCCGCTATGCACACGAGACAGCCGTGGTGCGCATGGAAGGCAACCGCCGCCGTGCTGTAACGTATGGCGAGATTGCGCACCTTGCCCGGCGCTTTGCCGCGCTACTTGTGGCGCAGGGCGTACAGCCTGGCGAGCGTGTGCTGCTCTGGGGCGAGAACAGCGCCGAATGGATTGCGGCCTTTCATGGCTGCATTCTGCGTGGCGTGCTGGCCGTGCCGCTCGATGCCTACGGAAGCGCGGACTTCGCAACTCGCGTAGCCGCGGACGTGAAGCCAAAGCTAGCCGTCGGTGACGCAGCCCTGCTCAAGCAACTCCTCGCCACATTTCCGCACATAGCCTTCGAAGATTGGCAGACAGCGCTGCCGAACAGCGAGCTGGGCGCCATCGAAGGCCTCAACCGCGAAACACCACTGCAGATTCTCTTCACCTCCGGCACCACCGGCGAGCCCAAAGGCGTAGTGCTCACGCACGGCAACGTCCTTGCCAGCGTAGGCCCCATCGAAGAAGCCGCGCAAAAATATCTGCGCTACGAGAAATACGTACACCCGGTGCGTTTTCTGCACACGCTGCCGCTCAGCCATGTCTTCGGCCAGACGATGGGCCTCTGGATTCCTCCCATCTTCCGTACCGAAGTGCATTTTGAAAGCCGCCTGGTCGCGCCACGTCTCATAGAAACCATCCGCCGTGAGCGCATTTCCGTGCTTGCCGCCGTGCCGCGCGTCTTCGCATTGCTCAAGACGCATCTCGAAGCCAGCATTCCCGATCTCGCCGACCGCCTTGCAGAATCCCGCGGCAAGCCAGCAGGCAAGCTCGGCTGGAAGCGCTGGATGTGGTTCCGCGACGTGCATCGCACTGTAGGCTTCAAGTTCTGGGCGCTGATTTCCGGCGGCGGCGCGCTCGCTCCCTCCGTCGAAGAGTTCTGGAACGCGCTAGGCTTCGTTGTCGTACAAGGCTACGGCATGACAGAGACCACCGCGCTTATCACGCTCAACCATCCCTTCCACGTTGCCAAGGGCACCATCGGCAAGCCGCTTCCCGGTCGCGAAGTCAAAATCGGAGACGATGGCGAAGTGCTCGTCAAAGGCCCCATGATCTCTACCGCAACATGGAGCGGCGGCCAGCTTCGCCAGCGTGAAAGCGAGTGGCTCGCAACAGGCGACCTTGCCGAAACACAGCAGACCGGTGAACTGAAATTCCTCGGCCGCAAGAGCGAAGTCATCGTCACGGCAGCAGGCGTAAACATTCACCCCGAAGACCTCGAAGCCGTCATTGAAGAACAACCCGGTATTGCCGCGTGTGCAGTCGTCGCTCTCGAAACGCAGCAAGGTCCTGAGCCATGCGCCGTGCTGGCCATGCGTGGTGCCACAGACGGAGCAGCCGACGCAATCGCGCAGGCTAACACCAAACTCGCAGATTTCCAGCGTGTGCGCCGCTGGCTGCTATGGCCCGAGCCGGATCTCCCGCGCACCTCCACCGGAAAAGTCCGCCGCAAAACCGTAGCCGAATGGGTCCATGGAATAGAGGCAGCGCGTCTCGGCTTACGCCCCGATGTAGCCTTCGCCGCCACATCCGACTGGCTGTTGCAACTCATCGTGCACATCACCGGCGAAACGCCGCACAGCGCGGGCGACGAGCTACGTCTCGACGAAGATATGCATCTCGACAGCCTTGGCCGCGTACAGCTTGCCGCGGCAATCGAGCAGAAGCTCGGCATGTCACCGGAAAGCGGATCGCTGGAAGACGTGCAGACGCTCGGAGAACTGCGCGCATTGGTAGGCGGCGGTTCCACTATCGAATCCACTCCGCAGCTAAATCCAAACCAAGCCTCTGTACAGACAGCGAATACCGCGCCCACAATCGCCGAGCCGGCAACGCGGACATACGTATATCCCTATTGGCCATGGTTATGGCCGGTGCGGTTCGTTCGTGCTGTCTTCCAGGAGTTAATTGCACGCCCGCTGACATCGCTGCTCGGCGCGCCGAAGGTTGTAGTGCCGCACGAAGTGGAGCTGCTGGCGAACCAGGCCGGACCGATGCTGATTATTGCCAACCACGTAACTGCATACGACGGCCCGCTCGTGCAGTACGCTCTGCCCGGCAAGCTGAGCCGCCACATCGCAGCGGCCATGTCCGGCGAAATGCTCGACGACTACCGCCACTGGCGCAATCCTGATCGCGGCCCGCGCTACCAGAAGTTCACCCCCTTCGGTCCATTGGCCTGGTTCCTGCTCACCGCGCTTTACAACGTATTCCCGCTGCCCCGCACGCGCGACTTCCAACGCAGCTTTGCACATGCAGGCGAAGCGCTCGATCGTGGTTACAGTGTCCTGGTCTTTCCTGAAGGCACACGTTCCGTAATGGGCAACCTCGCGCCATTCCGTCAGGGAATCGGGATTCTGGTAAAGCAGTCGAATGTCCCCGTGCTGCCCGTGGCACTACGCGGCGTGGGCGAGTTGAAGCAAGAGGGCCGCGGCTGGTTCCGTTCCGGCAGGATTGAAGTGCGTGTCGGCGAGCCGATCCGTTTTGCGCATGACGCAACCGAGCCACAGATTACCGAACAGCTGCATGATGCTGTGAAGCAGTTGCTGGAATCGAAACTCGACTCATAAGGAGAGCAGCAATGCCGCGCGACAAGGGCCTCGAAACAATCATCAACGAAGATCTCGAAGGCATCTCCGGGCTCTCCGGCAAGGCGATGTTCGGCGGCTGGGCATGGCTGCTCGATGGCAAGCTGCTGCTCGGTGCCCGGCACATCGGTATGCTTGCGCGCATTGGAGAAGAGAACGAAACATGGGCGCTGAAGCTGCCGGGAATCATCCCGATGATGATGCGCGAGAAGCGAATGCGCGGCTGGGTTCGCGCCGGCATCGATGTGTGTGGCGACGATGCACTGCGCCGCAGGCTGATTACTGCTGCAATCGAGTTTGTTCGTGCGCTTCCGGAAAAATGACGACGCGTCACACGCGCGGTTTCGGCGTAAAGTGGCACGTACCACCCGCGATGACGGGATTCCATAGCGACATATCCGGCGGTTGCTCACTTGACCCAAGAAAGATTACGCCATCCGGTGCAAGCAGACGATGCGCCTCCGCAAGAACCTTACGTCGCGTCTCAAGCGAAAAATAGAGCATCACATTGCGTAGAAAAATCACGTCGAATTTTTCGAGGAAGGGAAGCGGAAGCTCGCAGAGATTCGCCTTGCGAAAGTTGCACATCTTCCGCAGCTCGGGTTTCGCAATCCACACCTCGCCCACATGGTCAAAAAATTGAACGATGTTGCGTGCCGGAAGCCCGCGGTTGATTTCAATGCGCTGATAGCTGCCCGCTGTAGCGCGCGTAACAACCTCCGCGGTGAAATCCGTGCCTTCAATGCGAATGTCCCACGCAGCCAGTTGCGGAAAGCGTTCACGCACCAGCATCGCAATGGAGTACGCCTCCTGCCCGGTGGAACAGGCGGCGGACCAGAAGCGCAGCCTGCGCGCCATCTGTCGCCTTTCAATCAAAGGCGGCAACAACGCTGTGCGCAACAACTCAAACGGCCTCCCATCACGAAAGAAGCTGGTTTCGTTGATGGTCATCGCCTCGGCTACGTCACGCGCAAGCGATGCATCTTGACGCGACCGCAACCGTTCCACAAGCTCGCCGATATTGCGCAGCTCATGATTGCGTAACAGGCGCGTCAAGCGTGTTTCAAAGAGGTAGTCGCGCGAAGGGTCCAGGACATTATGCGAAAGCGACCGCACAATCTCGCGCAGGTAGTTGAAATCTACGGAGGGCTTCGAGCTATTACATAGGCCTGAATGAGAACTGGACGAGCGAGATGTGTCGGTAGCGAGTTCCACGCTACACCGCCTTTCCCTTGAGTTGTAATAGTGGTGGCGGAATTTCTGTAACAGAAGTGGCGGTGAGGCGCAGAATCTCATGCGCAAGAGCGGGCAGCGGCAAAACCGCATGCGCAAGTCCGGCGTGAACAACTGAGCCAGGCATACCCCACACAGCGCTGGTGGCCTCATCCTGCGCAAGAATGGTAGCGCCAAGTTGGTGCAACGTGTGGCAGCCGGCCAGCCCATCGGAGCCCATACCGGTCAGCATGATCGCAAGCGTGGACGCCCCATAATGCTGCGCAACGGAGCGAAACAAAACATCCACAGCAGGCCGGCAATGGTTCTCCGGTGGTTCCTGCGTAAGGTGCAAAGCTGGCGGCGCACCATGCGCGGCCGCTTGCAGCAGCCGCATGTGCCAGTTGCCGCGGGCAATGTAGATGTTGCCGGCCACGACCGGCAAGGCTTCTTCCGCTTCGCGAACATGCAGTGCACAGCGCGTGTTGAGCCGCTCCGCAAGCTGGCGGGTGAATATCTCCGGCATGTGCTGTACAACCAGCACGGGCAATCGAAATGAAGCAGGCAGCGCAGGCAGCAGCACATCAAGCGCAGCCGGACCTCCAGTAGAAACGCCTATAGCAAGCACTGAAGGAGCAACGCACGAGATGCGCTGTGCGGCAGGGCGAGGCGGAGGCAAGCCAGGGAAGAGAAGCCGGCGTGTGGCATCGGCCACCGGAGCCGCGCCGATGTGTGCTGCAAATGCAGTTGGCCATCCGGCGCTTTGCATGCGCCGTGCCGTGAGTGCGCGGATCTTCGGAATCAGCTCGTGAACAAGAGCCTGTGTTGCAGTTTCGCGACTCTCCTGTCCCGCAGGCTTGGCTACATAATCGGAAGCTCCTGCGGCAAGCGCCTCAATCGTAACCCTGGCCCCGCGCTGCGTAAGTGCGCTGCACATGATGATCGGTAGCTTCGGAGCGCGGTCTCGCATCGCTTTCAGCGTAGCCAGCCCATCCATCACGGGCATTTCCACATCGAGCAGCACAAGATCGGGTTCAAGCAGAGCAAGCGAATTCAGTGCCGAACGCCCATCGGATGCAGTTCCCGCCACTTCCAGGGCGGGGTCCGTCGAAACAACCGACCGCAACAGGCTCCGCATTACGGCGGAGTCATCCACAATAAAGACACGCGTGCGGCGCGTGCCGGAGGGCCCGGACATCTTTATGCCTCCACCAGGCCAAGCATTGCAAGCTTGCCGGCCAGTGCCTCTTCTTCAAAAGGTTTCATCAGGTATTCGTCAGCGCCGGCTTCCAGTGCGCGCAGAATGCAGTCGTTCTTATCTTCTGTGGTCACCATCAACACCTTCACGGAAGTGAAGCCTTCCGCACGCATCTGCTTCAGCATCTCAAGACCGGTCATTCCCGGCATATTCCAGTCGAGTAGCGCAAGATCGAATGGCGCGGAATTGTGCAGCATTGCAAGACCCTGCACGCCATCTGCGGCCTCGGCGCACTCCACTCCGCGTGGTGCAAGCATGCCGCGCAGATGCATGCGGATGAATCGGGAATCGTCGACAATGAGTGCTCGCATAGGCTCTCTGGACTCAATGGATACAGCAGGGTTGCGCGTTAACTGGCTTTGGCAAGTTCAAGCGGATCGATGCGCTCGCGATCCAGCATCACCATCAGCTTGTCTTTGAGCTTGTAAGCGCCGGTAAAGAGCGTTTTCGCGCGCTCGTGCACCGTGGACGGATTCGGCTCAAAGCATCCGTGATCCACGGTCAACACTTCGCGGACAGAGTCCACGATCAGGCCAAAGTAGCCGTTGCCGCTTTCCACTACAAGCAGATCTGCCACTTTGCCTTCGAGCGGCGGCATGCCCATCAGCTTGCGCGCGCTTACTGCTGTGAGCACATCGCCGCGATAGTGCACCAGCCCTCCAACAAAGGAGGGCGCCAGCGGAACGTTCTCAGGTCTGGCTCCGCCGACGATCTCAACAATATGCGAAATAGGCAAGCCGAAGAGGCCATTGCCAAGATAGAAGGAGCAGACCTCGGCCGTTTGTGCGGTGGCAGCTTGCTTCTGCGATGTGCGTTTGCTCATTGTGTGTTCTCCACCAATGCCGGGCTATACATATTCCATGGTTCTGCAGCCTGCTGATTCATCTCTAGCGCTGTCACGCTGCCCAGGTCCACAATGCTCGTTACGCGATCCTTGAGCAGGATGACGCCGGACGCTACCTGTGTGGAACCTGCCTCAAAGAGCTCGCTGCCTGCGGCAACATCCAATACGTTGGTAACAGCCACGCCGACCTGGCGCTCGCCATCACGGCATACGACAATGATGATCTGCATCTCGTCGTGCACCGCCTGCAAAATCTCGCCGGCATCTTCGATGGGAAGCAGTTGTCCATCAAGGTTGAGCACCGCGCGAATGCCAATGTACTCAATACGCGATATGGGCACCTGCTCAATGCGCAGCACATCGGAGAGCAGCACCGCCGCACGGCGCTGAGCAACTTCCACAAGAAGATACTCAGTGCCGCGATTGTCCTCGTGCACAGCCTCATCGGTCTGCGCCTCGGCTTCTTCTGCGTTCAGGCTCACGCCAGCCTTTGCTGCGATGGCACCGGGATCGAGAATGAGCGCAAGATCGCCATTGCCAAGCACCGTTGCGCCGGAGTAGACGCCAATATCCTTGAGTGCAGCGCTGAGCGGTTTCACAACAATCTCTTCCGGATCAGCAAGGCTATCGATGATAAGCCCATAGCGGCGTCCATCCGCATCCAGCACGGCGATAAAGATGTCACGCGCTTCCAGCATGCGCCCTCCCTTGCCGGCAGTCAGCATGCGGTCAAGAAAGATAAGCGGCAACAGTTGCCCACGCAGGCGATAAAGTGCAGCATTATCAATCCACTCAATTGCGCCCTGGGAGATTTGCTCCGCGGAAACATGCACAAGCTCTGAGAGCGCACCCTGCGGCACTGCAAAACTCTGTTCCAGTGAGCGCACAATCAGCGCCGGAATAATGGCAAGCGTAAGCGGAATGCGCAGGCGCAGCGTGGTGCCTTTGCCCATGCGCGATTCAATCTCCACCTTGCCGCCAATTTTTTCCACGTTGGTCTTTACCACATCCATGCCCACGCCCCGACCGCTCACGCTTGTCACGGCGGCAGCTGTGGAGAACCCGGGCAGAAAGATGAGATTCAACAGTTCGCGTTCCGGCAAATGTGCAGCGGCTTCGGCGGTGATAAGCCCGCGCTCAATCGCCTTGTCGCGAACCTTCTGCGATGAGATGCCGGCGCCATCGTCGGAAACCTCGATCAGGACGTGGCTGCCTTCCTGCGCGGCGCGCAGCTTCAGCGTGCCTTCCGGGTTCTTACCGGCTGCAATACGCTTCTCCGGCATCTCAATGCCGTGGTCCAGCGAGTTACGAACCGCATGCGTAAGAGGATCCTTGATGGCTTCAAGCAAACTCTTGTCGAGTTCGGTATCCTGCCCCTCCATCTCCAGCTTTACCTTGCGGCCAAGCTGCTGCGAAAGATCGCGCACAATGCGCGGCATCTTTGAAAAGATATTCGAGACAGGCTGCATACGCGCTTTCATCACGCTCTCGCGCAAATCCGCCGTCACCATGTCGAGCCGCCGCGAAAGCAACGTCATCTTGGGGTCAGATGCCGTTGCCTGCAACACCTGGTTGCGCGTCAGCACCAGCTCGCCCACAAGATTCATCATCTGGTTGAGCAGTGCCACATCCACACGCAGCGTGCTTTCAGCCGCAGAGTTGGTAGCCGGCGCAGAAGCAACGTGCTTGCTGGCCGCAGCTGGCGCAGCTTTGGCCGCGGATGCCTCCGCCTGTTTCCTGGTTTGCTCAATCGCAAGCAGCAGCGGATTCTGCACCTGTGAGGAAGTCAGCGCGGCCATCTCATCCGTTTGCAGGCTCTTTGCCGCAGATGCGGGCTTCTGCAGCTCATCGAGACGCGCAATCAACTCGGAGTCATTGCCATCGCCTTCGCTGTCCGAGCTTTCTACAATGCGAAGAATCGAACGCAGCCCATCCAGCAGTTCCAGCAGACCGGTAATAATATGCGGCTCGGCGGTCAGCTTGCCGTCGCGCAGCAGACCCAGAAGGTTTTCCCCCGAATGCGCCAGTTTTTCGAGACGCTTGAATCCCAGAAAGCCCGTGGTGCCCTTGATCGTGTGCACGGAGCGGAAGATATCGGCCAGTAATTCTGTATCCCCCGGACGGCTTTCAAGGTCAGTCAAGCACCGTTCCATGCGGTCCAGGCCTTCCTGGCTTTCGATAAGAAACTCACGCGTTAGCTCATCCATGGCACCACTCGTTCAGGTTGGGGTTGCGATTGATACACAATGCTGTTTATCGGAACAAGGCACGACGACTTGAGCGGGAACGACGCAGTATCTGCGGAAAAGCGGTACGCAGGAGTCTGTGAATAGGTAATTAGAAGTTGCACTGCCGCAGAATGAGTCAGGGTAACTGTGCTAGCCTCAAATTCTCATGCAGCGCGTGGAGAACAATCCGGTTAATGAAGCCGAGCTGGAGCTTCTGCTCAAGGCTGCGCAGCGCGTAGCGAAGCATTCTTACTCGCCATACTCGCATTTCCGCGTCGGCGCGGCGCTCAGGTTAGAGAACGGCACCATTGTCACAGGCACTAACGTGGAGAACGTGAGCTACGGGCTGACGATATGCGCCGAGCGCTCCGCTCTTGTCCGCGCCATCGCAGAGCACGGCCCCGCCATCCGCATTCACGCCGTGGCAATTGCAAATCTCAATGACGCAGCCAGCCCGCCCTGCGGAGCATGCCGCCAGATGCTGGCCGAGTTTACGGAGCTGGATGCGCCGGTTATCTTTCCTTCGACAGAGGGCATGCGTACCATGAGTTTTACTGAGTTGCTGCCGTGCTCCTTTGAGATGAATCAGAAGTGAGGCGCGGTCCCCAATGAGCGGTGGCACAGAAACTCCTCTTCACCCAGTCGATCTGATCCGCAAAAAGCGCGACGGGCTTACGCTCACGGAGCTCGAGATTGCGTTTCTCGTCCAGGGCGCGGCCAGCGAGTCAATTCCCCTGGAGCAGCTTGCCGCATGGCTGATGGCCGCTTGGCTCAAGGGCCTCGCGCTTGATGAGGTACGTGCATTGACACTGGCCATGCGTGACTCCGGCGAGAAGTTCAACCCGAAGCTGCTCGGCATAGCAGCTGTCGATAAGCACTCTACCGGCGGTGTAGGCGATAAGACAAGCTTTCTCGTCGCGCCCATCGCCGCGGCCTGCGGCGTCATCGTACCGATGATCAGTGGCCGTGCCCTCGGCCATACCGGCGGCACGCTTGATAAGTTGGAATCGATTCCCGGCTATCGCACCGCGCTATCGCTGAAAGAGTTTGAGGCAGTGCTGCGCAGATGCGGAGCGTCGATTGTGAGCCAGACGCCAAAGCTCGTTCCCGCCGACCGCATCCTCTACGCCCTCCGCGACCGCACTGCAACAGTCGAAAACGCCGGTCTCATCTGCGCATCCATCCTGAGCAAAAAACTAGCCGCCGGCCTCGACGCATTAGTCCTCGACGTGAAAACCGGCTCCGGCGCATTCCTCCGCAAGCGTGAGGAAGAAGAGTTTCTCGCCGCGCTGATGGTGGCCACTGCCGAAGCCGCAGGTACGCGCACCGTTGCGCTGCTTACTGATATGGATCAGCCGCTGGGCCACACCGCAGGCAACTGGATCGAGATTGTTGAGTGCGTCCGGCTGCTACGCGGCGAGCGCTCGGACGAGAGCGAAGACCTGCGCGAGCTATCCCTGATTCTGGCCGGATGGATGATTCATCTCGGCGGCAAAGCATCCAGTGCGGAGACCGGCTACAAGCTGGCAGAGCAAGCACTCGCCAGCGGCTCCGCGCTCAAAATCTTCCTGCAGATGGTCGAAGCGCAAGGCGGCGATCTGCGAGTCTTTGACGACATGGCCGCCGTGCACAAGCCCACCGCAACCCGCGAACTCGCAGCATGGGAGAGCGGCTTCATCACATCCATGGACACGACACAAATCGGCTGGGCTGTGCAGCGCACTGGTGCAGGCCGCGAGAAGGCCGGTGAACCCGTAGACCCGCATGCCGGCATCGTCTTTCATGCCAGGCGCGGCGCACAGGTAGAAAAGGGCCAGCCACTCGCCACGTTCTACGGCACAAGCGAAGCGCATCTTGACGAGGCCATTGCGCTGTTCCGGTCTACAATTCACTTCTCCAAAGATATGCCGCATGTAGTACCGCCGCTGGTGAGCTGTGTCTTTACCGCAGAAAGTGCAAGGGAATATCTGGCCAAGTTTGCTAAGGTAAATCAAAAGTAGCTCCGAAGGAGCATTCCTTGGACAGATTCACAGGTTTACTCGGTATCGCCGCCGTTCTTCTCGCGGCGTGGCTTGGTTCTACCAATCGCAGCAGAATTCGCTGGCGCACCGTGGCGTGGGGCCTCGGCCTGCAGGTGCTCTTTGCCTTCTTCGTGCTCAAGTTCACCTTCGGCCAGCAGTTTATGACGTGGGCCGGCGGCGTGGTGAACAGCATGCTGTCGGCCACTACCGCCGGAACAAAAATTCTTTTCGGCGAGCTTGGCCTTCCCAATGCCGGAGTCTTCGGCAAGCTCATTGCACCCTCATCGGGCTCCATCTTCGCGTTTCAAGTGCTGCCCACCATCATCTTCATCTCTGCGTTTTTCGCGGTCATGTATCACATAGGCCTCATGCAGCTCATCATCCGTGCGCTTGCATGGATCATGCTCAAGACCATGCGCATCTCCGGCGCCGAAAGCATGAACGTTGCGGCCAGCATCTTCATGGGGCAAACCGAAGCGCCGCTGACCATCCGTCCCTTCCTCTCGAAGGCCACGCGCAGTGAGCTCATGACCATCATGACCAGCGGCATGGCGCACGTCTCGGGCGGCATCATGGCCATGTACATCTCGCAGGGCGTTGAAGCACGTCATCTGCTCTCCGCCGTCATCATGACCTCGCCCGGAACCATCCTGATGGCCAAGATGCTCGTCCCCGAAACCGAGGTTCCTGCCACCGAAGGCAAAGTCGTCATTCCCAAGAATGAAGAACACAAAGACGAGAACCTCATCGGCGCCATCGCCCGCGGCACCATTGACGGCGGCAAGCTTGCGATGAACGTGGCCATCATGCTCATCTCGTTCCTTGCACTAGTCGCGCTGCTTGACATGTTTCTCGCCTGGATTCACGCGCACATCGGCTGGTTCCCATCGAGCCTTGGGCAAATCCTCGGTTTCCTCTTTGCTCCAGTAGCCTGGCTAATCGGCGTGCCGTGGCACGACTGCCTTGCCATCGGCAACCTGCTCGGCACGCGCATGGCGCTCAATGAAGTCATCGCCTACATCCAACTGGGGGCACAAAAGGCATCGCTCTCGCCGCGCGCCTTCACCATCGCCACCTTCGCACTCTGCGGCTTTGCAAATCTCGGCTCCATCGGCATGCAGATCGGCGGCATTGGCGCTCTGGTCCCCGAACGCCGCAACGATTTAGCAAAGCTGGGCGTCCGCGCCATGCTCGCTGGAACCATGGCCAACCTCATATCCGCTTCCATTGCAGGAATGTTCCTGGGATGAGGCCGGAGCTCAGGAAAAAAGCCCGCATGGCATAAAGTAACGTGAAAGGAGAGAGCCGTGTTCACTCTCGACGGCATTCGGAAATTTCATCATTGGACACACACCAGCTTGAGCATTGTCATCGACCATCTATCCACGCTTCCCGCCATCGACTATGAGAAACAATTACCCGGCTTTTCGACGCTTCGCCATCATATAGTTCATGTCTTCAACGGTGAGGGCTTCTGGATACACTCGCTCCAGGGACTCTCATACATTGACAGGGAGATGGCCGAATATCCTGCCGCAGCCGATACAAGGCGTCTACAACAGGAGATCCATCAGAATACCCTGGCGTACCTGTCCGGCTTGACGGAGCAACAACTCAACGCCAACACGGCACTGCGCTTTCCTGATGGAGATCTCGTTACTCGCACACCAGCACTGATTATTCATCACTTCCTGACCCACGCCCACCATCACAAAGGTCAGATCGCAAGCATATGCCGTTTACTGGGCTATCCATTACCCGACACCTATCTGTGCCAGTTTGAATAAAGCACGTCAGAAACGTTCAGCCACTTCGGATCAATCCCCAAACCGCGCCGCTCCACGCGCCTTTGCCTTCGCAGCTTCTTCTTCGCGGTTGCGGTGCGGAGCCGTAGTCTCAAGCGAACCAAGCAGGCGCGCCGAAGTAGCAGCAATCTCATCCACGGCAGCAGCAAAGGCTGCTTCATTCGCCTTGGAGGGCTTCGCAAAACCGCTGATCTTGCGGACATACTGCAGGGAAGCAGCACGAATCTCAGCTTCCGTAACAGGCGGATCAAAGTTGAAGAGAATCTTGATATTCCTGCACATGCGGTTGTCTTTCCTTTCTGGCCCTCAGGCCTGCTCTTCGCGCCCCAGTCGCTTCATGCGATAAAACGCCGTCAGCAGCGTGACCGTCCCACAGCTCAGCAGGCTGGCGCTCATGCCCAGAATCAGCGACCAGTCATGCTGATACACGCCATGCACAATCCCGATAACCTGCAACACGCTGAAGCCGCCAAACGTAATCAGCGAAACGCCCTCATCCGTCTTCTTCCGCCACACCGCAATCACCTGCGGCACAAACAGCAGCGCGTTGCAAACCAGCCCGAGCCCAAAAATGACGGCGACAATCTCTTTCACGCAGCTCTCCTCAATCTCTCGAGTCAAGTCTACCGTTTGCGCCTTGTAGAATGACCCAAAGGCGATGAGTTACTACGATCAAGTCTCTGAAGCAGCAAAATCTCTCCAATCCAAACTCGGCACGCTCACGCCGCAGATCGGCATTGTGCTCGGCTCCGGCCTCGGTGCCGTCGCGGACGCAGTCGAGAACCCCATCTTCGTCCCCTACGGCGAAATCCCGCACTTCCCGCAATCAACCGTCGAAGGCCACTCCGGCCGCATCGTTGCGGGCACGCTGAACAACACGCCTGTCGCCGTCATGCAGGGCCGCGTTCACTTCTACGAGGGCTACACACCGCAACAGGTTACCTTCCCCATGCACGTCCTCGGCATGCTTGGCATCCGCGCCGTGGTGCTCACCAACGCCGCCGGCGGCATCGCCACCGGCCTCCACATCGGCCAGCTCGTCGCGCTCAGTGACCACATCAATGCCATGGGCTGGAACCCGCTCACCGGCCCCAACGAGCCGCGTTTCGCCACCAAGCCTGGCGCAGGATTGCGCTTCTTCGACATGACCGAGGCCTACTCGAAGCCCCTCCGCAAGCTGGCACAGGAAGCAGCGGACGAAGAAGGCTGGCAGCTCAACGAGGGTATCTACCTGGCCACGCCCGGCCCCAGCTTTGAAACGCCCGCAGAAATCCGCGCCTTCCGCACCATGGGCGCCACGCTGGTCGGCATGTCCACCGTGCCGGAAACCATCGTCGCCCGCCACATGGGTATAGATGTCCTCGGCATCTCCTGCGTGACGAACCTCGCCGCCGGCCTGGGCGAAACACAGCTCAGTCATGAAGAAGTCTTCGAAGCCGGCCGTCAGGTGGAGCACACACTCGCCGCGTTGCTCAAGCGCCTCACGCCCCGCATCGCTGCACAGCTCGCTCTGGCGTCATGACCGAATCCGCACAAACCGCGCCGCAGGCGCAGCTGCCTGGACGGCCAGTCCTCATAGGCATCGCAGGCTGTTCCGGCTCCGGCAAAACCACGCTCGCCCGCGAGCTGGCCCGAGCCTTTGGAGGTATCCATTTCCCACTCGACAGCTATTACCTCGATCTCTCGCACATGCCGCCCGCAGAGCGCACCCGGCAGAACTTCGACGATCCCAGGCTCATCGAAAGCCCGCTCCTCGCGCAGCACGTAGCAGCTCTCGCCCGCGGCGAAGCCATCGCCCGCCCCGTCTACGACTTCGCAACCCACATCCGCGTTCCCGGCCGCACTGATCCCATAGGTCCCACGCGTTTTCTTATAGTGGAAGGCCTCTTTGCGCTCGCCTATCCAGAGCTGCTCCCGCTCTACCAGCTTCGCGTCTACGTCGAAACACGCGACGAGGTCTGCTTCGAGCGCCGTCTTCGCCGCGACATCGTCGAGCGTGGCCGTACGGAGGAGTCCGTACGTCACCAATACGCGGAAACCGTACGCCCGGCGTGCATCGAGCACGTCCGTCCCTCCTCCATCCACGCCGACCTCAAGCTGGACGGTACAGAGGATCTCGACTTCAAGGTCGAGCAGGTCGTCTCTGCGCTGCGCCGCCGCTGTCTCCTATAACTCGACTCTCGTCCCAAACGAATCAGAGATTCCCAACTTGATTCCAGTCACGAAAGATTCATTGCACCCTGAAGCGCAATTCATCGCAATCGCACTACTGTTGAAGTAGCGATGAGCATCTTCCGTTCCAACTGGAAAGCACTTCAAGCGCTTGCAACGCGAGAGCTGCAGCAGGGAATCGCTCCCCGCCGCCTCGCCTTCGCGCTGGCGCTCGGCTTCGTGCTGGGCTGCATTCCGGTCATCGGAATTCCTACCGCTCTCTGCGCCATGGTAGCCGTGCTCTTCCGGCTGAACCTCCCGGCCATCCAGGCGGCCAATTACCTGGCCATGCCGTTGCAGGTAGCGCTGATTGTGCCATTCGTGCGTCTCGGCGGCTGGATTTCCCCCTTTGCCGCCCGCAGCGCCGTGGACTTCCACATGCTCACGCACTCGCCCATCGAGTTGATCCGCCACTCCTCCATACATCTGCTGGAGCAGTTCGGCGTCATAGCCGGGCAGGCGCTTCTCGGCTGGCTGCTCATCGCGGTTCCCGTGGTGCTGCTGCTTACTGCGGCGCTCACCGGGCTGCTGCGGCGCGTCCCCTCGCTCGCGCAAGCTGACTAAAGCGGTCTCATAAACAAGTTCCGCTTCTAGCGCTGTCCTCGCTCCAGCCGGAAGCGAATCGTCCCCTCGTCATCCCCATTGCCCGCAGGCATGAATCCGCATTTCTCCAAAACGCGAATGGAAGCAGGCAGGGAAGGGAAGGTCTGCGCGGAGATAGTCTCAACCTCCGGCTGCTCAAAAATCTCACCAATCAGCGCGCGCAAGCCCTCGGTGGCTAACCCCTGCTTCTGCCACTCCGGCAAAATCGAGTAGCCAACCTCAGCCTCGTCCTTTGACCGCGGAAAACCACCAAGCGCGCCAACCATCACCGGTTCTGCGCCGCGCAAAATCATGTAGCGGTTCCAGCCAACTGTATGCGGAGCCGTGCGGAACTGCTCAGCGATGAACTCAAAGACGTGCGGTTCCCAGTGTTCCGGCGGCCACGATTCCGGAATGCGCGCATGGAGCAACGCGGACAACTCCGCGGGAGCCAGGCGCGCAAGATCGGGCGAAATAGCCACCAGTTCAAGACGCGGGGTAGTGAGCATCGCGCAGACAGGCGCTCCAGACCTTTTACATTCCGTAGTTCGGCGTAGGCACCGGCTGCCCGCTGTCCACCCAGGCCGTATAAATCATGTCGCGCAGCATGCTTGCCCCGGCGGCCAGGCGGTCCGCGGTAAACGCCCGCGACTCCTCCGAGCCCTTGTCAGTAAATCCGCCGGCCTTTTCCAGTTGGTAGACCTTCTCCACGTAAGTCGAGGTGTGGCGCAGGTAAGCCATGTACTGGTCAAAGATGTCGCCATCAATCACGTGCGGCTCGGTCAGCTTCTTACTGGCGTCGGCGTCCAGTATCTGCTCGTTGTCATGCACAAACAGGCCCTCAAACTGCCAGTGAATCTTGTGTTCCGTCGTGTAGCCGTTCGGATTCGGCCCAGTCCAGCCGTTGTACTGCACGGTGGTGTGCAGCGGTTGCGAGGCGTCGCCCACATAGTGCCCCAGCCATCCGGCATAAAAAATCGCGGCAGCCTCCACCTCGCGCGTCTCCTTATGCTGCGTCGAGAGCAGCCGGTACTGCCGCAGTGCCGCCTTCAGCCGCTCCCACACCTCCACGGCCTGCCACGGTTGCAGCCCAATCTTCGCCGGGTTCTGCCCGGCCGCGTAGGCCTTTGCCAGAAAATCAAAGCGCTTATGTGGCAACGATCCGCCGAGCGCATCGGCCAGCTCCAGGTCGATAAAGTGTTCCGGTGCCTGCGCAGACACCAGCTCCGGCTCGGCCTGTGAGCGCCAGCGGTCCGGCTCCGGCCCAAGGTACTCAATCTCGTGAATCGCCGCCTCCGAGCGCAGAAACTCGGGAACATCCTTCGGCAGATTTGACGCCGCAAGCCGGTTCACCATGCGGTGGCCTTCATCGCCCCACGCGCGGGCCTGCTGGGGGTGAGAGGCAACAAGAACAAGCGCAACAAGCGCAGGAAGGGCAACGGAAGATGCAGAACGGAATGCCGGCATGGGGAAAGTATACGAGCGCGCCCCAAGGCCCGGTTTGAAAATCCCGCCATGAAATACCGGGAAAACCAACCCGAAAACAGGCCCGAACCCCAACCTCGGCACACGCGCCAGGCACACTTTGCAATTCCCAGGACTGGCCGGGTTTCAGACAAATTCGCGCTGCTTTTATAAAGCAAACACAAAAATTGATAATATGAATACAAAATTGAAAAACCAAGCTACCAATTCCTTAGTACACGCTTCGGGTCATTGCCAGTCGTATTTTCGAAGGACTACTATTCCTGACAGTTTGACCGGGAAAGCATGGACAGTTAGCTGTACCCGGCTTGTGTGTCTTTCTGCAGCATGCAGTTAAATTTCCCGCAGTACACAGAGATGGGCGGCGCACCGGCGGCCGCGGGGAGCGATATAGATATGGCATGGTATGCCTACTGCATCGGTGAAAAGCAAGCATTTCCAGAGTTGGCCAGACACAGAAAACCCGTTCCCATGGTGAGCGTGCATGGGGTAAGCGGCAATCAGGTTTTCCTTTATCCAGCCAGTGATCTCGCAATCGTAGTCAGCGAGCATAATCCCAGTGACAACCTGAACCAGAAGTCGGGAATCGACCATGCAAGAGTCATTGCCGACTGCTTTCAGCACTCCACAGTTCTTCCCTTTCGCTTTGGTACGGTCTTCGATTCGGATGAATCCCTCCGCAAGTCCATCCGCTCCAACCAACGCCAGTTCCTTTCCAACATTGACAAGCTCCGCGGCAAAACCGAGATGCACATCAAGATTCTCGTGGACGACTGCTGCACAGGCGCACTCACAGGCCACATTCCCGCCGAGGGCGTGGGCCGGGAGTACCTGTCGAGCCTCCGCGAGAACGCGACCCGCCAGCGCGAACGCCAGACCCGCGCCCGCGCCGTCAGCTTCCAGATGCGCCGCCTCTTCAACCCGTTAGACGAAGAAGTCACCTGCCGAGTAGCCGAGAATGGCAAGATGGTTCTCGATATCTCGCACCTCATTGAGCGCAAGTGCGTCGAGCGCTACCAGAACAAGTTCCTCTCGACCGCCGCAACCATGAAGGAGTGCCAGATGCAGATCTCCGGTCCTTGGCCTCCTTATCACTTCGTCCACCGCCTCACGCGCAGCAGCCACACCCCGGCACACGCACCCGCCGCGGCAGCTGCTCCCCGCGTCACAGAGCCAGTCCCCGTCATGGCGTAAGGCAGCTTTTAGCCGTTAGCTATTAGCTTTCAGCTCAAACCCAAAAGCCCTCGCTCCGGCGAGGGCTTTTCCTTTCCCACAATCTTTGGGTGCCCCAGGTCCCTCGCATTTGGGGACCTGGGATACCCATACCGTTAGTTCTCCCCATTTCCGCTATCCCACAAAATTGAGCGGTGTCATCCTGAGCGCACGGGCCCCCGAGCGTATTTCAGCTCGGGGGGGTGGTAAGCGAAGGATCCGCGGTTGCCTTTCGCCAGCTCTCCCAACCAAGCCAATTAAAACAACAAGTGTCAGGGCACGGCAGGTAGGCCAGGATTTATCCCCGGCGATTAATCCGGCAAAAATACGTTGGCCTCTAGGCCCTGAGGCATGCTTTTCCTCAAATCAGCATCCAACATGCCACCGTGATAGAACTCTCCGGATTTCCACGCATAGATAGACAAAGAGGGAAATTCATCTCGAGCCAGCATAGGCGAATGCTTCCACCCGCATCTCCTGCGGGTGGAAGCACAACTGCGAATGATCATTCGCAGTTGTGCAGCAGCTTCGGCCGGCAATAAGCACTTGGAGGGCGTATTACAGGGCTCTCACCTGCCTTGGTTCTCAGACATTCAAAAAACAAAAACACCGGGGCCCAATCGCAAACAGCAAAGCCCTCGCGCATGCGAGGGCTTTGCTGTTTCCTGGTCCCTAAGTCCCTGCTTTTTGCGTATCCTTATTCCGGCTTAACACAAACGAGCTCCGCCGATCCTTCGACGCATGATCAATCTTCTTCCAGAAGCCCACAAAGTAATCAATCGCGGAGATCGTCGAGATGCCCACCGTAAAGTACATCCCCGTAATGGCCGTCCACTTGACCGGAATGATCAGCAGCCCGAACTGCCACTGGAACCAGTAGTGCGAAAGGATCGCCGCCGTCACCGAAACAATCTGAATCACGGTCTTCAGCTTTCCTAAATCGCTGGCCTGGATCGTAAAGCCCTCCGAGGCTGCAATCGACCGCAGACCGGAAATCAGGAACTCGCGCCCGATGATGACCACCGCAATCCACACCTTCACCACCTGCGGCGTATAAGCCACCAGCGCAATCAGTGCCGCCGTGACCATAATCTTGTCCGCCAGCGGGTCCAGCAGCATGCCTATCGTCGTAATCTGCCCACGCTTGCGCGCCAGGTACCCATCCACGCCATCGGTAATGGAAGCAAGGATGAACAGCAGCGCCGCGCAACTCTCCTGCCACGGGCTTCCCCACGGAAACTGCGAGGAGAGAATCCACAGCAGCAGCGGGATCATCAAGATCCGGCTCATCGTAATGGAGTTGGGTAGATTCACGCGATATCTCAGCTAAAAGTATCGTGCAGCGTGTAAGTTCGTCGTACCAAAAATGGAGCGAGAGCCTTCCTTACTACTATAAGCTTCTGACGTCGCACAGCAAGAACGGGCAGCCTGTAATGACCGCCCGTTCAAAATTACATCGAATTTTTGCACTTACCCCGTGCGACGTTTTTCTGTCGCACGGTCAGTGAAGCACAGCCGTATGAACCAGCAAGAATGTCGCCGGTAGGCGCGGAAGGTCTGGACGGCCAGTCCTAGGCGTAGATTCCGCGCTGCCGAATCGTAAACGCCACGCGGTCAATCGCCAGCATGTACGCCGCAATGCGGTTGTTCACATCATGCGCTTCGGCATAGCGCAGCACATCCTCAAAGCTCGTGCGCAGAATCGCTTCAAGCTCCTCATTCACCCGCGACTCCGGCCAGAAGTACCCCTGCCGGTCCTGCACCCACTCAAAGTAGCTTGCCGTTACGCCGCCCGAGTTTGCCAAAATATCCGGCACAACAAAGATGCGCTTTTCTGCAAGAATCTCATCCGCCACAGCCGTAGTAGGCCCATTCGCGCCTTCCACAATAATGCGCGCCTTCAACTGCTCCGCATTGCGGCTGGTGATGACATTCTCCATCGCTGCCGGAACAAGAATCTCGCATTCATTCGTAATCAGCTCATCGCTCGGCATCGCCTCCGCGCCCTTAAAGCCCAGCACAGTGCCATTGCGATACTTGTACTCCGTCAGCTGATGAATATCGATGCCGTTCGGGTTGTAGAGCCCGCCGTCTTTCTCGGCAATGCCGATAATCTTGTAGCCATTCTCCATCAGCAGCCGCGCTGCATTCGAGCCCACATTGCCAAAGCCCTGCACAATCACGCGGCAACCTTCGCGCGGCAGATTTAAATAGCGAAGGCTCTCATTGCACGCCACCATCACGCCGCGGCCTGTTGCTTCCTGTCGCCCGCGCGATCCGCCAATGTTGACCGGCTTTCCCGTCACCACGCTCGTCACCGTCTGCCGCATGTGCATTGAGTACGTGTCCATAATCCACGCCATCGTCTGCTCATTCGTATTCATATCCGGCGCCGGCACATCCTTTTCGGGTCCAATGAAGTCGATAATCTCTGACGTATACCGCCGTGTCATGCGTTCCAGCTCATTGCGGCTCATGTGTGAGGGGTCGCAAACCACGCCGCCCTTCGCGCCGCCAAAGGGAATATTCACCACCGCGCACTTCCACGTCATCCAGCTCGCCAGCGCGCGCACTTCATCCAGGGTCACATCCGGCGCATATCGAATCCCGCCCTTCGCTGGTCCGCGTGCCTGCGAGTGCTGCACGCGATAGCCCGTAAACATTTCAATCCGTCCGTCATCCATCATTACGGGGAAATGAACAATCACCTCACGCGACGGCGAGCTGAGAACCTTCCACAAGCCCTCATCCAGGTTCAGCTTGCGCGCCGCGAATTCAAACCGTGCATTCTGGGCCTCCCAGGGGTTGATCTCCTGATCCAGGGTCACGGTCGAAGTAAGAGTAGCCATAATCTTTCGTCAAATCCTTTCGCCTGCCGGAACCGGGGGATAAGGGGGAACCATCCGAGTCCGTATCCTGCTGTAGCGGCACAATTTGTTTCGATGCGCCGGGCACTTCAATTGTCCCCGCGCATCATGAAACCCGCGTAAAACGGGCATTTGGGCCGCATTACACACAGAATCGGCCCAAACCTTGCAAAGTCTAGTCCCCGCAGATAGTGCAGTCAAGCCACCGTACCATTACGGACAACCTAAAACAGGGAACAGGGAGCAGGGAATAGAAAACCAGATCAAGCCATGTCCTCCTGGGCGGAGCGTAGCGCAGCGAAGTCAAAGGATCTGCAGTTGTCTTTGCTTTCTACTCCCTGCTCCTGTTCCCTACTCCCTGTCCAGTACACTGGACATCGTGAAGCCCTCGAACGTCACCGTCCAGCCCACCCGCAAGGAATTCCTCGCCTTAGCGAAGAATCACACGCTCGTTCCCGTCTGCCGCGTCCTCACCGCAGACCTCGAAACACCTGTCTCCGCCTTCCTCCGCGCCGCCTGGCAGGAGAAGGAGTGTTTCCTGCTGGAATCGGTAGAAGGTGGCGAACAGGTAGGCCGCTACACCTTCATCGGCCTCTCGCCCTACAAGCGCATCGTAGCCCGCGGCCACAACATCGCCATCACAGAGGGCAAGCGAACCACGCACCTCGAAGGCGATGTCTTCGCCATCCTCCGCGACGCCCTTAGCGGCCACAAGCCCGCGCGCCTTCCCGGCCTGCCGCCATTTACAGCGGGCGCAGTAGGCTTCTTCTCCTACGACGCCGTCCGCCTTATCGAAAAACTTCCCACCGAAGCCCAAGACGAGCTCGAAGTTCCCGACGCCTGCCTCCTCTTCTTCGATGAAGTATTAGCCTTCGACCACGTCCGCAAAGAAATCTGGCTCATCGTCACTGCCGACGTAACCCTTGCATCACCAGCAGATGCCTACGAAAAAGCCATCCAGCGCCTTAAGAAACTGGAAAAGCGCCTCGCCCAGCCCCTGCCCAAACTCAAGACCGCCAAGGACCACGGCAAACTGAAGGTCAAGCACCGCACCCGCAAGCAGAGCTTCCTCGACGCCGTAGAAAAGATCCGCGAGTACATCGCCGCCGGCGACGTCTTCCAGACCGTCCTCTCGCAGCGCTTCGACGTAGACCCCGGCGTAGACACCTTCCAGGTCTACCGCGCCCTGCGCACCGTCAACCCCAGCCCCTATCTCTACTTCCTCCGCGTAGCTGACGATTCTTTCAGCTCCGGCAAAAAGTCAGTCCAAAAAGGAAAAGCGCCCTCCGTAATTGAAGTAGCCGGCTCATCCCCCGAGCTCTTAGTCAAAGTCCAGAACGGCAAAATCGAATACCGCCCCATCGCCGGCACACGCCCCCGCGGCGCCAGCGAAGAAGCCGACGATGCCCTCGCCAAAGAAATGCTTGCCGACGAAAAAGAGCGCGCCGAGCATGTCATGCTCGTCGATCTCGGCCGCAACGACGTAGGCCGTGTCTCCGATTTCGGCACCGTCAAGGTGGACCGCCTCATGTACGTCGAGCGCTACTCGCACGTCATGCACATCGTCAGCAAAATCGAAGGCACGCTCCGCAAGGGCCTCACAGCAGTAGACGCTCTCCGCGCCTGCTTCCCGGCAGGCACACTCTCGGGAGCCCCCAAGGTCCGCGCCATGGAAATCATCGAAGAGCTGGAGCCAGCCCGCCGCGGCGTCTACGGCGGAGCCGTTCTCTACGCCGACTTCTCCGGCAACCTCGACTCCTGCATCGCCATCCGTACACTCACCGTCAAAGACGGCCACGGCCACATCCAGGCCGGCGCCGGCATCGTAGCCGACTCCAACCCCGAGCTCGAACACCAGGAGTCCATCAACAAGTCCATGGCCGTAATCCGCGCCATCGAGCGCGCCCGAGAGTTATAACCAGTAGCGCTCCCGTGAGCTCTAACCTCAGCAACACAAATGGGTGCCCCAGGTCCCCACGAAGCGATTTGTACTTCGTGGGGTGGAGGTCCCTGTTTTGGGATTTGGGATACCTCGATAGTCTGTTCTCCCACTCCGCGTTCTCCTGAAGAATCAGTCGGTGTCACCCCCTGAAATTTTTCTTCAGCATCCTTCACTATTTGCAGTAAGATTGCCCGAACTCCGAAATCATCCCCCGGGAACTGAAGTTTTTCAGGAGGTGTCAGATGGTTCTGACATACTGGCTCGCGCTTATTCTCATTGGAGCGGTGCTCTTCATTCTCACGGCTGGTTGCGCCTTCTTCATTGCCCGCAATCACATCAGCGACCCCAAGGTCTTCATCGGCATCACTCTTACCTGCCTCTTCATCCTCGCCACCACCACCACGCTCGGCATCATCATCCTGTGGGGAGCCAGGATTCTTGCCTATGACAGCTCCTTCATGAACTGGCTGGGCGGCGCAACCGTGGCAGAGGTCGCCGGCATCCTCACCATCATCGTCAACTTCTACTTCAAGGTGCAGATCAATCAGGTCCCAGGGCCGTCCAATGGGCCAGCTACAGCTCCAGCGTCCATGTCAGTCGTGCCCCCTGCATCCTCAGTACCCCCAGGCGCGCCTGCACCAACCACCCCCTGAAATTTTTCTACAATCTGTGGAAAAACTTTGCGGTCAATTAGCCTCATTTATGCCACACTCAAAATGAGCAGAGGAAGCGGCCCAACTCTTACTTGGAGTCGGGCCGTTTTGATTTGGGGCTATTGCAAATGCATACCCCCTACCCCCCCCCTCCATGAAATCGCTTCAAATTATTGCCGTATATAAAAGAAAATAAATAAGATAAATCGATATCCGAGCCGAAAAACATCGATGAAAAGTCGACACAAAGTCGATGTAAAGTCGGTGGAGCTGGAATGGCAGCAGGGTAGTTCTGCACAGACCTCAGTGCAAACAAGCAGAACTGGAGCTACTCAGCCCCAAACAGTTTCCGGAAGAACCCGCCCAGCTTCGCAAAGAAGCCCTGTTGTTTCTTCGGCGCAGGCTGTGACTGTGCAGTGGAGGCAGGCGCAGCTGGTTGAGCAGCCTCTGGCGCCGAAGGTGCAGTTGTCTGGGCGGCCGGTTCGGCATGGTATTCCATCGGCACCGTAGCCGGATCAGGAGCCTTCTCCTGCGTCCCCTGCGGAGCGGTCGCAACCGGCGGCGCAGCGCCTAGCCCCGCGCTTTCCGCCAGCGGAAACTCATTTGCTCCCGGCTTCGGCTCAGGCGGGCATCCGCAAGGCTCCTGCTCCTGGTCCACCACTTCGCGAATACTGCCATGTTGAAACATCACGCGCTGTCCCGGCTGCACCCGGTAAGCGCCGCCATCAAATACGCTGCTCACCAGCACATAGGGAGCATTGCTGCCGGCATTGTCCACGCAGGTGTCGCCGTGCTCGCCCAGCCGAACCTTAAGTTCGGAAGACCCAGAGTTCCCAGGACCAGCCTCGCTGATGAGAATCCGAAAATCCGGCGTCAGCACCACATCGGCATTCTTGCCCGTAGCAAAACTGGCCTCAATTGCTCCGCGGTCCAGGCCCATCACCAGCCCCGGCGTATCCCCCGCCGGAACGCTCGTATCGGAAGCAAGTTTCACAGTAGTAGAAGCACAAACCCGCAGCACCCCGCGATGCGGCAGCACCACCTCAGTAGTTTTCGAACCGGAAGTCATCGTCCCGCTCGCGCCAATCATCGCCTTGCCGGCCGTAATCTCCAGCGCCCCTGTAACCGTAGTCGAGGAGTCAACCGGAACAATCGCAATCGGCGTAGCAGGCGTAACCTGCTGCGCCCAGCACGAGCGAGCAAACAGAAAACCATACAGGAGGAGAGAAAAGTTCAATCTACTCTTCACAAAAGTAGAGGGTGTCATCCTGAGCGAAAGGGGCCCCGAACGCTTTTCAGTTCGCGGGTGGTAAGTCGAAGGACCTGCTTTGGCTTTTGTCTGATCCTCAACCAAAGCCAAGTTCTCGCAAGTCATGGGCTAGCTCACATCGAAAGGAAATTCCGGATCATCTGCCGCCCACCCTCGGTAAGCACGCTCTCCGGATGAAACTGCACGCCCTCAATCGGCAGCGACTTATGCCGCAGCCCCATGATGACAGGCCCATTTTCATCCTGCGAGCGAGCCGTAACCTCAAGCTCAGCCGGAAGCGATTCCTCAGCCACAATCAGCGAGTGGTACCGCGTGCATGTCAGCGGTGTCGGCAACGCATGGAAGATGCCCTTGCCGTCATGCCGCACTTCGCTCGTCTTGCCGTGCATCAGCTTTTTGGCGCGTACGACATCACCGCCAAAGGCCTCGCCAATCGCCTGGTGTCCTAAGCACACACCAAAAATCGGCGCCTTGCCTGCCATGTGCCGGATCAGCGGAACAAGAATCCCCGCCTCCGAAGGCGTGCATGGTCCCGGCGAAAGCAAAATCCGCTCCGGCTTCAGAGCCTCTATCTCTTCCACGGTGAGCTCATCATTGCGGCGCACTTCCACCTTCGCGCCCAGCTCGCCGAGGTACTGCACGAGGTTGTAAGTAAACGAGTCGTAGTTGTCGAGCACAAAAACCATGGAGACTTCAGTGTATCGCGCAGGGCAGGCCTGCTGCCCGACCATCTTGCGCAAACCGCATCCGCGTGCGCAATGCCTTGCGCGGCGCAAACCGCATCTGCCACACTGCGGCTATGGTGCTTCATTTTCTCGTTCGCGGACGTGTGCAGGGAGTAGGCTTCCGCTGGTTCGTCCACCGTGAGGCCAGCGAACTGGACCTGCGCGGCTGGGTACGCAATACCGAAGAGGGCGACGTGGAAATCGTCGTAGCAGGCGAACCGCAGGATCTCGAGGAACTGCGCGCCAGTCTGCACAAAGGTCCGCGCGGCAGCCGGGTCGACGGCGTCCTTGAACACAAGCTCGACGAAAGCGAAGCCGCTAACCTCGACAGCTTCAAAATCGAAGGCGCATGGTAAGCACAGCGCATTCCGTATAATTGAAAGGGAAGCCGGCATCCTGATGCAGCCGTTTTCTTCCACACATACGTCAGGAGTTGCCGGTTTATTCATGTCTAGCGCAAAGCAAATCAATGTAGACGCCCTCAAGGCGCTTGTCCGTACTGTTCCCGATTTTCCCAAGCCCGGCATCCTCTTTTACGACATCACCACGCTGCTCAAGGACAAGACCGGCTTCGCGCAGATGATCGACGCGCTCGCCGCCCATTACATCGAGCAGAAGATTGATCTGGTTCTAGGCATTGAAGCGCGCGGCTTCATCTTCGGCCCCGCGCTAGCCTACCGCCTCAACGCCGGCTTTGTTCCAGTCCGCAAGCCGCGTAAGCTGCCCGCGCCAGTCGCCCGTGTAACGTACGACCTCGAATACGGTTCCGATACACTCGAGATCCACCTCGACGCCATCCAGCCCGGCCAGCGCATTATCCTTGTCGACGACCTGCTTGCCACCGGCGGCACCATGGAAGCAACCGTGAAGCTCGTCAAGCAGCTCGGCGGCGAAATCGCCGGCCTCGCTTTTGCCGTGGAGCTCGACTTCCTCAAAGGCCGCGACCGTTTCGCCGAGTACGACGTCTTCAGCCTCCTGCACTACGACGAATAGCACGGCGTATCCTGAACGAGCATGGCTCGCAGGACATCCAAGCTGGAATCGATAACAGATGAAGCTTTCGCCTGTTTCCACCCCATTACTGCGGAGTGGTTCCGCCGCGCCTATGGCGAACCAACCGCGCCGCAGCGCATGGGCTGGCCTGTCATCGCGCGCCGCGAAAACGCCCTGATTCTCGCGCCAACCGGTAGCGGCAAAACGCTGACAGCATTCCTCTGGTGCCTCGACCGCCTCATGCTGCATCCGCGCCCGGAGAACGCGGCAAAAGGCACGCGCATCGTCTACGTCTCACCGCTGAAAGCGCTGGCCGTCGATGTAGAACGTAATCTGCGCGCACCTCTGTCCGGAATAGCAGAAGCTGCACGTCAGGCAGGCGTTCCTTTCCATGAGCCATCCATCAGCGTGCGCACCGGCGACACACCGCAACGCGAGCGAGCAAAGTTTCGCCGTCACCCTGCGGACATTCTCATCACCACCCCCGAATCGCTCTACCTCATGCTCACCTCGCAGGCGTCAGAAGCGCTGCGAACCGTAGACACCGTCATCATTGACGAGATTCACGCACTCGTTCCCACCAAGCGCGGCGCGTATCTTGCACTTACGCTCGAGCGCCTCGAAGCCCTGGTAAAGAAACCTCTTCAGCGAATCGGCCTTTCCGCGACGCAGCGTCCGCTTGAAGAAGTAGCACGCTTCCTCGGTGGTGTAGAGCCGTCGCAGCCTATAAAGGAAAAGACCAACACAGCCGGAACCGAATGGTCTGTCGATGACGCAGATGCAGCCACGCTCCGATATCGCCCCGTCACCGTAGTGAACGCCAGTGCGCAGAAGCAATTGAAGCTGCGTATCGAAGTTCCAGTTGAGGACATGGCGAAGTTGCAAGCCATGGAAGCGCCAGCGGACGAGTCAGCCTCGCAGGTCCCGCGCCGCGTCTCCATCTGGAATGCAATTCATCCACGCCTGCTTGAGCTGATTCGCGAGCGCAACTCGACCATCCTCTTCGTCAACAGCCGCCAGGTCGCCGAACGCCTTGCGGGCGCGCTCAACGATCTTGCGGGAGAATCAATTGTCCTCGCGCATCATGGTTCGCTGGCAGCCCATCAGCGCACTCTGATTGAAGAGCAGCTGAAAGCAGGAAAGATCAAGGCCCTTTGCGCTACATCCACACTTGAGCTCGGCATCGACATGGGCGCCGTTGACCTTGTCATCCAGATTGAAGCTCCTCCCTCGGTTGCCAGTGGCATGCAGCGCATCGGCCGCGCTGGCCACCAGGTAAATGCGGTCAGCGAGGGGATTCTCTTTCCCAAGTACCGCGCCGATCTCGTAGCCTGTGCTGCCGTTACCCGCGCCATGCATGAAGGCCACATCGAATCTACGCGCTATCCGCGCAATCCACTCGATGTGCTGGCACAGCAGATCGTGGCAATCGTTGCGCATCCGCCAACAGCTGCAAAGCCTGGCCAGGAGAAGCCGGCCAGAACAAAATCAACCGAAGAAGCAGCAGAACCAAAACCGGAAGTCGTCGTCGATGCGCTCTACGATCTGGTGCGCTGCGCCGCACCTTTCGGTGGATTAACGCGCACATCCTTCGAAGGCATTCTGGATCTGCTGAGTGGCCGCTATCCCTCCGACGAATTTGCAGACCTCCGCCCGCGTCTCACATGGGATCGCGCGCGCAACGTGCTCACGGCACGCGACGGTGCGGCACGCCTGGCCATTCTGAACGCCGGCACAATCCCCGATCGCGGATTGTACGGCGTCTTCCTTGCACACAACACCGGCAAGCCTGTGCGAGTAGGCGAGCTGGACGAAGAAATGGTCTTCGAGACGCATTCGAATGAGACCTTCATCCTCGGCGCTTCTACATGGCGCATCGTAGAAATAACTCATGATCGAGTTCTCGTAGAGCCGGCGCCGGGTGAGCCGGGCAAGATGCCTTTCTGGAAGGGGGACGGCGCTGGCCGTCCGCTGGAATTCGGACATCGCATCGGTGCATTGGTACGTGAACTGCGTGAAATGCCCAAAACAGCTGCGCTGGCACGATTAGTTTCCGAGCACGACCTCGATTCCGTAGCAGCGGAGAACCTGATGCAGTTCCTCGCTGACCAGGAAGCCGCAACTGGCACGGTCCCCGATGATCGAACCGTCGTGATCGAACGCAGTCGCGATGAGTTAGGTGACTGGCGTGTCTGCGTGCTCACACCCTTCGGCAGCCGGATTCATATTCCATGGGCAATGGCGGTGACAGCAAAGATTCGCGCCTCTGTTGGGCCGGATGTAGAGACGATCTGGGGCGACGACGGCTTTGTACTACGTTTCCCTGATACCGATGAGCCTCCCGATGCAAACTGGTTTCATGTTGCCTCTGCCGAGGCAATGCAACTAGTGGTACGTCAGCTCGGCGCAACTGCCTTGTTTGCAGGCAGGTTTCGCGAGGCGGCGGGACGCGCATTACTGTTGCCGCGTAAACGAGCCGACCAACGTTCGCCTCTGTGGCAGTTGCGCAAGCGATCATATGACCTGCTGAACGTCGCATCGCGCTATCCTTCCTTTCCTCTCGTGCTTGAGGCGTATCGCGAATGTATGCGCGACGTCTTTGATATGCCTGCTCTCATCGAAACGCTGCGTTCGATTGAGCAGTGCGTCACTCGTGTACATATAGTGGATACGCAGAAGCCATCCCCATTTGCCTCGTCACTTCTGTTTAGTTATGTCGCAAACTTTCTCTACGACGGCGACGCGCCGCTGGCGGAACGCCGCGCCCAGGCTCTCACGATTGACCAGGAGCAGTTGCGTGAGTTGCTGGGTGAGGCAGATTTGCGAGAACTGTTGGACGCAGATGCGATTGCCGAAGTAGAACAGACAGCGCAATGCCTGACAGAGACCACACGCGCTCGTTCTGCCGATGGAATCCATGACTTGCTCCTGAGGCTGGGTGATTTGTCGCGCGAAGAGCTGGCGCAACGCGTGGCTTCTCCTGATTTGCTCCTGCAAGTAGACAAACTGCTTCGCACTCATCGGTTGATTGAAGTGCAAATTGGAAGCGCACAGCGCCTGATTGCCGCCGAAGATGCTGCGCGCTATCGCGATGCGCTGGGGACAGCGCTATCAAAGGGGATTGCCGTAGCATTTCTGATGCGAGTCGAGCGCCCATTGCTTGAACTCATACGGCGTTATGCGCGCACGCATGGTCCATTCACTTCACGAGAGGTTGCAGAACGATTTGGGTTGCACATAGCTCCGGTGGAAGCAGTTCTGCGTGAACTTGCGCAAGAGGGACGAGTGCTGGAAGGCGAGTTTCGTCCCGGAGGAGTCCATCGCGAGTGGTGCGATGCCGAGATTCTGCGGCAGATTCGACGCAAATCGCTGGCGCGGCTTCGCAAAGAAGTAGAGCCTGTTGAGCCGCAAACTCTCGCTCGCTTTCTCACGCATTGGCAAGGGCTTGTCACGCCGCGTAGAAGTAACGCAGCGCAGCTTGATGCACTGCTGGATGTGATTGAGAACCTGCAGGGCGCGCCTCTTCCAGCTTCGTTGTTAGAGTCCTCGATTCTCCCGGCACGCATCGCGGGCTACGATCCTGCCTGGTTGGATACTCTGATTACCGCAGGCGAGGTCGTGTGGGTCGGGATAGAGCCGTTGGGAGAACGTGACGGTCGTGTAGCTCTCTATCTGGCGGACAAGCGGCCATTGCTGATGCTGGCCCCCACACGGGCTGAGCCTCTTACTGAGCGCGAAGAGAAATTGTTTGGAGCGCTTGGCGTGAGCGGAGCGAGTTTTTTTGAACCATTACATGAGGCCGCTGGCGGAGGTTACTCAGGCGAGTCCATTGACGCGTTATGGAGTCTTGTCTGGCGCGGACTTGTGACCAATGATTCCCTCCACGCGCTTCGTGCTTATATCGAGCGGCCGGAGAGTGTGCGGCCGCCGCGGCGTGTTCATACGGGCGCAGTCTTTCGTTCACGGCGCATAACGCCTCCTTCGGCACAGGGACGCTGGTCTCTTGCACAAAATGCCAACTCAGCGTCGTCTGCCACCGCACGGAGTCATGCACTGGCCCTGCAACTGCTCAGCCGTTACGGGGTTCTGCTGCGTGAATCTGTCGCGGCGGAAAATGTGCCCGGTGGATTCAGTGCCATCTATGACGTACTGAAAGCTATGGAAGAGAGCGGGCGCATTCGGCGTGGATATTTTGTTGCAGGATTGGGCGCTGCACAGTTTGCCTTGCCTTCAGCACTGGATATGCTGCGGAGATTGCGCGGTGCGCCGGATGCGGCGAAGGCAGAGTATGTACAGATGTCTGCTGCGGATCCAGCGAACCCATATGGTTCGATTCTGCGCTGGCCGGAGATTCCTGTTGCAGAGGCGGACTCGGAGTCCGCGCCGCGTGTGTTGACGCGTGCCGTATATGCGGAAGTAATTCTCCGCAACGGAGAACTGGTTGCGTGGACGCGAAGGAACAATCCGAACCTGCTGATATTTCTTCCGAGCGAGGAGCCGGAGCGCTCCCACGCCGCAGCTGGCTTGGCGCAGTTTCTGAGTGAGCGTGGACAAGAGCGCATACAGGCAGGGGAACGCCATGCTGCACTGATCTCAACCATCAATGGTGTGCCTGTGGCAGCGCATCCCATGGCACGCTTCTTGATCGATGCAGGTTTTTATCTAGGACCGCTGGGAATGCATCTGAGACGTTTGCCTTTGCCTGTGGAGCAGAGCGCCTCGCACGTGGACGAGACGCAATAGGCTAGGGTTGCGTCTGAGTCTTCGGCTTATCGTTATTGCTGTTGCCGAGGCCGAAGATCTTTTGCAGCAGGTTGCGATGATCCTCGGAATTGTCAGGATTTGGCAGCGTGATTTCAGGATCGGTGCCATCCAGGAATGCCGCGGAGCCTCCGTCTGGAAGAGGGGAGAAGTGTACGCCGGAAGGCGCTGAGAACTCGTGTGTATCGGAGTACTGTGGCATCTGCACGGCCTTCTTCATAAACTCGGCCCAGATAGGAGCTGCTGCTTGTGCGCCCTGCAGTTTGATATCGGTATAGTCGTCGTTGCCAACCCACACAACGCAGAGTAGGTTGCTGGTGAAGCCGGCAAACCATGCGTCGTGATCAGTTCCTGTCTTTCCTGCTGCTGGTGCCGTAAAACCCATGCTGCGGACGCCCGCGCCCGTACCCTGGCCACGTAGTACGTCCTGCATCATGCTTGTAATCAGGAAAGCTGCGCGAGGGTCCAGAATCTGCTTGGACGTCGGCGTGAAGTCCGTAATCACATCTCCTGAAGTAGTACGTACGCTTGCCAGCATCCACGGATCAATGTGCAGCCCGTGATTGGCAAATGTAGTGTATGCTCCGGCCATATCCAGTGGCGTTGCATCATAGGAGCCGATTGCCATCGACGGCGTTGCGCGAGCACTTTTCACACCAGCGTTGCGCGCCAGCGTTGCCACGTGGTCAAAGCCCACCATCGCCGCCAGGCTGATCGTCGCATTGTTGTCAGATCGCATCAGCGCAAAGCGTGACGTGATTTCACCATAGTATTCGCCTTCAAAGTTGCGCGGTGTATACTCCTGCCCGCCCACCTCGTAAGTAGTCTGCGCATCATTCAGCATGGTCACCGGCGAAAAGAGCTGGCTTTGCCCCGGCAACATTGTGCCTTCTACCGCTGTCTGAAATGCCTCCGCGTACACAAGCGGCTTGAAGATTGAGCCTGTGGGCCGTTTGGCTACCGCATGATTCAGTTGGGATGCACCATAGCTGCGGCCCCCTACAAGCGCCAGCACCTGCCCTGTATGTGGATTCAGCGCAACCAGCGCAACTTGCGGATAAGGATAAGAATTGCCGAGCTTCTTGTCGCGTGCATGTTTCCGATCCACTAACTCGTCGACAACATGAATAGTGCTGTCTACTGCCGTCGTGGCCAGGCGCTGCAAGTCAGGGTCGAGCGAAGTATAAATGCGCAGTCCGTCTAGATTGGCTCCTCGATCGCCGAGCTTCTGCAGAAGCTGCTCATGCACCAGATCAACAAAGTAGGGAGCTTCGCTGGCGTCGACGTTGCCGGGCGAAAGATGCAAAGGCTCAGCCTTGGCACGTTCTGCGTCGTCCTTGGTGATGGCACCAGTTTCAACCATGGAGTCGAGAACAAGATTTCGGCGCTCAATGGCACGATCCCCGTGACGCCAGGGATTAAAGTAGTTGGGTCTCTGAATGATGCCCGCGAGCATGGCGCACTGTGCAAGGTCGAGCTGGCGCACGTCTCTGCCGAAGTAGGTTTGGGCTGCCTCGCCGAATCCATTGATGGAGAAGCTTCCGCGCTGGCCGAGGGGTACTTGGTTCGCGTAGGCTTCAAAGATTTGCTGCTTGGTGAAGTGGTGCTCCAGGTGAAAGGCCACCATGATCTGCGTGATCTTGTACTTGATGGTGCCCGTGTCGGCAACAAAGAGCAGCTTGGCAAGCTGCATGGTGAGGGTGGATGCGCCGCCGCGGTGCTTACGGTCGCCGACGAGATCGTGCCATGCCCAGCCAATCATGCTCCAGTAGTTCACGCCGCTGTGCTCAAAGAAGCGGCGGTCTTCAATCGCCAGCACGGCCTGGACCAGGTTCTGCGGAATCTCGTCGTAGGTAATAAGGCGGCGTTTGGTGCGGTTAGCATCGTCGCTCAAACCGGTGATGAGCAGCGGTTCGAGTTCGTAGCTGGAAAGTTGCTGGCCACGGTTATCGGTGATGGAACTAACTTGGCCACTGCTGAAGTGAATCGTGGCACTGTCCGGCGCGTGATATGACTGCGGGCCAGGAGAGATCGTGATGGAGCCAGCCGATTCGCTGTATGTTCCGAGCGGAGATTTTTTCTCAGCGCTTTCGTCTGTATATCCTGCCTGGCGAAGTTCATTCGTAATCAGGTTGATCGAAAGCTTCTGACCGGTGCGGACTTCGCGGGGAGCAGCGTAAATTTGTGCGGTGTTGGTGAAGAGCGGGTGCTTGAGCCGCTCATCCACGATGCTGCCGTATTTGAAATAGAAATATCCACCGACAGTGCAGATGATAATGACGCCTGCAGCGATGCCAATCAGCAGAGCACTTACCAGCATCGAAGACCACGAGTGCTGGCCCGCGATCGATTTTAATTTAATTTTGAGTGCCATCGCTGCTCCTTAAAACAGCCTTTAGCCTTTAACTTCCCTTACGTTTTGCAGGCCATCAGTCTAGTTCACTACGTGTGTAAAAGCTCGTGGAGAAAGTGAACAGCTATGAGCTGACGGCTAATAGCTGTTCTTCCGCAATGCGCGCTTTTACTTCATGCACAACCGCATCGAGTGCTACATCAACACTTTGCGACTTGGCGCGTGTTACCAGTTCAACCTGACCGCTGGCGGCTTTCTTGCCTACGTTGATGCGGTAGGGGATACCGACAAGATCAGCATCTTTAAATTTGACGCCGGCACGCTCGTCGCGGTCATCCAGCAGTACGTCCAGTCCAGCATCTTCCAAGGCAATAGCCAGCTTTTCGCCGGTTTCACGTAAAGCGGCGTCAGCGATGTTGGTGACCGTGACGACGACTTGGAACGGGGCGATGGAGGCCGGCAGCCAGAAGCCGTTCGCGTCGTTTGATTGCTCAATGGCAGCGGTGAGGATGCGTTCAATGCCAATGCCGTAGCAGCCCATGATTGGTGTGACTTCCTTGCCGTTTTCGTCCAGCACACGCGCGCCCATCGACGCGGTGTACCGGTCGCCGAGTTTGAAGATGTGGCCGACTTCGACGGCTTTGCCGACGACGAGCTTGCCGTCGCAATTGTCTACCGGGCAGGCTTCACCCTCGTTGACGCTGCGAATGTCGGCGCTGAGCGTCCAGGTGAAGTCGCGGCCGGGAGTGACGTTGCGGAAGTGGTAATCGAGCTTGTTGGCTCCGCAGACGAGGTTTTTGCGGCCTTCGAGCGATTTATCGATGATGACGGTGAGGCCGTCGCCGAGCGGCTTGTCGTTGTGCTGCAGTCCAACCGGGCCAAGGTAACCGGCCGGGCCGTGCAGGTACTTTTCAAGCTCTTCGGCCTGCATGGTGCGCAGTTCCGCGCCGCCGATTGCGCCGAGCAGTTTGGTTTCGTTCACTTGGTGGTCGCCACGCAGGAAGGCTGCCACACCGTGCCATGTGTCCTTTGCGCCGCCAGCTTTCGAGTCTGCCCCGCGCTTCAATACCATGTAGGCAACGCACTTGATGTCGTTCGCCGGCTGCATCTTGAGGAACGCTACGATGTCCGCAATCGCGCCCATGCCCGGTGTGTGAATCAGTTCCGGTTTGCCGTCGCCGGTTGGTTCCAGCTCGGTGACTGGCTCAAGACGCGAGGTTGCCTTTTCGATATTCGCTGCGTAATGGCAGACAGGGCAGCTGGCGATGAGGTCTTCGCCGGCATCGGTGTAGACCATGAACTCCTGCGACTGCGAACCGCCCATCGAGCCGGAATCAGCTTCCACCGCGACAAACTTGAGGCCGCTGCGCGTGAAGATGTTGCGGTACGCCGTGTCGTGCTGTCTGTAGCTCGTGTCGAGGCTTGCTTCATTGAGGTCGAAGGAGTAGGAGTCCTTCATGGTGAACTGGCGCACGCGCAGCAGGCCAGCCTTGGGGCGCGGCTCATCGCGGAACTTGGTCTGAATCTGGTACCAGGTCTGCGGCAACTGCTTGTAGCTGCGAAGTTCGCTGCGGGCAATGACCGTCATGATCTCTTCATGTGTCATTCCGAGACACATGTCGGCGCCCTTGCGGTCTTTCAGGCGGAACATGTTGTCGCCAAAAATGGTCCAGCGTCCGCTTTCAAGCAGTATGTCTTTGGGCAGAAGAGCGGGTAGAAAAAACTCCTGGCCGATTTTGTCCATCTCGTCACGGACGATGGCGATGATCTTGTTCAGCGAACGCTGTCCGAGGAAGAGGTAGTTGTAAATGCCGGCGCCGAGCTGGCGGACGTAGCCCGCGCGCAGCAGAAACTTGTGGCTGGCCACTTCGGCGTCTGCCGGGGCCTCGCGAAGAGTGGGGACAAAGAGCTTGGACCAACGGTGCATAGAAAAACGCGCAAACTTTCCCGCCAATTTTATGGCGCGTAGAAACGATGGATGCAGAGATTATTTTACTGGGCGAGGGCGCGGAGGCGGGGAGGTCGCTCTTTGGAGGAGCGGCGGGCCATAAGCTCGGCTCGGGTGAGCTCGATTTGCATATTGCAAGCGTAGGACTGTCGGGGCTGTATGTCAATGCGGGCTAGATTAACTCCACTCCCCATAAATCATGCAGATGAACTACGCCTTCTACTTTCTGCTCAGCATCGATCACGATGAGCGAGGTGATTTTCTTCTCTTCTAAGATGGAGAGGGCCTTGGCGGCGAGTTCTTCGGAGCTAATAGTGGCTGGATGGGCGTTCATGGCTTCGCCGGCAGTGCGGCTCAGGGCTGCGCCGCCTTCGCGTTCGAGAAGACGGCGAAGGTCACCGTCGCTGATGACGCCGTGGAGTTTGCCGTCCTGCTGAACTGTCGTGATGCCGAGTTTCTTCGAGGACATTTCGAAGATTACGTCAGTCATGGGTGTGTTCGAGGTAACTGCGGGGATGGCGTCACCGGAATGCATCAGTTCGCGGACTTTGGCCAGTTTTTTGCCGAGTTTGCCGCCGGGGTGCAGGTCGGCGAAGTCTTCGGGCTGGAAGCCTTTGCGGAGGCTTACGGCAATTGCCAATGCGTCGCCGAGGGCGAGCATAGTTGTGGTTGAGGCTGTTGGTGCGAGATTCATGCCGCAGGCTTCGCGGTCTACGCAACAGTCGAGGGCTACGTCACTGGCTTGTGCGAGGGTTGAGCTGAGGTTGCAGCAGAAGCTGATGAGGGCGTCGCCTTTGCGCTTGAGTGTGGCGAGGAGGCGGAGGATCTCTTCGGTTTCGCCGCTTGCCGAAAGGGCGATGACTACGTCGCCGGGCATGAGGACGCCGAGGTCGCCGTGGACGGCTTCTGCGGGATGCAGGAAGAGAGCCGGGGAGCCGGTGGAGCTAAGCGTGGCCGCGATCTTTTGTGCGATGATGCCGCTTTTGCCCATGCCGGTAACGACGACTCGTCCGTTCGAGGTTCCGCAGCGTAGGATGAGCTCGACGGCTTGCGTGAACGGCTCGGCCATGGGGCCGTCTAGGCGTGCTGCAAGTGCTTCCAATGCGGCAGCTTCTGTGCGCACCAGTTCGGACGGCGTTATGGTTTCCTGTTCGTGGTTCTTGCCTGGCATCGGTCTTTGATTCTACCTGCTCGGGGAGTTTATCTGCTTGTATAGCTCCCACCGTACAATAGAGAGTAGAGGTCAACCTGTGAAGCGCAACACGCTTGTACTTGGCATTACGCTTTTTGTTCTGGCCGGCTTTGCCTGGGCAGGCTGGGCTAATTGGGAGTATCGCAAGCAGGCCGCCGATAAGGTGATGGCTGCGACGATGCCGCCGGAGCTGGTGATTGGCGGCGATGATGGCCCGCCTTCGCCGCTGCTGAACAAGCCTGCGCCGAATTTTACGCTTGAGGACATTCACGGCAACAAGGTTTCGCTGGCCGACTACAAGGGCAAGGCTGTGCTGATTAACTTCTGGGCTACGTGGTGCGCTCCGTGCAAGCTGGAGACGCCGTGGCTGGTGGAGCTGCGCAACAAGTATGCGCCGCAGGGATTTGAGATTCTTGGTATCTCGGCTGAGGGCGATGACCTGAAGGACGATGACAAGGATGGATGGGCGAAGGACAAGGCGGCAATTAACAAATTCGTTCAGCAGATGAAGATGCCTTACCCCGTGCTGATAAACGGTGACAGCATCAGCAAGGATTACGGTGGGTTGGATGCGATGCCTTCTTCGTTCTTTGTGGATAAGAACGGCGTGGTAGTTGCTACGCAGACCGGGCTTACGTCGCAGAGTGAGATTGCGGCAAAGATTGAGAAGTCACTGGGGGCAGGGAAGTGAAGTTCGCGAAATATGCGGCGCTGGTTGTTTGCATGGTTCCAGTTGTGAACTGCGGGCAGTCCCCTTTGCTTGAAAAGTTAGGTGGCCCAGCCACAAAGGCCGAGGCTGTCCGGTATCTTTATCCCGAACAGGTGGTGGTTGCGGCGGGTAAAACTACGGATGTGGCACTGCATTTTCGCATTGCAGATGGGATGCATATCAATTCGCATACTCCGAAGTATGACTTCCTGATTCCTACGGCACTTTCATTTCCAGCCAGTTCTGGCGTAGCGCTGGATGCTGCGAACTATCCGACTGGAACAGAATTTGTTCTGCCTGCAGATCCTTCGACAAAGTTGAATGTCTATTCGGGTGAGTTTACAATTAACGCTCGTATTACGGCGGAGCCGGGAAACCATCTCGTCCAGGCGAAGCTGCGCTACCAAGCTTGTGACCAGACGCAGTGTATGCCGCCGAAAACGATCAATGTTGCAATGGATATAGTTGCCAGATAACGTTCTCGAGTAGATACCGATAATCAAGCCTGTACGATCAAAAAATATTGCTAACTCAGTACGGCTGGTGCGGGAAATCTCAAAAATCAAGTTCCGCATCTAACGTTGTTTTCGCAGAGTCTTCCATCGGTTCCTGACCACGGGAGGGATGCAATGAACTTCATTAGGCTTCTGAAGCATCGCTATAACGAGAAGCAATTCGAGAAGGCAAAGAACAGGATTTTGCAACACTTTTCGGGAACCGCGGAGGAGATTAAACGGCCTCAGTGGGACGAGAGTCTCAGTACCCCAACGGAGTTTTATCAGCGATGTTTCCACTACTACCACACTAGCTTGCCGGAAGTGTTGCGCGACCACCGTACCTATTTCGAATCCGGGAAACGCGGTTTTGGCGAGCAGTCATTCCATGTCATGTGGTTCCTGTTATTTCGAGAGTTCAGGCCGGATAGCTTTCTTGAGATCGGTGTATATCGTGGGCAAACCTTAAGCCTTGCCGCGCTTCTGGCGCGCTATTTCCAGCAGAACATTTTCATTCAGGGAATATCTCCCTTTTCCAATGCCGGTGATGCCGTTTCGGTGTATCCGCGCGATGTGGACTATTACACGGATACTCTTGAGAACTTCACGTATTTCTCCCTGCCTGCGCCGGCATTATTGAAAGCATATTCAACGGACACCGCGGCTGCGGAACTCATTGCATCCCGCGATTGGGCATGTATCTATATCGATGGATGTCACGATTATGCAATTGCGCGGCTTGACTGGGAATTGTGCTCGGAACATCTACGGCCAAGGGGGCTCATCGTGCTCGACGATGCTGCTTTGACCACTAATTATGTTCCTCCCGCTAGATTGGCGAGTGGCGGTCATCCTGGACCTTCCCAGCTTGCCAAGGAAATCGATCGCGAGCGCTTCCAGGAAATCCTCCAGGTTGGCCATAACAGAGTTTTCCAGAAGATAGCTTCCTGATTCAATCGCTGCGCAGTATCCCGAGACAGCCCGGATGCGTGCGAAGTGATTTCCGGTGAAAAGATGTATGTCACGGCAATACTTCGAGACCTAGTTCAGAGGTACCGAAATATTGCATGTGCAACCTTGTCTTTGCCGCCTTTTGAGCTATTGGGTGAGTCTTGCTATGACTCGGTCTTTGCCCAGGGCGACCATTACTGCGAAGAGGCTGGGGGCTACGCCCTGGCCTGTCAGGGCTACGCGGGCGCCGTTGATTAAGGCTCCAGCTTTGAGGCCTTTTTCTTCAGCGAAGGAGCGGAGAGTCGCTTCGGTTGAGGCTTCGGTGAATTCTTCGGCGGAGGCATAACGCTGACCCAATTCGTGGAGCAAGGCTGGTACGTCGCCTGTCAGGAATTTGGCTGCAGCTGCCGGGTCAGTTTCGTACTTGTCGGCGAAGTAGGCGCGGAAGGCTGTGGCGAAGTCCTTGAGGTTGCGGGCGCGGGGCTTGAGCAACTCGATGGCTTCGGCAATTTCGGATTCGCTGCGGGTGGGCTTGAAATCCGCTTGCTGCCACTCTTCTTCGATGAGTGGTTTGAGTAATTCGACTGGGTAGGCACGGATGTACTCCGTGTTGAACCAGGCGAGCTTGTCGTTGTCGAAGACGGCGTTTGATTTGCTGATGCCTTCGAGGGAGAAGAGCTTGGTGAGCTCGTCGGTTGAGAAGATTTCGCGGTCTTTGCCGTTGGCGTCCTTGATGGAGCCGGGAGTCCAACCGAGGAGGGCGAGGAAGTTGGTAAAGGCTTCGGGGACGATGCCCATTGCCTTGTAGGAGATGACGCTGGTTGCGCCGTGGCGCTTGGAGAGGCGCGTCTTGTCCGGGCCGAGGATCAGCGGGACATGGGCGAAGATGGGCAGGTCGGCGCCGAGGGCGCGGTATTGCAGGACCTGCTTGGGCGTGTTTGAGATGTGGTCGGCACCGCGGATGATGTGCGTGAGGCGCATGTCGATGTCGTCGGCTACTACGCTGAGGTGGTAGGTTGGGATGCCGTCGGAACGAAGGAGGACGAAGTCTTCGATTTCGCTGTTGGCGAACTCGACTTTGCCGAAGACGGCGTCCTGGAAGCTGGTTGAGCCTTCGAGCGGGACGGCGAAGCGGATAGCTGCCGGTTCTCCGGCGGCGATGCGCTTGGCGGCGTCTTCCTTCGAGATTTTGCGGCAGCGGCGGTCATACATGGGGGGACGGCCGGCGGTTGTGGCTTCAGCGCGGCGCTGCTCTAATTCTTCCTTGGTGCAGAAGCAAGGGTAGGCGTGGCCGGCGTCGATGATCTTCTGGGCTGTTGCCTTGTAGAGATCAAGGCGCTTGGACTGGTAGAACGGGCCTTCGTCCCAGGTGAGGCCGAGCCAGCGCATGCCGACGAGGATGCCTTCGACCATTTCTTCGCTCGAGCGCTCGAAGTCGGTGTCTTCGATGCGGAGGATCATGGTTCCGCCGGTGTGGCGGGCGAAGAGCCAGTTGAATAGGGCGGTGCGCGCTCCGCCGACGTGGAGGTAACCGGTGGGCGAAGGCGCAAAACGGACACGGATGGGCTTGGAGGAGGCTGTTTCCTGAGACATTTCTGGCTGTTCTTTCCTGATTCTTATGCTATCAGGCGTCTGTATGCGGAATTCGCTGTTCGCTTTCGAACAATCATGCGCGTTCGCCACAGTGGGGTCGGTTCCGATGGTCTTTATTTTGTGATGGTTGCGGGGGATAGCACAGGGACTGTGCAGTTTCTTTATTTTTGATTTGTGTAACTGTGCGAAAGGCAGGGTGCAGGGTGCAGGGTACCGGGTACAGGAGACAGTGGATTGTGCCGGTTGCTGGCTGCATTGCCTGATCCTTTCTTTTGGTCTTTGGGGTAAAAACAGAACGGCCCGATTGCTGACGCAATCGGGCCGTTCTTTCTGCTCATTTTTAGTGTGGCATAAACGAGGGTAATTCACCGCA